>Ga0302324_100016864_pt1 | contig 14520 bp, 10 predicted proteins | sample Palsa_T0_1_FD_201949 | JGI IMG/M metagenome (GOLD analysis project Ga0302324, IMG submission 201949) | Peat permafrost microbial communities from Stordalen Mire near Abisko, Sweden - Palsa_T0_1 | ecosystem: Environmental > Terrestrial > Soil > Palsa > Peat permafrost | place: Sweden: Abisko...
TCATGGCCACCACCACAGTCGCCGACTACCTGCTTGGCCGGCTCCGCGACTGGGGAGTCGACAAGGTGTTCGGCTTCCCCGGCGACGGCATCAACGGCATTCTCGCCGCCTGGGGACGGGCCGGGAACAACCCGAAGTTCATCCAGGCCCGGCACGAGGAGATGAGCGCGTTCGAGGCCGTGGGCTACGCGAAATTCACCGGCGGCTTCGGTGTCTGCATGGCCACCTCCGGTCCGGGCGCCGTGCACCTGCTGAACGGCCTCTACGACGCCAAGCTCGATCACGTTCCGGTCGTCGCGATCGTCGGCCAGACCAGCCGGTCCGCGATGGGCGGGTCCTACCAGCAGGAAGTGGACCTGCTCAGCCTGTTCAAGGACGTCGCCAGCGAGTACGTGCAGATGGTCACCGTGCCCGAGCAGCTGCCGGGCGTGCTGGACCGGGCCATCCGCGTCGCTCTCGCCGAGCGGGCGCCGACCGCGATCATCATTCCGTCCGATGTGCAGGAGCTCGAGTACTCGGCACCGACGCACGCGTTCAAGATGGTCCCGTCCAGCATCGGCACCGACTGGCCCACCGCGATCCCCCGCGACCCGGCGATCGCCCGCGCCGCCGAGGTGCTCAACGCGGGCCAGAAGGTCGCCATCCTCGCAGGCTCGGGCGCGCGCGGCGCTCGCGCTGAACTTCAGCAGGTCGCCGACCTGCTCGGGGCCGGCGTCGCGAAGCCGCTGCTCGGGAAGGACGTGCTCGGCGACGACCTGCCCTACGTCACCGGCTCGATCGGCCTGCTCGGCACCCGGCCGAGCTACGAGATGATGATGGGCTGCGACACGCTGCTGACCGTGGGCTCGAGCTTCCCCTACACCCAGTTCCTGCCGGAGTTTGACCAGGCCCGCGCGGTCCAGATCGACATCGACGGCAAGTACATCGGCATGCGCTACCCGTACGAGGTCAATCTGGTCGGCGACGCCGCCGCGACGCTGCGCGCGCTGATCCCGCTGCTGCAGCGCAAGCAGGACCGGTCCTGGCGCGAGGAGATCGAAAAGAACGTGGCCCGCTGGTGGGAGGTGATGGACGCCGAGGCCATGGTCGGGGCCGATCCGATCAACCCGATGCGGCTGTTCCACGAGCTGTCGTCCCGGCTGCCTGCCGACGCGATCGTCACCGCGGACTCGGGCTCGTCAGCGAACTGGTACGCACGGCACCTGCGGTTCCACGGCGATATCCGCGGCTCGCTGTCCGGCAACCTGGCCACGATGGGGCCGGGGGTGCCGTACGGCATCGGGGCGAAGTTCGGCAACCCTGACCGGCCGGTGATCGTGTTCGCCGGGGACGGCGCCATGCAGATGAACGGCCTGGCCGAGCTGATCACGATCAAGCACTACTGGCAGGAATGGTCCGATCCGCGACTGGTCATCGCCGTCCTGCACAACGACGACCTCAACCAGGTGACCTGGGAGATGCGGGCCATGGAGGGCGCGCCGAAGTTCGCGGAATCGCAGACGCTGCCCAGCGTGGACTACGCGGCATTCGCCAGCAGTCTCGGCCTGGAGGGAATCGCGGTCGACAAGCCCGATGACATCGGCCCGGCCTGGGACCGGGCGCTGGCCGCTGACCGCCCGGTGCTGCTGGACGTCCGCTGCGACCCGAACGTGCCGCCCATCCCGCCGCACGCCACGCTCGAGCAGATGAAGGACACCGGGCGGGCCATCCTCGAGGGCGATCAGGACCGGTGGGGCGTGATCAGGGAAGGCGTGCTGACGAAGGTGCAGGAAATCCTCCCGCACTCCGGCGACTAAAAGCGGCTAGCCTGACGACCGGAATGACCGACTGGATCTTTCAGGGCAACCGCAAGCGGCACGACCTCGATGCCGCGATAGCCGCGTCCCGGCAGCAGTGGTGGAGCACGCCGCGCTACCGGGACCGGACGGCTGCGGGCGATCGGGTCTGGCTCCAGGTCGTGGGCCGGGACGACCCTGGCATCTACTACCGCGCGACGATCACAGTTCCCACCTTCGAGGATCCGGAGTGGCGCGACGGCAGCTCAGCGTTCGGCCGGTGGCGGACAGGCATTCAGTTCGATGACCGCATCGATCCGGCGCTGCTGCGAGTGGAGCTGCTCGCCGACGCTGAGCTGGGCTCGTTCCGCCCGTTCCGCGGTTTCCAGGGCTCGACCGTGCCGCTCCCGCCTGGCATCGCGCTGGCACTGTCGCGGCGCGCGGCTCCCCGGCTCGAGCCGCTCGAGCCGGAGGCCAGCTAGCCCGGTTTGCTGGCCAGCACGGTTCCTGGCCAGCGCGGTCCCTGGCCACTCAGGCGCGGTCGTCCCGTGCGCGCAGTTCCTGCTCAATCGAGGCAATGAGGTCGGGATGCCTGCTTAGCCTGCGCAGGAAGTCAGCCGGAAGCCCGAGCTGGCGGCTGGCCTCCTCGAGTGCGGGCTGGCTCATCGCGAGCGCGCTGGCCAGCCCTTCGTCTCGCTGGTAGGACGGCGGCAGATCGGCCATGTCGAGATCAGCGGGACGGCGGAATGTCCCGTCCGGAGCCGGAAGCCAGGCCGCGTCCGTGGCCGCCTCGCCGATGGGCGAGAGCAGATGCTCGCGGCTGGCGTCGGCAAACTCCATCCGGTGCGACTGCTCGACGTCCCCGGCGATCAGATGCCGGGCTGGAATGAGCAGCGCGTTCCAGACGAATTCCGAGCGAGCATGATTCGGGTTCCTGAGTGCGTACTCCAGCCCCTCGGCCGTCGCCGCCGGATCGAACCCCGCGACTCCGCGCTCGTGGTGAGCGAAATCATCGGCGATGTGCACGTAGCCGAGTTCGTCGGCCACGCGCGCGTCCACCCGCACCGTGTCCCGGACGCCCATTCCGCGGAGCTGAGTCAGCCACGGGCCGTAGCCGTCGGCTGCGAGCCAGGCGTCGGGATTGCCGTCGAGATACGCCTCGATGGGTTTCGTCCGCTCGTACAGCTCGCCCGGCCGCATCAGCTGCTGCTCGCCGGTCGCGGCGTTCTCGCCGATCAGGACGGCGGTCTCCCGCAGCGCCTCGAGCAGATGCTCGCGGCCTGCCGCAGACGCCCCGTCAAGTGCACGGGCGATCAGCTCGATGTCGGCCTCGTGCTGGGCCGGGTCCAGGCTCGCGACATCTGCCTCCGCGTACCGGGGCAGCACGCCGTCCAGTACCTCGGCGACGACATCTGGCTCACCGAAGCCGAGCGCGGTCAGGAACTGCCGGGCGCCGGGGTCGGCCGCGATGCTCCGCCGGACGGTTGGCAGCCCGCTGCCGGCGGCACCAGGAAGATAGGCGGCCGGCCTGCCCCGCGCATCGTGCGGTGCTACCTGCCTGCCGTCGTCCAGCCGGATGATCGGCTTCGAGAGAGCCGGCCCGGCCTCGTCGCCAGGATGCCTCGCCTCCTGCCACAGCGCCGGGTGCTGGTACAGGAACCAGTAGAAGCCGGCGATCCACGGGTCGGACCTGGCGGCGAGAAACCCGGCGGTGAGGCGGTCCGCGACGGCCTCCGGCGTCACCTCGGCCAGGCCCGCCTCCTGGCGCAGGTAATGCCACAGCAGCGGTGTCCCGAGCTCCGAGATCGCGTCGGAGGCGAAGGCGATCGCGCCGTCCTCGCCGTAGAGGTCAGCGAGCAGAACGGGCGGCAGCAGCTCACGAAGCCCGCTCCCGCTGGCGAGCTTCAGCTGTCCTGCGGGCCGGTAGCTGCCATCAGCAGCGGGGATCAGCTCATCCTCGCGCAGCACGGCGCGAACGGTTTCGAACAGGGCGCGGAACATGGTCTGCGGCCCGAACCGGGCAGGGTCAAGCGGCAGCGCCTGCAGGACCTCGACGGTCAGGAGGCCGTCGTCCCTCAGCCCGGCCAGCACGTCGGCGAGCAGGTCCGCCGTCTCGCGGACCAGGGCCTGGTTCCACTCGTCCTGCTCGGGAACGTTGTCCCTGGCGGGCGTCGTCCGGTACGGACCCTGGACGACGAATCCGAGGAAGGTCTCCTTCTGCGTCGGGAAGAACACGACGAGCGGCGCGGCCTCGCGCCTGACCAGCTCGCGGGCGTCAACCCGGGCGCGCGTCAGGAAGGCAATCTCGACTCGCTGACCCGGATGACCGAGCGCGTCAAGCGGTCGTTCCCAGACGAGCCACTCCTCGTCGCCGCGGCCGAGCGGCTGGCCGGCCGAGAGCGAGACCTGCCGGCCGGACCGGGCGCGCGCCGCCGACGTACGTGTCAGCAGGACGTCCGCCGACAGCAGCCCGCGGCAGCGGATCCGCCGGATGCTGCGCAGGAACAGCAGCGTCTCGACGCCGAGGCTGCCGAGGGCGGCGGAGATCTCGCCGACGGCGACAGCGGCAGGAACGTCGGGCCGGTCGAAGGGCAGCACGAACAGGGTCCCCGGCGCGGCCTCGCCGGGCGGATCCGCTGAGCACGGCCGGACGTACTTCTCGATCCTGAAGTTCTCGGGACCGCTGTGGATGCTCGGGCTGTCGGTGTAGGCGTACACCGCCTTGAAGCCGATCCCGAACGCGCCGATCTGGGTCAGGTCATCGGCCTTGGAGCCCTGCCCGACGCCGCAGATAGCGCGGACATCCGCCACCGTGAAGTCGCGCCCGTCATGCCTGACCTCAAGCCGATCGTCGAACAGGGCAAATGTCAGCTCGGTCGCGCCGGCGTCCTCAGCGTTCTGGATCAGCTCGAAGATGAAGTGCGTCCGCTCGCTGTAGAGCTGGCCGAGCAGCTCAAGCACGGCAGTGTCCCAGCCGTACCGGGCGATGTTCTCCGCCCGGATCTGGTCATAGTCAGCGGGCATCATGACCTCCGGGAATCAGCAGGGCTGCCATCACGGCCGGCCCGGCGGTACCACGCGGCGCCAGACGACCGACTCCCACGGGCGCAGCGTGACTGCCTGACCAGCTCCGGCAGGCGCCGCCGGGGGGCAGGGCACGCTGGCGACCACGGGCGCTGCGCCGTCCCAGTTGCCGGGCAGCCCGAGGTCGGCAGTGACCGGGTCCGGCGTGAAGTTAGCGGCGACCAGCAGTTCGGCCGCCGGCGTGCGGCGCACGAATGCCCAGATACCCGGATGGCCGGGCAGCAGCAGCTCGAAATCGCCGTCGGTCACGACCGGGTCGTCGTGGCGCAGGTCGATGAGACGGCGGTAGTGGGCGAGTACTGAGTCCGGGTCGCCGGCCTGCGCGGCGGCGTTCACTTCGCTGTGGTCGGGATTCACCCCGATCCACGGAGTGCCGGCCGTGAAGCCAGCCTGGGGCGAGGAGTCCCACTGCATCGGCGTGCGACCCTGGTCGCGGCTCATCGCGGCCATGGCTGCTACCAGCGCGTCCAGGTCGGCGCCGCCGCGGGCAGCGGCCTCGGCGTGGAACCTGAGCGCCTGAATGTCGCGGAAGTCAGTGATGGCGCTGAAGGGCGCGTTAGCCATCCCCAGCTCATCGCCCTGATAGACATATGGCGTGCCGCGGTGCAGGTGCAGCACGGTGGCCAGGGTTTTCGCCGACGCGACCCGGTGCTCGCCGTCGTCGCCGAAGCGCGACACCGCGCGGGGCTGATCGTGGTTGCCCCAGTACAGGGAGTTCCAGCCGCGGTCGGCGAGCCCGGTCTGCCAGGCGGCCATGGCCGCCTTCAGCGCCGGGAGATCGAGCTGGCGCCGGTCGTAGCGATGGTCACCGAAATCGAGCGAGACGTGCTCGAACTGGAACACCATGTCGAGTTCCCGGCTCGCCGGATCGGAGAAGCGGACGGCCTGGGCGACGGTGACACCCGGCATCTCCCCGACCGTGAGGACGTGCGCCGCCCGGCCTTCGAATACCTCCCGGTGCATCTCGCGGAGGAACTCATGGTTGCGCGGCCCGCAGGTGAAGAACAGATCGCCGGGCCCGTACGGCGAGCCAGGCCGCGGCGCGGTGTCGGGCAGGGACGGATCCTTGCTGATCATGTTGATCACGTCCATCCGGAACCCGTCAACGCCGCGATCAAGCCACCAGCGCATCATCGCGTAGATCTCCCGGCGCACCGCCGGATTCTCCCAGTTGAGGTCCGGCTGCTTGCGGGAGAACACGTGGAGGTAGTACTGGCCGGTTGCCTCGTCCCACTCCCAGACCGAGCCCGAGAAGTGTGACTCCCAGTTGGTGGGCTCGGCGCCAGGCTCGCCGCCCCGGTAGCCCGGACGGGGATCGCGCCACCAGTACCAGTCGCGCCGGGGGCTGTCGCGGCTGGAGCGCGACTCCGCGAACCAGAGATGCTCGTCGGAAGTGTGGTTCACGACGAGATCCATCATCAGCTTCATGCCCCGCCGGTGCAGGCCCTCGGTCAGCTCATCGAGGTCAGCAAGGGTGCCGAACACCGGATCGACGTCCCGGTAGTCGCTGATGTCGTAACCGTTGTCGTCCATCGGCGACCGGTACACCGGCGACAGCCACACCACGTCGATTCCGAGGCGCTGCAGGTAGTCGAGATGCCCGATGGCTCCGCGCAGATCCCCGATGCCGTCTCCGTTCGCGTCGGCGAAGCTGCGCGGGTAGATCTGGTAGACCACCCACCGCCGCCAGTCCTCGTCAGCCGCCACGAGCGCCCAGCCTAGGTCCCGGCCAGCCGGGCGCATAATCGCGGCGGCCCGGGGGGCTTCAGCGCGCGACCGGTGTCTTGACCCGCGCCCGCGCGGGTAATCCATCTGCCGTAGGCACACGTGAGGAGCACGGTGACTGACCCGCAGCAGCCCGGTTACAGCGCCCGCGCGGCCGCGGCGGCCGCGGCGCTGCATCGCTGGTACGGCCGGTGGTCGGGGCTATGGCGGACGACCGGATGGTGGAACGCGGCCAACGCCCTGACGGCGGTCATCGACTACACCGGGCGGACGGGGGATCAGGCCTACGTCCGCGTGATCGACCGGACGTTCCGGGCGGCCGGCCGGCAGCACCGCCACTTTCTCAACCGCTTCTTCGACGACAACGGCTGGTGGGCGCTCGCCTGGCTGAGGGCCTACGACCTGACCAGCGAGGACCGCTACCTGCGCGCAGCCGGGCGCATCTTCGGGAACATGATCACCGCCTGGGACGATACGTGCGGCGGGGGCCTGTGGTGGAATGAGGACCGGGCCTACAAGAACGCGATCACGAACGAGCTGTTCCTCGCCGTCGCGGCCCGGCTGCACCTGCGGGCGCCGGACGGCGACACCTATCTGGACTGGGCGCTGCGGGAATGGGACTGGTTCAGCGCGAGCGGGATGATCGGCCAGAAGAGTCTTGTCAACGACGGGCTCACAGCCGATTGCCGGAACAACGGCAAGCCGGCCTACACCTACAACCAGGGCGTGATCCTGGGGGGCCTGGCCGACCTGTACCAGATCACCGGCCGGGAGGACTTCCTGCGGCAGGGCGAGGCCATCGCCGGCGCCGCGCTGCGGGAGCTGACAAGCCCGGCGTCCGCCCCGGCGCCCGGGGTTCTCGTCGAGCCGGGTGAGGTCCAGATGGCGAGGGACCGGCGGAGCGGCGACGGCAGCCAGTTCAAGGGCATCTTCGTCCGCAACCTCTACGACTTCTCCCTGCACTGCCCGCGCCCGGAATATCGGGACTTCATCCTGCGCAACGCCCAGTCCATCTGGGCTAACAGCAGAAACGCGCAGAACCAGTTTGGCGTGCGCTGGACCGGCCCGTTCGACACGGCGGACGCGAGCAGGCAGAGCTCGGCTCTCGAGGCGCTGACCGCCGCGGCGGCGCTGACCGCCCCGGCGGCGCCCGGTGCCGGCCGGTGATCAGCAAGCCCGCCGCCGGGCCGCAGGCCGGGCAGGCTATTGTTCGCCTGGTGAACGATGCCGGGGAGACTGCGTGGGGCTCTGGCGACTACGACTTCGTCGTGGTCGCCTGCCGGCTGCCGGTCGATCAGGTAGAAACCCCGGACGGCAGTACCCAGTGGCGGCCAAGCCCGGGCGGACTGGTCAGCGCGCTCGAGCCCGTCATGCGCAAGGCCAGCGGCGCCTGGGTGGGCTGGCCGGGCGCGGCGGGTGACGCACCCGGCCCGTTCGATGCCGCCGGGCTGCGCCTGGTCGGAGTCGGGCTGTCAGCCGATGAGGTCAGCGACTACTACGAGGGCTTCTGCAACGGCACGCTCTGGCCGCTCTATCACGATGTGATCGCCCCGCCGGAGTTCCGGCGGCCATGGTGGGATGCCTACGTCCGGGTCAACCGGCGCTTCGCGCGGGCAGCGGCCGAGCAGGCGGCCCCCGGCGCGACCGTGTGGGTAAATGACTATCAGCTGCAGCTTGTCCCGCAGATGCTGCGGGAGCAGCGCAGCGACCTGCGCATCGGCTTCTTCCTGCATATCCCGTTCCCCGGCTATGAGATCTTCGCGCAGCTGCCCTGGCGGCGGCAGATCGTCGACGGCCTGCTCGGCGCCGATCTCATCGGGTTCCAGCGGGACGCCGACGCGACCAACTTCAGGCGCGCCTGCCGCCGGGCTGCAGGCCTGGTGACCAGCGGGTCACTCGTGCGAGTGCCGGGGGCGGCGGAGAGCGTGCAGGCCAGCCGCCAGGTGCGGACCGCGACATTCCCGATTTCGATTGACTCAGCCGGGTACGCGGAGATCGCGAGCCGGCCGGAGGTGAGGGACCGGGCGAGCGGCTTCAGGCAGGCGCTCGGCGAGCCAGACGTTGTCCTGCTCGGGATCGACCGGCTGGACTACACCAAGGGCATCTCCCACCGGCTGACGGCGTACGGCGAGCTGCTGGACGAGGGTCGCTTCGGATCCCTGAACACGGCCCTCGTGCTGGTCGCCAGCCCCAGCCGGGAGCGGGTCGAGCAGTACCGGCAGCTGCGCGACGAGGTCGAGGTCGCGGTCGGCCGCATCAACGGAGAGCATGCCGAGCTGGGCAACCCGCCCGTTCACTATCTGCACCAGACCTACCCGGCCGACGAGATGGCCGCGATGTACCTCGCCGCCGACGTCATGCTCGTGACCTCGCTCCGGGACGGCATGAACCTGGTGGCGAAGGAGTACGTGGCCTGCCGCGCCGACGACACCGGAGCACTCGTACTCAGCGAGTTCACCGGCGCCGCCGACGAGCTCAGCGGGGCGTTCCTGGTGAATCCGCACGACATCGAGGGCATGAAGGACACCATTGTGCGCGCGGCTACCATCGACCGGGCTGAGGCCAGGCGGCGGATGCGCGCGATGCGGCGCCGGGTGCGCGAGTTCGACGTGAACCGCTGGGCAACGTCCTTCCTTGACGCGCTGCAGCGAGCCTCCGAACCCGGCTAAGAGGGCGGCTGTGGCTGCGCCCGAGCTGACGTTCCGGCTGATCGACGGCAGGCAGGCTGCCGCGCAGATGGCCGAGCTGCAGGAGCTGCACGCCGCGGTGTACGCCGGGACGGCCCGGCGCCGGGCAGATGGCACGGACGACGATCCGGGCGTGTTCGCCGGGAGGTTCCGGGTGCAGAGCCGCCAGCCCGGCTTCGCGCTGGCCGAGGCGCGGCACGGCGGCTATCTGGTCGGTTACGCCGCCGGGATGCCGCTGCGGCCGTCGACATCCTGGTGGCGCGAGCTGACGACGCCGGTGCCCGACGATGTCATCGCCGAGCATCCTGGCCGTACATTTGCGCTCGTCGAGCTGCTGGTGCGCGCGTCGTGGCGGCGGCAGGGCATCGGCCGGACGCTGCACGACCTGCTGCTGCGGAACCGGCCCGAGGAGCGAGCGACGCTGATCGTGAGCCCGGCGGCGAGCGCCGCGCAGACCGCCTTCCAGAACTGGGGCTGGAGCAAGATCGCCAGGACCCGCGCTCCCGGCCCTGGCGCGCCAGTTGCCGATGTACTTGTCATGATGCTTCCGTACGTGCACCCGTACTGACCTGCAGTTACGCTGTATACGGTCAGACCGGTGCGCCGCAGGCTGAATCACCCGGCCGGCCGGCGCCGGGGGTCCCGGAGCCGGGCGGGCCGCTGTGCAATGCTCGTGCGGTGAGCTGGATCAGGCAGCGCCGCTTTCCAGCATCACCTGACCGGCGGCTCCGGATCGCGGGCCGGCTTAGGGCAGCGCTTCGCGTCAGCCGGCCGCACGTGGTGTGTGCTCTGGCGGCGATCGGAGCGGTCGCTGCTGTCGTGCTCGCTCCGGGCGCGGCCCGCGCCGCCGCTCCGGCCACTACGGCCGCTCCGGCGGCGCAGGCCACCGCGGGCGCTCCGGCAAAGCAGGCTCCGACGGTGGTGACGTTCACCTGGGGCGGGGGGCTCGCGGACCAGATGGGCGCGCTGCCGGTCTTCCGGCGGTACCACATGCACGCCACCTTCTACGTGCCCTCTGGCCTGGTCTGCCAGCCTTCGGTCAGCCCCGGCTGCACGCGCTTCCCGTACCTGACGCTGAGCGAGATGCGCCAGATCGCGGCGGACCACAACGAGATAGGCGGGCTGTCTGTCGAGCACATCCCGCTGACCGGCCTGCCCGTCGCGGAAGCCCAGCGGGAGATCTGTGACGACCGGGTCAACCTGACCCGCTGGGGCTTTCGCGTCACCGACTTCGCGTATCCGTTCGCGCTGGTCAACCACACTCTTCAGCTGCTCACGCGGCGCTGCGGCTACAACTCAGGACTGGGTACCGGGCAGCTGCGCGGTGCCGGGCTGTGCCTGCACTGCCCCAGGGCCGAGACCATCCCGCCCCGGAATCCGTATGTGCTGCGCACCCCCATCGAGGTCGCGTCGGTCGGCACGACCTGGACGCCGGCCACATTCGAGAAGATTGTCACCGGCGCTCAGCGCCATGGCGGCGGCTGGATTATCTTCACCATCCACGACGTCTGCGCGCACACCTGCGCGCTGGGGGTCACCGTGCCCGAGCTGACCAGCGTGCTGAGCTGGCTGGCGCGGCAGGCCGGCCACGGTGTCAGCGTGCGTACCGTACGCCAGGTGATCGGCGGTCCGGTCCGCCCGGCTGTCGGCGGTCCCCGGCCGCGGCGGATCCCGCCGCCCGGCGTGATCAACTCCCGCCTTACCGCAGTCGCCGGAGGCGTCCCGGCCTGCTTCCAGACCGCTCGTTACGGCAACAACCACGCGACCTTCCGCTATCGCCGTCGCGGCGGGCCGGGCGGGGCCGGAGCTGAGCTGATAACGGTAACGCACCGGATTTTCGGCACGGCGCAGCTCCTGCCCGTGCTGGACCTGGGCGAATGCGCGCCGGCAGTCTCGGCTGGAAGTAGCTACACGGTGGGGGCATGGTACAAGTCGAGCAATCCGGTGGTTTTCAACCTCTATTACCGGACTGCGGCCGGCACGTGGAAATTCTGGGTGACGAGCCCGTCCATGCCTGCCTCAGCACGCTGGACCCGGGTGCGCTGGACGCCGCCCGCTGTGCCGGCCGGGGCGAGCGCGCTCACCTTCGGTGTGGCCCTGACCTCGGATGGCACGATGGCAACGTCCCGGTACAGCCTGGTTCCGGTACGTCCGTCCAGCACCGGGCTGATCGTGTTCGGCGCGGTCGTCGCAGCGCTGCTGGCTGGGGGCGTCGCCGCCGGCGTCCTCAGGCACCGCGGCAAGGCCGGCCCGCGCTGATGCCGCCCGCGCCGGGTGGAGCGTATGTTTTGGCAATGGCGCCCGCTGTGCGGTCGATGGCTGCCGCGACTTACGTGCGCGACATCGATAGCTCGCGCCGCTTCTACGAGCTGCTGGGCTTCGGCGAGGTCCGGTCTGGGACGGCGGCCGGGGCGCGAGCGTACGGCCTGCGGCTTACCGGCTGCCGCCGAGCGCCAGGCGCGCGGCACTGACGTCCTGCCGGCCGTGGCCGGCGTCAACGGCTGCGCGCCACTGGCGGGACAGAGCCACCAGGAGGGGCAGCGACCCCTTGCTGGCAGCCGCCACGGCAAGGTCGACGTCCTTGAGCGCCCATTCCAGCGGGAACTCGGGCGCGAAATCACCGAGCGCCATCTTGTGCAGCTTGGCGTCCGCGATGGGCGCGTCCAGCGGACCGCCCTCGATCGCGTCGGCCAGGTCGGCAGCATCGATGCCGAGCTGCCGGGCGAGCTCGAGAGCCTCGGCCACGCCCTCAATCAGGGTGGACATGTAGGCGTTGACGATGAGCTTCATCCGGCTGCCCTGGCCGGCCTCGCCCAGCCAGACGGTCTTGCGTCCGATCGCGGCGAACGCCGGGGTCACGACGGACTCCGCCGCGCGCGGACCGGAGGCCAGGATCAGCAGTTCCCCGGCCTCGGCTGGAGCTTTGCTGCCCGACACCGGCGCGTCCACGTACAGCACGTCAGGCCGGAGCTGGCCGAGCCGGCCGGTGATCTCGGTCGTCGCGGCCAGGCCGACGGTGCCCATCTGGGCCCAGACCGCGCCGTCACCGAACGCTTCAGCCGTGTCGTCCCCGAAGATCACCGACTCGGCGATCGCGCCGGTCGGCAGCATCGTGATCACCAGCCGGGCGTCGCGGATCGCCTCCTGCGGCGAGGCCGCGACGCGGGCGCCCGCGTCGGACAGCGGGGCAGTCGCCGCTGGTGAGCGGTCCCACACGGTCGTGCGCAGGCCGGCCCGGAGAAGGTTCCGGGCCATGGCCGCGCCCATAATGCCGGCCCCCAGCAGCGCGATCGGGTTGTCACGCTGACTCTGCGTCTCAGTCACCTGAACCTCCGTGAGCTCGGATTCGCTGATCTGCATCTGCCTTACACCCTTTCACCCGGGGGGCGATGCCGGTCCCTCTCCGGCCCTGGTGGCGCGGATGGCGGCGGCGATATCAGCCAGGTCATCCTCCTTGAGCTCCAGCGTGGCGGCGGGCAGCCAGCCCTCGACCTGCCCGGAATGCCGCGCACCCACGATGGCGCCGGTCACGCCAGGGAAGGAGAGCGTCCAGGCCACGGAGACCGCGGCTGTCGTCACGCCGTGGCGCTCGGCAATCGGGAGCAGGTCCTCGGCCAGGGCCAGGCTGGCGGACAGGGCGGGCTCGCGGAAGTCGGGATGGCTCGCCCGCCAGTCGCCGGGATCGAGAGCGGCTGCGCGCTCGGCGCTGAAGGCGCCAGTCAGCAGACCCGACGCCATCGGGCTGTAGACGATGACCCCAGCCTCGTGCTCATGCGCCCACAGCAGGACGTCGTCCGCGGCGGTGCGGTGGATCAGGCTGAACGGCGGCTGAACGGCGTCCACATGCCCGATCTCCTCGGCCGCCGCCAGCTGGCAGATGTCGTGATTGGACAGGCCGGCGGCCCTGATCTTGCCCTCGCGCTTCAGGTCGAGGAAAGTCTGCCAGTACTCCTCCAGCAGTGTCCCGTCCTGCGCGGGCCAGTGCATCTGGTACAGGTCAATACGCTCGACCCGCAGACGGCGCAGCGAGGACTCGACCTCGGCTCTGAGACTTGCCGGGTCGCCGGCCCGGCGCGGTACCGCGGTGCGGTCGGCCGGATCCCAGAGCAGGCCGCCCTTGGTAAAGACATAGGGCCGGTCGGCCTCGGGAATGCCATCCAGGGCTGCTGCCACAACCTCCTCGGAGTGCCCGAGCCCGTAGACGGCGGCGGTGTCGATCCAGTTGACCCCGGACTCGACGGCGTAGCGGATGGCCGCGATGGACTCGGCATCGTCCTGGTCGCCCCAGGAATGCGCCCAGCCTCCGCCGCCGGTGGCCCAGGCTCCGAAGCCGACGCGGGTGAGATGCATGCTTGTCCAGCCAAGCCTGCTGGTGGGCAGAGAGGTGGTCATTATCGTTCTCCTTCTGGCTGACTTCGCTTACTGTCAGCCTCGCCGCAGCGAGGCTCAGGCGCGGCGGGAGAACTACCTATCTTGGTACCTGTCCGGTACCCGGCCCGGCGTCGCGTCTGGCGACCCAGGCTGCGATCTGAGCGCGGGAGCTGAATCCTAGTTTGGTCAGAATGTGCTCAATATGACCTTCGGCGGTCCGCTGCGAGATGACCAGGCGGGCGGCGATGTCCTTGTTGGACAGGCCAGCCGCTACCAGGCCAGCCACCTGCAGCTCGCGCCTGGTCAGCTGCGGACTGCCTGCGGCCCTGGTCGCGGCCGTGGCCGTGGTCCGGGCAGCTTCGCGATCTCCGAGTGCATACGCGATGATCTCGTCGTCGCGCATCCGGGCACCCTCCCGGCGTGCCGCCTCGCTGGCCCGCCCGCCTAGGTCGCCGAGTACTCGCGTCTTGGCTTGCTCACTCCAGGCGACCAGCGGCTCCCCGGCCACCAGCGGACTGCCGATCCGCTGCCACAGGTGCCCGACTGCGCCGAACAGCACGGCGGCCCGCTCCGGATCGCCATCCGATCCGGCAATCCAGGCGAGCAGCTCCAGGCAGAATGGGATGCCGAGCTGATCACCAAGGGCCCGCTTGAGGCGGAGCGCCTCGAGTGCGCTCGCCTCCGCGTTGCGCCGGTCACCGGCGGCCCACCAGCCGACGCCGAGATTCCAGTTCAGCCAGGACAACGCCCACCGCTCACCCAGGGAATCGCTGATCGCCTGACACTCGTCGCGCAGCGCGATCGCCTGGTCCATCCGGCCGAGCAGGCTCTGCCCCTGGACGCCAGCTGTGAACGCCATCAGTCCGGGCGCTGTCCAC
>Ga0302324_100016865_pt1 | contig 14520 bp, 14 predicted proteins | sample Palsa_T0_1_FD_201949 | JGI IMG/M metagenome (GOLD analysis project Ga0302324, IMG submission 201949) | Peat permafrost microbial communities from Stordalen Mire near Abisko, Sweden - Palsa_T0_1 | ecosystem: Environmental > Terrestrial > Soil > Palsa > Peat permafrost | place: Sweden: Abisko...
TCCACGAGCACTTCGGCCACGGTCTCCGGCCCCTCGCCGAGGATCGTGGTTTCCATGTTTTTGACGCATGCCAGGCCGCAGCTCGGGTAGCTCAGGCCGAACGGACAGCGATAGCAGTAAGGCGGCGCGACATGCACGAAGTCGCCTGAGAACGGCTCGAACTTCGCCTTGCGTTCGCCCATGCCGCCGGCATCCAGAGTGGCGAGCGTGGTGCCGTGATAGGCGAAATATCGGCTGATGGTTTTGAAACGATATTCGCCGGGATATTCGTGCTTCATGTACTGGCGGGCGATCTTGAACCCCGCCTCGTTCGCTTCCGAGCCGGAATTGACGAAGTAGGTGTGATAGCCGCCGCCCATCAATCCATTGACCTTGTCGCCCAGAGCGGCGGCGGGCGCGTTCATCGCGGTGTGCGGAAAGTACGACAACTGCCGCATCTGCTCGGCCGCCACGTCGGCGAGTTCGAACCGGCCATAGCCGATGTTCACGCACCAAAGCCCAGCCATGGCGTCGAGGTAGGCTGTGCCGTCGGCATCGAAGATGGTGGAGCCTTGGCCTCCGGTGACGACCATCTGTTTGGCTTCCAGCGTTTTGTGCTGGACGATCGGGTGCAGGACGTTTTTCAGGTCCTGTTGAACCACGGCTTCGCGCAAAGCTGGATCGGGGCTGTTGGTGAGCGACATGGCTGCCTCTTGGGGGTTTTCGGCGATAGGCGCCTGGAGGACCCAACCTCGCGCGCCGGATGCGGAAGATCAACCGGACCCCTCTCATCGGATCGGGGTCGACAGAACCGGACAATCGGCGATCCGCGAATGCTGGCCGCGGCGGGAATCATTGTACCCGAACCTCGTCGGGCTTTGGGGTTTCGATGCCCAAGGAAAGCATAATTCACCACGAAGCACACGAAGCCACGAAGCACACGAACGATAGCTACACTCATCTTCGTGTGCTTCATGACTTCGTGGTGAAACAGCCTTTTCCTGGCCCCGCTTGCGGCACGGCGTGGCGATGGATGTTTGGCTCGGCGCCAGCTCGGTGGCCGGCCACCACGTGGTTGAGCGTATCAGTTACCATTTTCGCCGGTGTCCGACTCGTGACCGATTGCATAGACTGGCCAACGGCCCGTTCGATGCGAGTCGCTCTTCAGCCAGGAGCACAATCACATGGCCAAACCACTCCCGTCCCGGGCACCACGCCCCGACCGCTGCGAGGAGGCGGTGCTCGAGTTCGTCGAAGCTTTGCTCGATGACTTCTTCAGCGATTCGGACAACGAGGATTCCTACCAGCGACTGATTCGCGGTGGCGGAGAGGCCGGCGCTAAGGCTGGCGAGACAGTCTCCCATACATCGATTGAACTATCGGACGACGGCGAGCTGGCGCTGGACCAGCACGTTGGATCGCCGGACCTGCTGGTGGCGATCACTCATCCGCGGTTCAGTGCGAAAATCGCCGCCAGTTACGATGCCTCGACCGCGGCAGTAACGGATGCGCGGATCGTCAGCATCACCGGGGACCGCGGAAAAGCCCGGAAACTCGCGGGTAGATGGTCCGAAGACATCGCGATGTTCGGCTTCGACGACGATGTGGAGCTCATGGAGGGTGCGCTCGCCGCCTTTTTCTCGGAGAAGGAGTCGCCGTTCGACGATCAAAACGATCCCGGGGAACCTCCGCCGGTGTCGCCCGGCGACAAGGCTATGGTCGATGCCTTGGCCGCGGAGCTGGCCCAGGAGTTGAAGCGCAAGAAACCGGGCTTGCTGTCCCACGAGGACGGCTTGCTCGCGCTTGAACAATCTCCGCAGACGCTGTGGCCCATCCTGAGCGGTATGGTCGAGGCGTGCACAGCCGATGGGCGTGACGATAACCTGATCGACGCCTGGCAGTTTCTCCTCGAATGTCAACTCACACTGATCCGCTACCGCATCGAGGGCGGTTGGGACTGGGCCGTGCGCATGGCCGAGGAATACCAACGGAAACTGATCGAGATCGGCCATGAGGGCCGGGTATCGCCGGAAGACTTCGCCGCCATGGCGGGCGCGTTGGGTGAGGCCAAGATAGACCTGAAGCCCGAAGCACGCCGGGCACTGGCGGACGCGGGGTTGAAGCCGACCGAACAAGAACCGTCGTCGGGGCTTCAGACCGTGATGGAAGGCCTGATGGACCAGATGGCGTCGGCCGCGTCGAACCCGTTCGAGGTGGCTGCTGGTCTGGGCGAGGCAACCAAAGTGATGCCGTCCGAGTTACGTTGCTACATGGCCCATGAATTCGCGCGGTCGTCCCATAAGCTGCTGCGCGACTCGGTCCCCCTGATGCTGCTGTCAGAGGAACAAGACGTCCGTCAGGCCGCCGCCGCGGCGCTGCGCGAGACCGCCGATCGGGACAGGATGTCGCCCGAGACGTTACGACGCATGATCACGATCCGCGACTGGGTGCCGGAGCTCGATCGAGCGGCCGTCGATCAGGCCATCCGTCATGCCCGAACCAGGGGTGTGGATTGCGCGCCATGGCCGCCCGTCCAGGACCTGATGGTCACCGCCTCGACGATCGATGGATCGGGCGCACAAAGCGTCATCCTGACCAGCCGCGGAAAGCGGAAGGGTGTGCTGGCGGGAGCGTTGCTGAAGCTTGGTGCCGGTGTGGCCGATAGTTGGTGCGACACGGATGCCGCGCGCCGTGACATCAACGAAACTCGCAACGCGATCCGCCACACGGGCCCAGGCAGTGAGGTTGATCGCGCATATCTCGACAAAGCCGTTCAACACGCGATCGCCGTTGGGGCAAAGGCTGGCCGCCCGCCTGGCGACGCCATATTGCAAATCGCCGAACTTTTCGGCGGAGCCGGCTGGCGCGGCCGCCGATTGGAGATCCCGGCGGAAGCTGAGCGACTATTTGATGCGCTCCCGGCTGACCATCGCTCATTGGCCGCCATCGAGGCATCGCTCGAACGAAGTGGTCAATGGATCGAGAAGGAGTTCGCGGAGTCGTGGTTTCTCGATGATGCCGACATTCGTGCCATCGTTAAACGCGCCCCTCGCCGTGACATGTCCGTGGCGGTAGAGCGCCTGCTCGCCGAGGCTATGCCGCGACAGCGGCAGGAGTGGGCCGAGCGGTTCTTGCTGCTCGCATTGTGCTCTCGGGCGGCGACAGATCGCACCCAAAAGGCATATGCGGACGACTTCATCATTCTGTCACACAGCTTGTGCGGCGATCGTGGGCTGACGGAAATTCCACTCATGATTGCTATCGCACGGCGCACGGTCGAAGTGGCCCGGATCGCGCGTTGGTAACGGCATGCTAGGCCGGGACAATGTGAGAAGCGCGATCAGGACGCGCGGCTGGGGCCGACGAGAGTGGCGCCGCCGTCCACGCCAAGGATTTGACCGGTAATGAAACGAGCCTGGTCCGACAGCAGGAACCGAACCGCCGCGCCGATATCCCAGCCGGTGCCTTCCACTCCGAGGACCGAGGCTCGGCGGCGCGTGTCGCGCGCTTGCTCGGTCATGCCGCGAGCGTAGACCATCGGCGTATAGACAGGCCCAGGAAAGACGCAATTGACGCGGATGCCTTGCGGGCCATGGTCGACCGCCATCGCTTTGGTCAACGCGATGACCGCGCCCTTGGACACGCTGTAGGCCGTCAGTCCGCGCGGACGCAGCGCGGAGATCGACGAGATGTTGACGATCGATCCGCCACCGGTACGGATCATCGCCGGAATGGCATGCTTGCAGGCGAGGAACATGGTGTCCACGTTGACGTGCATCACCCGAGCCCAGTTTTCCTCAGTTTCGTCGATGACGCTGCCCTTGCTGCCGATGCCGACGTTGTTGTCGAGGCAGTCGAGCCGGCCCCAGCGCCTTACGGCTTCGTCCACCATCGCGGCACATTGTTCTGATGTCGTGACGTCGTAGGTGACCGCGGCCGCGTCGCCGCCCTCGTCGGCGATCATCTCCACTGTGCGTTGCGCCAGCGTCAGGTCACGGTCGACGACGAGCACATGGGCGCCCGCTCGGGCCAACAGAATACAAGCGGCACGGCCATTGCCGATCCCGTCGCCGGCTGATCCGCCACCGGTGACGATCGCTACCTTACCGGCCAGGCCCCATTCCTCGTTCGGTGTCATCGCGCGACGTTCCAGGTTCCTAATGAAACGTGCGTCCCGAGTCGATGACGACGGTCTGACCGGTCATCGTCTCGGTGCGGCACATGGTCACCACCATGTCGGCGCAGTCGTCCTTGTCGGCGGCCTTCTTCAGGAGCGAGCCGGCCGCGCCTTGCGCGATCATTTCGGGCCGGAGGTTGGCTGTCGCGCGCGTTCCCTCCAGCAATCCCGGCGCCACACAGTTGACCAGAGTCTCCGGCGCCATCGCCACCGCCATGCATTTCGTGAGGTGGATGAGGCCCGCCTTCGACACCGCATAGGCGATCGACGAACCCTGCGGCCCCAGCCCAGCAACGGACGAAATGTTCACCACTCGCCCGCGGCCCTGGGCTTTCATGATGGGCGCCACTGCCTTCGTCAGGCGCATGGGCCCGGTGAGATTGACCGCGATGATCTTATCCCACACTTCGAGCGTGAGATTGTCGAGATCGGTGAACGGGATCGCTTTGTTGAAGGCGGCGTCGTTGATGAGAATGTCGAGCCGGCCAAAGCGAGCGGTCACGTCGCCGACCAGTTTCTCCACGGCCGCTCCATCAGTGATGTCGCAGGCGAACGCGGCCGCGTTGATCTGATAGCTCGATGTCAATTCGCGTGCGACGCCCTCGGCCTGGTCGCGGCTTTGCGCGTACATGACGGCGATGTGCGTGCCTTCCTTCGCGAGGGCATGACAGATGCGCTGTCCGAGCCCGCCGTTGCCGCCCGTCACCAGTGCGACCGCGCCCCTGAGTTCCATGAGATGTCTCCCGCGTGCGGGTGCGCGGCCGTGTGGCGGCGCGTGCCCGTGTTTGTTCGAGTGTGCCCTCTAACCCTTGGTCAGGGCAACATGCTGACGGGGAGCAAGATGCCGGTCTGACGGTGGCATTGACTTTCCCGGGATTTGGCCTATGTCCCGGCATAGGCCAAGAGGTGACCATGTTCCCCGAGCGACACGTCAAACTGTTCAAAAACGGCCGTAATCAGGCTGTGCGCATCCCGCGGGAGTTCGAGTTGCCGGGCGAAGACGCAATCATTCGGAAAGAGGGCGACCGGCTGATCATCGAGTTGGCGCCGGCGAAATCGTTGCTACGGCTTTTGGCGACGATGGCGCCGCTGGAGGAGGAGTTTCCGCCAATTCCCGATCCGGCGCCCGATCCCGTCACGTTTTGATGCCGTATTTGCTCGATACGAACATCGTTTCCGACCTTATCCGTGCGCCTCAGGGCCGCGCCGCCGCCCGGATCCGGGAGGTGGGGGAGGCGCTGGTCAGAACCAGCATCGTCGTTTCGGCGGAGTTGCGGTTTGGGGCGCTGAAAAAGGGATCGCTAAGATTGGCGGGGCGTCTTGAGGCGGTTCTGGCGGTGCTCAAGGTGGTGCCATTCGAGGTGCCGGCGGACGCGATTTACGGGCAGATACGCGCACGGTTGGAGCAGGCGGGGACGCCGATCGGTGGGAACGACCTGCTGATCGCGGCACAGGCGATAGCGCTTGGGGATACGTTAGTGACCGATAATGAAAGAGAGTTCGGACGTGTAGAAGGACTTAGCGTCGAGAACTGGCTTCGGAGTTCCTGACAAGTCCTGACTTATGTTGACCCGGCCGTGCGGGTCGGCGCCAGCGCATCGAGGCTCTCCCGCAAAGCCTCGTCCAGAATCGCGGTGGCGCGGTCGATCTCGTCGTAAGACACCGTCAGCGGCGGCGCGATGCGCCACACAGAGCCTCGCTCCGGGCGGCGGCGGATGTTCATGCTCAGCCCTTTCTCGAAGCATTTCTGTGTCGTCAACGCACCGAGTTCATGGGCTGGAGCGCGGGACGCACGATCGCGCACGAGTTCCACGCCGAGCAAAAGCCCCAGCCCGCGAACGTCGCCGATGACCTCGTGCCGCTGCTGCAGTTCGTCCAGACGGCCGCGCAAATAGGTGCCCATTTCGTTCGCCCGGGCCACCAGGTGCTCGTCGGCGATCACCTTCAACACGGCGAGGCCAACTTCCGCCGGCAGCGGGTCGGAGACATGACTCGTGTAGAACGTGAAGTGCTTCTCATAGAGTGCCTCTTCGATTTTGGCGGTCGTCGCCACCGCCGCCAGTGGCAGGCCGCCACCGAGCGTCTTCGACATCGCCATGATGTCGGGCACGACACCGAAATATTCCGAGCCGGTCTTCGTGCCGATCCGGCCAAACGCTGTCTGTGCCTCATCGAAAATCAGCAGCATGCCGCGATCGTCCGCCGCCTTGCGAAGCGCCTGCATGAACGACTTCGGCGGCACGAGAACGCCGCCGGCGCTGATGACCGGTTCGGCGATGATGGCGGCGCCGCGTCCGTTCGACTGCATGTCGAACATCTTCAGGGCGAGTTCCAGATTGGCGAGCGCGGCCTCTTCCTCGGTCGCGGCTTGGATATAGGGCCGATAGGCGTTGGGTTCGGGAATGACGAATATGCCGGGCGCGGGTACGCCGTAGCCTCTGCGGTCGCTGGCCAGCGATACCGAACTCGCACCGCCGGTGATGCCGTGCCAGGAACCGCCCAGAGCCAGGATCTCGTAGCCGTCGGTGTACATCTTCGCCATGCGCAAGGCGACTTCCGTGGCTTCGGATCCGGTGTTGATGAAGATCGACTTCCTGATGTCGCCGGGCAGCCAGTCGCGCGCGAGCGTCTGGGCCAACTCCGCCACGACCTCGGGGATCATGCCGCTGAAGAAGTGGAATGCCTTCTCGCCGGCGCGATGGACCGCCTCGACGATGGCCGGGTGATTGTGCCCGATCGTGGCGCACATCTGGCCCGAGGTGAAATCCAGATACTCGCGGCCCTCGCTGTCCTTGACGATCGTGCCTTTCGCGGAACGGAACAGATTGGGGAAGGCGTCACCGCCGTACCTGACGAGGAATTCCTTGGATGCTTCCCGAAGCGCTTCGCTCATAAAGGTCTCCTCGGTGAGGCCGTGCCGGTCATATCACACGACTTTCAGCCAGCATGGAAAGTTCGCCTCGAGACAATCCGAGTTCACCGCAATAGATTTCGGTGTTGTGCTCGCCGATTAGCGGGGCGCGCCGGGAGATGCGCCAGGGAGAGTCGTTGTAGATGGCGGCCTCGCCTGGATAGGTGAAAGTCCGGCCCAGTTCCGGATGCTCTACTTGCTTCCAGAAACCGCGATCGTGCAGGTGGGCATCGTCCAACAACTCCTCCGGCGCGCGCACCGCTCCCCACGTGAAACCCCGCTCCTGGGCCGCGTGATAAACTTCCTCGGCCGGCAGGCTGGCGATGAAGTTGGCGAGGAGACCGTCGATGATATGCGGTGCACTCGCCGCGATGACCGCCGGGTCCTGGTATTTTGGATCCTTGAGATCTCCCGCCATGCCGTAACTGTCCATCAGGTCCGCGAGGTTCCTGACGTTCCGGGGGGTAAGACCGCCGGTGATCAGAGCGGTGACATACGACCCGTCTTTGGCGAGGAACTGGGTCCGGTTGGTGGGACCAACCGCGTGATGGCGGCCTGTCTGACGCCGCAGCACCTCGCCGCGGTAGACATAGTTGGCGATCGCGGCTTCGGTTGTCAGCGCGCAGGCCTCGTGAATCGAAACGTCGATGTACTGCCCGAGCCCGGACGCTGTCCGGTGGACCAGAGCGGCCATAATGGAAATGTAAGCGAAATGACAGCCCATGTGCCAGGCATTGCCGCCACCGGGCGCGATCGGCGGTGCATTCGGCACGTCCACCTCGTCATAACCGCAGGAGGCCATCTCGCCACCCGCCGCCATGTGGAGCAGGTCACTGGACAGAAAATCTTGCCACGGGCCGGTCTGGCCGAACGGGGTCAGCGAGCACAGGATCAGGCCAGTGTTTTGCTCCCGAAGGGACTTGTAATGAAGTCCGAGGGATTCCAGGGTGCCAGGTCGGAGCGTCTCCAGAATGACATCGGCATCCGCGGCCAGACGCCGGAACAGCACCCGTCCGTCGGCGGTGTTCAAATCCAAGGTGATGCCGCGTTTTGAAGTGTTGTAGTGCCAGAACGACAGGCTGCGCTCCGGGTCGGGAATGTCGTCGAGGAACGGCCCGACGTGACGACAGGGCTCGCCGCCGGGCGGTTCGATCTTGACCACGTCGGCGCCGAGATCGCCAAGTAGCTTGCCGCAGAACTGGCCCTTTTCATCAGCGAGTTCCAGAACTCGCAGGCCCGCCAAGGGCCCGGTCTGGGGCTCGCTCATCGCAGGATTTCGTTCCCCAGCGTGTCGTCCATGTAAGGAAAGCGCGCTCGCTGCGTGGGCCAGAACGTGCCGTCGTCGAACCCCGCCCGGAGTTCTTCGTGGCTGAAGCCCAACAGGCCTTCGACAATCTCCTGAGTGTGTTGGCCGATCATGGGGCTCGGCAGGTGATTCGCCGCCGGGGTTCGCGACATTTTAAACGGAGCATTCTGCACTTTGTGGCGTCCGAGCGCCGGATGGTCCATCGGCAGATACATTTGCCTGTCGCGCAATTGAGGGTCGTGCTCCACTCGATCCTCGGCGCTTTGCACGGGGAGGGCGCGAACACCGGCGGCCTGGCACTTTTCCGTCAGTTCGTATTTGCCGAGGGTCGTGCTCCAGGTTTCGATGTGCTGGTCAAGCTCCTCCTGGTGCTCCAGGCGGCCGGCGATTGTCGCGAATTTCGCCGAACCGGCCCATGGCGGAGCACCCATCACCTGGACCAGGTGCTGCCATTCCTCGTCGGTGTGGCAGACGATCACGCACCAGTCATTGTAGCCGCCGGGATCGGTGCGATACGCATTATGCGGCGCGACGGTTGGGCCGCGGTAATTGTTGACCAGAGGTGTGCCCGGCCAGTGCGCCCGGTTGCCGGGAGGAAAGCCAGACCGGCGCGATCCGCGTCCGTTCACCGTGATGTCCAGCAGTGCCGGACCGTTGAGCGGAATGCTCGATACCATTTGCGATTGATCGATATGCTGGCCTCGACCGGTTTTGTTGCGATGATAAAGGCCAGTGAGGGCACACATCGCCCCGTACATGCCGCCGGTGTCGTCCATATACGACCAGCCCCAGCCAGCCGGCGGCTTGTCCGGCAAACCGGACAGATACGTCAGCCCCGACACCGATTGGGCGACCGGACCGAACGTGGTGTAATGGTGGTTACGGCCTGTATGACCGTAGCCCGACATCGAAACATAAACGATGTCCGGTTTGATCTTGCACAGCTCCTCGAACCCGAGGCCCCAGTTCCGCAGCACCCGCGAACTGAAATTTTCAATCACGATGTCGGAGATGGCGATCAGCCGCCTGACGATCTCCAGGCCTTTGGGGCTGCGGACGTTCAGGCTGAGGCTTTTCTTGTTGACGTTGGTGTCGTTGAAGTTTCCCGAGGTGTTCAGGTTGACCTCGAGATGCTGAGGTGTGGTGCTACTTGGCAACCTGCCGCGCTCGGTCTCCGGCCACTCGATTTTTATGATCTCGGCCCCGAGAGCCCCGAGCCAACGCGTGGCCCAGGGGCCGGCTCGCACCCAGCTGAAGTCGACGACGCGGATGTTTTCAAGAGCTCGGGGTGGCGGCATGCGTCGTTCTCGGTGTGCGGGCGATTGTCATGTTCAAACCGGGTACTAGCGAGAAGCCGCTTTGTCCATCGCCGCCAGGATGGCGTCGAACCGTTCCTTTAGCTCGGCTCGCCAGCTCTCGCCCGGATGCGTGAACACATAAAGTTCGTCCTCGCGGATCGCGGCGAGAACGCGTGCGGCGACGTCCGCCGGATCGAGCCCCGACCGAACGAGTTCGCTGACCTTGGCGCTGAGTACGCCGGCGGGGCTCGTGGGATCCGGTGTGCGTGCTGGACCGTAACGCTCCGGCCGATTGCGCCCACTATCGCCGATCCGGGTGTGCACAAATCCTGGGCAGAGCACGGTCACGCCTATGCCGAGCGGCGCGATCTGCCTCGCCAGACCCTCCGACATATTGACCACGGCGAACTTGCTGGCGGAGTAGGGACTGAAGCCGAACCCGCTGTTCATTCCGGCCATGGAAGCTGTGTTGACGAAATGCCCGCCTTCACCATGGGCGCGGATGTGCGGAAGGAAAGCGCGGATGCCGTGGAGCACGCCCATGAGGTTGACGTCGAGCACCCATCGCCATGTGTCGAGCGAAATGTTGTCGATGCCCGTGCCACCGGCGACACCTGCGTTGTTGCAGATGACATGGACATTTCCGAACGCGTCGAACGAAGCCTTGGCCGCGTGTTCGATGCTGACGGGATCGGCGACGTCGCAGGTAACGCCTAGTACACGCGGCTCAAAATCGTGCAGGCTTTTGATGGCGGCCGCCAACGCGTCCGTCTCGATATCGGCGAGCACCACGTTCATGCCTGCCTCGGCGAAAGCCCGCCCCAGAGCGAACCCGATGCCGCTTGCTGCGCCCGTCACGAATGCTGTTTTGCCGGCGAGCTCCCGCATGATGCCCCCTGCTATCTTTGGATCGCGGCGGAAGCTTAACATCAGACCGTGGGACGACCCAGAGATGGACGGCGATCCGCCGATTTGCGACAAAAGGCCAGGATTGCGATTGGGAGTTGAATGATGCCTGAAATCCGGGAGGGTGGCTGCCACTGCGGCCAGGTACGGTTCCGCGCGAAGGTCGATCTGAGCCAGCTGTCATACTGCAGCTGTAGCATTTGCACGAAGAAGGGGATTGTCCATTTGGGGGTGTCGCCCGCCGAGTTCGAGTTGCTGCGCGGGAAGAACGCACTGACCGTTTACACCTTCGGCACCGGCGTGGCGCAACACACGTTCTGCTCGCATTGCGGGATGCATGCGTTTTACGTGCCGCGCTCCCAACCGGACAAAATTAGCGTGAACGCGCGTTGCCTCGACGACATCGACGGGTCGACCCTTAATCCGAGCCGGTTCTTCGATGGTCGTCACTGGGAAGAAGCCCAGAGCAAGCGGATCGCCGAGGGAGCATATACCGCGCCGGTGGGATTGAACGGCGCCACGACGCTGCAGGGCATATTGGACCGCGCTCAGGGATAAATGCTGGATAGGTAAGGGAGAATGCGAATGGTCTCGTCGTCGCAACGGACAGCTGGCACCAATATGCCGGATGCCATCGAAGTCATTCCGCTGACGCTGCATATCGGTGCGGAGATCCGCGGGGTCGACCTCGCCAATCCGTTGCCGGCGGACCAATTGAAGACTGTGCGGGAAGCGTTTCTGAAGTGGAAGGTCATTTTCTTCCGCGGGCAGCATCTCGATCATGCGGGTCACGTGGCGATGGCGCGTCAGTTCGGCGAACCAACCATCGGTCACGCGGTGTTCGGGCACGTCGAAGGATTTCCCGAAATCTACTCGGTCGCCAAGAACCGTACCGCTAACGAGAATCGCTCGGCGATGATGGTGACACCGTGGTCCGGCTGGCACACCGATATCACGGCCGCGGTGAACCCGCCGTGTGCGTCGATCCTGCGCGGCGTGACGATACCTCCGTACGGCGGTGACACGTTCTGGACCAACCTTGCCGCCGCCTACAACGGTTTGTCGCCGACGATGCGCGGGTTCGTCGACGGCCTGCGCGGCATTCACAAGTTCGTGCCTCGCGAAAATCCCAAGGCGGGAAGCGCTTACAACGAACTCGTCAGGCGCCGTGCGCTGGAAAGCGAGCATCCGTTGGTGACCATCCATGCCGAAACGGGGGAGCGGGTTCTGTTCGCAAGTCCGTCCTTCCTGAAGTCGATCGTTGGGCTGACGCCGCGCGAGAGCCAAAAGATGCTCGAGATGCTGTGGGAGCACGTCACGCGTCCGGAATACACGGTGCGGTTCAAATGGAACGAGGGCGACATCGCGTTCTGGGACAATCGTTCGACCTCGCACCTGGCGCCGACGGATATTTTTGAGTCCGACTTTGACCGCCAGCTCTATCGGATCACGCTGGTTGGCGAGCCGTTTGTCGGAGTGGATGGCAAACCGTCGAAGTCCATCGTGGGCGTGCCGATCCTCTCGGCCGCGGAGGAGTTGCGGATGATGGCGGCGGAGTAGACGGAAGAGCGCCGGAATTAAATTCCCGATCGGTCATGCTGTTCCGTCGGCGTCATGGCCGGCCACCGAGCCGGCCATCAATCGCGGCACCGTGCCGCGAGAGATCACCGGGTCGGGCCCGGTGATGACATGTGGGTCGCCGATTACGCGATCGGATCGAGCACGACCACCGGGATCTCTCGTTCGGTCTTCTTCTGGTAATCAGCGTATGGCGGCCAGAATTCCAGCGCCTTCACCCATAGCCGTGCACGTTCCTCGCCGGTCGCGGTTCGAGCGCGTGCCTTTAGCTTCTTGGTGCCGACCTGGACCTCGACCTCGGGATTGGCCTCGATGTTCAGGTACCAGTTCGGATGGGCCGGCGCGCCGCCTTTCGATGCGACGACGATATAACTATCGCCATCGGTGCCGTAGAACAACGGGAAGATGAATTTCTCCCCGCTCTTCCGGCCGGTCGTCGTGAGCAGAAGAGACGGCACCGTCAGAGCCGGCCGGCCAGGCATGTTCATGGTGTACATGTGCCCGTCGGTGCCGCCACTGGAGAGATAGCGGTTGGAGTGATCGATCATCCATTGGGGCAGATTGGGTGCGAGCTTCGCCTCGGTCATCGCCATTCCCTTTGCTGTTGTGTGATGCGACCATAAGCCCACGGTCGCATATAGCCCAGACCCGGGGGCCGAGAGACTATCCTCGGTCTCGGCGGCTGGTTAGACTTCAGACCCGATCGCACCCATAAGGTGAAGAGAATGAGTGACTGGAGTAAAGTAACCCGGCCGATCCCCGTTCCCAACGAATGGACCAAACCATTCTGGGATGCGGCCAAACGAGGCGTTCTGGAGTTGCAACGCTGTCAGAGCTGCGGCCATTTCCAGCATCCGCCGTACGCGACCTGCGTCCAATGCGTCGGGACGGACCTGAAGTTCGAACCCGTGCGCGGCGCTGGAGCGATCTATGCCTATACCATCATGTATCACACTGGCGACAAACGCTTCGCCTCCGCGGTGCCGTATGCCAGCATCATCGTGGAACTGGACGAGGCGCCGGGCGCGCTGCTCGCCGGCAATCTTTTGGAAGCGGAATATACCGACGCGAAGGTTGGGCGCCGCGTCGAAGTCATTTTTGAACAGTTGAACGACGACATCACGCTGCCGCAGTTTCGTCTCGCGCGCGCATAGGGGAGAAATCGCATGTGGGACAATCGATGCAAAATCGCCGTCAGCGGCGTGGGTTTTTCCAAAGTCTCGAGAAGTGCCGACATTCCGCTTGCCGCTCATGCGTTGGAGGCGGTGAAGGGAGCAGTCGCTGACTCCGGGTTGCGGATGGAGGAGATCGACGGGCTGGCGACCTATCCGGAATTGCCGGCGACCGGGCACGCGGAGGTGGACGGGATCTCCGTCGTGTCGGTCAACTGCATGATGGCGATGCTGAAGTTGCCCGCTCTGACCTGGCACATTCAGGTGGGCACGACGAACATAGGAGGCGCGGTGCAGCAGGCGGTGAATGCTCTGCTGGCAGGCGTGTGCAAATATGCCGTGGTGTGGCGCGCGATGCATAACCCGAGCGGCACCTATCAGAATCTGCCTGGGGCTTATGCCCAGGGTGCGACGCAATTCACGGCGCCTTATGGGTTTGGGGGACCGGGGCAGGGGATGGCGGTCGCGTATACTCGGTGGCTGGAGCGGAACAATCAGAACCGGGAGAAGATGGCGACGCTCGCGGTGACGCAGCGGAAGCATACGCAGCACAATCCGCACGCGTGGTTTTATGGGAAGACGCTGACGCGGGAGGACTACCTGGCCTCGCGGATGGTCGCGTATCCGTTTTGTCTGTTCGATTGCGACATTCCGGTGCAAGGGGCGGTGGCGATCGTGCTGACGACGGCGGAGCGGGCGAGGGACCTGAAGCCTCAGCCCGCCTATCTGGCCGGGTACGGGCAGCGGTTGCACTTCGAGGTGGCGGGACGGATCGGCAGCTTGTCGAGTTATATGGAGGGCGGCAGCAGCTCGGCAAAACTGACGTGGGAGAGGTCGGGGTTCAGTCCGAAGGATGTCGACGTGGCGCAAATTTATGATGGGTTCTCGGCGTCGGTGATTTATGGGTTGGAATCGTATGGGTTTTGCAAGGAGGGTGAGGCGCTGGATTTCATCCAGGACGGGCGGATCGAACTGGATGGCGATCTGCCGCTGAACACGTTTGGCGGTTCGCTGGGTACTGGGCGGATCCACGGCTTGTGGCACATCATCGAGGGCGCGCTGCAGGCGTCTGGGCGCGCGGGATCGCGGCAGGTGAAGGATGCGAATGTGTCGTTTGTGGGGGCGAGTGCGCCGATTGTGACGGGGACGACGTTTATTTTTGTTAGGGAGCCGTATTGAGAGGCTCGCGGTAA
>Ga0302324_100016868_pt1 | contig 14517 bp, 4 predicted proteins | sample Palsa_T0_1_FD_201949 | JGI IMG/M metagenome (GOLD analysis project Ga0302324, IMG submission 201949) | Peat permafrost microbial communities from Stordalen Mire near Abisko, Sweden - Palsa_T0_1 | ecosystem: Environmental > Terrestrial > Soil > Palsa > Peat permafrost | place: Sweden: Abisko...
TACGCGCGTTGACGGCAGAGCGCCGATACGCCTTTCGCGTATGCCGCAACAGCACTTCATCTTCGAACCCGGCCCCGGGTCCCCCGCCCGGAGCCTTCCACCTCTAGGCGCTCGGAACAAATGCCGCAGTAGACACCTGACTTCACCTTGGTCAGGAGGCCTACATGCAACCGGTCATTCTTACGCCGCAGCGTTCTCGCGCGCTCGAGTTCGGCATTTATCGCGATGGCGATAACAATTTGGACATTTCCCAGAGCTTGGCGGTCACGCAGGCGCTGCAATCGAGCCGAACCGACTCCGCCGTCGAATATACGGTCGAAGACACGACCGGCCTGCGCGTGGATGATGGCGACCTCATCGAAGGGCGCAAACGTACCGACGACTTCACGATCGCGGACGGAAAGATCCGCGATGAACGAACCGGCAAAGCGCGGAACATGGCCGGCGAGTCAAACCTCGCCGCGTTTGTTGCGCAAACGTTAGACAACGCCGAGAAATCGGGTGCGCAACAGACCTGGATCGATTTGGTCGATCACGGCGGCGGCGACGGCGGTGGACTCGAAACGCACACCGGCGCGGTGATGTCGATGCCCGACATGGCGCAAGCCATCGCCGACGGCGTCGCGCTGCACGTCAAGGAGCATCCGCAGGACGCGAAGCGCGAGATCGACGGTGTCGTGGCCAATCAATGTTTGATGTCGACGATGGGCTTCGCCGACGCGCTCTCGCGCGCGGGAGTCAAGTGGCTCGCCGCTTCTCCCGAGACGATGCTCTCACCGGGTGTGCCGACCGGCGTTGCCGATGCGATTGCGCGCAGTATCGATGACCCAAATGCGATGGCTGCCGGCGTGGTCGATACGGTGATGCGCACTCGCTACGAAACACCGGACGGTGAATCGTTTGGCACCGCGGCCGCCTTCGACGTGCTCGATTGCTCGCCCGAGAAAATCGTAAACGCCGAACGGGCAATCAAAACTTTCAACGACGCTGTGGCATCCGAGGCCACCGGCCGCTTGGCAATTCGGCGCGACGTCGCATCGGTCGAGGGCATGGTACGCTTCTCGGAGGCAACGCCCGATATGCCCTGGCATGCCGATCGTCCGGCGATTGCCGTGTATTCCGCGATCGCATCCGACGCGAGCTTGCCGGCGCAATTGCGCGGTGATGCGCGCGCTGCCGCGGATGCAACGCGCGCACTCGTGATGGCGCACACGGAGTCGCGCGCTTTCGGCCCGTTCGATGGATCGAGCTACGCCGACGCGGTAGGCCCGACGATCCACGCCCCGCTTGCGCGCAAGCAGATCGATCCCTGGGCATCCCACGGCATCAGCGAGACGAACAACGCCTTTTACGACACCGTCGATCAGGCGAAGTTCGTCCGCGCTGTTGCCTAACGCGAGTCTAGTAGGTCATCGGTCCGCAGGTTGCGGAGTTGGTCCAGGTTCCGCTGCAATCGTAGAGCGTGATGTCGGTGTCATACCCGTAGGCTTGACCCAGTTGCAGGTACTCATTGAGCGTAATGTACCCGAGGGCATAGAACTCGACGATTGTATTGGTCTGCTTCTGCGAATACGGCGGAGTCGCAGTCGGCGTTGGGGAGGGCGTCGGCGTTGCCGTCGGTGTCGCCGTTGGCTTGGGCGTCGGTGATGCCGTCGGTGTCGCCGTCGGCTTGGCCGTCGGTGACGCCGTCGGTGATACGGTCGGCGACGCCGTTGGCGAGGCGGTTGGCGACGGCGTCGGCGATGGTGACGCGGTTGCCGTGCCGCCCTCGAGCTGCTTGACCATGTCGTAGATCGCAACCATCTGCGGGCCCGACTTCAGCGCATAGCTCGAATTGTTGTAGCCCCACCAATCCCAGCAGCCGTTGGAATTGGTGCCGCCGGTCGTCTGGTATGGATAGAGCACGATGATGTTGTTGGTGTCGGCCCACTGATCGAGACCCGATTCGGTCACGAAATCGGTCCCGATTACCGCCTGATACATCGCGCATCCGGCAAGCGCCACGACGAGCGAGCACTGTGTGCCGCTCGCGCAGTTCTTCGGAACGAAAACCCAGCCGTTGGTGTCGAGATCGTTCGAGCCGCCGCCGAACGGATCTTGGTTGAAGTTGAGGAGCGATCCGGTCAGCGTCCCGGTGTTCTTCGCATTGAGCGTCCCAAGGAAGAGCGAGAGCCACGTTTGCTCGGAGTCGTACGCGGTGCTGCCTTGATCGCACATGATCATGTACGGGCTCGCTGCCGTGCCGCACGCGACCGTGCCATACGGTGATTCCCAACCGTGTTCCGCGGCGAACGTGTTGTCGTATTTCACCGTCGCACCGTAGTGCTGATACTCGGTCTGCAGGTCGTTCATCACTTTCGGGTTGACGATCGTGTCGCCCGTCCCGGACCACAAGTAGACGTGCTGACCACTGATGTTGCTTACCGGGTCCATCCCGGACGTATTCTGGTTGGAGTTGATGTAGTTTTCGGACGGTGTGAGCTCGCTGCCGTAAAGGCCGGCGCCGCCACAGTCATCCTCGGCGGTCGCTATGCTGTCTTGCGCGCAATAGTCAGGGCCGCCGGCGTAGATTGCCGAGCCTTTGAATGTGCCGGAATAGGCGAAGTGCAGTTGCACGGCCATGAAGCCGCCGGACGAGATGCCCGCCACGTAGACGTGAGCGGGATTGATATTGTAGCTTCCGAGCGTTACCACGCTCGATGTCGCGTCCGGCCGCAAGTTGGCCTTCGGCACGATGCCGTTCGAGCCGGACGACAATTGGCTTCCGCCGCCTCCGCTACACGCGGCAAACGCCGCGATCATACAGAGAACGAAAAACGATCGTAATGCCATATAATTCCCCCTCATGGCATTCTGAGCGTTTTTCTATGGGGGCCGACACACCCAAAGGAACGTGTTTTTGTTTGGTTCGCCTAACGCCCGGATGGCGCTTCGAGCGTGTTCCTCAAATCTTGTAGTCGAATTTGAACGCGCCGGTTTGGCTCGAGTAGCCGCTGCCGAGCGAAAGACCGTAGTCGAAGTTGAAAATCAGGCGGTCTTGGCTTAGCTGGAAGCCGGCGTACGTGCGATAGAGCACGCCGGGGAACGAACTCGTGATCGTAAACGGCGCCACTCCGGTGGGCGAACCCTGGAAGGTCGACGCGATCGACCAATGGTCGCTGGTAAACGCGCTCACGCTCGCATTGAGATACGGGCGAAACATCGTGTCGCCCCGGTGGAACGTTCCCCCGAGTTCGATCCCGGGCGTGAGAATTCCGAGCGCCTGATTCATCGAAGCCATGTTCAATCCGACGGCTCCCGCATCGGTCTCGCTGACGGCCGGGCGATTCACGTAGAGCACATCAATGTTGCCATAAGGCTTGAAGTAGAAGTTTCCGCTGTCGTGGACGTGCGAGATGCCGGCACGCACGTCGAGGTTCAACGATCCGCTAAGGCTCGAGGCCTTCACTCCCGGCAGCGGCGCGCGCAGCGTGCTGAGCCAGTCGTAGCCGAGCGAGACGCCCTGCGCGAAGGTGGTCGCGCCATGCTGCTGTTTCCACGCGATGCCCGCGTTGATGCCGTTGGACTGGGTCGAGGCGTCACTGTCGATCGCAATCGAGGAGTGCGCGTAGCCGAGTGCCGTGTCGACGAATCGCCCGCCGCCGAGCGAGCGCTGCTGCCCGCCCTCGATGCCTTGCGAACTTCCGGTGAACCCGAGCGTGGTCGAAGAGTAGGCTTGTTGATCGCTCTGACCCAGCGCGCGCGACCAGGTGCACGGCATCTCTGCGCCGAGATAATTTTGGCCGACCGGGCGATAGCAACTAAAAAGGCTATTGGTGAAATCGAATTGCGTCAGCATCACCGGCGTCGCCGAGGCAAGGTAGCTGCCGGGGCTCAAATGATCGAGCGCTTGCGCGTAGCTCGTGCCCGGATCGAGCGTGGTCAAATAGGTCATGAGCGGGCCGAGCGCCCCCAAATTCCCGGACGCCCACGCGTTCTCGAAATGCGTTCCGATTGCGTTCTGATTACCGTTTAAGTTCGGGAACGAATAGTGAACCGCGTCGAGCGAGATCGTGACCGCGTTGGAACCAACGTTGAGTCCCCAGTCGAAGAACGGCGATTGCACCACCGTAATATTTGGATCGGTGATGCCGCCTGCAGCGGTGAGCACGGTGATCGGCGCCGACGACGGCGAAAGCGAGAGCACATTCGGCACGATCGTTCCCGAGAGGTTTGCGGTGCCGGACACGTTGAGTTGATCCGACGAGCCACCGCCGACGTGAACGTCGACATCGAACGCCCCAGTCGCGGTCTGTACGTAACTCCCGTTGAATGCGGTGGTTTGCACCGCGCCGATGCCGCCCGGAGCCAGCGCGCCGGCGTTGGTCAGCGTGCCGTTCGCGCCGAGCGTCACCGCATTTCCCGGCGCGAACAATGCGCTCTGCTCGTTTGTGAACGACACCGCCCCGCCGCCGTTTGCGAAGACGTTGCCGACGATCGTTCCGGTGTTGTCGATCGTGGTCATGCCGGTCGTATCGGCGACGATCGCGGCGCCCGAGGGTCCGTTGATGCCGCGGATCGTTCCGTTCACATCGATCGTAATCGGTCCGCTACCGCTACCACCCATGCTTTGCGCGAAGATTGCAACGGAATTCAGACCGTTGGCGTTGATCTGCCCGTTCTGCTGGACGGTAACTGCACCGCCGCTACCCGAGCCTCCGTCAGAACCGATGAACGCGAGGCCGTTGCTGCCGGCTCCGGCGATGCCGCCGCCACCGCCAATCGATTGCGCGAAGATGCCGTCGGCACCCGTGCCTATCACGGTGATCGTGCCGCTCGTCGTCACGTTGACGTTGCCGCCGTTACCCGCGCCGCCGCCGGCGCCGCTCACACCGATCGAGAGAAACGGCCCGGTGGTGTCGCCGCCCACGCCGCCACCGCCGCCGATCGATTGCGCAACGATCGCCGAGGCGCCGCTGCCGAGCGTCGTGATATCGCCGCTCACGTCGACGCTGACGTTACCGCCGTTGCCCGATGCGCCGCCGCTGCCGCCAACCGAGATGCTGCCGGTTTGAGATCCCGCTCCAACGCCGCCGACGCCGCCACCGCCACCGATCGATTGCGCAAGCACACCGAAGGCGTAACCACCTTTCGTCAACAGATTCCCGGTTTGCGCCACGCTTACGGCGCCACCGTCGCCGGCTTCACCACCGGCGCCGCCAACGGTCAACGCAACACCGATCGTGTTCGAGGAACTCGCGGCGTTTGCGTCGTTTGCGATTCCGCCGCCGCCACCGATCGATTGTGCAACAATGCCGTAGCTTCCAAATCCGCTGGTGCCGATCGATGCCGTATTCGTCACCGTAACCGCTCCGCCGGCGCCCGCGCCGCCGCCGCCACCGCCGACACCGACCGTCGCGGCAAAGTCACCACCGCCCGACGATCCCGATGCGAAGCCGCCGACACCGCCGCCGCCGCCCACCGATTGCGCGAGCACGCCATACGCGTCCGCCCCGGAAGTAGCAATCTGCGCGGCATTGGTCACGTTCACCACGCCGCCGTTGCCGCCGCCGCCACCGCTTCCGCCGACACCGATCGTCAGCGCGATCGTACCTTGCGATACCGGCGCCGACGTGCTTGCCATCCCACCGCCGCCGCCAATGCTCATGGCCGCGATGCCGTTTGATTCATCACCAAAGGTCGAGATCGTGCCCGCGCTATTGTTGACGCTGACGATTCCGCCGTTGCTCGCGACGCCGCCGTTACCGCCGACGCCAACGCTCACGCCGCCATTGGTTGCATCCGACGATGCCGACGTCGTCGACTCAGCGGTACCGGCGTCGCCGCCGCCGCCGCCGATCGATTGCGCAAGGATACCGTTCGACGCATATCCGAACGTCGCGATCGATCCCGAATTGGTAACGGTCATCGTGCCGCCCGCACCGCCGCTGCCGCCGAATCCGCCGACCCCGACGCTGAGGTTCAACGCGCCGTTGCTCGCGGTCGCTTCGCTCGCTCCGCCCATGCCGCCGCCGCCACCGATCGATTGCGCAAAAATCGCGGAGGCCTCGTCACCCTGCGTCGCGATTGCACCGGTATTACCGATCTGCACGTCGCCGCCGGTGCCCGACGAACCGCCCAGTCCGCCAACGGTAACGGCGATTGAAATGCTGGTGTTGCTTTCGTTCGATGACGCCGCGCTCGATTGGCCCGTCGCCTCGCCGCCCGCGCCGCCGCCACCGCCGATCGACTGCACGAAGATGCCGGCGCCGAGATCGCCGCTCGTCATAATCGTTCCAGCATTCGAAATCGTCACCGCGCCCGCGTTTCCGCCGCTGCCACCCGTTCCGCCGACGCCGCCGCCGATCGAAATCTGGCTATCGCTGCTCGCCGCTGCTGCGCCGCCCGTGCCGCCGCCGCCACCGATCGTTTGCGCCGCGACGCCATCCGACATGAATCCTGACGTCATGATGTTGCCGTTGTTCGCGACGTTGACGGTTCCCGAATTTCCGCCGCCGCCACCGGCGCCGCCGATCGCAAACGAGATGCCGAAGGATTGATCGCTTTTGGTCGTCGCCGAGGCTGAGAGGCCCGACGAGAATCCGGTTGCGCCGCCGCCACCGCCGATGCTTTGTGCAAAGACGCCGTCGCTGTTTGCACCGCTCGTTGCAACGAGCGCACCGTTCGTCACCGCGACGTTTCCGCCGGTACCGCCCGCGCCGCCCAGTCCACCGATGCCCAAACTCACGTTGACCGTTCCACTTGCGGCTTGCGCCGTGCCCGCGCCGCCCATGCCTCCGCCGCCGCCGATACTTTGCGCAACAATTGCACTCGAGCTATCGCCGCTCGTTGAGACGCTGCCCGAGGCGATCGTCACGTTTACCGCGCCGCCGTTGCCGCCGACCGCGCCAAAACCGCCGAGCGCGAACGTGACCGCGCCGCTCTGGGATTTATCCGATCCGCTGCCGGTCGCACTCGCGTCCGCGTCGCCGCCATTGCCGCCGCCGCCGCCAACCGATTGCGCGAAGATGCCTTGCGAATTGAATCCGCTCGTTTGCACGACACCCGACGACGTGACGTTGACCGTCCCGCCGTTGCCGCCGCCGAAGCCGAAACCGCCGATGGTCAGCCCGACGTCGATCGACGAATCCGACGAATTCGTCGAACCTCCACCGCCGTTGCCGCCGCCGCCGCCGATCGATTGCGCAAAGATCGCCGCCGCATCGGATCCGCCGGTGATCACCTGACCACCGGTATTATTGATGGTGACGTTGCCGCCATTGCCGGATCCGCCGCCGAAGCCGCCGACCGCGAGCGAAACCGCAACGCTGTTCTCGCCCGATCCGCTCGCGCTGGCTGAGGCTTCGGCGCCATTGCCACCGCCGCCGCCGATCGATTGCGCGAAGATGCCGTTGGCGGAGTCGCCCGCGGTTTGAATCAATCCACTATTGCTGACTTGCACGTCACCGCCGTCGCCCGCCGCGCCGCCGAAACCGCCGAGCCCACCGCCGACGGAAATCTGTCCGCTCGCCGTCGCGGTCGACGATCCGCCGTCACCCCCGCCGCCGCCGATCGATTGGGCAAAGACTGCGGTCGACGCAAATCCGAGCGTTTCAATCGTTCCGGTGTTGCTGACCGTGACGTTTGCACCGGTGCCGCCCGCGCCGCCAAAGCCGCCGAGCGTGAGCGCAATGCCGAAACTCTTGCCGTCGTCGTTGCTGCCGGTGGCCGTGCCCGCCGTAAATCCGCCGGCGCCGCCGCCACCGCCGATCGACTGCGCGAAGATGCCGTCGGAAAGCGCACCGCTCGTTGTTACGAACGCACCATTGCTCACGCCAACCGTGCCGCCGTTGCCGGCCGCACCGCCGAATCCGCCGACGCCGAGCGTGACGCCGACTACGCCTTCCGCCTCGCCGCTCGACGAACCGCCGTCACCGCCGCCGCCGCCGATCGACTGCGCGACGATCGCCGCGGATTGATCGCCGTACGTGGCGATCGAACCGCTCGTGTTGGTGATGCTGACGCTGCCCGCATTGCCGCCGGCGCCCCCAAATCCGCCGACGCCCAGCGTGACGCTCGCTGATTTTTCCAAGCCTTCTTGCGCGCTGGTCGAGCCCTCGATAGAACCACCGTTGCCGCCGCCGCCGCCGATCGATTGCGCAAAGACCGCGACGGATTCAAAACCTTGCGTGTCAATCGTGCCGCTGTTGGAAAGATTCACGTTTCCGCCGGTGCCGGCAGCGCCGCCGAAACCACCCAGCGTAAACGTCACGTTGACCGCACCGCCCGACGCTTGCGTGTTTCCGCCGCCGCCGTTACCGCCGCCGCCGCCGATCGATTGCACGAACACGCCGTCGGCATTCGAACCCGTCGTTTGGATCGTGCCGGTGTTGCCGATCGTGACGTTGCCGCCGTTGCCCGCGGCGCCGCCGAATCCGCCGATGCCGACGCCGACGTCAAAGCTTTGCCCCTCCGACGTCGACTGCGAGGATGCACTCGTCGATGTCGCGCCGCCGTTGCCGCCGCCGCCCCCGATCGATTGCGCGTAGATGCCGTAGGCCGAGTCTCCGCTCGTCGCAATGATCGCGGCGTTGTTCACCGTCACGCTCGACGCATTGCCGGCTGCGCCGCCTTGGCCGCCAACCGTTACCGTAAGTGAAAATTGTCCGCTCGATTGACCTTCGCCCACGCCACCGTTGCCGCCGCCGCCGCCGATCGATTCCGCAACGATGCCGATTGCGCCCGCGCCGCTGGTCGTGACCTGGCCCATGGTATTTTCAACGTCGACGGTGCCCGCGTTTCCGCCGCTGCCGCCGGTTCCACCGACGCCCGCCGTCAACGAAATCGATGGGCTGTCGGAACTCGTCGCCGCCGATGAGGCGGAACCGCTTCCACCGTTACCGCCGCCGCCGCCGATCGACTGCGCGATGATGCCGAACGCGCCCGTACCTTGCGTCGCAACGTTGCCGGTGTTCGTGACGGTGACGTTGCCGGATGCGCCGCCACTGCCGCCCGAGCCGCCGATCGCGAGCGCGATACTCGCCGCTCCTTCGGAGCTATACGCTTGCGACGAAGCATTTGCATCGCCGCCGTTTCCACCGCCGCCGCCGATCGATTGCGCCATGATTCCGAAGCCGTTATCACCGGCAGTTTGAATGGATCCTCCGTTCGTCACCCCGACGTTCGCACCGGTTCCACCACCGCCGCCGCTGCCGCCGAGCGCAAAGCTAATTGCAACCGTTGGATATGTGCTCGCGGAAATTGCCGTCGAACTCGCCGCGCCGCCCGCGCCGCCGCCGCCGCCGACCGATTGCGCGAAGATTCCCGCTGCATTTTCGCCGCCAATCGAAATCGTACCGGTGTTGTTAACGTTGACCGCGCTGCCGTTTCCACCGTCACCGCCGCTGCCGCCGAGCGTAATCGTCACGGAGATCGGGCCGACCGATTCCGCGCTTGCGTTTCCGCCGGTTCCGCCGCCGCCGCCGACCGATTGCGCGAAGATGCCGTTCGCCATTGCGCCGCTGGTTGCAATCGCGCCGCTATTGCCTGCATCTACCGCGCCGCCGTTGCCGCCGCCACCACCGCTGCCGCCGATCGCGACCGAAAAATTCGCATTCGCGGCTTGCGCATACCCGCCGTTGCCGCCGCCGCCGCCGACGCTTTGCACGAACACTGCGGTTGCGCCGTCACCAATGGTGGTAATCGTGCCGGTGTTTTGCATCGTCACGTTGCCGCCGTTGCCACCGCCCGCGCCGTCGCCGCCGACTGCGAACAACCCGGTTCCACCGCCGCCGTTCCCGCCGCCGCCGCCGACCGATTGCGCGAAGAGCCCGTACGCTGATGCGCCTTGCGTGGAAATCACACCGCCGTTATCGAGTGAAACGTTGCCGCCCGCACCGCCCGCGTTCGCGCCGCCGCCGACGCCGACGAGTCCGACCGCGTAGCCCGCCGAACCGCCGCCGCCGCCGACCGATTGCGCGAAGATGCCGATACCGCCGTCGCCGGTCGTCGCGACCGAACCCGTGTTGTTGACGCTCACCGTTCCGCCAGGCGACGAACCGCCGCCCCAGCCGCCCAGCGCAAAGAGCGCGCCCCCGGACCCGCCGGTGCCGCCGCCGCCGCCGACCGACTGGGCCAAAATGCCTATCGCACCATCGCCCGCGGTCGCGATCGAACCGGACGTCGTCACGGTGACGGCGCCGGCGGCCCCGCCCGCCGTCCCCGCGCCGCCGCTGCCGAAGAGACTGCCGAAGCCGCCGCCCGTCCCGCCGCCGCCGCCGATCGACTGGGCGAGGATCGCGTCGGCCTGCGCGCCGGTAGTAATGATGCTTCCGGTTTCGGTGACGGTGGCCGAGCCCGAATTCACCCCCGCGCCGCCCGACCCGCCATTGGCGTTGATGCCCTTTCCGGCCCCGCCCGCGCCGCCGGCCCCGCCGACGCTCGAAGCGGCGATCCCATAGGCGCTCGTGCCGGCCGTGGCGATCGTACCGCCTGCCGTCACGGTGACGTTTCCGGCCCCGCCGCCGTTCCCGCCGCTGCCGCCGTGTCCGCCCGCCCCCTCGCCGTCTCCGCCGCCGCCCCCGGTGCCGCCCTCACTGAGCGCGTAGATACCGCTAGCATTGTCGCCAAGCGTCGAAATCGTTCCGGTTGACGTCACGCTGACGTTGCCGCCAATACCACCGGCGCCACCGCCGTTGCCGAAACCGTCGGTCGAGCCGGTAAATCCGCCATTGCCGCCGAGCGCGCCGCCGCTTTCCGCGACGATTCCGAACGAGTTCGCTCCGGTGGTTGCGATCGCGCCGTTGCTGGTGACGATAATGGTGCCGCCATTACCGCCGCTGCTTGCACCGCCACCGAGTCCCGCGATGGCATTCGCAGCACCGCCGTTTCCACCGGCGCCGCCGAAACTTTGCGAAAAAATTCCCGCTGCATTATCACCGGTCGTCGAGATCGATGCGCTCGCGGATAGCGTGATCGTTATCGTGCCCGCGCTGCCCGCACTCGCACCGTTACCACCATATGCACCGGCGCCGGCTGCATCGCCGCCGCTGCCACCAGTGCCGCCGATACTTGCAGCAGACAATCCCGCAAAACCGGATGCGGAATACACGCCGTTTGCGGAAAGCATGATTGCGCCGGCGTCTCCGCCACTTCCGCCGTCACCACCGTACGCGGTACCGCCGGAAACCGCACTGGCGCCATTGCCGCCGGCACCGCCGGTTGTTTGCAAGAAGATTGCCGACGCGAGTCCAGCGTTAATTGTTGAAGTGTCGGTGATGGTGATCGTTGATGAGCCCGCGCCGTTACCGCCGGTCGGACTTCCCAGTGCTCCGGACGGCGCGGTGGTAACGATCGAAATCGGTGCTGCAGGCGGGGGCGCGGCGACGGCCGGCGACGCAAGCGCATACGCGAATGCAGTGATGCAAACGGCCACGGCGCTGCGAAGGACCATGCGGCTGCCTCCCCCCGGGATCAGCGCCGTTCGGGGCCGAGCGAGCGGCCCCTCTCCGCCTGGGCTACGTCCTCCGGCCGGTTACGGCGTGACGGTCAGGACGTGCGCCGTGAGCGCCCGATCGGCGATCGATTCGAGTGATTCCAGGTGTCCGCGCGTCAATTCATCCAGGCCCCCGCGCTGCGATGCGACCGTGGCACTATGACGTAAATCCTCGAGGTTCACGCGCGCAAGGGCTTGCGCGTCACTTGGTGTTCCTGGTTGCGGAAACGTCAGCATTTGGGCGAGGAACCGCGCGTAGGCGATCTGTAGGTTGCGCCGCACCAACCCCTCTTTTGACACCGTTCCGTTGCTGATGCTTCCGAAAATACCGGAGCGCGCCCAATCGTAAAGATCGGTCATCGTCATCGTCGTTCCCGGAGCGTATTTGCTGGAAAGGTCGTCAATACGCTGCAGCCGCAGCGGCGAGAAGAGCTCGTATAACACGCCGAGTTGTGCGGCGCCGACGACGCTTGCAACCGAAACGTCATGACGCGGCTGCCGGTTATAGGCCCAACTGGCACCGGACGTGAGCGAGCTGACTTCAGAATAGGTCAGCGTATCGAGCACCTTCGGATTGAAGCGCCACGTGCTGTCGGCGAACAGTCCGTTTGCAAGCTGTTGCCAGGCGGCGCGTTCGTCCGCCGCGGACACCGGGGAGAGCGGGGGACCCGCGCCCGTATCACCCTTTCTTGCGCGCGAGATATACTCACCGCCGATCGTATGCGCCGGCATTGCCGCGCAACGCAGATCCAGGCGCAACGGCGTAAGAAACGCCGCGCGCGCCTCGTCGTAGGGCGTCCCCGCCTCGGGGAATCGAACGTTGATCGCATCCATCAATGCGTGCAGCATCGACATCTGCGTCGCGCACCAGGCGAGCGGTTTATTTGTCAGGTCGTCCTGTACCACGCGCGGATCGATCGAATGTCCACTCCCAAAGCCACCCGCATCTTCGTCACTGGCAAACCGGTACTTCGGATCGGTCCAGCGCGACGCCCAAACCGAGAGCGTCGAAACTTCTTGCTGCGGCGTCGACGCGTTCGCAACGTATCCGTAGCCGTACTTGACCGCGTAGTAGTCGTACGGGCCGAGTACGAGTTGGTCGTAGTCGCCCTGCGGTGTGCCCTTCGGCCATAGGTTGGTCGGGTTGTACTCCATGACGGAACTAGCAATGCCGTACCGCTCGGTGAACGCTTTGCTTTGCACCTCTTGCGCGGTATAGGCCATCGAACCGATGAAATTGTGTTGCAAACCGAGATCGTGCCCCGATTCGTGCAAAATGACCGATCGTATGAACTTTTCGTCATACGCTCGCTCTGCAGCGATCGAATCGGGCAGGCCGCGCGCCGGCGCAATCACGTATTTATAGATCAGCCGTCCGCCAATGCTTTCAACCGCATCGAAGTTCACCCCGACGTTGAGCTCTTCACCCGTTCGGGGATCCGTAATCAGCAACGCCTCAGCACCGAACTGCGGAGAACTCGTGTCAATCCACCGCACCATGTTGTGTCGAATGTCCTCGGAATCCCACGACGGATCGCTCGGCTGCTGCTCGACCTTGACGGCATCGAGAATCCCGATCTTCGCGAATGCGCCATTCCACGTGAGCAGCGCCGAACGTACGGTCTCGCGATACTCGACCGGTATGTCGTTACTGAGGTAGAAGACGATCGGATTGGCCGCCGTGACCGGCGCGCTCGACGTGCGCGGACCAAAATTCCAGCGCGTAATGTAGTGAATGTCCCGGCGAAGCGCATCATCGGTGGCAAAGTCCAGCAGCGGCTGCGAGAAATAGCCGACGCGCGGATCGTAGATGCGCGGAACGTAGCCGTCGCTTGGCGCTTCGACGAGATTGTAGGTCATCTTCACTTCGACGTTTCGCGCGTCCGGCGCGTTGTCCAGGCGGTCCGGACTGCCGGCCCAGGTTTGATCGACGCGTAACACGTCGTTCTTCGGAAAGGCCTTGGCGCTTACGAAGAATGATTTCGAGGAATCGAGATGATAGGCGTGCATCGGCGTGCTCGCCGCGCCTTGGAGGCTCGACGCGAGGTCGGCGATGTCGCCCAAAAACAGCGAGGCCGCGATGACCACGCGCTTGTCGTCCTGCGCGACGATCGGCGTCACCGCGATCACCGAATCGGGAAGCGATTGGCGTACCCCTTCGGCTTCGGGCGAGTTTGGCATGGTTCGCGCGAAGGTGTTCGGCCAGCGCAACACGATCGAATTCCCGTAGCGCTCGAAACGCATGATTCGGGCCGGTGCAACGTAGGGCTCCCCGGCCGCCGGTCCGAATCCGCCGAAGCCGCTCGACGGCACGGAGGTCTCGATGAAGTCGGCTCCGAGCTGGGCGTTCTGCACCTCGAGGTAGACGCTGCCGTCCTTTTCGAGGATCGGGAAGAGGCCGGGCTGCGTCGTCGCTCCCTTCGCAAACGTCTCGTACGCCGCGGGACTTTTCGAAGCTGAGGCTGCGGCCGAAGCTCCCGCGGGTGGGGCCGACTGTGCCAGCGCTCCCGGCGTGAGCGAAAAGACAAAGCCGGCGACGAGCACCCAAAGGGCAAGACGACGTTGCATTAATACCTCCACGAAACGTGTAGCCGACGATTAGGAGACGCAAGGCGCTTTTCCCGCTTGAGCGGAAGTGCAACGACTATGGCACCTATAGCACCGCCTCTCTCTTTGCTCGACCAGCTTGCCGCGTTCATGCGCGAATTCGTCTATCCGAACGAGACGCGCTACGCGCAAGAAGTGCAAGCCGGCGCGACGCCGTGGACGCAGCCCGGGATCATGGAAGAGCTCAAGTCGCGCGCACGGGCGCAAGGCTTGTGGAACCTCTTCCTCCCCGAGCCCGAATACGGCGCCGGCCTTTCCAATCGTGAATATGCCCCGCTGTGCGAGCTGATGGGCACCTCGCGCATTGCCCCCGAAGTTTTCAACTGTAACGCACCGGACACCGGGAACATGGAGGTACTCGCGCGCTACGGTTCACCGGAACAGCGCGATCGCTGGCTCGAGCCGCTGCTGCGCGGTGAGATCCGCAGCGGCTTTGC
>Ga0302324_100016871_pt1 | contig 14516 bp, 10 predicted proteins | sample Palsa_T0_1_FD_201949 | JGI IMG/M metagenome (GOLD analysis project Ga0302324, IMG submission 201949) | Peat permafrost microbial communities from Stordalen Mire near Abisko, Sweden - Palsa_T0_1 | ecosystem: Environmental > Terrestrial > Soil > Palsa > Peat permafrost | place: Sweden: Abisko...
CGCGCGCGCGGCGAAGTAGGTCAGCCGCGCATCGTCCCATTGCGCCAGGACGTCGGCGCGGTGATACGGCAGGGAGCATGCGGCGCGCGCCAGGTTGACCGCGACCGCGCTGTCGGCGTCGAGGCTGAAGAACCACACGCCGGCGCTGCCCCTGCCGGCGACGTACGTGCGCAGGTTGATCTCGCCGAATGCCGGCCAGCCGAGCGCCGGCGGGACGCCGCGCGGGCGCGCGGCGACGATGCGAAAGGCGACCAGGCTGATCCACCCCTGACCCTCCCAGGTGTCGTGGGTGAGATCGGGCGGCAGCCGCGGCTGCAGCGCCGCCGGTGCGCAGGGCCAATGGACGAACAGCGCGTCGCGCCAGTCCATCGCGACCAGCCACGGTCCCTTCACGCCGGCTCGCGCGCGGTCGGGTCGTCGATGAAGCGCTCGCGCAGGCCCGGCGGCGGCGACGGGCACGCGTCGCGGCGGCCGAACCAGGCGTAGCGGTTGCGGGCGACCCAGTCGTACGCCGCGTCGCGCAGTGGCCGGGGAACGAGGATCGCGGCGAAGCCCAGCGGCCACGGCGGTTGGAGCTCGAGCAGCAGGTGCAACACCGCGTCGCTGCGCTCGTAGCGCCGGCCGCCGGCCAGCAGGACGATCGTGTCGGCCGCGCTGACGCCGGGCGCGCCGACGAGGCTCGCCGCGCGCGCCGACTGCAGCGAGACGAAGCGCACGCGGCCGCCGGGATCGTTGGCGTAGACGAAGCGCACCAGGCCGTTGCAGAGCGTGCAGACGCCGTCGAAGGCGAGGATCGCGGCGCTAGCGGCTGGCAAAGGTGTCGCTGACGAGGCTCGCGATGAGCCGCGCGTTGGTCGAGACGTACTGATCCGAGCCGACGGTGTGCCGCGAGACTGCGGACAGGTCGTAGCTGAGCGGGCACAGGCGAGCCGTGTCGTAGCGCGCCGTCGCGGTGTCGCTCTCGTCGTAGCCGCGCGGTCCGGTGACGGTGCGCGTCGTGACGATCGCCAGGGTCGCCACGTTTCCGTCGATGCCGGTCACCTTGTAGGACCCATCGCCCTTCGTCCCCGGTGGGGCGGGGACCGTCCAGGCGGACCCCAGCGAGACGTCACGGCCGGCGACCAGCCCGCGCGCGAGCAAGGGGAGAAGGTAGACCGACTCGAGGCTGACGGTGGCGTGCGGATCGACCGAGAGCCGGCCGTCGGGAAAGATCGCGAAGCGCAGCTTCGGCTGCACGCTCGTCTTCCCGGTGTACGTCGCGTCGACGACCAGGCCGCCGTCGGCGGTCGCAGCGACCACGTCGATGGTCAACGTCCCGTCGTCGCCGACGTCGGAGGTGCGCGTGACCACCCCACCGGCCGTCCCCGCACCGCCGCCGTTACCGGTGAAGCCCGACGTCTGTTCGTCGCTGCGGTTCCGCGCGGTGTACTGCACGCTGTAGACCAGCGTGCGCAATGGTTTGGTCGGTTCGGCGGCGTGCGCCGTGCCGCCGGCGGCGAGCGCGCAGGTGATGGCGATGGCGAGCGAACGGTTGAGCATGAAGGGCACCCTCCTGGACGAGGAGCGATTCGCCGGGTGCGGCAAGCGCCGCCTTCGTCGCCTACGACTCTTGTCGTCCAGGGCTCCCGGTGAGGGGCGCGGAACGCTCGGGCCGCCATGAAACTGATGGAGTACCAGGGCAAGGACTTGTTCCGGCGGGTCGGGATCCCGACGCCGTCCGGCGTGTTCGCCACGACCGCGGGCGAGGTGAAGAGTTTCATCGAGGGTCACCCCGGTTCGTGGGTCCTCAAGAGCCAGGTCCTGATGGGTGGCCGCGGCAAGGCCGGCGGGATCAAGTTCGCCGACGACGCCGCGCAGGGCGAGACGCTGGCGCGCGAACTGCTCGGCAAGGTCCTCAAGTCGGTCCAGAATCCGGAGGGCGAGGAAGTCCGTTCGCTGCTGGTCGAGGAGAAGGTCGCGATCGCGAGCGAGGCCTACGTCTCGATCGCAATCGACCGCGGCGCGCGCAAGCCGGTCGTCCTGGTTACCGCGCAGGGCGGGATGGACGTCGAAGAGGTCGCCGAGCACGACCCCGACGCGATCAAAAAGTACTGGATCGATCCGGCCGCCGGCTATTCGCCGTTCATCGGTCGGCTGTTGGCCTTTCACGCGAAGCTCCCCGAGGGCTACCGCAAGGCGTTCCCGGCGGTCCTCGGCGCGCTCTACACGCTGTTCATGGACTACGGCGCGAACCTGGTCGAGATCAACCCGCTCGTGCTGACCAAGGACGGCCGCGTCATCGCCAGCGACGCCAAGGTCGACCTCGACGACAACGGCCTCTACAAGCATCCCGATATCGCGCAGTGGAACAAAGCGCAGCCGACCGACGAAGACCAGGCCGCGGCGGTCGCGATCGGTTTGGGGATGTCGAATTACGCGAAGTTCGCCGACGAGCCGGGTGCGGTCCCCAAGACGATCGGCACGATCGCCAACGGCGCGGGCCTGGGGATGGGGACGATGGACGCCGTCAAGAGCGCCGGCGGCGGCGCCGCGAACTTTCTGGATATCGGCGGCGGCGCACAGGCCGAGCTGGTGAAGAACAGCTACAAGCTGGTGACCGCCGATCCGCGCGTGAAGGCGATGTTCATCAACATCTTCGGCGGAATCACCCGCGGCGACCAGGTCGCGCTGGGGATCGTCGAAGCGCTCAAAGGTGACGACGTGCGCAAGGTGCCGCTGGTGATCCGGTTGACCGGCACCAACGCGGACGAAGGCCGCAAGATCCTCGCCGAGGCGGGCTTCTTTCCGGTCGAGACGATGGACGAAGGCGCGGCTAAAGCCGTCGCGCTCGCGAGCGGGGGCAAGTAACGCGCCATGTCCATATTTTTAGATAAGAACTCGAAAATTATCGTGCAGGGGATCACCGGGCGCGAGGGTGCGTTTCATACCGCGCGGATGCGCGCGTACGGGACGAAGATCGTCGGCGGCGTGACGCCCGGCAAGGGTGGCCAGAGCGCCGAGGGCGGAATCCCGGTCTTCGACACCGTGAAGGACGCCGTCGAAGCGACCGGCGCGACCCACTCGATCATCTTCGTCCCGCCCTTCGCCGGCGCCGACGCGCTGTGGGAGGCGCACGACGCCGGGATCCAGCTCGCAGTCTGCATCACCGAAGGGATCCCGGCGCACGACATGCTGCGCGTCGTCAACACGACGGCCGGGATGCGAATCATCGGCGGCAACTGTCCCGGCCTGATCTCGCCCGGCAAGTCGCTGGTCGGGATCATGCCCGGGCAGATCTTCAAGGAAGGGAACGTCGGCGTGATCTCGCGCTCGGGGACCCTGACCTACGAGATCGTCGACGGTCTCACCCGAGCCGGCTTTGGCCAGTCGACCTGCGTCGGGATCGGGGGCGATCCGATCATCGGGACGACGTTCGTCGACTGCCTGCGCGAGTTCGCCCGCGATCCCGAGACTCACGCGATCGTCGTCTCCGGCGAGATCGGCGGCTCGGACGAGGAGGACGCGGCCGCCTTCATCGCCGCGCACCTCCCCGACAAGCCGGTCGTTGCGTTCATCGGCGGCCGGTCGGCCCCGAAGGGGAAGCGGCTCGGCCACGCCGGGGCGATCATCTCGGGCAACACCGGGACGCCGGAGTCGAAGGTCGCGGCGTTCGCCGCGGCCGGGGTACCGGTCGCCGACCGGCCCTCCGAGATCCCGCGCCGCTTGGCCGAGCGGCTCAAGCTGGCGACAGCCTAGCCCCGACCGACCGGTCCAAGCGGTGCAGTACGGCTACCAGTGCGAGGAGTGCGAGGAAGCGGTCTGGCTCGCCACGACCCGGGCCGAGCTGCAGTGGCTGGCCAGCCGGGCCCACGTCGTGCGTGAGGTGCGGCGCCACCTGAGCGGCGGATTGGACGGCTGGATGGACGACGGGCTGGCCTTCTTGGACCGACACGAGGGCCATAGCGTGGTCGTCGTGACGAGGAGCCGGCGCTGATTCCTCTATCCAAACACTAGAAGGGAAGCGAGGCCTCGACCTTAGAACAGGCTGGGAGCGATTGGGGGCTCCGTCCCCCAACCCTTCTATTTTGCCTTCCGCGAAAGGATGACTCGCCTGTGGCAATCCCGCTTCGGATGAAGCGTGGGCTCGTCGCACTCCTCGTGGTTCTTGCGTTCGCTTGCCAGGGAACGAACGGCGTTCTGGCAGGTACGACCGGAAGCCTCACGGGGACCGTGACGGACCTCGCAACCAGTCAACCGCTCGCCGGCGTGCACGTCACCGTCGCCAGCCCCTCGCAGAGCGCGACGACGACGACCGACGCAGTCGGCCGGTTCACGTTCCTCTCCCTGGCGCCGGACACGTACACGGTAGCGACCGATGCGACCTCGACGCATATCGCTGCCAGCCTCAGCGGCGTCACGGTCCAGGCGGACCAGAGCATCAGCGTCGCGATCCCGACGCCCGCGCGCCTCCAGACGATCGGCAGCACGACCTCACGCGCGTCCGCGCTCGTGAAGCCGGGCACCACCGCCGACGTCTACTCGATCTCCGCCACCCAACAGGACAAGGCGTCCGCGTTTGGCGGCGGCGGCACGCTGAACTCGGCCTGGTCGGCCCTCTCGACCGTCCCCGGCGTGTTCATCACGGCGGGCCAGAACGGGTATATCGGGGCCGGCCCATCGATCTCGATTCGCGGCGGTGACTACGATCAGATCGGCTACGAATTCGATGGCGTCCCGGTGAACCGTTCGTTCGACAACTATCCGTCGGGTACGCTCTCGTCACTGGGGCAGCAAGAGCTCCAGGTCTACACGGGCGCCGACCCGGCGAACTCGGAGGCCAACGGTCTCTCCGGGTACATCAACCAGGTCATCCGCACCGGTACGCTGCCGGCGTACCGCTCGCTCGATCTCGCCATGGGTACCCCGTCGTACTACGGCAAGATCGCCTTCGAGACCGGCGGCGCGAACCCGTCGCGCACGTTCTCGTACTACCTGGGTCTGGGTGCCTTCAACCAAGACTTCCGGTACTTCGACCAATACAACGGCGCGAGTCTCAAAGAGTACGGGCCTGCGCTCGTACCGTGCGAGTTCACCGCCGGCCCGGTTCCGTCGTGCTTCGGTCCCGGCGGCTCCGACTACACCAACGGTGGCGACACGGCCGCGTTCGCGCAAGGGCCGGCCAACCTCGACGCCCTTCACGAGCAAGAGGTCCGGGACACCGTCCTGAACTTGCACTTCGGCCTGCCCAAGGCGGACGGGACGAAAGACGACATCCAGGTATTGCTGGACATCGATCACCTGACATCCGCCGCGTACACCTCGTCGAACGACATCGGTGACGCAGCGACGATCAACAACGTCTTCGGCAACTTCCCCACCCCGTTCTACCTCGACGGCTACCAGTATGCAGGCAAGATCGGGGGCGTGATCAACCCGGCGACCGTCAGCTCGCAGATCAGCGAGTACCCCTTCCCGCAGTCGCCGGCCGGACTTCCCATGTTCGCGCCGTTGCCTGCCGGCATGGAAGGCGGTCAGGCCAACGATCAAAACATCTTCAAGTTGCAGTATCAGCACAACTTCGGGACCAGCGCGTTCCTACGCGTGTACGGCTACACGTACTACTCGGACTGTCTGATGACCGACCCGACCGCGGCGTACAGCGAGTACAACGTCGGGACGTACGGCGCGTTCAGCCCCGACTACGAGCTCTCGAGCCACGCGCGGGGCGCGAGCATCGAGTTCTCCGACCAGCTCAACTCGCAGCACTTGCTGACGATCCAGGGCAACTACGTGACCGCGAGCACCATCCGTGACAACAACACGGAATGGCTCAACGGTCTCTACGGAGAGAACTCGGTCAACGCGCGCACCGCGATCGGCGTCGTCGTCAACGCGGCCGACCCGACCTCTGGGTACTGCTTCAGCAACACGGGCCTGCTGACGAGTTGCGCCTATACGGGAGCGAATACGCCGACGGGCGCGCAGTACCTTACCTTACAGCAAGCCGGAGCGGGCGCGAATCTCGCGCTCCCCGCGGCGTGCGTCGTGCCGGGCGTCGCCTCGACGACCTGCGAATACCTCACCGTCGGCAACGGTGAGTACGCGACGTACAACACCGTGCAACCACGCTTCGGCGCGGCCTCGATCACGGACAACTGGAAGCCGACGGACAAGCTGACGATCGACCTAGGCATGCGGTTCGACCAGTTCCAGTTCGCCACGTCCTCGCAGAACGACAACCCAGCGCGGACGCTCTACTACAACGCGTTCAACCTCGACAACTGCTTCATCACCGCAAGCGCCGCGGTGGTGACGCGTGCGCCGGGCGCCGCTTGCCCGGCCGGTACCTACGCTCCGAACATCGTCGACGGCAACGGCGGGGTGAACACGTTCGACGTCGTCCAGCCGCGCTTTGGCTTGACGTACCTCATCAACCCGACGACCGTCCTACGCGCGAGCTACGGCCGGTACACCCAGGCCCCCAACAGCGCCTTCGAGCAGTACGACGCGCTCCAGGCAAACCAGCCCTACCTGCTCTACAACACCTACGGGTTCCAGCAGTACGGGTTCACCAGCTCGCTGCACAACGTCGGCCCCGAGGTTTCCAACAACCTCGACCTCTCGCTCGAGAAGTCGTTCGGTGGAGACTTCTCGATCAAGCTGTCGCCGTTCATCCGCAAGACGCAGGACCAGATTCAGGAGTTCTTCCTGAGCTTCGTCAGCGGGTTCGTCTCGGGCCTCAATGTCGGGCAACAGACGTCCCAAGGCTTCGAGTTCGAAGCCGACAAGGGTGACTTCGCGCGCAACGGTTGGGCGGGGAAGTTCTCGTTCACCTACACGGACAGCTTCATCCGCTACACGGATCTTGCGTCCGGCGCGACGGTGCTCGATCCGATCAACAACGCGATCATCGGCTACAACGCCTACACCTCGTACTGCGCTGCCAACCCTACCAACAGCAAGTGCGCCGGTGGAACGACAGCGACTGGTGCCGACTCGCCCTGCTATGCCGCGATCACCGATGCGCCGCTCGCGGCCGTCGGCGGGGCGTGCCCGGCGGGGTCGATCTCGAACCCGTACTGGAACCTGGGACCTCAGCCGCTGATCAACCCCAACTCCGACTTCGCGACCTACGACATCCTCGCCGGTCCTCCGGGGACCAACGAGAACGCGTACGGGGCGCCGTTCGTGTCGACGCTGCTCCTGCAGTACAAGCACGACCGGCTCACCATCACCCCGGCGCTCCAGTTGGCCGCCGGTCAGAAGTACGGGACGCCCGAGACCTCGCTCGGCATCGCGCCGGATGAGTGCACCGGCGCGATCGCCGGCACGACCCGGTACGACATCGGGACGTGCGGCGCCGACGGCGGTTACTACGGCAACGTTCCCGGCTACCAGCTGGTCGTTCCCGACCAGCAGACGGGCCGGTTCGACAGCCTCGGCTCGTTCGTCGAGCCGAACCTCCTCCTGCTGCACACGCAGATCTCGTACGACGTGACCAAGCGTCTGACGCTGGTCGGCACGTTCTCGAACATCTGGCACGCATGCTTCGGAGGAACGGCGAACGTTCCGTGGGCGGTGGCTGGTGCGTGCGGCTACTCGCCGAACGACTACTATCCGATCGCCAACAACTACAACCCAGGCCAAGCGATCCAGCCGCTCCTGAAGAACGCGTACCTCCCGTACTTCAATGCCCTCCCGTTCAACATGTACGTCGAGGCACGTCTGAAGCTCTAAGCTTCGAGCCACGCGGAACCCAAAGGCGCCCGGCTCCGGCCGGGCGCCTTTTCATTTCTTAAAGTAACTACTGATTTGGGTGACGTCGCGGCTACGCTTTGCGTCCGCTGGCCAACCGCTGGAAGGGAAGTGGAGGCTCGCTCTTGGATGGGGGCCGACACTGATGGGGGCTCCGTCCCCCAGCCCTTCCATTTGCGTTTCGACGCATCGCATCTCTCGAGGGTCTACGAGGCTTTGCGTCGCCCTTTCTCTGCTGCACCTTTCCACTTTTATGGGGACCGCCGATGTTTTCTGACAGCCGGACTTCAACGTTCCTCCCTTCGCGATCTCGCCGTGCTCCGGTGAGGTACTTGATCGCGGCGCTCTTGGCCGTCGCCATCGGCACGCTCTCCACACCTGCGGCCTTTGCCGCCGGCGGCGTGTACGGCAGCATCGCCGGCACGGTCGTCGACACGACGACGCACGCGCCGATCGCCGGCGCGACGGTCAAGGCGGTGTCTCCGTCCCAGAGCTACACGGCGCAGACGGGCGCCGACGGCCGCTTCACCATCATCGGTGTCGGCGTCGACACGTACACCTTGATCGTCACCGCCGCCGGCCACGATTCGCAGACGGTATCCGGTATCACGGTCTACGGTGACCAGTCGAACTCGGTCGGGACCATCTCGCTCGGGCTGCAAACGATCGGCCGGACGACGGCGCGGGTTCGCTCGAGCGCCTTCCAGCCGACCCAGACCACCGACGCCTACACGATCAATCCGCAGCAGATCGAGCTGTCGACCGGGAAGGCGGTCTCGACCAACGAGAACGCGGCCTTGCTCTCGGTCCCCGGCGTCACGCTGACCAACAACAACACCTCGACGTCGAGCCAAGTAACGATTCGCGGTGGTGCTGCCTACGAGGTCGGCTATCAGTTCGACGGTGTGCCGTTCCGCGAGCCGTTCTTGAACGGCAACGGTGGGTTCGGACTCATGAACGGCGTCGGCAGCGTGCAGGTTGTCGAGGGCGCCGGCGATGCGACGCAGGCCGGTGTCGGCGCGGGCGTGATCAACGTGATCCCGGAGCGCGGCAGCGGCCCGGGATCGGGCACGTTCGACTCCGAGGTCGGTGCTCCCAATCGTGCCAACCAGTACGGTATTTCGTGGGGGTTCTCGACGCCCGATAACCGTTGGTCCGAATACTTTTCGTACGTCGGGCAGAACGCCCAACCGTATTACGGCTACACGTTCACGCAGCAAAACGAATACGGCAACTACTTTGCCACGCAGCGACTCAAAGACGATCAGATCCTGAATAACCTGTTCTACAAGTTCGGGAAGGACAAGAACCAGCAGCTTCAGGTTCTCTACTTGCAGGTCTCGCAGTTGGGCTATGAGGGCCAGACCGGTCCCGGTGGGCTCTACGGCGCCACCGACCCCGACGCGCTGGTCTACTACCCCTACGATACCCTGACCCAGGGTCCGCTCGAGGGGCTCATGGGTTTGTCGTCGGCGCAATATGCGAGCCTCATCGGCCTGAGCCCCGGCGTGCCGACGTCGAACGTGCCGATCACCCAGCCGCAGCAAAACTTCTCGAACCAGACCCGCTTCCTCAAGTTCGAGTACGACAACGCCCTCTCGCCCACGACATACCTCGCGTTGCGCTACTACAACTGGGAGACGTTGGAGTATAGCGACACCTCGTACACGCTCGGCGCGTGGAATACCAGCTTCCCCGGCGTCTCCGCCACCTCGGCGATCGGCGGCCCGACGGTCGGCGCGAATCTCGACTTGGTCCATCAGTTCGGATCGAACCTGACGGTCACCCTAAACGGTGAGTACGACGTCCTGCACCCGATCTGGGACGGCTACGAGCCACAGCTCCAGGGCATCGGCCTCGCCTTCGGCACCGGCCTGGCGAACGAGCCCACCGTCGCCGACTGGCTCCCGGGCGGCGAGGTGTACGACACCTACTGCCCGGGCGTGGCCTATTCCGGCACGGGTCCGCTGCCGAGCTGCGATCCGCGCATCCCGTCCTGGGGCATCGGCTACAACGGCACGGTGTTCCAAAACTGGGGTACCGGGATTCGCCTGCAGTACACGCCGAGCAGCCGTCTGCACGTCGACATCGGCGCTCGCGAGGAGGGTCAGAACCAGCATTGGTACGGACAGCTCGGCGAGTTCGGACAAGGCGTGCCGTCGACGGTCAACAACCCGTACGACGTCCTCGCCACGTCGTGGACGAACAACGTGCTGCATCCCTCGGACATCGAGCCGCGCGGAGCGGTCTCGTACGAGTTCGATCCCAACGATTCTCTGCGCTTCAGCTACGGCCGCTCGGCGGTCTACGCCGACGCGCAAACCGCCGGTACGCCGTTCCATGTCTATGGGATCGGACCGTACCTCACCCTCCCCGCCAAGGCCGGTTCGACCTGCGGCTGGACCGCGACGATCACGTTCCCGTGCGCATCGTACGCCGCCCAGCTCTATTGGCAGGGCGACAACTTAGAAGCGCCGGACGCGGGGAACGGGTTGCCCGCGCTCTACAGCAACTACGATCTGAGCTACAACCACCTCTTTGCGAACGGTATGGGCATGCGGCTTACGCCGTTCGTCAAAGAGGGGACCGATCTCCCGACGTTCTTCTTGCTCAACCCGGTCCTCGGCATCTTCGCCGTGTCGAACCAGGGCCTCAACAAGACGGCCGGCGTGGAGTTCGACCTCACCACCCAGCAGCGAGCGGTCGGCATCGAAGGCTTCTTCGCGGCGACCTACCAGAACGTGCTCAGCACGACCGCGCCGTTCACGACCGCTGAAAACGCGGTGCCGTTGGTCTCGGCCGCATCGCTCGCGCTGCACGATCTCTACCGTGCGGGCTACGTCTCGCCGGCCTCGTTCCGCATCGGCGGACGGGACAACCTGAAGAACGGCTTCAGCATCAGTCCAGAGATCGAGTCGAACATCGGCTACCCCTACACCATCGGCAACATGATCGCCGCAGAGCTCGCCAACGGGACGTATGCGAACGTCCCGCAGGTCGACTTTGGACCGGGTATCACCGGCGGTAATGCCAGCTTGATCGGCGGCGCCCCCGGCGCGGCCGTGTCGACGAACTACTACGATCCGGCCGACCCCGGCAGCTCGAGCCACCCGAACATCGATGCGACCCGTGGGACGTCCGGGACGTCGGCGAACGGCGGCTACCTCTCGCACTGGAACATGCAAGCGAATCTCACGCTGCAGTACCGGTTCGGGCGGATCGTGGTCGGCGTGCAGTTCCTGAACCTGTTTGGGAACGCGTGGATCAACACCGTCCCCTCGATCAACCCGTGGTACCAGCCGGTCGCCAACGGCCTCTCTGGACCGCAGACAGGCTACGAATCGTGCGTCAATCAAGTCGGGGCAGGAGCACGCGGGTGCGCTCCGGCCGTTCCGTATGACACCTACGCGTTCACGAACGGCGCGTACGTGCTCACCAACGGTAACTTCACCTCGGGGCTCCCGACGCTCGGTCCGGGTCAACCGTTTACCATTGAACTCTTCTACCAGCTAAAGATTTAAGCACACATGCAGTTCTCTCATAGCAAGACGATCTTTGCGTCGGGCGCGGTAGCGCTCGCGCTCTCGCTGGCCGGCTGTGGTTCCGGCAGCGCGGTGTCCGCCCCGCATACAGCCAATGTCGCCGCAAACAGTCTTCAATTTGCGGTCGGCACGGCGAATCTGTTCAACGCCGCGACTGCGCTCAACGTCGTGGTGACGTATCGTCAACCGGCCGGCGGTTTTGCGCCGGGCGATAGCGGTACGCTGCTCAACTCGCCGACCCTCACGCTGCCGGCCGCGATCCCGGCGGGGCTGACGGTCGGCACAGGCACCGGCTACGACGCGTGCTCGACGGTCCCGTCGGGGCCGGCGACCGCGGAACTCGGGACGAAGACCGTCTTGCCGAGCTCGCAGACCGCGGGGACGACGACCGTGACGAGCTTCGGCCAGTCCGGCGGCGCCTTCGGCCTGGGGATCGAGCCGTTCAACGCGACGGCGCAAGCGGATTGCACGGCGCCGGGCGCCAGTTCGACGGGGACGCCCTTCCAGGTCGCGCCGTACGCGATCCCGCTGTACGACGCGGCGTCACCCACCTACGCGGCCGGGGCCGATCCCAATTCCGACGTCGCCTGGGGCGGACCGCCGGCGTTCGTGCTGCCCGACAGCAACGGTGACTCGGTCGTCGGCAGTGGGGACTATCCAAGCGGGACGGCCGGCATCAGCGAAGGGATCGACGTGTTCGCGGGGATCGCCCCGGTCGCGGGCGGCGCGTATACGTTGTCCGTCTCCATCCCGGCGAACACCGGCACGACGACGCAGAGCAAGACCTTCACGCTCCCGGGGGCCCTCAAGACGATCGGCACCACGACCGCTCCGGCCTATGTTCCCGATGCGGCCGGTGACGGCGGCGGGACGTTCGCCTTCGTGATGCCCACCAACGCGACGGAAGCCTACCTGCAGATCACCGATTACGGGCCGGCGACGACGGGCGCGGTCAGCTGCAACGGGAGCAGCACCGGTGGGCCCGTCTACTACACGATCGAAACCACTGCTAGCGGCACGCTGACGCTACCGCCGGCGATCGGCCCAGGTGGCAGCCCCTCTGCTTGCACCGCGGCGCAGAATACGACGGCGAACGGAGCTGCGACGACCGACGACCAGATCGCGATCCAAGTGATCGCCTTCGACTACGACCTCTACGGCGCGTCGTACCCGAACAGTTCGGGCGTGCCGTCGCCGGCGCAGATCCTGGCCCAAACCTCGGACGACCTCGGCATCTCGCCGGCGATTTGCCAAGCCGGCGTCACCTCGTGCACGGCCTCGCTGCCGTTGCTCAAGGCGCGCTCGCGGGCAGCGGCCGGGATCATCCGACACTCGACCAGCCGCACGCGCCGACCCGGCTAGTCCGCAAAGAGAACGGCCCCCGCGAAAGCGGGGGCCGTTTTTGTTTTCGGGGCTCAGCCGATCAGCGGGGGACTTGGAGCCGCTGGCCGACGGCGAGATCGGCGCCGCGAAGGTGGTTCGCTGCCAAGATCTGATCGACCGTCGCCTGCACGTCGCCACCGGCGGGGGTGCCGCGCTCGGCGAGCGACCAGACCGTGTCGCCCGGGTGAACCGTGACGGTCGCGTAGGCGACCGGCGAGGCGGCGTGGACCGAGGTCGAGAGGACGGGGAGGGTGACTGCCAGGCCCAGCGCGGCCAGCGCGACCAGCGGCATCAGGGTTGGCTTGCGTCTCGAGGTCCCGCGCATTGCTGCTGCTCCCATCCCTAGATATTGCGACGAACGTTCGTTCGTCCACCATATGGTAGCAAGGCCGAGCCCTGCTCAAAGGGGAGTTCGAACGTATGTTTGCTCGCGACCGCCCCTTTGTGGTAGGATCGCGGCAATCAGTGCCTACAGGGTGGCACTCTGTCTCCACCGGCGCCCAAGGAGGGTTCGATGGCCGAGCGGGCCACGACCGAGAAACAACAGCAGATCCTGGCCGTCATCCGGTCCTTTACCGCCGAGCGGGGCTACCCGCCGTCGGTGCGCGAGATCGGTGAACGGGTCGGGCTCTCGTCGTCCTCGACGGTGCAGTCGCACCTCAAGACGCTCGAACGGCGCGGGCTGCTCAAGCGCGATCCGACCAAGCCCCGGGCGCTCGTCGCCGCGCGGGCGGAGGGCGAGGGTCCGGTCGTCCCGGCGGTCACGCTCCCGATCCTCGGCCGGGTCGCCGCCGGCGTCCCGATCACGGCCAGCGAGAACCTCGAGGACCACTTCGTCCTGCCCGCCGCCTGGGCGCCGCGCGCCGGCGGGTTCATGCTGCGCGTCAAAGGCGACTCGATGATCGACGCGGCGATCCTCGACGGCGACCTGATCCTGGTCGAGTCCGCGCCGACCGCGCACAACGGCGAGATCGTGGTGGCGATGATCGACGGCGAGGCGACCGTCAAGCGCTTCTACCGCGAGGCCGGGCGGATCCGGCTCCAGCCGGAGAACGCGGCGATGGCGCCAATCTACGCCGACGATGTCACCATCGTCGGTCGCGTCGAGGCGGTCATCCGGAGACTCTGAGCGGCCGCGCCCGGCGGCCGCGGCGTGATCGACGCGCTGCGGGCGGGGTTCGCCCTCGACCCGCGCGTCCAAGCGGCCGGCGAGCGCGCCGCGCCGTGGCTGGAGCGACGCGATCCGCGCGCGGCGCGCGTGCGCGCGCGCGTGTTGCGCGCCTTCCTCGACGAAGGGATCGCCGAGAGCGACTTGGCCGGAACGACCGGCTACGGTTATGACGACCCAGCCCGCGCGCGCTACGAGTCGCTGCTGGCGCGCGTGTTCCGCGCCGAGCGCGTGTTGGCGCGGCTCTCGATCGTCAGCGGGACGCACGCGATCGTCGCCGGGCTCGACGCGCTCGTCCCGTCGGGCGCGACGCTGCTGGCGGCCAACGGCGCGCCGTACGACACGCTGCGCCACGCGCTCGCGACCGCGCCGCACGCGCTGGTCACCCGCGGCCTGCGCTACACCGAGGTCGAGCGCACGCCGGCCGGCGCGCCGGACTTAGCCGCGTTGCGCGACGCGGTGCGCGCGCAGCGACCGGCCGTCGTCTTCGTGCAGCGCTCGCGCGGCTATGCGGCGCAGCGCTCGCTGACGATCGAGGCGATCGCGCAGATCGCCGAGATCGTGCACGCCGCGCACGCGCCGGCGCTGGTCTTCGTCGACAACTGCTACGGCGAACTGGTCGAGGAACGCGAGCCGCTCGAGGCCGGCGCCGACTTGATCGCCGGCTCGCTGATCAAGAATCTCGGCGG
>Ga0302324_100016872_pt1 | contig 14516 bp, 13 predicted proteins | sample Palsa_T0_1_FD_201949 | JGI IMG/M metagenome (GOLD analysis project Ga0302324, IMG submission 201949) | Peat permafrost microbial communities from Stordalen Mire near Abisko, Sweden - Palsa_T0_1 | ecosystem: Environmental > Terrestrial > Soil > Palsa > Peat permafrost | place: Sweden: Abisko...
GATATTAGGACTCTAGCGCGGCTGCCGAGGGAGACAACTCTCGTCGTAGCGGGATTTCCATGTCAAGACTTGTCACAGGCGGGTTTAACTAGAGGAATTATTGGTACCCGATCAGGCTTAGTTTCAGAGGTTTTCCGTCTTATAGAGGAGAACAAAACGCCGTGGGTCTTGCTTGAAAACGTGCCGTTCATGCTTCAGCTCGCGCGCGGCGAGGCGATGCACGTCATCACAGCAACGCTTGAAACCCTCGGTTACCGGTGGGCGTACCGAGTCATCGATGCCCGGGCATTCGGACGCCCGCAACGTCGCAAGAGGGTATATTTGCTAGCGTCTCTGGCCGGAGACCCGCGAACCGTGCTGTTCGCCGATGACGCAAGCGCAACTGCAGCAAATGACACTACCGCACGCCGCGTCGCCTGCGGCTTTTACTGGACCGAGGGGCTTCGAGGACTTGGCTGGGCAGTCGACGCAGTCCCAACGTTGAAGGGCGGTTCTGCCGTCGGCATTCCCTCCCCGCCTGCGATCCTTATGCCAGACGGCCGAGTCGTTACACCAAACATCCGAGATGCAGAACGTCTTCAAGGATTCCCCGAAAACTGGACAAAACAGGCGGAACAAGTGACTAAGCGTAGTGCGCGCTGGAAGCTCGTAGGCAATGCCGTAAGTGTTCCGGTGGCCGCTTGGATAGGGCGACGACTAGCGAGACCTGGCCCGCCAAGGAGTTTTGACGTCAAGCCGCTGCAAGATTATCGGCAATGGCCAATCGCTGCATGGAATGTCGGTAGCGGACGCATGCGAGTCGCAGCATCTGAATGGCCTGTTAATCACCGATACCATTCACTCGATGACTTCCTTCGACATCCCACGCTGCCCCTTTCTCAGAGAGCTACTCGTGGATTTTTGCAGCGAGCGGCGGAGGCTAAGCTCAAATTCCCACCGGGATTCTTAGACACTTTGCGTTTTCATTTGGCAAAAGCGCCCAACGCTTGAGCTGCTCGAACTGGCTGTGGTCGCAGCACGGTCACGCCTAACAGCCTGCAACAAATCGCCGATCAGAGAGATCGGGGGTCGGCTACTAGTCACGCGTAAACCGACGGCGACAGGATCCATATCGGAGCGCATGAGAAGAATCCGTCAACACGGTACGGCCGCTGAACTCGCGGTCCGGCGCATAGCTTCATCATTGCATCTTCGCTACACGATTAGAAATAAGGATCTTCCGGGCTCGCCAGATCTTGCCAATCGCAAGAGACATTTTGCCATTTTTGTGCATGGATGCTTTTGGCATAGGCATTCCCATTGTCGGCGGACTACTACTCCGAAGAGTAATCGAACTTTTTGGATGCACAAGTTCGCTCAAAATCAAGCACGGGATTTTGCTGTAACGACTGCGCTTCGAGCACTTGCATTTCGCGTCATAATTGTATGGGAGTGTGAGGTGGGCAATCTTGCGCTTGTGAAGCGTAGATTACGAGTTCTCGATGGCAACACGAAACTTGATCAGTCGTTCGATTCATGAATCCGCGGCAACTGCGAGCCCGCCTTGCAACAATACCAAGTCTATTCTGGAATGTCTTTCTCAGGGATTGGATCTTTAGTTCCATCGGCCCAGACAAAATCAGCGGCGTTTCGCTGTAAGTACGCATGATATATTGCGTCCAGAAACTCCTGATAGGAAAGCAGTCTTCTCGGATTATTGTTCGTGCCTTTTAGCTCTCCGTCCTGAGAAGGCCGGCCATTCTTTGGCGGATTTGTCTCGATATCAAAAAATCTCCAATCGAATCCATTGGGCTCATAGAGGCCAATGTAGATTTTCTCGAAACGGTCCTCATCGTCTTTTGGGGTCCGCCGGCCGGCATATGGTCTAAGATGACGTACCCAGCTGCCAAACGAGGATGGATTATCCTTCTTACCGTCCGTACAGCTGTCAAACGGAAGAAAAAGAACACCCACCATAACCGCGTAAGGTTGACGTTTATGGTACCCACTCGCTTCAATTCTTAATTCTTCTTCGTTTCGCTTGAGGTTGTGTGTATACCTCTTGGCGCCTGTTGCTTCTCGAATGTGTACTGACTTGAGCGAGATCCCGAGAGCGAGACCAGTAGCTGGAGTCGAAAAGTTCACATCGAGCTGTTTCCGGCCCCGCACTGACGAGGCGCTTCTTTTTGTGGTCGCAGCAATGCCTCGCATTAAGCCTCTGAGGTCTTTAGCGAGTAATCGTGCCATGGAATCCGCAAATCTTACAGCGTATTGATTCTTGGCATGTTGCGTCCCCGAGGAAGCAGGTCGCGGGGCGGCTTCGCCTAACACGATTCTCAAGGCGGTCGTCGCTTCACGCTTGCGTCGCAGATTGCTTGACAAATCCGGCACTCCTCGGCGCCCATCGCGTAATCGAAGCTGTTCAGTACAACTTGGTGAACGAGTCCTAGCTTGGTGGATATAAGACCGCAAGTTCGTTCACGCTTCGTTGACCAGACACGTTTACCTTCCTGGTCGTCCTCGTAATCGGGCTGATGCTACTTATGCGGAAGCTAGATAGAAACCAGATGGAGCTCGTTTGAGTTGCACGTCTTGTGAAGCGCACACGCGTCAAATATGCCACAAGGTCCACAGTACTAACAGCGCCCATCGAATCTTGAGCCAAATAGCGGGCTGAGTGTGCCCGAGCATAGCGTCCGTGAATGATCAATGAAACGCGCAATGCGCAAGACGACTGAGAAGGGCTAACATCTACGGCACCCTGTGGCGCGCAGTAGCCAATCCCAGGAACTCCGTTGAGGTGGATATTTGATATCGACCCAGGTTCGTCCTTTGTCGAGGTGCTCATGGAATCCTCAGAGAAAATGCACATGGCGAACAACAATCCACCGGAGTGCTACACCGCGAAAACCGTCGAGCTCAACCAATCATGACGCTAGCCTTCTCTTGAGCCACGCCTGCGCTATCCACAAGGTCGGCCGCAGACTGCAAATACTGCTGACAAGGCGAATGCCTTATAATATGAGCCAATTGGCAAATCTTACCGCAGTCGCGCTCTACAACTGCATATAAATCAAACAGTTAAAATCTGGCACAGTTAGTGCTAGGTGGAAGGCCCAGGTCAAGGGGTGCGTACCGTGAGCGATAGTGAGCATACGATGTTGATGCCGGCGGAACCCGCGATGCGCATGTTCCTTGAGCGCGTTCTTCCGGGCGCGAGTCGTCGGATAGCGCTGTTACGCGAGGAGATCCTAGATTTTTGCGGCAACCCAACGGCGCGGACTGTGCTTCTTCAAGGGCCGATTGGATCTGGAAAGTCGACCATCGCGAGAGGCATTGCCCTTCTCAAGCGAGTAGCACCACTAAATGCCGAAGCAGCCTCGGAGATCATTGGCAGCATCGCCTTCGATGGACCGAATCTAGTGCACCTCAACAGCATTCCCTGGTATGTCGAGCTTTCACTGACTGGACTGGTCGCGGAACTAGCTGATGTGCAGCTGTTTGGTTCAAAGGAAGGCGCATTTACCGGCGCCACTGACCGCGCCGGCGTCTTTGAGCAAGCGATGCTTGGGCGGCGTAAGGCCGGAGTGGACAAGCTGGCAGAGGCCGTCGAGATGACGCAAGGCGTCGTTTTCCTGGACGAGATTGGTGATCTGCAACCTGCACATCAGGCGAAGCTATTGCCGGTGCTATCCGGCGGGGCATTTTACCGCCTTGGCAGTGAAGCAGACGCGGAAGCTGCGCTGGCGTTCCGCGGCACGCTTATCACGGCGACTTGGAAGACGTTGACGCCGGAACTGCTGAGAGCCGACTTATTGTCGAGGATCGGCGCCCATCGCTTTCTCGTTCCGAGCCTAAGTGACCGCATGGAGGATTTTGGCGAAATCCTGTCGGCCCTCGAAACCTCAGTGCGCGCGCGAGTCAGAGACGCCATCGACCACATCACTCGGGTCGACACACTTGCTGCAAAGGATTACTGGGCATACCGCAGGCAGGCGATACCTACACTGAGTCCCGCTGCCCGCAAACGCCTGACCTCAATCGACTGGGCGAGACATGGGAACTTGCGCGGCCTTACCGCAGTAGTCGAAATTGTCCTGAATCGAGGTCTGGACCCTCTGGACGCCGTTGAAACGCTTCTGCCCCTCGACGCTGAGCCTTCCACCCACGACACCGTATCTGCCATGCTCGACGCTCTGCTTCGTCGTGGACCGACCTCTGACGGGCTCGCGGGGCACGTCTCGGCCTTGGAAGACGAATTGCGCGCGACGCTGCGCGACAGACTACGTGGCGATCGGATGTTGCTATCGCAACTCGCGCAGCGCCTCGCTATACCGCTCGACACCCTACTGACCCAAGTGCACCAGCTGGCTCGCACTCGTCGGAGGCCATCATGATAACGCTCGCGCCAGGACGCGCTGTCGGCCAACTTCTAGACCGCGCGACGATTCGGCCGGAGTTGTACGCAGAAGTCACGTTGTGCTCGCCCTACATCGACGAGACTCTAGCTTGCCGTGTAAGAGCCCTCGTGAACGCCGCGAAGGGGCCCTCGTGCGGCGTTACTGTAATAACGGCACCGGCGGGGGCGCGCCAGCTCTACTCATGCTTCCGCCCGAGCGCAGTCCCACGCCTGCTTCGAATCATTGTGCGCAGAAACCTCCATACGAAAACCTACGTCATGGTCGCGCGGATGGGGTCAGCGCGGAGCGAGGCCCTCGTCACGTCCGCAAATCTGACGGCCGCAGCCCTTTCAAAGAACGAAGAGCTCGGCATTCGCATCGTCGGCAACTCTCCGGGTGGCCGAGCTTTAATGGCCCAACTGACCAATTCCTTGCGGCGGCTCACCGCCGCTAGTTCCCAGAGGCACCTATGAAAAAGTCCATGGATTCCTGGTTCTTCATGCGTCCGGGCTTCGATACCTTCCAGCTCGAGCCCGATCGACACCGTCAGTTTCTGTTCGGGCATCGGGAGCGCAAGCAACGCGATCTCCTGTTGAACGACATCGAAAATTCCGTCTATTCCATGGACGGCCATAAAGCTGTCGTGTTTGGGGATCACGGGCGCGGTAAGACTCACATGTGTCACAACTTGGCTTATGTGATCGAGCAGAACGAAGATAGTGTGCTGCCACTTTACGTCAAGTGCTCTTCCTACGGGTCAAAGGAACCGTTCTATAGCCTCTTTCGAGAACTGGTGACTTCTTTGACGACGGCGCGCTTACACGATGTTGCTGAGGAGTACGCGCGTCGCGCGCAGCGCGGCGAAGCCCAGCGACTGGAGGAGATCGTTCAGTCGGAGGACATAGCGTTGGTGATGGGGAAGGGATTGACCGCCGTCGAACTCGACGTCGTCAGGAGCAGCATGCGGTGGCTCGGAGGAGAGCCAAAGGTGGACATGGGTCTCATCAGCAAGGCCCTGCGCCCGCAATTGACCGATAGCCGCGAGTTTGGGGCCGTCCTGCGTGGGTTGTCCCATATGCTCAGAACCGTGCAAGGTAAGGTTCCCGTTTATCTCATAGACGAGGCCGAGCGACTTCAGAACGTCTCGAATGTCGACACCTTCGCGGCATGGAACGCAGCTCTTCGTGAGCTTACGGAGCTTACTAAAGTCGGCATGCTGTTCTTCGTCGGTGCGTTGACCCGAAACGAACTTCCGCAGCTCCTGTTGCTCGACGAAATCAGACGACGCATCGGCGTGGTCAACTACGTCGAATTCCAGAATCCGAGCCGGGACGAGCTCCGCGACTTCCTGCTCGAGCTGTTTGCAACCAGCATACAAAAAGGGGAAGTGCCCGCGGAGCACCGCCGCGCGGTAACCGAAGCCGCATTGACGTCGTCGGTGCCCGAAGAATTAATTGCCTTGACGAAATCGGATTCGGCGGCGCTCGCAAGCTACCCATTTACGCCGGCCGCGTTCGACGAATTTATCGAGCAGGCGTCAACGGGTGAGTCGACGAGTAAGCCCAGCGAAGTCTTAAAGAGGGTGCAGAAAATCGCCCAACGCGCCATGCGGATGGACTTGCGGGTAATTGACGTGAAGCTCGTCGATTCATTGGCGGCAGAGGGAATGTAGCCATGAAGATCTTCGACATAGAACCTCGCGTTCCTGGACGCGTGCACATCGGAAGCGGAAAGAGGGACTCCGTAGTTCTCGCCGGGCGCATGGCTGAGAAGGGCAATAACGAGGAAATCCTTTTTGACGGGTCCGATAACTTCGTTGTGTTTGAGGTCGGTAAGCGAGGGTCGGGGAAGTCCTATGGGATGGGTTCACTTCTGGAAGGATTTGCAACTCAGGAAGCCTCCAGAATTGGGCACCATCGGAGCCGGCGGGCCGTAGTTCTCTTGGATCCCCTCGACGTTCACTGGACCGCGCTGACGCCGCTCAGCAACGAAGGCCCTGAAGGCCTAAGGCGACAGCACGCCGTCTTCGAACGTTGGGATGGGTTAACCGTAGAGAACATAAATGTCCGAGTGTTCGTGCCAGCCGGTCATCGTCTGGACATCGACCCCCCCGACTTCAGAGAGTTTCGTCTGCCGGTGAGCTCATTGGACGCTGGGGACTGGGGCTTACTTTTGAACACTGATATCATCACCGAAACGCGCGGAAGGCTAGTCGACGAAGCCTATCGCAAGGTGACGGAACTCGGCTGGCAATGGGATGGTCCTGCGCAACCGAAAGCCGCCAAAGCGGACTACGGTCTCCAAGACCTGATCGACTGCATCGAGCACGACCCTGATATCTCCGGATTCTATTCCTCAGAAACGTCCAGGAGTGTTCTGCAGGCGCTGCGCGCACTCGCTCGACTCGCCCTTTTCGACTCGCCTGCCGGCACACCACTGACCGAGCTCGCCGAGGAAGGTGTTCTTTCGATACTCTGTCTGGGACGCTTGACGAGTGATCTACGGACGGTCCTGACGACCGTAGTAGTCAAGAAACTGAAGGCTGACCGAATGTATGCCAGCCAAATCCGACGGCGACTTGCGTTGTGTCGCGAATCGCCAGAGACGGTTGCGGCGCTTGAGACGGAGCTACAGCGCCACGTCCCCCGGACCATCCTGGCGATCGACGAGGCCCAGATCCTACTGCCAGCGCGATCGAACACGACCGCGCGGCAGGCCCTTGAGTCGTTTGTCTTGGAGGGAAGAAACTTCGGGTTGTCTCTTTGGTTGGCGACACAGCGCCCGAAGGGTGCGATATCGGACGCGGCTGCGAGCCAGATCGACACATTCATCATTCACCGGCTGAGCGTCGCGGACGACATTGCGGCGGTTTGCGGCCTCTTACAGAACGCTCAACCTGAGAAGATTCGTCAAGCTGGGCGTGAGTTGGATTTGCCCGGACTAATTCGGGCGTTGGATGTAGGTCAGGCGATTTTTTCGAGCGCTACTTCCGATGCGAGCCGATTGGTCGTGGGTGAAATCCGCCCGCGCAACGTGGCTCACGGTGGGGAAGCGTTTTGACCTCCAGGCTACCGTGGACGAAATTCCAAGACTTTTATCTGCGTCTTGGATTTCTCAAGGTTCTCGCTGCAGCGCTTAGTTCGGAGCGCCGCAGCGCAACGAACGATTCTGTCGTTCGGCGCCTCGAGCGCCCGTTATTTGATAGCGTGTCCGTCCATCCAGCTCTAGCTGAACGTACCGCCAACTTGTTTGCAAGCTCTTACCCGAGGAAGACATCGTCAGGGAAGCAAATCGATTGCCCAGAAGTAGCAGAAGCCCTCATTGCGGCCGGGCCTGGTGGCTCCGCGCTGTACGGGATTACGAGGGATACGGCCTACAAGATTCTAGACTGGGGTCACGACGTTGAGCTGGTTGGCCGCGCAAATCAGATAACCGAGAGGGGCCTATTACTGAAGAGTCTGTTGCCTCGTGACCGAACCGACCAGTTCCTGACGGGAGATGTGGCGGCGTGGGATCCGTTCCAGCTCGATCTCCGGGAACGATTGTTCTTTACGTTTCACCTATTAGAGACGGATCTGCTCACGGTCGAGCTCGTGGGAGACCTGGGCGCTCTGGCGCCCGAGAAGGTTCTCGAGACGAGGGACGCGGCGCGTATGACATGTGCGGCATTATTCCGAATCCTGAAGGCCTCCGAGAAAACCACAGAAAGCCGCGACATTCCGGCGTATCGAGTCGCCTTGGACCTCGCGCTGACGATGGCTGATGAGGTCGACGCGGACGTGCCACCAGGATGGGCGAACCACGCGCGACAAATTCGCGTCAGCCGCAGTCACAAGTCGGCGGGTCGGCGTGCACTCAAGGCACACGGCCACAACCGGCCGCCCAGGAAGACTACAAAGAACGCGGATCACCAAACGATACCGCGGTTTGAACAGCTCGTAGACCTCGGCTTCGTAACGAAGCCCAAAACCGACGGCGAGAGTGAGGTTAGCGACTTGGCGGCCAGACGCCGGTGGCGCTACGTCCCCACGGAAGCGTGCCGACAGTGGTCCCATGCGACTCGCACCGGTGTCCAGCCGTGGTCCTCATTCGCCACAGTGGCCGTCGGCGCGTTCCACCGGAAGGCACAAAAACCCGGTGTGGCAATACAGACTCAGACCGTTGGGGAGCGGCTATGGGCTGCCTACTCGGCCGTTGGCAGATCCGTCGGACTCTCGCCAGTCGATAGTGTCGCCTTGAGAGCCATGCTCGATGCAGCGTCGGAGGGCGTGCCTCTGGAAATGGAAACCGTACATCAATTCCTGCTGATGATTAAGGAGCGCAACATACTCACCGACTGTGTCTTCTTTGCCTCTGGGAATTCTCTCGACAAGATGTTCATTCGATTAAAACCCACGTTTCCACAGCGTCTGGTGGAAGCCCTCGGAGAGCTACCTTCGGAGATAACAAAATGACCAAACGCACTACCGCGACCTCAAGATCGCCAGTTGGTGCTGGCTTAGCTCCGGCGCTCGGTAAGGTCGCGGCTCTGGCGAAGAGTCTGAGTCGTGCGACATCGCGTCTCACCCAAGGCACCTCGACGGCACAAGAAGCCCTCAGATCTGCTGAGGAAGTGAAAACCTTACTCGTTGACCTCACCGCGGCAACTCCTGACATTGACACTCTGCTAGCCGACTTTACACAGCGTGCTAACACTGCGTTCAACGCATTGGACGCCGACCTGCGCGACGCGCTCAATGCGCACGGGTGGCACTGTGACGGCCAATGGCCGATTCTGTATGTACAAAGGGCGGTCTGCCTTCAGATAGACGAACGAGCGCGTTCCGCTATCGTAGGGAGCGCGCGAATCCCGTTCGCGAGCGTGGAACGAATCATCGAAGCTCTGCAGCCGCTTGTAGAAGCACTCGTGCCGCATAACTTCGTCGCCGGAGACTTCATGAGCGAGCTTGCTCTCGCCTATGACGACGCAAAGGGCGAGTCGCGTCTCGTACCAATTTTCGATTTGTATCGAGAATTCGTTGTGCGCGCGCAGAAACCGAGATTTTGGAGAGATGCCACTGGCGCGAAGTATGTAGGCGTGTCGGCGGATCAGTTTCGTGCGCGGCTGACCACTGCGCTTGAGCAAGGCGTCGTCGCATCGGCTGACCGTCGACAACTTCGCCTCTTGCCGCCTCTGGATCCGAAGGAAGGGTTGTTCATGTACCAACCCGCAGAACACCGGTTCGGCTTTGTGGGTCGGGTCGAATTCCTCCCGGCAGCCTAGTCATGGACGAGTCGAGACCTTTGACTCCGCCACTTGCGAGAGCACTAATCCGCTCCCTTTCGCGAGGCACCGCCGTTGCGCAAGGCGCAAGGTTCATTCACGTCGGTCAACGCGAGTGGCTCGCTGCGCAGTTGGAAATGTTATCCGAGGTTGCGGAAGACGGTCATTCGGAGACGAAGTTCGTGCGCGGCGCTTACGGAGCTGGCAAGAGCCACTTCCTGTCCGTGGTGCAGGACTTCGCTCGCGAGCGCAATTGGGTGACGTCGCACGTCGAGTGCAAGGTCGACGAGGTCGAAATCGATAGGTTTGAAACGTTATACCCGAAGATTGCGGAAAAGCTCTCGATGGCGGATCTCGCCGATGTGCACGACGTAAATCGGCCCAACCCCGCGATCGATCCGATCCGACATTTGCTAGAGCGGTGGACGAATCAGGTGTTACGAAAATCGGGGGTGCGGGAGAACGCGATTTCCCGGCCATTCGATGCCGATGAGCGAGTCTATGCGTACTTTCAGCGGCGGCTGCTTAGAAGCAATCTTCCGATGCCATTTGTACAAGCGTTGATGACGTTTGCGAGAGCATCGCTTGCATCCGACCACGACTCAACGGCGAGTGCCTGCACGTGGCTGAAAGGGACAGCGAACAATCTCACCGTGGCAGCGGAATACTTGGGGAATCCGAAGAATGCGCGACCTGGTGCCAAAGCGACACTGATTCGTGCATTCGACAAGGGCACGGCTCATGACGCCATGCGAGGGTTGCTTTGGTTGATTCGGGACGCCGGATACGCGGGACTCGTTCTGTGTGTCGACGAAGTGGAGGAGCTCGCGCGCCTCAGGACGCAGAAGCGACAAGACCAGGCGCTTCAGGCCCTTCGAGAGTTCGTTGATCACGCTGGCGGCGAGGGCGGCTTTCAGTCGCTTTGCATGTATCTGGCCGCCACACCTGAGATGTTTGAAAGCGATCGATACTTCCTGCGATATGACGCGCTTGCGACCCGGATTCAGCAGCTTGGGGCAAATGCGAACTGGCGCGGCCCCGTCATCGATCTGGAAAAGACGCCGCTAGATCGCGCTGAGATGGCGGCTGTCGCGGAAGCAATTGTGCGGGTGTATTCGACAGCATACGGGCTCTCTCTGGACGGAGACATGGTCGAGACGATCGTTGGCCAAGTCATTGACAGCGTTATGGCGAACCGATATCGGTTGGCAAAGCCCCGATTGCTCGCGCGCGTTCTCGTGGATGAACTCGAACGGGTAAGATCCGAAGGCGCCGCGTACCGCAGTACGGACAACATGCAAGAGGTAGCGGAACAGGCCGCCGCCGCGGTACTCGAGGGGCAGAGTTTGTGATTGGCTGCGTTCGAGCGAGTATCAGACGCCTCCGATCGGGCGTCGTGCCCTTCCAAGACGTCGATCGCCTCTCGGTTGGATACGATGGAATTCGGCAGACCGTCGGTGATTCGCTCTCAGCGCTAGCGGCAAAGGGTCGATGCGGGCCCGTATTCGTGCTCGGCGAATGGGGCACCGGAAAGTCCCACATGCTTGAGTTCGTTAGAGCGGCGGCCGCGTTGCGGCGCATGGCGCAAGTAAAGATTGACCTGAATGCGCGTGACGCGCCCCTGAATCACCCTCAGCGTTTTTACCCTTGGATCGCAGAGTCGGTGAGTTTTGGCGAGAGGCGAGGCCTTCGTAGCATCATCGAGGATGCGTACCTAAACCCAGCGGTACGAGACCGGCTACTGCAATTCGCTTGGGCTCCAACGTCCCGCACGTTAGGCACTGCACTGCAAACGATTGTCTTGGAGTCCGTCAGAAGCGGAAGCGACTGCCTCAGTGACGATGCGTCCTGGAATCTCGTCATGGGCGCGGATCTGCCGTGGTCTAGCGGTAAGCGCATCATTGCGTTAGACCGCCTCGGCTGCGTGGCTCGCCTATTGCGCTGTATCGGCGCTGGCGGTCTGGTTGCCGTGTTCGACGAGGTTGAAACAATTGATCAGCTGTGGAGTCGCCCGTCCCGCTTGGGGGCTTACGACACGCTCGCTACGGTCTGTACCCTCGACGCCATTTGGGCTGTATTTGGTATTACTCGGCGCTTTGATCAGACCATCACGCGCGACCTCGAACGAGGAATCCTTGGGTATACTGGGACAAGGCCCAGTGGCGACTTTCTGCGCCACTGGCGTGACCGAAGATACCGCGTCATCGAGCCACCGCAACTCACAGACGACGCGGCCGTAGAGCTCGCGCGCCTCGTGAGAGAAGCGTACGCGTCGGCATATGCCGTTGGCTTCGATGGAGAGAAAGACACAGATCTCGCGCTTGCTGCGTGGAGGACCAACCCGGGGCGAAATCCACGTAACCTGATCCGCGCAATCATCGACGCGCTGGACTCGAAGCGGTCGTTCGGCTGCTCGAGCAATTCCAGATTGGGACGTTCAACCGCTCACGCGGCACCCTAGGCGTGCCACGAAGCGCGTCCAGTGCGTTCGCAAGCCATTCGCCGAACTAGTAAGGCGATCGGCATTAGTCCGAAATCTCAACGAGAGTCTAAATCATTGATAGTAATACACTAGATGAGTGGCACAGCGATTGCATCGTTTGGGTATCGGGATATCGCTGGAGTGGGAATATGCAGAACTTCATGGGCCTTTCGATTCACGCGAGAGCTCGGCTGCAACAGAGGGGGATTCCTCCGTTGATCGATCAGTGGCTCGACGAATTCGGCGACCAGGAGTACGACGGGCGCGGTGCCGTTCGCGTCTTCTTTAGCCGAAGAAGCATCCGGCGAATGGAGCGAACCTTCGGACGGCTACCTGTCCGGAAGATGGCCCATTTGCTAAACGCATACAGGATCGAGAGCAGTCGGGACGGCCGCACGATCACATACGCGCGCATGACAAAGCGGATGCGCCGGAGATAGCACAACGATCATCGTTATGCCTTTCGCGAATGCACTCACGACGTGAGGATCGCCGGTAGGAGCCGAGGGGAAATTATGCAAAGTACATGGTCGGTAGTGGCGTCGCTCGTCTCAAGTGCATCACTGGGTGCGATTCTCGTCTACTTCTGGGAGGAACGGCGCCGCACGCAGTTCGTGAACGATTCCACTGAGGCAAGCCGTGCGTTAGCTGTCTCGGATGCGCGCCTTGCGGACGCCAGTACAAGGTTGACAGAAGCGGCAACAGCCATTGCCGAGCGCGAGCATGCCCTAAGTGACGCTGAGCAAGCGCGGACCCATCTCGACACACAGCAGAAAGTCGGCGAGCAAAAGATTCGAGACCTCGAGTCTCGCTTCAAAGAGGCCCAGGAAGTCTTCGCGCGCGGCGAGAACGACAGTCGGACCGTAGGAATCCAACTCGCTGACACGAGGGCGAACCTAGCCTCGTTGACGGCCGACCGCGACAATCTCAAGGTTCGCCTCGAGGAGCAGAAGACGTGGATCAATGAGCAAACCAAGCTTTTTGAAGAGCGAGTACTTGCGACGGCACAGAGAGTTATGGAGGAGCGGGGTCGCACATTCACGGAACAAAATAAGAAAGAGATCGATTCGGTGGTCACGCCGTTCAAAGAGCAGCTCGCGGAATTCCGGCATCGGGTAGATCATATCTACACCGCCGACACTCGCGAGCGCGGGCAACTGGCCCAACAGATCGTCCACCTGACATCGCTAAATCAGACCGTTTCCGCGCAAGCGGAGCGACTTACCAAGGCGCTCACCATCACATCCAAGTCCGCCGGCACTTGGGGAGAGACGATCCTCCACAAAATTCTTGAGGACTCGGGTCTCCGGCAAGGCCGCGAATACCGGATGCAGGTTTCCATAAGAGGGCGCAATGGTGAGACATTGCAGCCGGATGCGATCGTTGACCTACCCGAGTGCCGTCAGCTCGTCGTCGACTCCAAGGTTTCGAACAAAGCATGGACGGAATACTGCGGCGAGAATGACGAGGTGAAGCGCCGGGGGTGCCTGTTGGCACATATCGCCTCCTTACGTGCACACGTAAAAGGATTGGCCGGCCGTGATTATTCGGCCTCGCCCGATCTACAAACGGTGGACTTTGTACTCATGTTTGTCCCTGTGGAGGCCGCACTCCTCACGGCACTTGCGACCGACGAGACGCTCTATACCGACGCGTACCGAAGCAAAGTGATTCTTGTTAGCCCGAGCACCCTGATGGCGGTTGTAAGACTCGTCGAGGGACTCTGGACGCTACAGAAGCGCAAGGAGTCCGCGGACGAGATCGCCGAAGCTGGGCGAAAACTGTACGAAAAACTTACCAATTTCGCACAGACTTTTGTCGCGATGGGCGCAGCAATCGAAAACGTGCAGAGTGCCTACGAGAAAGCCACCGGCCAGCTCTCAACAGGCAAAGCGAATGCTATCAGACTCGCGGAGCATTTGAAGGAGCTGGGTGTGAGATCAGCGCCTGGAAAGGAGATCCCGGCGGCTCTTCTGGACGCAGACCAGAATCATGCACAATCTGACACGGCACCTGCCCACGCCATGAAATTAGAAGCGTCGCTGTTGGCCTGATCAAATGCTGCGCGGCGTAGCCGGATCTCGCGAGCTCAAATATTCGCTTATTTGGCTCACTCAATTGAGAATCTATGTCTATGCCGGTACAAGCGAGCGATAAATTCGAGCAGCCTTCACCGAAACGATTGTGCGGGGGCGGATGCGCCGAAGGCGATTGAGCTGAGGCCATTATGCCTAGAGTGCCGGCTTTCAGTTCCTGAGGGCGCGCTGGATTTCGCTCGGGCGAATTGGGAGGGGTCCAGTGGACGCTCGCTCTTGGACTGTGGCCGTCGGCATGCGAGAGGGGCGTCGCCGAAGCGCGGCATGCAGTCGCTTGATCTGCTAGACCGCGAACG
>Ga0302324_100016873_pt1 | contig 14515 bp, 10 predicted proteins | sample Palsa_T0_1_FD_201949 | JGI IMG/M metagenome (GOLD analysis project Ga0302324, IMG submission 201949) | Peat permafrost microbial communities from Stordalen Mire near Abisko, Sweden - Palsa_T0_1 | ecosystem: Environmental > Terrestrial > Soil > Palsa > Peat permafrost | place: Sweden: Abisko...
TGCTGATTTTCCCATCTACAAGTCGGCGAATGCGAAGGGGATTGCTTTCCTGCAATTCCTCTGGCAGGAGGGCATCTGGGAAATTCTGGTAACAAACCGGTCGTGCGAAGCGCTCGATGGCGCGGGTGCCGACGGAGGTGGATCGGCCATCAGCAGTGGCAGGGTATGGACCGCCATGGGTCATGGCATGGCAGACTTCGACGCCGGTCGGGAAACCGTTGCAGATCAACCGCCCGGCTTTGGTTTGCAGAATGGCGACCAGATCGCGATTGGATTGCAGGTCCGCTTCGGTGCCGCGCAAGGTCGCGGTGAGCTGGCCTTCGAGTTTTTCCGCTGCTGCCAGCATTTCCGCCGTTGACGCGCATTCTACAACCAAGGTGGAGGGACCGAACACCTCGTCCATAAGGGCTGGCGAATTGAGGAACGTGCCGGCGCTGGTGACAAAAAGCGCCGGCTTGGCCTGAGTATCCGGGTCAGCCTCGGTTGATGCTGAGGCGGTCAGGCATCGCACACCGGGAATCTTCATAAAGCGCTCGACTCCGTGCCGGTATTCGCGGGCGATGCCCGCAGTGAGCATGGTGCCGGGCAGGGCCGCGTTCATGAGGCTCGTGAGTTGGCGCAAGAAGGCTTCGGTGGACGCTCCAGTGGACACGAAAACCAGGCCGGGGTTCGTGCATAACTGGCCCACCACCAATGTGACGGCGGATTGGAGGCCCGCCGCCACCGTCTCGGCTGGCGCCTGAAAAGCGCCGGGCAAGAGGAAAACCGGGTTGATGCTTCCCATTTCGGCGTAAACCGGTATGGGCTCTGGTCGCGCCGCGGCGGCATCCATCAGCGCCCGTCCGCCAGTGCGCGACCCGGTAAAGCCGACTGCTTTGATGAGGGGGTGCTTCACCAGAGCCATGCCGACATCTGGGCCTGGCCCAAAAAGGAGAGAAAAAACACCCTCCGGCGCTCCGCAATCGCGGGCGGCTTCTTGCACGACCAGCCCCACCATCTCCGACACGCCCAGGTGGCCCTGGTGCGGCTTGACAATAACCGGGCAGCCGGCGGCCAAGGCTGACGCGGTATCGCCACCCGCGACCGAGAAGGCGAAAGGAAAGTTACTGGAGCTAAACACCGCTACCGGACCCAGCGGCGCCAGCATCGAGCGCACATCGGGCTTAGGCATCGGTTTGCGGTCAGGGTCGCCATGGTCTATGCGAGCATCCACCCACCAGCCTTCCTCGATCAGAGCCGCGAACAAGCGCAATTGCCCGCAGGTCCGCGCCGTTTCAGTTTGAAGCCGACCGACCGGTAGCGCCGTCTCCTGCCCAGCTCGTTGAATGAGCGCCGCGGCATTGCCTTCAAACAAATCCGCGATCCGGCGTAACAGGGCGGCCCGGCGTTGCGGCTTCCAGTGGCCGAATTCGCTAAAGGCCTGAGCGGCCAGACGTGCCGCTTGATCGACATCCGCCGCGGTGGCCCAATGGTAACCAGGGTCCAGAGCTGCCCCCGAGGCGGGGTTGACGGCGCGGATGGCAGCACCAGCGGCTTTGACCGCGCCGAAGCCGATGAGCGATAAGCCTTCGAGTTTCATTTAGCTCACCATACTAGCGGGGAGTCCTCGAAATAGCCATAAATTTGGTAAGCAGATGCATCAGAAATGCAAGTGACGTTCCGGCGACTCCGCGTCCTCCGGACGACGCGAGGGCGCCGCAATTAATTTTGACTCCGATTGTGATTTCTTAAAATTCACCCCATCAAATCGTTGGCCGGCAGGCTTTTTCATCAATCCCTTCCGGCTGGGCGTGCCTTTGGCCCGGAAGCTGCCGTGCCAACAATTAGGCCGAAGAGACTCGCGCAACGTTCCGGGCGGGAAAACCGAGATATTGAAATTGCACAAACAAAAATCACTGAGAAACAAAATACGAATATATGAAAAAGACAAAACTGTCCGAAAAGACCAAGACATCTGAAGAAAGGGGTTATAGCCGCCGACGTTTTTTGGCGCATGCGGTCTTGGCTGTTGGGGCCGCCCAGTTTGCCACAACGGACTTTGCAGAAGCGCAGTCAGGCCTCGGACCGGTAACCGCCGCTGCGGGAGAATCCGATTTCATCCGACCGTTCCGCATCAACTTCCTTGACGCGGCCTTGGACGACCTGCGCCGACGCATCGCCGCCACGCGCTGGCCCGACAAGGAAACTGTCGCAGATCATTCGCAGGGCGTGCAACTCGCGACGATGCAGCAACTCGCACGCTATTGGGGGAGGGAATACGATTGGCGGAAGGTGGAGGCGCGACTGAACGCGTTTCCCATGTTCATGACCAAGATTGATGGGCTGGACATTCATTTCATTCATGTTCGTTCGAAGCATGAAAATGCTTTGTCGCTCATCGTCACGCACGGGCGGCCCGGCTCGGTTATCGAGCAACTGAAGATAGTCGATCCTCTGACCAATCCCACGGCGCATGGCGCGAGCGCATCCAACGCTTTCCATCTGGTGATTCCGTCCATGCCGGGCTACGGATTTTCCGGCAAGCCGACAACGACGGAACATGCGAATCCGAGTTCGGTGAATTCAAGTGGGAGAGGCCGATCCGCGAAACACCCACTGACCTCCAAAATAAAATTAAACCTTGACGGATTTTCAGCTTTCTTATAAAGTGCATACACTTATTGGGTAGGATGCCGCGAAAACGAAAACGCGGTGTCCTGGCAAAATGGCCGGGCCTGATGATGGGATCAACTTTATCGAGTATAATGGTAGAATTGTGACTGTGAATCTTGTCTCTTGGATGTGGAATCATCGTCGCCGGATGCTTTGGCTGGCGGTGGCATGGATGGCCAGTTCTCATTGCGCTGGCGCGGGGACGAATCTCTCCAATTTGCATTGGTCCCTGCAGCCGGTGGTCCGCCCCGCGCAACCGAAGACCAAGCATCCCGACGCCGAGATTAAAAATCCTGTTGACTCATTTGTCATCGCCAAACTGGCGGAGCAGAAACTATCGCTTTCCCCCGAAGCCGACCGTCGCGTTTTGGTTCGCCGCCTCTACTTTGACCTCCTCGGTTTGCCGCCTTCCCCGCAGGAAGTGGAGGCTTTTGCGGCCGATCGGCACAAAGACGCCTATGAACGATTGGCGCAGCGACTGCTGGACTCGCCCCGCTATGGCGAATGCTGGGCTCGACATTGGCTGGATGTAGTGCGCTTCGGGGAAACTGCCGGCTTCGAGGTGAACACGCCGCGGCCCAATGCCTGGCGTTATCGTGATTATATCATCCGCGCCTTCAATGAGGACAAGCCTTACGATCAGTTTGTGAGCGAACAATTGGCCGGCGATACCATGGGCGCCGATGAGGCCACTGGTTTCCTGGTCGGAGGCGCCTCGGACCTGGTGAAAAGCCCCGACCCCGTGCTGACGGCAAATCAACGGGCCGACGAACTGCATGATATGGTCAGCACCACGGGCAGCGCCTTCTTGGGATTGACCGTTGGCTGTGCCCGCTGCCACGACCACAAATTCGATCCAATTCCCCAAACAGATTATTACGCCATCAAGGCTGTGTTCGCGGGTGTGCGTCACGGCGACAGGAAAATAAACACCCCTGATGCTCAACTCCGGGAGCAAGAGACAAAAGACCAACGTGCCGAATTGGCCAAGGTGAACGATGCCTTGGAGCCTTTCGAGCCATTGGCGCAAATTGGTTCTGTCGATACGAATCGTTTGCGCGCCCCCGTCAACGCCCTATTGAATATCGAGCGCTTCGCGCCCGTGCGCGCCCGGCGTCTTCGTTTTACCGTCAAAAAAACCACCGACGCCGAGCCGTGCCTCGACGAACTGGAAGTATTCAGCGCCGCCACGCCTTCGCGCAATGTCGCGCTGGCCAGCGCCGGCACGCTGGCGGCGGCCTCCAGTGTCTATCCCAATTCGGAACTGCACCGAATTGACCATCTCAACGACGGCCAATACGGCAACGCGCGCAGTTGGATTTCCAACGAACCGGGCCAGGGCTGGGCGGAGTTGGATTTTCCGGAGACGGTCCTGATCAACAAGGTCGTCTGGGCCCGTGATCGCGAGCAAAAATACTCGGATCGTCTGGCCGTGGATTACCGCATCGAAGTTTGCCTGGAAACCAACGATTGGAAACTGGTCGCCTCGTCGGCCGACCGCCTTCCTTTTGGTTCGACCAACCATTGGACGGAGAACTATGCGCTGGATTCGCTTGCGCCGGCGGATCGGGACCGCGTCGGAAAGTTGCTGGCGGAACGGAAGCAGCACGAATCCCGCCTCAAGAATTTAGCTGATGTTCCCATGGCTTACGCCGGCCAGTTCGATGCCCAACCGGAACCAACCTATCGGCTCAATCGCGGCGATCCGACGCAGCCTCGTGAAGTGATCGCTCCTGGCGCCCTGACCGCGATTGCCCTCCCAGGGCAGTGTGATTGTGATAGCTCCAGCTCCCTGACCCCCGAACAACAACGGCGTGTCGATCTGGCCAAATGGATCACCGCCCCGGATAATCCGCTCACGGCTCGCGTGCTGGTCAATCGCCTTTGGCTATACCACTTCGGCGAAGGCTTAGTCAGCACCCCCAGCGACTTTGGCGCCAATGGCTCGCCTCCAACGCATCCCGAATTGCTCGACTGGCTGGCGTCGGAGCTGGTCCATCCCCAATCCGGCCCGGTCGCGGCCCATCCCTGGAGCATCAAGCACCTTCAATACCTCATCGTGACGTCCGCGGCTTATCGCCAATCTAGCGCTTCCCGCAACGAAGGCCTGGCTCGCGACGCCAACGCCCGCTACTTGTGGCGCTTTCCGCCCCGCCGCCTCGAGGCCGAGGCGATTCGTGACGCCACGCTGGCCATCAGCGGAACACTCGACTTGACAATGGGCGGGCCCGGTTTTAGCTTTTTCGAGCCCAACGAGAATTACGTCCGGGTTTATAATCCAAAACAAGAATTCGGCCCCGCCGATTGGCGGCGAACGATTTACGGCACGATTGTGCGGCAGAGGCCGGACGGGGTCTTTGGCGCCTTCGATTGTCCCGATGCCGGCCAGATCACTCCCAAGCGCGCGCGCAGCACGACGCCCCTGCAGGCGCTGAATCTGGCCAATAGCAGATTCATCATGCAGCAGGCGGGATTCTTCGCGCAACGGCTCGAGCGGGAAGCCGGCAGCGATGTGAAAGCGCAGGTCCGGCGGGCGTTCGCCCTGGCTTTCCAGCGGTCAGCCGATCGCGCGGAGATGGGGGCGAGCGAGAATTTTGTGCGCGAACAGGGCTTGGTGCTTTTCTGCCGGGCGCTGTTCAATGGTAACGAATTCGTGTACATGTTTTAGCGCCATGAAGCCCAGCACCCTGTCCCATGCCGGCCGTTGGCTCATGAACCGGCGCGACTTTCTGCGTTTCGGCGGCTCGGGCCTCGGCGGCATTGCGCTGGCGATGCTCCTGGCCGATCAGCGCCTGCTGGCCGCTGGCAAATCGCCTATTCGACCGCAGTGGTCGCCCGAACATCCGTATGCGCCGCGTCCGCCGCATTTCACCCCGCGCGCCAAACAGGTGCTGGTCATCTTCTGCGCGGGTGCGTGCAGCCATCTGGATACGTGGGATTACAAGCCCGAACTCATCAAACGGAACGGCCAGCCGATGCCCGGCGGCGATAAAATGATTACCTTTGAAGGCGAGAACGGCAACCTCACCGCGCCGCTGTGGGATTTCAAGCCGCGCGGGCAAACGGGCAAGATGATCTCCGAGTTGCTCCCCAATCTGGCGGAACTGGCCGATGATCTTTGTTTTATCCATTCCATGACCGCCAAGTCCAACACCCACGGGCCGGCCGAAAACCAGATGAGCACCGGCTTCACTTTGGACGGTTTTCCGAGCATGGGCTCCTGGGTGAATTACGCTTTGGGCACGGAGAACCAGAATCTCCCGGCCTTCGTGGCCATTCCAGACCCGCGCGGTGTGCCCCAAGTTGGGCCGAACCACTGGAGCTCGGGCTTTCTTCCCGCTGTCTTTCAGGGCACCGCCTTCAACGCCGAGCAACCGATCCCCAATTTGGCCACACCCAAGGAGATTTCTCCCGCCACCGAGCAGAGCAGCCGGGATTTTCTCAAATTTCTCAACCAGCGCCACCTGGAGCGCCATCCCGGGGATAGCGAATTGAGCGCGCGCATTGCCAGCTACGAATTGGCGGCCAAAATGCAGATCAGCGCCAGCGAAGTGGCGAATTTCTCCAGGGAAAGCAAAGCCACCCTTGATTTCTACGGAGTCAACGATAGCAACAATTTGAAGGCGCGTTTCGCCAAAAATTGCCTGCTCGCCCGCCGTTTGATCGAGCGCGGGGTGCGCTTCGTGCAGCTTTTCAACGGCGCCTACGCGATGGGCGAGGGCGTCGGCAATTGGGACGGCCACAAAATGCTCAAGGAGCAATACAGTGTCCACGCCCCTATTCTCGACCAGCCTTGTGCGGCGCTGATCAAGGATCTGAAGGCGCGCGGCTTGCTCGAAGACACGCTGGTGGCCTGGGTGACGGAATTTGGCCGCATGCCAACCTTTCAAAAGGGCGCCAATGGCCGGGACCACAATCCACACGGATTCACCGTCTGGCTGACAGGCGCGGGCGTCAAGCATGGCTTCAGCTACGGCGCGACAGATGAATTCGGCCACAAAGCCGTCGAGAAGGAGGCCACCATTTACGACCTCCACGCCACCATCCTTCATCTCCTCGGTCTGGACCATGAACGCCTGGCCTTTTATCACAACGGCATCGAACGCCGCCTGACCGACGTTCACGGCGAAGTTTTGACCGGCGTCCTTGCTTAGAGACTAGACATCAAAACGGGTGTTAACGATGATCAATGGGAAAAAAACAAACAGCAAACGCTCCTCGCGCCGCGCCGAGCACATCTTCAACCGCCTCGTGACCGAGATCGTGGCCGGCGCCATCCCTAGCGGGGAGCCGATGCGCGAAGCCAAAATGGCCCGGCAATGGGGCGTCAGCCGCACTCCGATGCGCGAAGCCGTCCGGCGGGTGGCGGAATTCGGGTTGTTGACCTTGCGCCGGAACCGCGCGCCGCTCGTGCATGCCTTCACGGCGCGCGAGGTGGCGGGCCTCTATAAGATGCGGGAAGTCTTGGAAGTGCTCGCGCTTAAGGAGGCATGGGACCATATCCCGCCCCGGCTCATTGAAGACCTGCGGCGCCAGGCGGAAGGAATTGCTCAATGCCAGCAAGACGACCAGATCGATCCGTGTCTGGACTTGGATGGCAATCTACATCGCGCCTGGATTGATCACTGCCAGAATCCCTGGCTGACGCAAAGCCTCCAGCGCATCTGGACTTATATTCGCATCTTTCAACGCTTGATGGCGCGCGATCCGGAATTGGCGCGCCGCTCCTTCAAGGAGCACTGCCGCATTCTGGAAACCCTTGGCACCGCCTCGCCCCAAGCGGGCGTCAACGCCTTGCGCACGCACATCCGACGCTCCGGCGCCGCGGTGAAAATGGTCGTCCCGCCTTGATCCGAAGGTGCCTTGGGCTAGCTGGCGCTTTTGCATTTTGATTTCTTTTGGATAAGCGATGGGTTACTCGAACTTGAGCGACGCCATGTCGATGGAGAAACGGTATTTTACATCGGACCTGACCATGCGCTCGTAAGCTTCGTTGACCTTCTGGATTGGGATGACTTCGACGTCCGCGGCGATGTTGTGCTGGCCGCAGAAATCAAGCATCTCCTGGGTCTCGGCAATGCCGCCAATGGGAGAGCCTGACAGACTGCGGCGCCCAAGGAGTAAACCGAAGGCGGAGACCGCATGGGGTTTTTCGGGCGCGCCGACGAGCGTGAGATTGCCATCCACTTTCAGCAGATTGATATAGGCGTTGATGTCGTGCGAGGCGGCGACGGCATCCAAGATGAAGTCGAAGCTGCTGGCGTGCTTGTTCATCTCGTCGGCATTGCGGGAGATAACGACCTCGTGTGCGCCAAGGCGGATGGCATCCTCTTTCTTGGAAGGGGACGTGGTGAACACCACGACCTGCGCTCCGAAGGCGCGGGCAAACTTCACGCCCATGTGGCCCAGCCCACCCAGCCCCACGACGCCAACTTTCTGGCCCGGACCGACTTTCCAGTGGCGCAGGGGCGAATAGGTGGTGATGCCGGCGCAGAGCAAGGGAGCGGCGTTGGCCAGCGAGAGGTTGCCCGGAACCCGGAGGGTGAATGCCTCGTCAACGACGATGCTCTCAGAGTAGCCGCCGTAAGTTGGAAGCTTAAGGTGCTTGTCGGTCCCGCCATAGGTCCAGACCCCACTCGGACAGAATTGCTCGTTACCCGCGCGGCAATGGGGACACGACCGATCCGAATCAACGAGGCAGCCGACGGCGGCCAAGTGGCCCGTTTTGAATTTGGTGACGGCGGAACCGACCTTTGTTACGCGTCCAACGATCTCGTGACCGGGCACGCATGGATAAACGGTCTGCATCAGGCTGCTCCACTCGTTGCGCGCGTAGTGGAGGTCCGAATGGCAAATGCCGCAGAACAGAATCTCAATTTGCACGTCGTGTTCCGTCGGATCGCGACGGGGGATGCTGGTGTGTGCCAGAAGCGATGTCGCGCTGGCGGCCGAATAAGCTTTGCTTTTATACATATAATAAACTCCTGTTTGTTTTCTAAAGGCGGATTTCCTCCGGGCACCTCAGCTTCTTATACCGCGCAGTGCGCTGATGCGCATCACGAAATTTGTGCTCTGCAAGTCGCCTGGCCAGGAGACTCGCAACTTTGAATCGGTCGCTTATGACTTTGCTTTTTGTCATGCTTGCAAGATAATCTCAATTGGGAATTCGTCACTAGCAGAAGGCGCCAATTTGCTTGCTGAATCCGCCAGCACATTTGCTCAGAAGACACGGCCATGCTGCAAAGCTGCTTCGGCGACTCTGCTTCCGGCTATGAAGCGCCCGACAGATGGGCGCAACGCGCAGTCCCTTTCATCTTGAAACTAAGCCGTTCAGACAACGGTTGGTCACCGACAATTCCATGAAGTCGCCGATGAAGGGCTGGCCTTGTTCGCCGGGTGGATTCGCCCCTCTTTTATCTTCAAAATTCAGATGGATTTTGTCACCCTGCGCTCCACTATTGGTCTAAAAGTTCATGGATCCGACAATTTCTGAATCAGACCAAGAACTGGTCGCAAAGGCGCGGAACGGCAACATGGACGCGCTGGATGCGCTCGTGCGCCAGCATCAACCGTGGGTGTTCAATCTCGCGCTGCGCATGGTCTGGCGCCGGGAGGTGGCGGAAGATGCGACCCAGGAAATCCTGGTGAAGGCCGTCACCAAACTCAGCACTTTCGCCGGCCACAGCGCGTTTCGGACCTGGTTGTATCGCATTGCCGTGAATCATCTGCTCAACGTCCGCAAGTCGGAGATGGAGGAAAAGTCCATGACGTTCACCGACCTGGGCGCCTCGCTCGACGGTGTGCAAGACCAGGAACTGCCTGACCAGCGGACGCTGCCGGTCGAGACGGCGGTGTTGGTGGAGGAGGCCAAGCTGGGCTGCATCACGGCGATGTTGATGTGCCTGGATCGGCGTCAGCGGCTGGCGTTCATCCTCGGCGAAGTCTTCGGCGAAACCAGCGAGGCGGGTGCGGCGGCGATGGAGGTCAGCCCGGCCAACTTTCGGCAATTGTTGTCGCGCGCCCGGCAGGACCTCTACCAATTCATGAATGGCAAGTGCGGTTTGGTGAACCGAGCCAATCCCTGTCGCTGCGCGCGCAAGGCAAACGGTTTCATGCGCAACGGCTGGCTGGACGCCACCAACCTGCAATTCTCCAAAGACCGGATCGCCACCTTGAAAGAGGTCGCCGCCGACCGGCTGGATGAATTGCAGTCGCTCGACCGGAAACACGCGGAACTTTATCGAATGCAACCATTTCTGGCCGGCCCAGACCTCGCGCAAAAGCTTCGCGAAATCCTTTCGCAATCGGGTTTCGACACCAACTGAAAAAATCTTCACACGAACTGTCACAGTCGCATTTTCGGATTGTCTATTTAATTGAAGCCCACGAAGGGCCATCAACATTAGCAAAAGGAAAATTATGAATACGAAAATGATCACTGCGACAGCGCGCAAAACTTTGGATGGATCGATGTCCTTTCCAGAAGTCGTCGGGCAATTGCTCGCCGCTGAAGTCGAGTACTACCATGTGGATTACGTCGGGCTGCGCAAGACCTTTTACAGCGCAGAGGGCGACGCGGCCGTGACGCCCATCAATTACGAAGGTTTGCCGCCGGTCGCGGCGGAGTTCGACACTGCCGCGCTTCGGGCGGACATTCTGGACAGCCAGCGGAACAATCAGCCCTATCGCGACTTCACCCGTCGGGCGATGGAAGCGGGCGTGCAGGGTTACTTCGCCTTTTTGCGCGGCAAGCGAGTGACCTACTTTGGCCGCCAGGGCGAGCAGCACACGGAATGGTTCCCAAACGCACAACCCGCGCCGTTCACGGAACAAGACATCCGGGCTGCCTACGCCAAGCCGCGGACGGGCGCCGATTTTCCGCGATTGATCAGAGACCTGAAAGCTCTCGGCGTCGTTTCGTATGATCATTTGCTCGAAACCGGCTCAAATATCTTTCGCGGCAAGAGCGGACAATCCGTGATCTTAGCCAACAACGGGCCGGCGGTTGCCGTCAGCCCAAAGCCGAACCTGGAATTGTTGAAAAAATATATTGCCATGCACCAAAGCGGGCAGACTAATTACCCGACGCTGTGCGGACAGGCGGGCGAAGCTGGCGTGGACAAATGGACATCGGATTTGCTCACGATGACCTGCACCTATTTCGATAAAGCCGGCCGCAAGATGCACTTGGAATTGATCCCGGACGGCGAGTATAAACAATGGCAAGATCCACAGTCCGGCCCCGCGGTGGCGGGAAACAGAATCCCAGTCGTTCAATCCAACCCATCCCCCTATACAGACCAGCCAAAACGTCCATTCTGAAGGTGATGTTCCTAAATTCATGCGGACAAGGGAGGATTAGGGTTCCTCTTTGCTTTCTCTTTTTCCACCAGTTTGGTGGGCAACGGCCAACTCTGTCCTTGAGCCAGCAGACCCTGAGCCTCCTCGGGCCCCCAAGTGCCGGCGGCGTAGTTGGGGAAGTCACTGGGCGGAGCCTCGGCCCAGACGCCCAGCACCGGCATTAACCACTGCCAGGCCGCCTCCACTTGATCGGCGCGCATGAACAAGGTGGCGTCATTCTTCATCACGTCCCAGAGCAGTGTTTCGTACGCATCGGGCGATGGAGCGTCGAAGCTCTCGTGATAACCGAACCGCATGTCCACCGGCCTCAGTTGCATTTTCGGCCCAGGATATTTGGCCTGAAAGCCCAGCACGATGCCTTCAACGGGCTGGATCGACATCACCAGCCGGGATGGATGCCAGCCGAGCGAAGCGCCGACCGGAAACGACCGATGTGGCACCGCGCGAAACTGGATGGAAATTTCCGAGGCCTGCTGGGGCAGGCGCTTGCCCGTGCGCAAGTAAAACGGCACGTCCTGCCAGCGCCAGTTGTCCACAAACAACTTTAACGCGGCAAACGTCTCGGTTTGCGAATCGGGCGCCACGCCCTCCTCCGCACGATAGCCGGGCACTTTTTTTCCGTTGCTGTTGCCCGGACCATACTGTCCCCGCACGGCGCATTGAGCAACCGCATCGCGGTCAATCGGACGGGCCGCGTGGAGCACATCCACCTTCTTGTTGCGAATCTCGTCGGCTTGAAAAGAAACCATTGGCTCCATCGCCACCAAACAGAGCAATTGCATCAGATGATTCTGCACCATGTCGCGCAGCGCCCCCGCGTGATCGTAATAGCCGCCGCGATGCTCGACCCCCACCGCTTCGGCCACGGTGATGGTGACATAGTCAATGTAGCCACGGTTCCAGATTGGCTCGAAAAGCGGATTGGCAAAACGGAACGCCAGAATGTTCTGCACCGTTTCCTTGCCCAAATAATGGTCGATCCGGAAAATCTGGGATTCCTCAAAATTGGCGGCGAGGATGGCATTCAGGGCGAGGGCGGATTCCAAGTCGTAGCCGATTGGTTTTTCCACCACAATCCGCGCCCATTCCCGATCGCGCGCCAATCCGGCCTGGCCGAGGTATTTTGGGATTTCGCCGAACATGCTCGGAGGGGTGGCCATGTAAAAGATGCGGTGGACCTTGGCGCCCCATTCCTTATCCAGTCTAGCACATTGGGCTCGCAAAGCCGCATAGGTCTGCGGTTTCTTGAAATCACCCTGTTGGTAGCTGATGTGTTTTGCGAATTCGTTCCAGACAGCATCCTTCGCTTTGCCAAACCGCGAGAATTGATTGACTCCGCTGTGTAAGCGCTGACGCAGCTTCTCGTCGCTCATGGGAACGCGATCCACTGCGATGACCGAAAATTCGGCGGGCATGCTCCGGTCTTGAGAGAGGTCGAACAAGGCCGGCACGAGTTTCCGCCAGGTCAAATCACCAGCTCCGCCAAAAATGACGAACACGGTCGGTTCGAGTTGGTCGTGTGGCTTCATGGTCCTCAAGCCTTCTCCCATTCGCTCTGAAACGTGCCTTTGGCGTCGATCCGCACACGGCGTCCGCCGCCACCGTCCATCGCCAAACCGCCCTTCCAACGGGGTGTCTCGCCGAAGTGAGGGAACACCGCCACATCCCTGGCCCGGGCTTCGTTTCGCAACCAAGAAATCGTTTGGGCTGCTGAAGCGCTGTCTCGTGACGTATCATCGAAAGACACGATTAAGGCGCGCGATTCGTCACCTGTCCGCTTGAGCCACTGCTTAAGCCAGCCCCTGGCAACCTTGGGAAGATCTTGCTGCCCGTGCGCAGAAACCACGCCTATGACCGCTGCGGACGCTTCGTTCAGAGCCGTATCGCGCCAGCGAGGCTCGCGCAACAGGTCGAACCTCCAAATGGCAAGATTTAAATTCGGCGCCATCGGGAACTGGCGCGCCGCATGTTCGAGCACCCGCTTGGCGCGCATTCCTGTGCTCAGGTCTTCGTAGATCAGCATCGCGTCCAGCGTCAACTGGACCTCGCCCCTTGCGGCGTACCCTTCATCATGTATTGCGCTCATAAATTCGTTCTCCGACCAATCCACTTTAAAGCCCTCGCCTCGTGACCTACACTGACCTTCCGTCAAGGGCAACCCGCCCACGATTTGGAATCCCTCCCCAACCTTAACGCGAAGCAGGCCGCCTTGCTATCCGGTGGGCACCTGAAAAAATGCCCTCCAAATGCTGAGACCCGATTTGTTCTATCGCTCTCGCGTGTTTCTTCAGCGCAGCTAACATTCTAGGCCGCGCGCCGGCTCTTTTGATATGGGGTGTTTCCCCCATATCCAGCGGCCCAATGTGTGCTCTGGATTTCGCGGCCTGCCGGTGAGAAATTGATAAACCATACGCCGCGCAACCGCCCCGATTTCGGCCTGGAACCAGGAGCATGGGCGGACAGAATTTTATGCAAGCGATGGCGGCAATCCTCGGGGCCAGGCGAATCCACGATGGTGAACGAGCTCCGCGCCCTCTGTGGGAACTCGGCTGGGGCGTTCGCGCGCAACCATTTAAAGCCCCATCGGCCTTTGTGTTGATTAAATGGCCACAGAACGCCACCCATGTGCTGGTCCAACACTATGCTATTCTCCGACGGTAACTGTGGTTGCCGCACACGCGGTTAGAACTGGAGGCGAGGGTCGGAATCGACCGAGTCTCGTCTTCCACAAGCCACTCGAAATCAACGGCCTATGGCACCGCTGATCCATTGAGTATGAAACGTTTACATTTTATGTCAAGGGTAACTCCGTCCGACTTTTTTAAACTCAATTTAACCCTCACCAGATGAGATTTGCTGGCAATTCTGCTGGCACTTTTTGAGGCACCTTCGTGGTGAGCTCACTGTCGGACTCTACCTCACTTTCGGGAGTCGTCCGCAATGTGAAAATTGCGTTACCCTCGAATTTACAGGGGCGTTCTACGCGGTCACCTTCGATCCGTCCGGAATCATGGCTGCGGTAATTAAAAATGCTCGAATCTCACTTTCTATTGATAAGAGCCATGAATGGCGGAATTTCAGGATTGAATTTTTGCGGGTGGTTTTCCTCTAAGTCCGCGGTAGCAAAACATGTTTTATCGCGAGTCGAGTATGGCGTTGTCGGCGCCAAGCGGCCCAATCAGGAGAGCATTGTGAGATTCTGCCGCCGCCACACAGCAACCCAGAGTTAATAGAAAGACTGCAAAAGTGCAAATCGATGCTAAGACGGAACCGCTGAACTTCTCATTGGGCGTTTTCCGGTGTTTTTGTCAGTCTGGCCATGTAGAGCGTCTCGTTTTTGGCGAGAGGCTCTGGTTCTCTTTGCGATCTGATCCACAAAGCCTGAAACGATGGTTCGATTCCCTTCACCCTCTCCATTGATAGTCAACACCTTACAACGCAGTGCAGTAAAAGTGCAGTAAGTTTGCCGCTATTTGCGCTGCTGCATCAACGTTCTTGAACG
>Ga0302324_100016875_pt1 | contig 14514 bp, 11 predicted proteins | sample Palsa_T0_1_FD_201949 | JGI IMG/M metagenome (GOLD analysis project Ga0302324, IMG submission 201949) | Peat permafrost microbial communities from Stordalen Mire near Abisko, Sweden - Palsa_T0_1 | ecosystem: Environmental > Terrestrial > Soil > Palsa > Peat permafrost | place: Sweden: Abisko...
GGCCAACGCATTCAGTATGTCCGCGGGTTCCTCCGGAACTGCCATAGCGCTGTCGACGGCGAATCTGTATACGGCCGTGCAGCCGGGTGGCAGCTTGTTTGGCCTTCAGGAAAGCAATCCGGTCCGTGCCAATCTTACGTATGTCGGCGAGCCTTATAACTATGGCAATGGCGTTTTTGACCCGATGGTCGGGCAGATCATCGGCGGCGTTAACGTGTTTGGCGGCGGACTCGCAATATACAGTCCAGCGGGCGTGCGACTCGGTGCCATCGGCGTCAGCGGCGACACCTCTTGCACCGACCACGCGGTCGCGTGGGAAACGCGCCATGCGCTGGGCCTCGACTATGTACCGGGCGGCATATCGCCGAACCATGATGACAACATCATCTATGACATTACGCCGCAATCGGGCCAGATGCCGGGCGTCAGTGCCGGTGGGTTCGGGCATCCGCATTGCCTGGCAGCGGGTCCGGAGAATGGGGTTCTCGCCGCGCTGCCTGCGGTCCGTAGGCTGGCGCAGTAGCGGAAATTGGCAGCGGCAGTCCATAGAACAGCCAATATAAAATCGCGAACGATGCCGCGGACTGCCTGCAGAAGGTTGCGTTCAGCGCAAACGTAATCAAGAGGGGCACTGACAGCACAGAGGATCCCGGGATGCGCTGAGGCATCCCGGGGTCACCTGTGTTGGAGATCGATCTCACGGCCGAGCCGCCGAATTAAGCGCCAGTGATTACTTCGAATCGTGTTTGGGCCATAGGAGCGCTTGCGCGACAACGACATGCTCGCCGTTGAAACCTAGCGCGGGTGAGCCGTACAGCAAGTACCCCAGAGCGAGCGCCTCCGAAACCCGATGGCAAAAGGCGGCATCATCCTTTCCGGTAAGCACGCGGTAAGCTGGAAGACCATCGGGCGGAGATACCGGCACTAGACTTTCCGAGGCCTGCCGATTACGTGGCTGTCGCAACCTTGGGTCGTGCGCTCAAAGACATCGCGATCAGCGACCATCCGCCAAAGACCATATTGATGCCGATGAGAACGCCCAGGGCCCACAGCGCCGTGCCCGGCAAGCCGGCGAACAGCAGTGCGGCCAAAACGACATCGATCAAACCGCTCGCAAACATCCAGCCCCAGCCCGCGGATTCGCGGCTGCGGTGGATCACCGCATACATGATTGATGCGGCACCTTCTATGAAGAGAAATGCGATCAGCACGACGGTCAAAGACACCGCCCCGCCGACCGGCGAGGCGAGGAGCAGGGCGCCAGTTACTATTGCGAGAACCGCCGAGATTAGCGACCACGTGAAGCCCGGTGCGTGCCGAGCCGCCATCGTTGCGATGAGACCCATGACACCGGCAATGAGCAAGATAGAGCCGAATAAAACCGTCGCAGCGAGCGAAGCGATTAGAGGCAGGAAAATTGCGAGCAGCCCCAAGACAACGAGAACGTTCCCTTCCACCAGGAACAAGATCCAGTGATCGCGAACGGATTTGCCGAGCGCAGCACCAGCTTTTGAAGCGTCGAATGATTCTGTTGTGTTCATAGATATCTTTTAGAATGGCGCACGATTTGTGGTGTTGGGCTTGGAGCGCGCATCGGTCCCGTGCTGCGTGGCCAATTATATGGTACCGAGACAGGTATGGCGCAACACAGCAGCTGCATTCTCGTCGTGGATCTGGAAGCGACCTGCGCTGACGACGGCAGTGTGCCGCCCGCGGCCATGGAAATCATCGAAATCGGCGCCGTATGGGCTACGGCCGACGGCGCGGTGCTAGAGCGCTTCCAGAGTTTTGTCCAACCCCTCCAAAGGCCGATGCTCACGTCATTCTGCATCAATCTGACGGGCATCAGGCAGGCCGACATCGATCCCGCGCCGCTTTTTCCCATTGCCGCGCGCTTGCTGCGTGAATTCGCCGATCGCCGCCGCGAAGAGGGCTCAGTCTGGGCAAGCTGGGGCGACTACGACCGCAAACAGTTTGCGCGGGAGTGCGCACGACACGGGACACAGGATCCCCTGCAACTGCCACACGAGAATGCCAGGCGGATCTTTACGGTTCAACAACACATCAGCACCGACGTCTCGCTCGCCGTGGCCTGTGAGTTGGCGAAGATTAAGCTCGAGGGCAGTTACCACCGCGCGCTCGATGATGCGATTAACACAGCACGCCTGTTGCCGTGGATTTTCGGCACCCGAACCTTGGGCGAATCCGCATCGACCTGCGGTTAAGTCCGCGTCGTGGTTGCAGATTCGGGTAGGCGTGATTGTGCTCTGTGATAGCGGCCACTAAAGCTCAACCGACACGCGAGGCGCCCCGCCGATCATGCTGCCGATCACACTCGGCTGCGCGCCGCCGTGCCGCGCAAAAGCTGCCATCACATCGGTGAGCGCATCCGGAGCACAAGCGACCATCAGGCCGCCCGAGGTTTGCGGATCGCACAACAGAGCCTTGTGCGCCTCTGTGACGCGCGCGGTAAGCTCCACTTCAGCTCCGTAGGCTCTCCAGTTGCGCCCTGACGCGCCGGTGACGAGTCCCGCATCGGCCATCGCGAGTACCTTGTCCAGGAGCGGCACCTGCGCCAAGTTGACCCGCGCGCCGCTCCCGGAACCGCGGCACATCTCAAGCAAATGTCCGAGGAGTCCGAATCCGGTCACATCGGTCATGGCGTGAACGCCGGGCAGTTTTGCAAGATCGGGACCGGCGCGGTTGAGGCAGGTGGTGAGATCGATCAGCGCGCGATACTCGGCCGGCCCGAGTTCACCCTTCTTGAGCGCGGCCGAGAGGATGCCGACACCGAGCGGTTTGCCGAGCACAAGCAGGTCTCCGACATGCGAGTCTGATTTGCGCTTCACATCCTTTGGATGAATGACGCCTAGTGCGGCCAGGCCGTAGATGGGCTCTACCGAATCGATGCTATGGCCGCCGGCGAGGGGAATGTCGGCCTCTGCGCAGATCGCCTCGCCGCCGCGCAGGATGTCGCGGATGACCTCCGGGGGCAGCACATTGATCGGCATGCCGACAATGGCGAGCGCCAGAATTGGCGTTCCCCCCATGGCATAGACGTCCGACAAGGCGTTGGTGGCGGCAATGCGACCAAAGTCGAACGCATCGTCCACGATAGGCATGAAAAAGTCGGTCGTCGCAATGATGGCCTGCTCGTCGTTGAGCCGATAGACGGCCGCGTCGTCCGCGGACTGCGTCCCGACGAGCAGCTGCGCGAACGGCCGCGCGGGAGCGGATCGCTTGAGCAGATTGGCCAATGCGTCTGGCGCGATCTTGCAGCCGCAGCCGCCGCCATGGGACAACGAGGTAAGGCGAGGAGGAACCGGCGCAGCTTTCGTCATGATCGTATTCTCATGCGGTTTGCGCGAGAATCAAGCGTGCGCCGTCGCCCGAAGGAAGAGCCATGAAGCGCCGCGATTTCCTATTGAACCTCTCAGCGGCGCTGCCCGCCGCCACCCTTCTCACTATGCCCGACCGAGCGCGCGGTCTGGGGGCTGCGCAAGTCCGACTCTCAGCGGATTGGCGCACATTTGAGATCGCGACATCAGTGGAGGTTGCGAGTCCGGCCGGCCGCACCTGCCTGTGGTTGCCCGTACCCTCAAGCCGTCGCACGAGCTATCAGGTCGCGCTCGATACGCGTTGGGAGGCCTCCGGCGCCACGCGCGCCGCTCTCATCACCGCCCCCGAATACGACGTCGTGCTGCTGCGGGTCGAATGGGAAGATTCCAAGTCAGCGGGCCATGTTGCGCTCACGAATCGCGTTGCCACGCGCAATCGCCGGGTCGACGTGACTACGCCGGCCGCGGCAGTGCAGACGCATGAAACGGACGCCGTGCTGCACACTTACTTGCGCGCGACGTCGTTGCTGCCGACCGGTGGCATCGTCAAGGAGACGGCCGAAAAGATCACGCGCGACTGCCGCGGCGACATGCAAAAAGCGCGCGCGATCTATGAATGGGTGGTGGACAACACCAGTCGCGACCCGAAAACACCGGGCTGCGGAATGGGCGACGTCGCATCAATGTTGAAGTCCGGTTACCTCGGAGGAAAATGCGCAGACATCAATGCGCTATTCGTGGCACTCGCGCGTGCCGCGCGCATTCCCGCGCGCGACGCGTATGGCATCCGCGTTGCGGACTCGCGGCTCGGGTTCAAGTGTCTCGGCAGAAGCGGCGACATCAGCAAGGCGCAGCATTGTCGTGCCGAGTTCTACGCGCGCGGAGTGGGCTGGGTTCCCGTTGACCCCGCCGACGTGCGCAAGGTCATGCTGGAGGAAGAACCCGGCGGGCTGCCGATGGGCGATCCGAAGGTGCAGGCGGCACGCAGTGCGCTGTTCGGCAGTTGGGAGATGAACTGGGTGGCGTACAATCACGGCCACGATGTTGGCTTGCCGGGCTCCGCCAAGGGCGCGATTCCGTTCCTGATGTATCCTAACGGCGAGACTGCTGAGGGACGGCTCGACAGTTTAAGCCCGAGTACCTTTCGCTACGAAATCCGCGTGCGCGAAGTCCCCGCGTGAGTGGCGGAAGACAGTAGGAGTCGAACCTACCAGGAAGCGCTTGACGCCCCCTCCTGGGTTTGAAGCCCAGCCGCACCACCGGGTGCGCATGCCTTCCGTGTCTCAACCGGACGTGCGCCAGCCGCTGTCGCGCCGCAGTACGTGGGAATCGCGCACGCGGCGCGTGAAGCCCACGCGATCGAAGAACTCCAGGATCTGAATCGCGCGCTTGCGGCCGAGACCGACGGCGTCCCGGTAGCGCGCTGCGTTGACGGCGCCGTGCTCCTGCGCAATCGTAGTCACAACAGCCGCAAGCTCACCGATGCACTCGCGATCGTAGAAGAGATCGCGCACGACCTGATACACCGTATTCTGCGTGACCTGCTTGCGCAACACCTCGCGAACGCGCACTTCCGGTTCGTGCGCGCTGGCGGCAAGGTCGCGCACCCACGGCGGATCGAAGCGTCCGGCGACGATCAGCGGCTGCAGCTTGCGCGCGAGCGCCTGATCATCCTCCGATAGGATCATCGCGTGCTCGGGAAGATGCAGCCACGGCGCGCTTCGCGTCACGATGCGCTCGTGCACCAGCGCATCGATCAGCGCACGCCACAGAGCGTCGGACGAGTCGGGCATGGCGATCCGGCGCAGCCGCCCGATATCCGGACCGAGTTCATCCGGCACCTCTGCGTGAAAGGCGCGCAAGGCGCTCACGGCGCGCTCGCGCAACGCCAACCAGTGCGCGGCAAACAGCACGAAATGCTCGTGAGCGCAGTCGATCCGGACGCTCTCCTCAGGCAGCGGGATAAGCTCCGGAGGCAGTCCCGTCAGCCGCACGAGATCCGCTATCTTCACCCCGTAAGGCGCCTGCTGTAACAACGCAGCGACACCTTCCCCTGCGATCAGTCGTTCGAGTGCGTCGAGGTAGTGCGCGCGTGCCGGTGAGCGTCGCTTTCGGGACGGCGCGAAAGGGTCGAGCACGACACCGCCGCCCACGGTGTGCGTGGCCTGCGCGTCGCGCACAATGAACCGATCACCGGGAATAGCGCAGATCGGAGTCTCAAAGACCAGTTGCACGCGCGCTGACTCGCCGGCCGACTGACGCGCGGATCCCAACAATGCAACGTGCGCCACGCGGTGCATCGTGCCCAGATGCACGTGCAGCGGTGACCAGGGCTTCAGGTGTAGGCCGCTGTGCGGGAGCAGCTGAAGACGGACGTCGATGCGCTTAGTCGGCGCAAACACGCGTGGCTCGGCGAGCCAGTCGCCGCGGGCCAGCGCGCTTTTTTTGACGCCGACGAGATTGAGCGCGCAGCGCTGTCCGATCGAGCCGCTGTCGGCGGCGCGATTCTGAGTATGGATGCTGCGCACCCGGACCATATGACCCGCGGGCATCACCGCCAGAGTGTCGTTGGTGCGGACCTGACCCGAGAATACGGTTCCCGTGACGACGGTACCCTGGCCGGCGAGTGTAAACACGCGGTCCACGGCGAGGCGGAATAGGCGCTCATCGCGGGGCAGGGGCCAACAGGCGGCGATTTCGTGGAGATGGTGGCGCAGAGCTGCGATACCGGCATCATCCGGCGCCGTGGCATTCAAGGCAAAGATCGGCGCATCGCGCAGTGCCGTGGCAGCGAGCGTCGCGGTGACCTCAGCCTGCACTTCCTGCAACCGTTGCGCATCGACGCGATCAGCTTTGCTCAGAACCACGGCGCCGCGCGCAATACCCAGGAGTTCGAGAATCGCCAGGTGTTCGCGCGTCTGTGGCATGACGCCGTCATCGGCCGCAACCACGAGCAGTGCTAAATCAATGCCGCATGCGCCCGCGACCATTTTATGAACGAACCGCTCGTGGCCGGGGACATCGATAAAGCCCAGCATGCCGCCGCCATCGAGCGGCGTGTAGGCGTACCCGAGCTCGATGGAGATGCCACGGACCTTCTCCTCCTTGAGGCGATCGGTGTCGACGCCGGTCAGGGCACGCACCAGTGTGGTCTTACCGTGATCAACGTGACCGGCAGTGCCAACAATCATTGAGCGAGCTCATTCCACTGCGCAGCGAACTGCGCTTCGTCCGATGGGTCAAGGCAGCGCAGGTCCAGCCAAAGAGCTTTCTCGGCGGCCCGCCCTAGCACGGGCCGGGGCAGCGTACGCAGCAAGGCTTCTAGGCGATCCAGACCGCCGCGTTTGCCTTTGACCGTGCGAATGACAAGGCCGTGACTCGGCAGTTGCTCGATCGGGAGCGCGCCGCTGCCGATCTGGCTGAACATCGGCGTGTCGGATACTTCAAACGCGCTGCCTACGCAGTGCTGCACGAGCGGCCGAAGGCGCAACGCCTGATCCTGCATCGCCGTCGCCGGACGGGTCAGCTGGCGCAATGTCGTCAGGCGATCCATTAAGAACTCCGGTGTGCGATAGAGCGCAAGAACCGGCTCGAGGGCGGCCAACGTGAGTTTGCCCACACGCAGCGCGCGCTTAAGGGGATGCTTCCTTAGCTTCGCGACCAAGTCGGCCCGGCCAACCACAAGACCCGCCTGGGGCCCGCCGAGCAGCTTATCCCCGCTGAATGACACCAAATCGGCGCCGGCCGCCACGCTCTCACGGACAGTAGGTTCCTTGGGCAGGTTCCAGCGCGTCAGATCAACGAGCGACCCGCTGCCCAGATCAACGGCCACAGGGACGGAGCGCGCCCGTCCCAATTGTGCGAGTTCGGCAACGGCGACCGAGTTCGTAAAGCCGCTGATGGCGTAGTTGCTAGTGTGGACCTTCATCAACAGCGCGGTCCGCGGCCCGATCGCATCGGCATAATCCGCCAAGTGCGTGCGATTCGTCGTGCCGACCTCAACCAGATTCACACCGGCCTGACGCATGATGTCGGGCATCCGGAATGCACCCCCGATCTCGATGAGCTCCCCGCGCGACAGGATGACTTCACGCCGTGCAGCCAGAACGCTCAAGATCAGTAACACCGCTGCCGCGTTGTTGTTGACCACCGTTGCAGCTTCGGCCCCGGTCAATTCGCACAGCAGCTCTTCGACGATCGTGTCGCGTTCGCCGCGTCGGCCGGATGCAAGATCAAATTCCAGATTGACTGGCGCGCGCATGGTTTCTACGACGGCGCGGACGACATCCTCAGGCAGGACCGCACGACCCAGATTGGTATGCAATACGGTGCCGGTCAGATTGAACACGGGACGCATGCGCGGCCGCGCCGACACTGCAAGCTTCTCCTCGAGGGCTGCTGCTACCGTACCTTCATTCAATGCTGCTGAATTCAGACTGCCCGCCAGCGCTGAGCGACGCAGATCATCCAGGTGAGTGCGCAGGGCGGCCGTGACCTGCGTGCGTCCGTGGCGCGCGAGCAGGCTCTGTAACGCCGGCCCATTCAGCAGGCGGTCGAGCGAAGGAATGTCAGCGGCTCGGGCGAGCGGTGCGTCCACCGATCAGACTCCCGAGGGTTGCCAGAGCAGCGGGTTGCCACTGGCGCGGCGATAGCCGTCTTCGGTCATGAGAAGATCGAGCGCGAGGCTGCTCAGGTCATCGGCCACGGATTCGACAGCCGCATCTTTTTCCTGGTAGAGAATCTTGCGGTATGTGCCGCAGTGGCTGCAGCTTTCAGCGCGAACGGCGTCGGAGCCGCCCTCGACAAAATGATAGCGGATGCCCTCGGTAGTCAGGCAATGGCTGCATTTGATCCGCACCAGATGCCACTCGGTCGCGCACAGAGCACAATGAAGATACCGATAGCCCTGATCTGCGCGAACGATGCTGGCGACGGGGAGGCTGCCGCACGCAGGACAAACCCCCGACACGTCCGCGTGTGCCCCTTGATCGTGATCGGCGGCCAGATCCCCAAGGAGATTCATGGGTAGCGAGGTCACCAAGAAAACCCAATACGCCTGGAGCGCGGCCATGATGAAGGGCGCAGCGTCGGCATGAATTCCCTCGGTGCGTGCGGCGAGCAGCAAATCCGCCTGCTCTTCCAGGTACGCCGTTTGCCCATCGCGCAGCCGAGTGCATACGGCCCGCACACCCTCGGGAATATCCGCTCGAGCGTTCACGGCGTCACAGAGTTGAGTGAGCACGGCACGCCAGCGGCCGTCGCGCAGCCATCCGGCCGCCTGCAGCAGCGGCATGCCATGGCGGCGGGCGAGGGTGATCTGTGGGTCGATCGAAGCAGCAGCTGTCCCGACCGGCGGCGATTGCGCGCTCAGCACTCCAACGGCCACCTCCTGAGCATCGCTCAAGACGGCCATCAGCCGCAGATAATCCCCTATGGGGTGATTTTCGCTGAGCGCCCGCAGACGTGCAGCGCGCCTCGAGAAGAGACTGGCGGGATCTGGAAGCCGGATACGAGCAATGGTTCGCTGAGCGAAAGATTCAATCTGAGCGGGGTCGAGAACTCGCTGCACGGGTCATGATCTCGCGAAACCAGACCCGATGATGCTTCCACGCCCACCCCGGTGTCACCCTGCCTCGAGTCATCGCCTCGATCGAACCCTTCACCCAGATTGCCGCGTAGATATGGACGATGATGGTGCAGATGAGCACAAGCGCAGACACGGCGTGCACGACGGCCGCCAAGCGTACGACGGCGACCGGGAAATATAAAGAGAAATACGCGCGCCAGATGACGAGGCCCGACAGCAAGAGACCCGCCAGGCAAAGTACTACCGCATAGAACACGAGTTTCTGGCCCGCGTTGTAGCGACCGACTTCCGGGAGGCGCTCCTCGCGATTGTTCACGACGTCGCGGTACTGGCGCAGCCAGCGCCAGTCCCGCGGCTGCATGCGGTTCTCCGACCCGACCCGCAGTGCTAACAACACGAAGGCGAGCAACATCACAAGCCCGATGAACGGATGCAGAATCCGGGTCCACGGTCCTCCGCCGAAGAGGCCGCTCAACCCAAAAAGTGCCGGGTGGAAGAGGGCGAGGCCCGAGAGCGCCGCGAGCACGAAAGCCATGGCGACAATCCAGTGATTGGTGCGGTCGCCTGCGGTGTAGCGCACGATCATGCCGTGATGCTCCGGGGAAACCGTATCGCGACGCTCCGGGCCGAGTTCGAGGTCGCTCACGGCGTCTTCTCCAGGCTCTTGGCCAACTCACGCGCGGCCGCCTCGTCGCTTGCATCCGTCTCGTCCGGTCCGACGCGGATGTAGTGAAAGAATCCGGCGAGCGCGGTCAGTCCCATGATGGCAAGCCCAAGCGGCTTCGAGACCCCCTTCCAAAGGCGAACGGCGGGGCTGATGTGCGGGTCGGCGGGCAGATCGCTATAAAGCTGCGGCTGATCGGCATGGTGCAGCACGTACATGACGTGGGTGCCGCCGACTCCTGCGGGGTCGTAGAGGCCGGCATGCTCGAATCCGCGCGACTTAAGATCCTCGATGCGCCCGGCCGCATGCTGCTTCATATCGTCCTTGGTGCCGAACACGAGCGCGCCCGTGGGACAGGCCTTGATGCAGGCCGGCTCAAGACCCACCGCGACGCGATCGGAACAAAGTGTGCACTTGTAGACCTTGTGGTCCTTCTTTGAGATTCGCGGAATGTCGAACGGGCAGCCGGCGATGCAATAACCGCAGCCGATACAGTTCTCTTCGTGAAAATCCACGATGCCGTTGGCGTACTGCACGATGGCGCCGGGCGCGGGGCACGCCTTCAGGCAGCCGGGGTCCTCGCAGTGCATGCAGCCATCCTTGCGGATCAGCCATTCCAGATCCCCTTTGGGACTCTCGACTTCAGCGAAACGCATCAACGTCCAAGAGTTGGCGCTCAAATCGTGCGGATTCTGATACTGGCCAATATTCGTGCCGATCTCGTCGCGCAGATCATTCCATTCCATGCAGGCAACCTGGCATGCCTTGCAGCCGATGCATTTGGTCGTATCAATGAGCTTGGCGACTTGGCGTCCGCCGCTCGGCTCACGAATGTCGGGCGACCGCGTCGTGGTGGCCGAGCGTCGGACGATGTCGAGTGACTGCAGTGCCATTTTTTAGTTCCTACAGCTTCTCTACCCTGACGAGGAAGGATTTGAACTCCGGCGTCTGCGAGTTGGCGTCGCCAACGACCGGGGTGAGCGTGTTCGCGAGGAAACCTGGCTTCGCAAGCCCCTTGAAGCCCCAGTGGATGGGAATGCCGACGTGATGCAGCGTCTTGCCATCCACCTGTAGCGCTCGCAATCGCTTCGTGACGACGGCAACCGCCTTGATGTAACCGCGATTGGATTCCACTTTGACCCGATCACCGTTGGCGATGCCGAGGTCCTTCGCCAGCGCATCCCCGATCTCAACGAACTGCTCGGGCTGGATGATGGCGTTCAGGCGTACGTGCTTGGTCCAGTAGTGGAAGTGTTCCGTCAGTCGATACGTCGTGGCTGCATGCGGGAACTGCGCAGGTTTTCCGAACGCCTTGCGATCGTCGTCGAATACGCGCGCGGCCGGATTATTGAGAGCGCGCGGTTCTGTCGGGTTAAGCGGGTTGGCGGCGAGTGGCGTCTCGAAGGGCTCGTAGTGCTCGGGGAAGGGCCCTTCGGCCATATTAGTGCGCGCGAAAAACCGCGCGACGCCCTCCGGGTTCATGATGAACGGGCCCATGCCGTGGGTGGGGTCTTCATCAGCTTTGAAGTCCGGAATGTCAGCGCCGCCCCAGGCGCTGCCGTTCCAGGAGACGAGTGCCCGCTCGCGATTGAATGGCTTGCCGCTCGCATCACAGGATGCGCGGTTGTAGAGCACGCGGCGATTGGCAGGCCAGGCGAATGCCCAGTTGATGGTCTGGCCGATACCCGTCGGGTCGGAGTTGTCACGCCGAGCCATGAGATTGCCCGTCGGTCCCCAGGCGCCGCAAAAGATCCAGCAGCCGCTCGAGGTGCTGCCGTCGTTGCGCAGCTCTGCGAAGCCGGCAAGCTGCTCGCCTGCCTTGCGCGTGATCTTGCTCGCATCTTTAGGATCGGCGAGATCCTTCAGCGCCTTCCCGGAGAACTCGCGGGCGAGCTCCTGCGGCGTGGGATCATTGGGATGTGCGTACGGCCACGAGAGGTTCACGATCGGATCCGCAAACGCTCCTCCGTTGGATTGATACATTGCGCGCATGCGCGTGAAGATCTCGGCCATGATGCGCAGGTCGGAACGCGCCTCGCCGGGCGGCTCGGCACCCTTCCAGTGCCATTGCAGCCAGCGCGACGAATTCGTGAGGGATCCTTCCTCCTCGGCGAAGCACGAGGTCGGCAGACGAAATACTTCCGTCTTAATCTGCGCCGAGTCCACATTGTTGTGTTCGCCGAAGTTACGCCAGAATTCCGACGTCTCGGTCGCGAGAGGATCCATCACGACCAGGTACTTCAGTTTTGCGAGGCTGGCGTTCATCTTCGCCTTGTTCGGCGCCGCCGCCAGGGGATTGAATCCCTGGCAGATGAAGCCGTTCATCTTGCCCTGGTTCATGAGCTCGAAGGACTGCAGCATGTCGTACAACTTGTCGAGCTTGGGGAGGTAGTCGTAGGCCCAGTTGTTGTCCGCGGTGGCCGCATCGCCCCACCAGGCCTTCATCATGCTGACCACGAACTTGTCGAGATTCTGCCAGTAGCTCAGCTGATTAGGCCGCAGGGGCTTGAAGGCGCGGGCGGCGATGAACTGAGCGTAGTCCTGCTCCTTCTCGGTCGGAAGGTTGATATACCCCGGCAGCAGCTGCGACATCAATCCGAGGTCGGTCAGACCCTGGATGTTGGAATGCCCGCGCAGCGCATTCATGCCGCCGCCCGCGATGCCGATATTTCCAAGCAGCAGCTGAACCATGGCCCCTTGGCGGATCATCTGCGAGCCGACTGAATGCTGCGTCCAGCCGAGCGCGTACATGATCGTCATGGCGCGCGTTGGGGTCGCGGTCGACGCCATCATTTCACAGATCTGCAGGAACTTGTTCTGCGGCGTGCCGCATACGCGCGCCACCATCTCCGGCGTGTAGCGCGCATAGTGTTGCTTCATTAGCTGGTAGACACAGCGCGGATGAGCGAGCGACGGATCGGTCTTCACGAAACCGTCGGGGCCGATCTCGTAGTCCCAGGTGGACTTGTCGTAGCTGTGTTTGTCAGCGTTGTAACCGGAATAGAGACCTTGCGCGAACGTGAAATCCTCGCGGACGATGAACGTGAAGTCGGTGTAATTCTTAACGTACTCGTGCTGGATCTTGTCATTCGCCAGCAGGTAGCTGACAACGCCACCCAGAAACACGATGTCCGTGCCGGTTCTGATCGGGGCGTACACGTCGGCAACGGAGGCCGAGCGGGTAAAGCGCGGATCGACGACGATCAACCGCGCTTTGTTGTGCGCCTTGGCTTCAGTGACCCATTTGAAACCGCAGGGATGCGCCTCGGCCGCATTCCCGCCCATGATAAGTACGATGTCGGCATTTTTGATGTCGACCCAGTGATTCGTCATCGCTCCACGGCCAAACGTCGGGGCAAGACCTGCCACCGTCGGGCCGTGTCACACACGCGCTTGGTTATCGAAAGACAGTACCCCGAGGCTGCGGATGACCTTATGGGTGAGATAGCCGACTTCGTTGCTGCTTGCCGACGCGGCGAGCATGCCGGTCGTGAGCCAGCGGTTCACCGTCAGCCCTTCCGGAGTCTTCGCCACGAAATTGGCGTCGCGGTCGTCCTTCATGAGCTTGGCGATTCGGCCAAGCGCGTCGTCCCAGGAAATGGCTTGCCACTTGTCTGAGCCCGGAGCACGGTATTCAGGGTGCTGCAGTCGACTCGGGCTGTGCACGAAATCCAGAAGTCCCGCGCCCTTCGGGCACAGCGTGCCGCGATTGACCGGGTGGTCCGGATCTCCTTCGATGTGGATGATGCTCGCCTCGGCATTTTTGGCGGTATCACCCAGTCCGTACATCACGATGCCGCAGGCGACAGCGCAGTAGGGACAGGTATTGCGCGTCTCCGTCGCGCGCGCCAGCTTGAATTCGCGGACCTCTGCGATCGCGGCAGCCGGGGAGAAACCCAGGAGCACGAGGCTCGATCCAGCCAGAGAGCCGCCCGTGACGGCCAGGAACTGGCGCCGGGTCATGTCAGCCATGGAAATACCCTCCGCATGCCTGCTTTGCTTTGGAGTGTATGCCTGCCATCCGGTGCCCACAAGACAGAGCCCGGAGACGCTTGCGGCGCAGAGGAGGGCGCATTAGCGTCTAGTCCACGCCGAGTGACCTGAGCAACGCCGGCACAGGGTTCTCATGCGCACGGACAAACCGATTTATCTCGATTACAACGCAACCACGCCCGTCGCGCCTGAGGTCGTCGAGGCGATGCTCCCCTATCTGCACGAGCACTGGGGCAATCCATCCAGCAGCCATGCGTTTGGCCGCCGAGCTCATGCCGCGGTCGATGCCGCCCGGCAGCAGGTCGCCGAACTGATTGGATGCGCGGCCGACGAGATCGTATTCACCTCCGGAGGCACGGAAGCTAACAATCTCGCCGTGCATGGCGTGACGGAAGCTGTCGTCGAGCGGCGGCACGTGGTGACGTCGGCTATTGAGCACCCGTCCGTTGCAGCTCCTTGCGCGGGGCTTGAGCGACAGGGTTGGCGAATCTGCCGCCTGGAAGTAGATCACGATGGTCGCGTAATCCTAGACCAGTTGACCGCCAATATTGGCGCCGGAACGGCGCTGGTCACGATCATGCACTCCAATAACGAAACCGGCGTGCTGCAGCCGATTGCTACGATTGCGCAAGCGGCGCACACAGCGGGCGCTTTAATGCATACGGATGCCGCGCAGTCGCTGGGCAAGATCCTTGTCGACGTGAACTTGCTAGATGTCGACCTGCTGTCGATTGCTGGGCACAAGTTGTATGCGCCGAAGGGAGTCGGTGCGCTATACGTGCGCCGCGGAACATCACTCAAGCCCTTTATGTTAGGAGCGGGTCACGAGCATGGCCTGCGTCCGGGAACTGAGAATGTGGCGAGCATTGCGGGACTCGGGGCGGCGTGCGATTTAGCTCGGCGGAGCGTGGGCGCAGCCGGTGCGCGGATGT
>Ga0302324_100016876_pt1 | contig 14514 bp, 14 predicted proteins | sample Palsa_T0_1_FD_201949 | JGI IMG/M metagenome (GOLD analysis project Ga0302324, IMG submission 201949) | Peat permafrost microbial communities from Stordalen Mire near Abisko, Sweden - Palsa_T0_1 | ecosystem: Environmental > Terrestrial > Soil > Palsa > Peat permafrost | place: Sweden: Abisko...
GTCGCGCTGCTCGACCTGATTCCGATTGTCGGGTCAACGATCGGAGGCATCATCGTGGCGCTCGTCGCGCTCAGCGTGTCGCTCCCGCTCGCGATCGCCACGGGAATCTTCTACCTCGTCTACCGCTTCCTCGAGGACTATCTGCTCACGCCCCGGGTGATGGCGCACACCGTCGCGGTACCAGGACTGGTCACCGTCGTAGCGACGGTTATCGGTGCCGCGCTGCTCGGCATCATCGGCGCCCTGGTTGCGATACCCGTGGCAGCCGCGATCAAGCTCGTGCTCGATCAGGTCGCGGTCCCCAGCCTCGAGCGAGACTGACCGCGCCATTGTCAAGAACGACCACCTCGCCGACCGACAACGAGACGACGGGCGCTTGACAGCGCGCCGCTGAGCTCAGCCCGGGTCAGCGGGATGTGTGCGATCGCGTTGGCCGAGGCGTGAGGCGTGAGGCGTGAGGCGTGAGGCGTGCGGGACCGTCGATCAGGCGCGTCCAGGACACCTGATCCTGATGTGCGCTTTCGCCCGTCGCCGACGGTTGGGAGGTCTCAGCCGTCCAACACCGCGTGGGCGAACCGCACGACCATGGCGCCGTCGCCCACCGCGCCCGCGACGCGATTGGAGGCGCCTGAGCGCACGTCGCCGGCCGCGAACACTGCCGGGCGGACCGTCTCAAGCAGATGCGGCTCGCGGTCGGGCAGCGGCCAATGAAGGTGCCCTTCGCACTCGGCCGCGCCGATGCCGCAGAGCAGGTAGCCCGCGACGTCGACGGCGAGGATGCCCGTCGCCGCCTCGGTGCACGGATCCGCGCCGATCATCACGAACACCGCCGTGGAGGCCACCACCTCGATGCTGCCGTCCCGCCGGTTACGGAGGTCCACAGACTCCACGGTGGCCGAGCCATGCACCGCCGAGACCTCCGTTTCGGTCATCACCTCGATCTGGGGCGAGCGCTCGATGCGATCGACGAGGTACTGGGACATGGTCGACTTCAGCGCCTTGCCGCGGACCACGACCCGGACGCTGCGGGCCCGCGAGGCCAGGTGGGCTGCCGCCTGTCCCGCCGAGTTGCCGCCGCCCACCACGATCACGTCCTCGCCGCGGCAGCGCTCGGCGTCGGTGGCCATTGCCGCGTGGTAGACCCCGGCGCCGCGGAAGCGGTCGACGCCGTCCGCCTCGAGCTCGCGCCAGCGGGCGCCCGTGGCCATCACGACGGAGCGCGCCAGGACGTGCTGGCCGTCGTCGAGATCCACGCGTACCAGTCCCTCAGGCCCATCGGCCAGCTCGACCGCACGATGAAAGCTCGACAGCACCGCGTCGAAACGGCGCGCCTGCAGCGTCGCCTTGCGCGTCAGTTCGGTGCCGGATACCCCGCTGGGGAATCCGAGGTAATTCTCGATCCGCGTGCTCGTGCCCGCCTGTCCCCCAGGCGCCCAGGCTTCAGCCACGAAGGTCCGCAACCCTTCCGAGCCACCGTACACGGCGGCGGCCAGCCCGGCCGGCCCGGCGCCGAGCACGACGAGATCGAATCGCTCGCCGTCGACCTCGGCGCGGAGCCCGAGCGACCGCGCGACCTGCGCGGCCGACGGGTTGCGCATCACGTGGGTGGCGTGCACCAGCACCGGCGTCTCGGAGCGAGGGATGCCCAGCCAATCGAGCATGGCGGCACTCTCCTCGTCGGTGTCCACGTCGTACCACCGCACCGGCAGCAGGTTGCGCTCGAGCAGGTCGCGGACCTCGAACGCCCGACGAGAGCTGCGCGGAGCGATCAGACGCATGACGCCGTGTCCCTCGGCCTCGTCCCACGCCCGCCGCGCCAGCAGCGTCCGGAACACCCCCTCGCCGAACTCCGGCCAGCGCGCGAGCATGCCGCGCAATCCGGACCGGTCAAACGCGATCACCTCCGTCGGCTCGACGGCCACGCAGGCGCTGATCGTCGGCTCCCCGGTGAAGGCGGCGATGTCGCCGATGAACGTCCTGCTATCGGCCTGTCCCACGTAGACATCCTTGCCGGGCTTGCGGTCGATGAACTCGACCAGCCCTCGGTCAATGACGAAGAACGGCGCGTCGCGGACGGCGTGCTCATAGAGCACATCACCGGGCTGGAACGTCTGCCGCTTCCCGCGTTTGGCCAGCCAGGCCAACTTGGTGTCTGAGATCCGCGGGAACAGGATCTGGTCGGCGAGGTCGGGAAACCGCTCGCTGCGGATCATCCGTGTCGTTGCCATGGCACGGAGGCTACCCCGCCGTCGGCGGTGGGGGTTCGGCGTCAATGTGCTGGTTCCGGGATCCCGACGGCCACTCGCTGATGGTCGTCCAGGTCAGCTCAGCTTCACCGGACCGCGGCGAGAACAAGTCCGTAGCTGAGCGCATCCTCGGCGGCTGCTGCCGCCAACTGGGCCGCTCGGCCGCGCACCTTGACTCGTAGGTGGGAGCCCGCGAACGCGGAGGCCAGCGCGGCCGCCGCGGCGATGCCGGCTCCCGTCCAGCCACCCAGCTCGCGACCCCCGGTGCTCGAGAAGCCGAGCCGCAGGGTCAGGCCGCGCGGGGACCAGCGGCTACTCATGTTTGGCAGCTTGTCGGCGATCAACTCGCCCCCAGCAGCGCCAAACGCGATGAACCGCGCCGGTCCGGCCAGGGGCCCGCGATCGTGGATGGCGAGTGCGACGGGCGGCGCGAAGGATCGCAGACCGCCGCCGAGGCCAAGCAGGGCGGCGGCGATCAGATCTGTTCGTGACGAATTGACGAAAGCTGTGGATCTCATCCGCGGGCGATCGGGCTTATCTGCGGGGGTTATGGAAACAGAACCAGTTGGTGCGCGCTGAAGGCAAAGAACAGGGCCACCAGACTCCAGGTCACCGGCCAGCTCACGGTGCGGAAAAACGCCCTCTCCCAGTGACCGACGCCGAGCACGTACAGGAAGATGACCAGCAGCACGACCGCATAGCAGGCGATCGCTACCCCGGTCGGGGGGGCCAGGCCGAGCACAGGCGCGACCACGAAACCGAGCAGGAGCCACGCAGCGATCGCCAGTTCATCGACCGGAAGGCTCGTGCGCTGGCGCCCGACGATCGTCATGAACCCCGCCGCACCAACGAGCGCTGCGGCCATGTACAGGCCGAGGGGCCAGTGCGAGCTGAAGCCGAAGATCGAGCCCATCAGCGCGCCCCCGCCCCACAGCAGCAGCGGGCTGACGACGCTGACGGCCACGTAGCACGCGAAGATGTCGACCGTGGAATCCCAGGGGTTCCCGAACACCGGTCGGGCCAGCGCCGCTTTCAGGGCCGAAGGCGTGAGCGCCGTGCGGACTGAGGTCGTGTTCTCCGTTGCCATCTCCAGATCTCCAGTCTCAAAAGCAGAACGTTCGAGAACCCCCGCGGTTCGGAAGGCTACCGCGCGCCGAGCTCACCACGCCGGGCGGGCCGCGCCGCACTGCGGATCGGGCTCGCCCGTGCCTCGGCGGTTCGCTGACGCCGGAAGTGCTCCAGGATGAGCACGCTGACCAGCGCCGCATACAGACACCACAATGACGTCAGCTCATCGACACGGACGAGCGCGGTCGCGATCGCCCCGACGAGCCCGACCAGACCGAACCAGCGCAGGTACCGACGGCTGGAAAGCAGGGCCGGGCCGCAGGTCACGGAGACGTACAGCGCTCCAATCAGGAGGTCATTTGGTGTGTGCGTGGTGTAGTCGATGCAGTGGGCTTCCAGCTGCGCCCCCACCGGATAGGCGGTGACCTGCCACAGCAGGTAGGCGCCCAGGAGCAGGCCAACGTAAACCAACGGCCACATCCATCGCGCACGGCGCCGGTTCGGCTCCAGGATCGTGAACCCCAACGGGACGATCGCAGGCAGGACCGCGTGCGCATAGACGATGTAGGCCTCCTTCGCCGTGGACCCGACGGCGCTTGAGACCTGGCCGCGAAGCCCCAACCAGACAAATCCCTCCACGAGTTGGTGCAGGCCAAACAGCAGCGGTAGCGCACCAACGATCAACTCGCGACGTGCGCGCACCCGACGCAGAGTCTCGATCCCCACCCCGGCAACCACGGCACCGGCCGTGAAATCAGCGTACGGCGAGAAGCACATCGGCGCTGCACCCAAACGCCTGACGGTCGTTCTGGCGGTCCCGCCAGCGGGTGCCCGAGCCTGCACCGACGGAAGCCGGATGAGGCGACGCCCGACGGTCGCGCTTAGCGGCGCTCAAGCGCGAGGCGAACTCCGAGGCCGATGAGCACGATCCCGGTCAAGCTGTCCAGTGCCGCCCTCACCCGAGGGCGGGTGAGCACGCCGGAAATCCTCGCCGCGAGCAGGGCATAGCTGCAGAGCCACGCCAGTGTCATTACGACGAACAGTCCGCCGAGCAACAGGAACGGCACCAGGACCGGCTGTCGGGGCGAGACGAACTGCGGCAGCAGACTGGTGAAGAACACCGCAATCTTGGGATTGCCCAGGTTGCTCAGCAGGCCCTGCCGGAATCCGAGCAGCGCGCCGACGCGGTTGGTCCGATCGCGTGCTCCCACCGGATCGGGGGCAGAATGCCGTCCGGCCGCGCGGAGCGCTTGGGCCCCGAGCCAGATCAGGTAGGCCGCGCCGACCAGTTTCAGGATCGTGAACGCCAGCGCAGATTCACGGATCACCGCGGCGACGCCAAACGCCGCGGCGAGCGTCCAGATCACCAGACCCGTGTTGACGCCCAACGACGTACCCAGAGCCGCGTCACGTCCGTGCACGACCGCGTTCTTGGTCACCAGGACCGTGTCAGGCCCCGGCGCGATGATCACCAGCAGCGCGATCCCGACAAACGTCCACCACTGAATGCCCACGACGGAATCGTCTCACACCAGCTCAGCTCGATCGTGTCCGCGTCGGTGCCGGGGCGAGTTTCCGGGTCACACGCTCAGGCAGCACCAGCCAGCACATGTACGAGATCCCAAATCGGGCCGGGCGACCGCGATTTGTGCGATCACGCACGTCAGGCATGCGCGATCGCCCGAATCCGACGCGCGCGACGTGATTTGGGTTGTGATGCAGGTCCGCGACTGGGCGGAGTGCTCCCGTTGATCAGCTACGCTCCCGCCACCCGCCACCCGCCGCCGGACCGGGGACGAGTGTGATGAGCCGCTTTTCGATTCAGACACCCGCGGTGGTGATCATCGTGATCGCCCTGGCCGGCTGTGGTGCCCAGGCGCGGACATCCACTACGAGCGCGGCCGCGGCCGCAGCGTCGTTGCCACAACGCCACCCGCAGGTGATCGAGCCCGCCGCCGGGGTGCAGGCGGTGGCCTCAAGCGACCCGGGCAGCCCGGTCGTCGGCGACGTCAACGCCCACGCCCCTCCGCTGTCCGAGATCAGGCGCGAACTGGCGCAGCTGAACCTGTGCGGCGGTGCAATTGACAGCGCGGACGCTGCGCCGGTCATCACATCGTCAGGCCCCGGTTTCACGGCCGACCCGGGCACCAGTCAAACCGAGGGGCAACTGCCTGAGATCACCGCGGACCTCAATGCGCTCGGCAAGGCCCTGGGTGTGACGATCTACGGGATCAGCGGCTACCGGACCCCCGCGCACAGCGTCGCGGTCGGCGGCTACGCCGACGATCCGCACACCAAAGGCGAAGCCGAGGACATCGGCGTCAACAGCCTGCTGCGCTCCAGCGCCGCTCAGATCAGCGAGGCCGAACTCGCGCAGTACGGCCTCTATCGACCGTTTGATCCGTCGGACGGTCCCGACAATCCGGAGGTCAACCACGTGCAGTTGATCCCGGCTGGCGGCCCGCTGTCGCTCGCGCAGTCAACCACCGCCTTTGATCCCGACCCAACCTGTCGATGAGTCCATCCACCCCGATTGACTTGACATCGGGCTCGGCTTGAGGTCTGGTTCGGTCATCGTGGAGGTTCGGATTCGTCTTGGCAGCGGAATCGCGCGGCTCGCGCCGGCGCCCGTGTTCGCGCTCGAGTTGCCTGAGGACGCGACAGTCCAAGATGTCTACGACCTCCTGGGCGCCCGCAACCCCGACCTCGCGCCCGCGCTTCGCTGTGCCCTGCCGGTTGTTCAGGGCTCGCACGTCGAGCGGGAACAGGCGCTCATGCCGGGCGACGAGGTCGCTCTGCTGGTGCCCGTTTCGGGAGGCTGACTCGTCTGCTGATCCGTATCGATCTGAAAGGGAGCAATTCATGGCCATTGAACCGGCTGATGTCCTGGCCCACGACGTTCACCAGACGGTCTTCGTGGACACCTTCACCAACGGCCTGCTCGGGCCGGAGGTGGCGATGCTTGGACCGGTCGCAAACGGCGGCCATATCGTCTGGAACTCGACTCCTGGCTGCTGGGGGCCGATGATCACGCCGTCGATTCGTGGCGGACACGAGGTCAGCCAGCCCGTGGCGGTCGCGGATGCGCAGGTCGGCGACGCGATTGCGATTCGCATCAAGGACGTCGAGGTGACCTCGCTCGCCACGGCGTCGGGTAACGACCAGGCAATGGAGGGCCGCTTCAACGGCGACCCGTATTGCGCTCCCGTCTGCGCTGGCTGTGGGATCGAGTGGCCCGAGACTCGGCTCGAGGGGATCGGGCCGGAGGCCGTCCGGTGTGCGAACTGCGGCGCGGACGCCACCCCGTTCACATTCACGAACGGGTACACGATTGCCTTCGACGAACTGCGCACCGTCGGCCTGACCGTGCCCCAAGATGCAGCTGAGTCCTTCGCGCGCGAGGCCGCGCGTTTCGCGGCGCTGCCCGACAACTCGGTTCAGAATCCGATCCTCACATTCGCGCCGCATGACATCGTCGCCCTTGCGACGCGGCTGCGGCCGTTCTTGGGTCAGATCGGGACCTCGCCATCGATCGCCATTCCCGACTCACACAATGCCGGCGACTTTGGCTCGTTCCTGATCGGTGCGCCGCACCGCTACGCGCTGAGCGCATCCGAACTCCGGGCGCACAAGACCGATGGACACATGGACGTCGACTCCGTGCGCGCGGGAGCAATCCTGATCTGTCCGGTCAAGCTGCCCGGCGGCGGCGTGTACCTGGGCGACATGCACGCCCTCCAGGGAGACGGCGAGATCGCGGGACACACCTGTGACGTGTCGGGCACCGTAACCCTCCAGGTCGATGTGCTCAAGGGCGTGCCTATCGACGGTCCCGTCCTGTTTCCGCTCGCCGAAGATCTGCCCTTCCTGGCCAAGCCGCTGTCCGGAGAGGAGCAGATCCGCGCGCTCGCACTGGGTCGTCGCTACGGCGTCAGCAAGCTCGAGGAGTCGCTGCCCATCTCAGTGATTGGTACCGGCCCCGACCTTAACAGCGCCACCGACAACGGTCTCGCGCGAGCTGCCGAATTGCTCGAGCTGTCCGTGCCCGAGATCAAGAATCGCGCCACGATTTCGGGAGCCATCGAGATCGGCCGTCACCCCGGCGTGGTCCAGGTGACGTTCCGGGCTCCGATCGAGCGACTCGAGACCGCCGGGTTGCTCGGCTACGCCACTGAGCAGTACGGCGGCGGCTAGACCGTGGAGCGGGCAGCGACGCGAGCAGCCCGGGAAAATTCTTTAGCGCTGGGTTCACATAAAGCCTTGTCGCAGGAGTACAGTCGTGCTGGGCTGGCCCTGCGGCCAGGATTCTCAACCCGGGCCCTGGTGCCACCGACGGCGTTACGAGCGCCACGAGGCGGGAGGCAGGGGTTACTGGTTTTGACTGCGGGGCCGGTGTCGTTACTTCTAGGGGCGTTGAGCCTGGTTGGCCAGGCGGCCACGTCCCGCCACGTTCGCGGGTTCTCACCCCTGTTCCTGCCGGGCGGACATCACAGACGGGTGGGAAGGCGCGACGATCGTTGATGCCGCTGACCAGATGTCAGCCATAGAACTGCAGGAGTTCGAAGAGGTCAAGGCACTGATCGCGCGAGGACAGCATCTCGGCGTGCTCACGTACGCCGAGATCGCCACGGCCACGGTCGAGCTTGAGCTCAACGAAGCCGACGTCGAGGAGTTGCACACCGTTTTGGACGGCTGTGAAATTGAGCTGGTCGAGGCCGCCGAACTCGATGCGAGCATGACCGTCGGGCGGGGGCGGAGCCCCAGCACAGGGCGCCGAGCGGCACTGGATCTCAAGCCGGAGATGAGCACCGACTCGCTCCAGCTGTTCCTGAAGGACATCGGCAGAGTGCCGCTGCTGAGCGCCCGCGAGGAGATTGATCTAGCCAAGCGGATCGAGCGGGGCGACCTGGACGCCAAGCGCAAGATGGTCGAGGCGAACCTCCGTCTCGTCGTGTCGATCGCGAAGAACTACCGTAACCAGGGCCTGCCGTTCCTGGACCTGATCCAGGAGGGCACGATCGGCCTCGTCCGCGCGGCGGAGAAGTTTGACTACCGCAAGGGGTTTAAGTTCTCCACCTACGCCACCTGGTGGATCCGGCAGGCGGCCTCTCGCGCGCTGGCTGACAAGGCCCGCACGATCCGGATTCCCGCTCACATCGTCGAGAAGCTCAACAAGATCCGGCACGCGGAGCGGAGCCTGGTCACCGTACTCGGCCGCGAGCCGACCGCCGACGAGATCGCCGACCTCATCACGGGCCTCGATTCCGACGAGGTCGAGGCGATCAAGTTCTCCGCGCGGGCGCCGATTTCGCTCGAGAAGCCGGTCGGCGAAGAGGAGGGCTCCGAGTTCGGTCAGTTCCTCGCCGACGAGCAGGCCGAGTCTCCCTACGATCGCGCCGTGAAGATTCTCACCAACGAGGCCCTGCGAGACGCGCTCGAGAATCTCAACTACCGCGGGCGCCGTGTGCTCGAGTTGCGCTATGGGCTCGGCGGCGAGCACCCGTGCACGCTTGACGAGGTCGGGCGGACCTTCAACGTCACCCGCGAGCGGATCCGCCAAATCGAGAACCAGTCGATCAAGCAGCTCCAGAACCTCTACCGAGCCCAGCAGCTGTACGACGATGTGGGGTCGCGGAACTGAGCTGGGGTTCAAGTGCGGGTCCGTTCGTGCGCGGCGGAGGATCTCACCTCAGGGCTGACGGAGTCGCCGTACTCAGCATCGGCATAACGTACGCCCGGCCACTGCCAGCGCCGAGCCAGGGAGAACCGAGATGAGCGTGATACGGGTCGAGGACCTGCTGGAGATCGAGGCCATCAAGCAGCTGAAGGCACGTTATTGCCTCGGTGTCGACGGCAAGGATTGGCCGCTGTTCCGCAGTTGCTTTGCCGAAGACGCTCGGCTCGGCGGTGGGCTTCCCGACGGCGGTGCCGGCGAGCCGGATCTTGTCGGTCCCGACGAGTGGGTGGCGGCGGTCGCAGCAACGGTCGGAACCGTCAAAACGCTCCACACGGTCCACGCCTCGATCGTTGAGATCACTGGCCCGGGCCGGGCGCGCGGCCTGTGGCAGTACACCCAGCGCGGCTGGGGGCGGACGGGCGGCTACTACACCGAGGAATACACCAAGCCGGGTGAATCCTGGAAGATCGCGTCGATGCGGATCACGCCGATCTTTGCCAATCCGGGCGACGACGAGACCGAGTGCACCCCCGGAAGCTTCGCTGCGGTCGCCGACCGATGGCCGCCGCTGATCGCGCCCTGGCTGACCCCGTGAGGGTGCGGCTAGGCTTTCCCGGATTGGGCTCCCGCCGTCACTTCAAGCCACGCCTCGAGTGTGCCGGTGTGAAAGTCAGCCGCGGCGAACCACGGCTCGCCGAGCAGCTCTCCGAGCAGCGGCGTCGTCGTGCTGATCCCCTCGATCACCACCTCGCCGAGCGCTCGCCGCGCGCGCTCGATGGCCGTCTCGCGGTCGTCCGCCCAAACGATGACCTTTGCGATCAGCGAGTCATAGAACGGCGTCACCACGGCTCCCGGCTCGATCCAGCTGTCGACGCGGACCCACGGGCCCGATGGCAGCGAGAGTTCGGCCACCGTGCCCGGTGAGGGCTGGAAGCGGTTGGCCGGATCCTCCGCGTTGATCCGCACCTCCAGCGCACAGCCGCGTGGGGTGACGTCAGTCTGGCGCAGGCGCAGCGGCTCGCCCGCCGCGATGCGCAACTGTTCAGCCACGAGGTCCACCCCGGTGACCAACTCGGTGACCGGGTGCTCGACCTGGATTCGAGTGTTCATCTCAATGAAGAAGAACTCGCCGGTCTCCTCATCAACCAGGAATTCAACGGTGCCGGCGCTGCGGTAGCCGATCGCTTCGCATAATGCGATTGCTGCCTCCAACAAACCCCTCCGGGTTCGCGGCGCCAACCGAGGGGCGGGCGTCTCTTCACAGATCTTTTGGCGCCGGCGTTGCAGCGAACATTCGCGCTCGTAGAGGTGCAGGCACCGATCTCCGTCTCCCAGGACCTGAACCTCGACATGGCGGGCGGGCGAAATGAACCGCTCGACATAGATCCGGTGGTCGTCGAAGGCCGCCGAGGCCTCGCGCGATGCCTGCGCGAAGACCGATCGCACATCGGTCTCATGCTCGGCGATCCGGATGCCGCGTCCGCCCCCGCCTCCCGCGGCCTTGAGCGCCACCGGGTAGCCGATCTCCCTTGCGCAGGCCGCCGCAGCCTCGACGTCGTCGATGGCGCCGGGGCTGCCCGGAATGGTGGGCACGCCAGCCGCCCGAGCCGCCTCGCGTGCCCGTGCCTTGTCGCCCATGAGGGCAATGTGCTCCGAACGCGGCCCGACGAAGCGAAGACCGGCATCCTCGCAGGCGCGGGCGAAGTCGGAGCGCTCGGCCAGGAATCCGTAACCGGGGTGGACGGCCTCCGCAGCGGTGGCACGCGCCGCCGCGACAATTCGCGCGACGTCAAGGTAGCTGTGTCCGGCCGGCGGCGGGCCGATCTCGACCGCCGCGTCGGCCATCCGGACGTGCAGCGCCCCGGCGTCCGCGGTGCTGTGCACCGCCACTGCCTCCAGCCCCAGGTCGTGGGCGGCGCGGATGATGCGCACCGCGATCTCCCCGCGGTTTGCCACCAGGACCCGCTTCATGCCGAGACGGGGCCACAGCTCACGCACCGTGCTGTCCACCCCAACGGCAGCACCTGGACCACCAGCTTGCGGCCACACGTGACGCAGAACCGAGCTGGATCGGTCGCCGCTCGCCGGGCGCGACAGCGGCGGTGCTCGCCGCTAGCGAGCAGCTTGCCGCAACTATCGCAGTACCGAGCTTCCGTCATAAGGTCGCCGAGAGCGCCTTGACCGGCATCGCCAGATCGGCCAGCAGCTCGAGGTCCTGCGCTGGATCGCGGCCGAGCGTGGTCAGATAGTTGCCGACGATGACCGCGTTGATGCCGCCGAGCATCCCTTTGCGGGCGCCGAGATCTCCGAGCGTCAGCTCGCGCCCACCTGCGAAGCGCAGCACGGTCCGAGGCAACGCCAGCCGGAACGCCGCCACCGCAAGCAGGGCTTCACGCGCGTCCAGTGGCTCGAGCGCGGCAAATGGGGTGCCGGGTCGTGGATCGAGGAAGTTCAGCGGCACCTCGTGCGGCGCCAGGGCGCCGAGTTGCGCCGCCAGCTCCGCGCGTTGGGGCAGCGATTCGCCCATCCCCACGATGGCCCCGCAGCACACCTCCATCCCGTGCTCGCGTACGAGCTGCAAGGTCTCCCACCGCTCCTCCCAGGTGTGGGTCGTGACCACCTCGGGAAAGTACGACCGCGCGGTCTCCAGGTTGTGGTTGTACCGGTGGACGCCGAGCGCGGCCAGCTCCTGCGCCTGGGCGCGGGTGAGGATGCCCAGCGAGCACGCGACGTTGATGCTGACGGCCCGGCGGATCGCTTCCACGCCGTCGCGAACCTGGGCCATCAGGCGCTCGTCGGGGCCGCGGACGGCGGCCACGATGCAGAACTCGGTCGCGCCGGTCTGCGCCGTCTGACGCGCCGCCTCCACCAGCGAGGGGAGGTCGAGCCTGGCCGCCCGGACGGGCGTGTCGAACCGGCCCGATTGCGCGCAGAAGTGGCAATCCTCAGGGCAGCCACCGGTTTTCAGGCTCACGATGCCCTCCACCTCCACCTCGGGACCGCACCACCGCATGCGCACCTCGTGGGCCAGGGCCAGGACGTCGTCGAGCCGGTCCTCGCCTAGGTTCAGGACCTCGAGGACCAACTCCTCGCCGAGTCCCTCGCCTCGCTGCAGGACCCGCTCACGGGCGAGCTCCAGGACAGTGCATTCGGTCACGCGGTCACCTCGGGTGTCGTGGCAGCGTCATCCGGGAACGGCTTCTGGGGGCTGATCTTCACCGGACCGCGATCGGCCGTCGGCGGGTTTGCCGTGGGCATGACACGATGATTGCAGTTCCCGGATCGTCAACCTCGCGATCAGATCGGAGTGTCCGCTTGCGTCTGGCTCGCCCACTCGGGCGGCTCACCGGTGTCGTGATGATCGCGGCTCTGGCCGGGTGCGCGGCCGCCGGCCCGACGAGCGACGCCGCCGGCGCCGGGACGGTCCACGACGCCGCATTGCGCGCAGCGCGGAAATCTCAACGCGGTGCACGCGCGCACAGCACGCAGGTAGCCGCCAGCGCCTCGCTGGGACTGGTGACCGAGCCGGCGGCCGGAGACGAGCCGTTCGTGACGATGATCGACGCCGCGCGAGCCAGTGTGCAGATGACGATGTACGAGCTCACAGACCGGCGAATCGAATCGGCGCTTGTGGCCGACGCCAAGCGCGCGGTCAGCGTGGAGGTCCTGTTGAGCGACGGCTATTACGGCTCGGGTTCGGACACGAACATCGCCGCCTATGACTTCCTGGCCGACCACGGCGTGCGGGTTCGCTGGTCGCCGGCGTACTTCGCGCTCACTCATCAGAAGACGCTGACGGTCGACGGTCGGGAATCGGCGATCATGAGCTTGAATCTCACCAGTACCACCGATACGCGCGATTTCGCGATCATCGACAGTCGCCCCGGCGACGTCGAGGCGATCCAGCGAACGTTCGAGGCAGACTTCGCGCATCAGCGGCTCACCCCGCCCGCGGGGTCGGGCGATCTGGTGTGGTCTCCGGGTGCGGCGACGAGCGTCCTGGCCCTGATCAACGGCGCGCGCGAGTCGATCGACCTTGAGAACGAGGAGATGGCCTACGCGCCCGCCACCCGCGCCCTCTGCCTCGCCGCGCCCCATGTCGATGTCCGCATCGTGATGACCTATAGCGCCGACTCCCGCCGCGCGCTCGCGCAGCTGGCCAGCTGCGGGGCCCACGTCCACCTGCTGTACGGCCAGCGGCCGCTGTACATCCACGCCAAGATCCTGCTGGTCGACGGGCGCGTCGCGCTCGTCGGGTCGCAGAACCTCTCCTCGACCTCGCTGCTGTACAACCGCGAGCTCGCGATCCGGATCACCAGCCCGGCGATCCTGCGTTCGCTCGCGGGAACGTTCGCTGGCGACGACGCCGCCCGCTGACGGGCAATCGTTCGCACTGACGCAAAGGGATGCCGGGCCGGCGGCAACACAACTATCTCGCCCGCCGAGTGGCCGGAAGTGCTAAACCACGCATATACGACGAGGGGTTCGCGCGGGGCACCAACGCATCGCGCGAGTGCGAGGCGAGCAGCCGAGAGGAGCCAGAGATGACCGCCAGCGACGATCCGACCCAGGGGCGCAGGGTGGGCGAGGAACCGTATGAGGACCCGACTCAAGGTCGCGAGATTGGAGAGCGGCCGGGCGAGGACCCGACTGCCGGGCGCGAGATTGGAGAGCGGCCGGGCGAGGATCCGACTGAGGGTCGCGAGATTGGAGAGCGGCCGGGCGAGGACCCGACTGCCGGGCGCGAGATCGGAGAGCGGCCGGACGAGGACCCGACGCAAGGTCGCACGGTCGGAGAACAACCGGACGAGGACCCGACTCGGGGTCGGTAGGTTCGAAAGCGCTGCACGGAGGGCAATCGGCGCGGGCCCGGTGATCCTGTGGGGTCAGGCGGCTCGCGCCGTGAACGGCGATCAGCAGGGCCCCGTCGAACGCCGCGTTCGATCCATCGTTCGATAGTCGGTCGCCGCGGGTGGCGAGTTCCGAGGGCGGCCGCCGTTTGGGTTTGACGGCCCGCCGGGCAGGGTCGGTACGCTCGACCACCTGCCCGCCATCCGTGATCGTACGCCGCTGCCAGCAACCCACCCGCCATGTCCGCCGCGATCCGGCCCGGCGGTGTTGACATGAACGATCTCGGCACGCCAGAGCGGTTCGTGCTCCGGTTGATGGGGGGCGTACGGTGGTTGGGACGCGTGCTGAGCGGCCAGGTCGTCGAGTTCGTGGGCGGACCCGCCCGGGCGCGCGTGATCGTGCTATTCGGCTGTGTGCTCGCCCTCAGCAGCGCGCAGATCGCCACCGTCGGGGCGATCGCGCCCCAATTGGAGAGCTCGCTGCATATCGGCAACACGAAGATCGGCCTGCTCAACTCGGTCGCGCTGCTCGTGGCCGCGGTGGCCGTGATTCCGGCCGGCCTGCTGGTCGATCGGGTGCGTCGCGTGCCGATGCTGGCGGCGAGTATCGTGCTCTGGAGCGTGGCGACCCTGCTGGGTGGACTCGCGCATTCCTATTCGGGTCTGTTGCTCA
>Ga0302324_100016877_pt1 | contig 14514 bp, 12 predicted proteins | sample Palsa_T0_1_FD_201949 | JGI IMG/M metagenome (GOLD analysis project Ga0302324, IMG submission 201949) | Peat permafrost microbial communities from Stordalen Mire near Abisko, Sweden - Palsa_T0_1 | ecosystem: Environmental > Terrestrial > Soil > Palsa > Peat permafrost | place: Sweden: Abisko...
ACGCCAAATCGCCAGGGACCCGATTTCGGCTCGCAGTACCGCTCGGCAATTTTCTACCATAATGCGGCACAGCAGTCTGCAGCTCAGGCGTCACGGGATGCGATGGAAAAAAGCGGCCGTTTCCGCCGGCCCATCGTCACGCAGATTGTTCCCGCGCCGGAATTTTGGCCTGCGGAAGATTATCACCAGCAGTATCTACAAAAGCGCGGAGTTTCCCGCTGCCACATCTGACGGCGGCCGTACCGCACTGCTCCGGCTTCATGCGAAAGTTCCAGACGTTTCCGCGATTCCAGACCGGCTTCCGCCAAGCGTGATCCTTGCTCGGTCTTATGCAATCGCGCTAACCCTTTTTCTTGTTCTTCACGACGGTGGATTGGCCGCCTTCCAGGGTTGTGAGGGTTGCCAAGCTATCCTTGGCTGACGGGGCAAAGGGACCGTTAGGGGCAAGGTCGAGATACTTCTGAAAAGCCTCCGCGGTTCCCGGCAGCACCACGTAAGTGATCTTGTCCTTATCCTGTTTGGCTCCCATCTGGTTCAGCAGGGCTGTCCCAAGGTAATACCACGCCTCGGGGTTGGTGGGATCCGCCGCGGTAGATTTTTGCAGAGCATCCGACGCCTGCTTCATCTGTGCCTTATTGTAAAAAGGAATTCCGACGTTCCTCCAGCACACGCCTGCCTTGGTGGAATCCAGCGCAATCGCTTGTGCGCAGGCTGCTCCCGCCTTGGCCACGGCATCGTCCCGTTGAGCGTCCGTGGCGCCGGGCTGCATCGCCGCGGCCGCGGAGATCTCCGTGGCTAGCGAAACGTAAAAGCCGGCACTCGGCGCAATGGCGATGGCCTTTTGATAGGTATCCGCGGATTCCGAATATTTCCCCTCGCAATCGAGAGCATCGGCCTCGTGCGCCAAAATGATTGGAGGATTCTTGGTATCTTTCGGGTCTGCCCCCTGCGCCGCTGCCGCGAATGCAGCTGCCGCTGTCTGGCAATCCGCTTTCATCTTGTCGGGTGCGGCCTTCTCGGTTGAAGCTGCCTGCATGGCATCCAGTCCCGCCTGGAAACTCTGCTTCATGCTCTGAAACTGGCCCGTCTCCGGACTTTTGGCCGCCTCCCGGGCCGGGTGCTCCTTTGCGTACGCCTCGGCTTGGTCCTTCAGGTTAATTGTGAGGGGATTATCTTGATCCGCGGCCACGGGAAATGATTTGAGACTGTAATCGAGAGGAGGATTCGCCGCCGGGTCCTTGAAATTCAAGGAATAGCTGCCTCCACTCAAACCCAGTTGCACGAATTTGCCGTCCTTGTCCGTCGTGACGGTCTTGGACTGATTGTTCGCAGTGTTGGTGATCGTGACCGTGACATTCGGGTAGGGCTTGCCCTGCAAATCAAACAACTGCCCTGAAATTCGCGCATTCATTTGCGCGCCGGCCGCCGCGCTCCAAATCAGTCCCATCGCCACCGCCGCCACCGCAGCCAGTGTGCTCCGCAACATTCCGTCTCGTTTCATATTCCCCAGCCTCCTGCCTTCTTTTAACTCAACCGGCATTATCGCGCAACTGATGCCCCGTAAGCGATAGGATCGCGCGCTCCCGCCTCCGCAAACCCGCGCAGGCGCAACCGGCAGCTTTCGCACGCCCCGCATGCAGCTTCCTCCGACTGATAGCATGACCACGTGCGATCCAGCGGCGCGCCCAGTTCCACGCCTCGCCGCACAATCTCGCCTTTGCGCATGGCGATCACCGGGGTCACAATCTCGATGCGGGTTTCCGGCCGTGTTCCCACGCGCACCAGTTCGGAGAACACCCTGTAATATTCCGGACGGCAATCCGGGTACCCGGAACTATCCTCTTCCACTGCGCCAATGTAAATAGCGGAAGCCCCGATCACCTCCGCCCAGCTCACCGCCGCGGCCAGAAAATGGGCGTTGCGGAACGGAACGTAGGTGATGGGAATTCCGTTTTCGCGCGGCTCCGTCTCCGGGACGCCGATCCGCTGGTCGGTCAATGCCGAGCCGCCAATTTTTGCCAACGCGTCCAGCCTGATATACAGCCGCTCGTGCGCGTCATAAAAATCGGCAATCTCGTCAAACGCCCGTCGCTCGCGTTGTTCAGTGCGCTGACCATAACTTGCATGCATCAGCGCGAGCCTGTGCGTTTGGTTGGCGATGGCTGCCGTCACGCACGAGTCCATACCGCCGCTTAGCAAAACAACCGCTCTGGGCTTTTCCGTCATTAAGCTCAGACGCCGTGCATGGCGGGATCCCAGATGATCTTGTGCAGTTGCAGATTGATCCTCACGGGAAGATGGTCTGCGAGAATCCACTCAGCCAGTTCGCGCGCATCCAATCCGGCCCACGCGCCGTTTGGATCCGGAGCCATTGGCGCGAATAGAACCTGATGCACGCGGGAGGCGAGTCGGTGCGCCGCCAAAAATTCCCTGGCGAATTCATAGTCGCGGCGGCCGGCAATCACGAATTTAACTTCATCCTTGGCGCCAAGCGCTTCCAAATTTTGCATGCGGAATGTGCCGAATTCTCCCGAGTTCGGGCACTTCACGTCCATAATCTTCACCACTTCGGCTGGTAGAACTTCTATGGGCCGCTCGCCGCTGGTTTCCATCAGAACTTCAAACCCGTCCGCGAGCAGTCGCCGCGCCAACTCGGGTGTCTCGGGTTGCAGCAGCGGCTCTCCGCCGGTGATTTCCACCAGCCAGATCGCCTGCCGGCCTTGCTCCGGCAAGGCGTCCGCCAGTTCATGAACCCTTGCCAGCACATCGTCCACGGTTTGCCGCGCGCCGCCATAAAACGCATACGCCGTGTCGCACCACGTACAACGCAGATTGCATCCCGTCAACCGGACGAAAATGCACGGCAATCCCGCATAAGTGCTTTCGCCCTGAATGGAACGGAAGATTTCCGTGATGGTCAGCGGCATAGCTCCATTCCCGAACTACTTTGCCGTCGCATCGTGTCGCCGCCGCATCGCCCACAAAGAAACGCCTATGAGAATCATTCCAGCGCATCCTGCGATGACTGCCGGCCACCGCCCATAGAAAACCGCGCAGTAGGCCACCACAACGACAATCCCCGGGATCTCGATTACCAGGAACGCGCGATTCATGGAGTCAACGCGGGGGCTTCAGGGCCGGTACGTGGCCGCCGTGGTATCCGTCTCCCACACAGTAATGCTGGAAATCGCGGCGCCGTTCGGCACCGGTCCGAGCTGGCGCGCAATCTCGTCATAAATATGCCGCGCAATGTTTTCGGCCGATGGATTGATGGCGTCGAACGGCGCGAAGTCGTTCAGAAAACGATGGTCCAGAGTCCCAATTACGTCCCTCATCACGTGTTTCAACTGCGTAAAATCGAAGAGGAGGCCGATGGAATCGAGCTTCTCTCCCGTCAGCGTCACGCGCAACCGATAGTTGTGCCCGTGGACATTTTCGCATTTTCCGCGATAGCCGCGCAGAGCGTGGCCGGCGGAAAATGTTTCTTCAACGCTTACTTCGAACATGCCGTTTTCGAGCTGCCTTTGGCGCCGCCGCTTCCTCCGAGTTCGTGCTGGACGGGTTGACCTGAAAAAAGCAGGCAACTTCCAGGAGTTCCCGCGTCTTTGTATATGGCGGCAGGGACTCCAGGAAAATTTTACCATAGGGCTTGCTCACGATGCGGTTATCGAGCAGCACCAGCACTCCCCGGTCCTGCCGCGACCGGATCAGCCGCCCGAATCCCTGCTTCAGCGCCAGCACCGCCTCGGGAATCTGGTATTCCATGAACGCGTTGCGGCCGTCTTCCTGCAACGCGCGCACGCGCGCCTCCACGATGGGATCACTGGGCACATCGAACGGCAGCCGGTCAACAATCACGCAGGATAGCTGCGCCCCGGGCACGTCCACGCCCTGCCAGAAGCTGGCCGTAGCTATCAATACGGCATTCGGCGTGGACCGGAAACGCTCCAGCAGAATCGGCTGTGGCGCGGTTCCCTGCAACAGCAACGGAAACTTCACCAGCCGCGAAAGGCGATCGTGCAGATCGCGCATCTGCGCATGGCTCGTGAACAGAAAAAAAGCACGACCTTGCGTGATTTCCAGGATACGCGCCACGTGCTCGGCGGCGCGCTCAGCGAACGCGGGATCGCGCACGTCCGGCAAATCCTTCGGCAGATACAGCAAGGCCTGGCTTTGATAGTCGAATTCATGCGGCAGAATGCGCTCGCGGGCGGGTTCCACGCCCAGGCGTTGCTTCATGTAATCGAAATTTCCGCCCACGGAGAGCGTGGCCGAAGTCAGCACCACGGTGTCGAATTGTTCGAACAATCGCTCGCGCAGGATGGGCGCTACTTCGATCGGACTGGCGGAAATGATCGTCCCGCGCCCGCGCCGCTCGAACCAATGAACATAATTCTTCTCGTTGCTTTCCAGCAAAAACGCCAGCTCGCGCCGCAATTCCGCCGCGCGCCGGGCAATCGCCAGCAACTCCGGTGGTTTCGACGGCAGCGCTGCAATCTCAGTTTCCAGATTTTGCAGACCGCCGGACAGCCGCCCGTAAGCTTCCTGATTCCTCTCTTGGAAAGCCGCTCGCTCCTGGGGAGGGAAAGGGTAACGCCCTTCGCGGGCCGGAAAACATTCGAAAAAAGCGCGAATTCGCTCGCGCAGCTGTGGTATGCGCTTCACCACCATCGGTGCCTGTATGCCGGCGAGGCGCAGCATCTGCTCCGCGTCGCGAGCCAGTTCTTCCAGCTTGTGGCTGGAGATCTCGCGGCCGAAAAATGCCCCGGCAACGGATTCGATCTCATGGGCTTCGTCCAGAATCACCGCGGAATATTCCGGAAGAATGGACCCGAAATCGTCGCGCCGCAGCGCCAAGTCCGCGAAAAACAAGTGATGATTTACGATAATGATGTCCGCTTCCTGTGCGCGCTGGTGCATCGCCGTGATGAAACAGCGCTGGAAGTCCGGGCAGTTCTGGCCGGTACAGGTTTCTTTACGCGCGTCCAGGCGATGCCATAAATCGGACTGGTCGGGCAAAAATCCCAGTTCATTGCGGTCGCCGGTCTGTGTCACTTTCTCCCAATCGCGAATCTGCGCGAACCAGTCCACTTCGTCCAGATTCTTGAGCAGCGCTTGATCTCCCAGTTGATGCACCTTCTGCCGGCAAAGAAAATTCGCGCGGCCTTTCATCAGCGCGACTTCTAATTGCGGCGCGAAATGCTTGTGCAGAAACGGTATATCCTTATCGAAAAGCTGGTGCTGCAGAGATTTCGTCGCGGTTGAAATAACCACGCGGCGGCCGCTGACGATCGCGGGAATCAGATATGCGAGCGTTTTCCCGGTCCCGGTGCCCGCTTCGATGAGTACGTGCTGGCGCGCGCGGAAGGCTTCGTCTAATATTTCCGCCATCTCCTGCTGCGAGCGGCGAAATTCGTAAGCGGGGTGTCTTTTTTCGAGCAGGCCGCCTTGACCGAATACTTCAGCCATCGAGACTGGGGCGGTTTTCTCCGGAGCGGAAGGCATGGCCATTCACCCGAACCACGCGGCAGGAGGCCGAAAGAGCCGGGAAAGGTACAATAGCACAGCGGGCGGGACGGTCGCAGCCCACAGCCCCGCCGTCGCAAAGGCCAAATGACCACGCGCATTCCTTCGATTGTGATTGTCGGGCGCCCGAACGTTGGGAAGTCCACGCTTTTTAACCGCATCACCGGCACGCGGCGCTCCATTGTGACCGATGAACCGGGAATCACCCGCGACCGTATCTATGGAGACGCGTCCTGGGAGGGACGCGCTTTCGAAGTGGTGGACACTGGCGGAATCGTTCCGGACGACGAGGCGGGAATTCCCGGAGAGATTCTGCGCCAGGCGCGAAAAGCCATAGAAAACGCCACGCGCGTCGTGCTGGTTGTGGACGCCCGTACGGGGCCCAATCCCATAGATCTCGAATTGGCCGCGTTGTTGCGCCGCGCCGGCAAGCCGCCAGTGATTGCCGCGAATAAAGTGGATTCCATGCAGCACGTATCCCTGGCCGCTCCTTTCTATGAGCTGGGCAACGAAGTCTTCCCCATTTCCGCCGATCACGGTTTTGGCGTGGATGAGTTGCTCGATTCGCTGACCGCGGATTTCAAAGCAGGCCCGGTCCCCGAGGCCCCGCCGGAAATCAACGTCGCCATCATCGGCCGGCCCAACGTTGGAAAATCCACTTTGCTCAACCGGCTGGCGGGAACGGATCGCGTCATCGTTTCCGCCGAACCCGGTACCACGCGCGATGCCATCGATACTCTGGTTGAACATGGCGGCAAAATGTTCCGCTTTCTGGACACCGCGGGAATTCGCCGTAAGGGAAAGACCCGCATGTTGGCGGAGAAGCTCAGCGTCCTGATGGCCCGCAGGCATCTCGAGCGCGCCGACGTCGCGGTGCTCGTCATTGACGGCTCGATGGGTTTCACCTCGCACGATGTAACCATTGCGGATTACGCGCGCCAATCCGGCTGCGCGCTGATTATCGTGGTGAACAAGTGGGACTTGGCGCTCGATGCCTGGCGCAGGAAAAATCCCGCCGAATCGCGGCGCGACGCGGCCGCTGCGCAGCTTCACAAAGAATATGAAAAAATCATCCGTGCCAAACTGCGCGGCCTGGACTACGCGCTCGTGATTTTCCTCTCTGCCTTGACCGGCGAACGCACGCGCAGCCTCTTCACCCTCATTCAGGAAGCGGCGGCGGCGCGCGTCACTCGCGTTTCCACCGGCGAATTGAACCGTTGGCTGAACCACGTGGACCTTGAGCGGGGTTCATCTCCCGCGGCTCGTCACGTGAAGATTTACTACATCACGCAATCGGGCGTGGCCCCTCCCACTTTTGTGCTTTTTACCAACCAAACGCGCCCGCTTCATTTCAGCTTCCAACGCTTTCTCGATAACCAGCTTCGCGAGACGTTTCCTTTCCGCGGTTCTCCCATCCGTTTTTCGCTGCGCTTGAAGCCCAAGCGGTCGCGGCAGGAACGGTTGGCCGAAGAACATGCGCATAGCCGCGATCAACGATCCGCACGCGCAGGCCGACCCCGCGGCAAGAGATAAATTTATGACCGATGGACCCTCGCAAGCTCCCGGCCCGGAGGAAAAAGGCAACTTCCGCATCGGCGAAGTCAGCCGCCTCACCGGTACCAAGGCTTTTGTCCTGCGCTATTGGGAGACGGAATTTCCGATGCTGCAGCCGGTGAAAAGCGTGAACGGCCATCGGCTCTATCGTCGCGCCGACATCGAAACCGTTTTTGAAATCAAACGCTTGCTTTACGAGCAGGGATTCACCATCGCGGGCGCGCGCCGGTATCTCGCGGAGCGCAACGGCGGCGAATCGGGCGCTACGGCTGGCGGCGGTCCCGGACAACCTGCATCGTCGAGCCACGATGGTCCCCCCAACATCCGCGGAGCGCATATCACCGCGGCCCAGCGCCGCCTACTGCTAAATCTGCGCGAGGAACTGGCGGCTGTCTTGACCCTTCTAAAAGCCAGGTGATACTCTCGAAATGTTCGGAACACCGTCGGGACGTAGCGCAGCCTGGTAGCGCGCACGCTTGGGGTGCGTGAGGTCGCTGGTTCAAATCCAGTCGTCCCGACCATTTCTTTTGCGCCCTGCTCCCGCGACGCGCCAAAATTCCGGCGTTCACCATGCCTCGAATTCTAATCACTAACGATGACGGCATCTTTGCGCCGGGCCTTCGTGCGCTCGCCGAGGGCTTGTCAGACTTGGGCGAAATCAGCATCGTCGCGCCCAGCAGCGAACGAAGCGGCTCCGCACAGGCGCTCACCGTCCGCAAACCCGTTTTCTGGGAGCAGGTGGCCGAGCGCGAATGGGCTGTGGACGGAACGCCGACGGACTCGGTCATCCTGGCCGTGTGTCATCTTCTTCCGGAAAAGCCGGACATCGTGGTTTCCGGCATCAATCGCGGAGGAAATCTGGGAGAAAATGTTCATTATTCCGGGACGGTCGGCGCGGCGCGCGAAGCTGCGCTCTATCACATTCCCGCGCTGGCGATGTCCGTGTCTCACCGCGGACGCGATTTTGATTTCAGCGTGGCGGCCCGTTGCGCGCGTTTGCTCGCGCCGCTGCTGTTGCGCGAGGGCCTACCGCCGGGCGTGCTGCTGAACGTCAATGTGCCGCAGCCGTGGAAGGGCGGCGCGCGGCTCACGCGCCAATCGCCCAAAATTACGCGCAACGTCCTCGATCTGGGTCAGGACGAAATCGGCCGCGACTTTTTCGTCTTGCATGAGCAGCAGCTTTCCACCGACGTCGGCCCCAACACCGATTACGCCGCGATCCGTGATGGGGCAATTTCCATCACTCCGATGGTGCTGGATCACACCGCAACCTCATCGCTGAAGGAGCTGTCCGGCTGGGCGACGATACTGGAATCCTCGCTCTCTTGAGGTTTCTTCCCGCGTCGGCAAGGGATGACGAAACCCTAGTTAATTGATATACTTTATTCTGCCCACAAAACACGGGCGAGGATCATGGGCCATGCATTTTGAACAATTCTATCTAGGCTGCCTGTCGCACGCCTCCTACATGATTGCCTCCGAAGGCGTGGCGGCGGTCGTGGATCCTCAACGCGACGTTGCCCTGTATATCGAAGAGGCCGCCAAGAACGGCTTCGTCATCCGGCACATCATCGAAACGCATTTGCACGCCGACTTTGTTTCCGGACATCGCGAACTCGCCGCTCTCACCGGCGCGACAATTCATATTGGTGCGCGCGCGGGCGCATCCTTTCCGCATCAACCTGTCAAGGAAGGAGACGAAATTCGCTTCGGCAAGTGCGTCCTGCGATTTCTGGAGACGCCGGGGCACACTCCGGAAGCCGTCTCCGTGCTCGTGACGGATATGGAAGGCGGTCCCGAGCCGTTTGCGGTGCTCACCGGCGACACTTTGTTCGTCGGAGATGTGGGCCGCCCAGACCTTTCCCCGGATTTCACGCCGCAGCAACTTGCGGGAATGCTCTACGACAGCCTGCACCAGAAACTCCTTGGGCTACCCGATGACGTGCAAGTCTTCCCCGCGCACGGCGCCGGTTCGTTATGTGGCCGCAACATGAGTACGGAGCGCAGTTCCACGATCGGCAAGGAAAGAAAATTAAACTATGCGTTGCAAGCGCGGACGCGCGATGAATTTGTTCGCCTGCTTACAGAAGACCTCCCCGAGCGGCCCGGATATTTCACGAAGGATGTGGAGATCAATCGCGCCGGGGCGGGGCCGCTCGCTGAGCTGCCACCGCTGCCCGCACTGACGCCGGCGGAAGTAAAAGCCAAACAGGGCGCCGGTGCGTTGGTACTGGATACACGGCCTGCCACGCAGTTCGCTGAAGGCCACATACCCGGCTCGCTCCAAATCGGCCTCGTGGGACAATTCGCAAGCTGGGCGGGAACGCTGCTGGGCCTCGACCAGGACATTATTTTGATCGCTGAAGATCAGGACCGCGTCGCCGAATCGCGTATGCGCCTGACGCGCGTGGGAATTGAACGCGTGATCGGCTCTGTCGCCGAGGGTATTTCCGGCTGGACGCGCGCGGGCATGCCCGTCGACTGGTTTGCACAGACCACTCCACAGGAATTACAACGCAAGCTCCTGGAAAATCCGGGCTCACTGCAGGTCGTGGACGTTCGTCGCGATTCGGAATGGGAAGCCGGTCATATAGGCGGAGCCGCTTTTATGACCTTGAGCCAGCTTTCGTGGCGCGTGAATGAACTCGACCGCGACCAGCCCGTGGCCGTCTATTGCAAGGGCGGCTACCGCAGCATCATCGCCGCCGGAATGCTGCAACGCGCCGGATTTCGCCAAATCGTCGACGTCACCGGCGGATTCGATGCCTGGCACGCCGCCGGCCTTCCCGTCGTTACGTTGGAGTCAGATGAACGCCCACCAGTCGAGGCAAGCGTGCGGCCCTGATCTCTTCGAAAACCCAATACCTTAGAAATAGCGAGGATCGAGAAAATGGCAGCGTATGCGCATCCCGAAACTCTTGTGAACACCGTCTGGGTCGCCGAGCACGGCAACGATCCCAAAGTCCGCTCGGTGGAAGTGGACGTCAACACGGCGGCCTATGACGAAGGCCACGTCCCCGGCGCGATTGCTTGGGCGTGGAACACACAGCTTTGCGACACCGTCCGCCGCGATATTCTCTCCCAACAGCAGTTCGAAGTTTTGCTGTCGCAATCGGGCATTACTCCGGACACAACCATCGTGCTCTATGGCGATAACAACAATTGGTTCGCGGCCTGGGCTTTCTGGCAGGCGAAAATTTATGGTCACAAGGACGTCCGCATCATGAATGGCGGACGCAGGAAGTGGCTCGAGGAGCAGCGCGAATTGAGCACGGAGAACCCGTCCCATCCCGTGTCGGCGTATAAAGTCACCGCGCTGGACCTTGGCCTGCGCGCTTTCCTGCCCGCCGTGCAGGCCGCGTCCAGCGCCGAATCGGCGGCGTTGGTGGATGTTCGCAGCCCTCAGGAATTCACTGGAGAGATTCTTGCTCCTCCGGGACTCCCGGAAACCTGCCAGCGCGGAGGGCACATTCCCGGCGCGCGCAGCATTCCCTGGGGAAAAACCTGCAACGATGACGGCACGTTCAAATCTTTCGATGCTCTCAAGGCGCTCTACGCCGCCGAAGGCGTGGACGGCTCGAAGCCGGTCATCACCTATTGCCGCATCGGCGAGCGCGCCAGCCATTCGTGGTATGTCCTGAAATATCTTTTGGGCATGGATAGCATCATCAATTACGACGGCTCCTGGACCGAATGGGGCAACCTGGTCGGCGTCCCGGTGGAAAGAGGCGAAGCAAAACCCGCCGCAAAAGCTTAGCCCTGGTTGAAGTATCGTTCAGACGGCGAAGTGCAAAAGGGGGCCGCAAATCATCGGAGTTGCCTGCATTTTGCGAACAACAGATCCCTCGCCGGGGCGCGCACGCTTCGCGCGATGACTCGGGATGACTCGGTGAGTTAGTTTTTCAGGGAGTTCCCAGGTTTATGAAGCCAGAACAGTATTCCCAGCGCACGCAGGAAGTGAACGGCTGGCCGTTGCGGCTAAATTCCTACAAGCTGGGCGCAATCTTCCATTGCACCGCCGATAATGTATCCCCTGGGGCGTGTCTTGCGCGCACCGTGGGCGCCACGCGCGAAGAGGCGGAGGAGAAAGCCATCGCTCGCGCTGCGGAATTGCTCTCCCGCACTCGCCGCAATCCAATTCACTGAGTCAGCCGCCGCATTCACAACTCAATACAAAACAAATGGGGCGTTCCGGAAAAACCGGAACGCCCCATTTACGCTTATGGTTAGTCCAAGCCCGGCTAATTCATTTCCGGCCAACCTGTCGGCGCCTACTTCATCCTGGCGCCGGCTGCGTTCACAGACAAAGAGACATTCACGCTGCCGGTTGTGCTTCCGCTGGTTCCCGCGACTGCGATTGTGTAGCTGCCCGTCGGAGTTCCCGGACTACCGGAACTACTGCTTCCGCACGAGGACATACCTACGGCTGCCAGCACTACCACAGCCGCCATCGCTGACCACCGCAAGCCGGCCCGCACAGGCAGCCATTTGTATGTTGCCGCCAATCCCATCATTCCGAGGAGGCCAATCGCCAGCACCAGGAGCGGCGCTTGCGGACCTGGCCCGGGTCCTGGGCGGCGATAGCCAAATATCGCCGAAGGCGCCGTCGTCGTAACCGTCAGCGTTGCGGTTGCCGTACCGTTTGCAGCGGGTGTAACCGAGGCTGGCATTACCGTACACGTTGCCTCCGACGGCGCTCCCGAGCAGGCTAAGGCTACCGCCCCGGTGAATCCGCCCGATGACGTGACCGTTATCGTGGATGTTGAAGTTCCACCCTGCGAAACAACGATGCTGGCGGGACTGCTGCTAAGAGTAAAACCCGGCGGCCCGGTAACCGTAACGGTGACGGGGGCTGAAGTGGAAGCGGCAAAAGTCGTATCGCCGCCGTAGGAGGCGGTGATCGAATTAGCACCTATCGAGAGCGCTGTCCCCAGGACCGACAAGGACCCGGCGCCGTTGGAGAGAGTTGCCGTGCCCAGCGACGTTGAAGTGTTTACGAAGAAGGTCACTGTGCCAGTTGGCGTGCCACCCCCGGACGTTGGGGCCACCGTGGCCGTCAGCGTCGTGCTGGCGTTCTGTGCAATCGTTGTCGGGTTCGCGGTTAATGTGGTGGTTGTTGGGGTTCCCGGCGGCGCGGGGATGAAGTTTGTGACGAACACGTTGGCGTCAACCGAACCTAATCCCGTGACCGGGTCGTATCCCGTGCCCGCACTATAGCCATAGGAACCGCCAGCGGGACAATCCGGCGTCCCCGACTGGCAGGGAACGATATTGTTGCCCGTGGTGATGTCATGGAAAGCCAGCGGCGTGCTTTGGAATAGCGGGTAAAGAGTGGGGTTGATGTTCGCGAGGCCGGGCGTAGTCAGGTCTCCCTGCGTAACCAGATACTGGTTGAGCAGCGCCACGAAGCCGGCAAAACTGGGCGTCGAAGCAGATGTTCCTCCCACGATCTCATATTCATCCGTCGGGCTCTCGCAACTGAGCAACGCGCAAATAAGATATGGATCATTGTTCGGCGATGCGGTCAAGGCAATGTCGGGAACATTGCGGAAACCGCTGCCTTGAATTCCGCTGACACCCGTTTGATAGCTGGGAATGGGGTAAAAAGTGCTCACGCCACCGCCGGTAGCTTCCAACTGGTCGCATTGGGGATCCTGCAAGCACTCGGTGGTGTCGTTCCAGGCGATTTCCGGAATATAGGAGAGTGCGGAAGCTCCGTTAGGGCCGTTCGTGGCGCTCCAGTAGAGATCGTAGTTTCCGTTCTCGTTGAATTCGTTCCCGCCCACACCCGTAACTTCCGGGATGCTGGCCGGGAAGTTCACCTGGAGGCCGCTTTCCCCAATGGTCGTATCGCAACCTGCCGCGCCGCTATCTCCGGAAGCCGCCAGCCAGGTGATACCTTGCGACACGGCCTGCTGGGCGATCACCTGCTCGCTGGCCAGAAAGGGCATATTATCGAGTTCGCAGCCTCCATAGCTCATGCTGATAATCTGGCCAAGGTTGGCGTCAATCGCGCTCTGAACCGAGTCGAAGACGTTCGTGGAATTGGCATAGTAGATCGAGGCGCCCTGCGCCGCTCCCCAGGACCATTCGAGGTCCAGATCCGCTTCCGTTTCATCATTCGGATTGCTTCCCGGGTCTGACCCATAAAGAACAACGGTCGGAGGGTCTGCGGTGTAGCCGAACGACGTCTGGAAATCGGTGATATCGTCGGTATTGATGTCCGATTGACCCACAATCACCAATTTCACCCCGCTACCGGTAATGCCCGTGGCATAAAGAGGGGCGGAATCGTAGATAACCTGGATATCGCCAGGCGCGAGGAACTCATCGCCCGGTCCAACGGGCCCAACAGTGTACATGGGCTTGGTGCCACCTTTGACGGTCTGATGCTGGGGAGCTTTCGGGCGGAAATCCGTCAGATCGCGAATATCGGATACTATGCCGGCCAGGGCCATCGGAATCGAGGGCGGCGTGACGTTGGCATAGTGCAGCTCGCCGTTCACAAGGTAGTGATGAATCTCCGTCTTGAATGCAGCCTGCACCTGGCCCGCCGTGCCGCCGAAGGCGATCCAGTTGCGGCCGTTGGCCACTTTCACGATGGTGAATCCTTTCGATTGCAGCCATGACGAAATCGTGCCGATATCCGTCTGACTAAGACCGAAGCGGTCGCCGTATTGCGCGGGCGTCAGCCACTTGTGATAATTCGGCGACGATTTCTCCTGCTGCTCGGCGATAAGCTGATTCAGCGAAGTTTGCTGAGCGGGGGTAGGCTTGATCATCAGCGTCATGTAATTCATCTGCATGGATGAATCCACAGCCCCCTGGTCATACTGCTTTTGCGCCAGAGGAGTAACGTTGGCCAGCAACACGGCCGTCTGTCCATTGTTCAACGATCCGGCAATGCGATTCTGCTCGGCCGTCTGCGCGCGACCCGGCGCCAGGGAAAGAATCAGGATGAGCAATGCCGCTAATGGCAGAACACTCAAAACTATCCGACGATTAATTTTCATGGTTTATCCTCAAAGTATATTTTGAACGGGAATCAAGGTATCAACACTAACACCCACGATTCCACGTCAAACAGCCGTGTTTGCTCGAATGTTCTGATGCAGCAACCCCCCGCAGAGGGTGTCCGCCAGTCCCGGACCGGGACGATGCAAGAGGAAAAGAGGACGCAAACATCGGGCCAAAAGGAGCCCACCGATATTCTAGGCCATGTGGGCCGAAAGTCAAATGCTCAATTGGGGATTTATATATTTAACTACCCAGCGGCTCCAGGTAATCCACGCGCGTCCCCAAAGACTCCGCATAAGCTATTTCGCTTCGTGTTGACTCCCCGATATAGCCACCGACATTCATAACAAACACATCGTCGGCAATGTCAATCTTGCGCTTGTGTACCTCGTCCACAATTTCCTTGACTCCCTCAGC
>Ga0302324_100016880_pt1 | contig 14513 bp, 14 predicted proteins | sample Palsa_T0_1_FD_201949 | JGI IMG/M metagenome (GOLD analysis project Ga0302324, IMG submission 201949) | Peat permafrost microbial communities from Stordalen Mire near Abisko, Sweden - Palsa_T0_1 | ecosystem: Environmental > Terrestrial > Soil > Palsa > Peat permafrost | place: Sweden: Abisko...
CGCGCATGATTTTGTTCCTTTAATTCAGGAAGTTTCGCGTGCTGCTTCCGCCTCCGCCGCGCCCGCCAGCCCCGCGATGAACTCCCGCCGTCGCATCATCGATTTCCTGTGGCTGGATCGACAGACTATCGCGGTGGGTGCCGCATGTCCGGCCTTACCCAATCTTTTTTTTGCAACGCGATAGGCGGCTTTTGGCCCACCTCTGCCGAGAAGGCCCACGGCCGCGGCGGCGGCTCTCTGGGGTGGACCTGCCGCGGCGACCATGTTGTCCGAGCGCTCTTCCTGACGCGGACCTGCCGCGAGTGGTACTACGCAGGCGCCTGAAACGCTTCGCGAAGCCACCGCATCATGCCGGGGCCGGCTGGGATCATGAAGATGCGCCTTTTCGGGTTTCGAGGCTCCCACGCCGGCCCTTCGAAAATGGGTTCGTTTCGCGAAAACACCCGGCTGCGGAGGGCGCAAATTTAGTACGGCTTGTCGCCGCAGATTGTGACTCGATGGCCATAGCGCCTGTTGGGGTAGTAGTCCCAAAGGGCGTGATGCTGCGTGCTGCGATTGTCCCAGAATGCGATCGAATGCGGCCGCCATCCGAAGCGCACACTGAACTCTGGCGTCTCTACTTGCCGAAACAGCATGTTGAGAATCGCGTCGCTCTCGTTCTTCTGGAGACCTACGATGCGGGTCGTGAAGAAGCGGTTGACGAACAAGCCTTTCCTTCTGGTCACCGGGTGCGTCCGAACCACGGGATGTTCGGCGCGTGGATACGTTTTGCCGCGATCATCAATTCCGTATCGTCCACGATAGAGCGGTTCGCCGTCATGGATTGCGGTCAAACCGTCAAGCATCTTCCTGATCGGCTCCGAAAGGGTCTCGTAAGCGAGGTACATGTTGGCGAACAAGGTATCGCCACCACCGTCCGGGGGGACCTTGGTCAGATATAGTATGGAACCCATCGGAGGCTCGGGATCGCATGACACGTCCGAATGCCAATCCTCGCCCGTGATGCGTTCGGATTTCTCGTCCGCCTTGATGACGAAAACCTCGGGATGATTGGCAAGCACGCTGGGCGCCGCCGGGTGCATGTGTAGCTTGCCAAAGTGCCGCGCCAACGCCTTGTGCTGTTCGACGTCGAGCTGCTGATCGCGAAAGAAGATGACCAGATGATCCATGAGCGCATCATGCACTTCCTGGAATTGCCGGTTGCCGAGCGGCTTGGATATATCCACGCCGAAGATCTCGGCCCCGATGTTCGGCGTCGACTTTCGAATTTCAATGGTCGCGCCCATTCGTTCGTTCCTGAGCTAGGATCAATGCCGAAAGCTGATCGGCCGTCCGCTCAATGGTCCAGGTGAAAGAGGTTCACGGGACCGCCGCGGCGGCCGCTAGCTTCTGCACCGCTCAGAATTTTATCATCGTGCTGCGCGTCATCGTGACGTTGCTGGTAACCCCCGCGGGGCCGCCCTTGGCCAGGTGGAACGCCGCGTATTGTTCGTGATAGACGTCCTCGCCCGCTGAACAGTCAACCGGAATAATGACCTTGTAGCCGCGCTGCGCCGCGCCCGAAGCCGTGCCGACGGTCGCCCCCTGGAACGAGTTGCCGCAGATGATGACGGTCTTGATGCCAGCTTGCTTGAGAGTCGGCTCGAGCGTGGAGCCCATGAATTTGTCCGGCCCACCCTGGCGATACCATTCGCCGGCGCTCGGCTTGATCGCGGGATCCATTATGTCGTCGGGCGTCGCCTTTCCGTTCGAACCGACCAAGCTGTACCAGACGACCATGTTATGCGCGCGCGCTTCATCGTATAGTCGTTTCATGTTCGGCACCGCGGCGACGCAGCGAGGCCGCGCTGTGCAGCCGCCTTTCATGATGTCGAGAAACAGAAGCGCCGTGGTCGAAGGATCGACCGTGACCTCCTTCAGATCCGGCGGTGGCGGCGCAACCGCGGTGTTCCAATCGGAAATGACGTCGGCGACGGTCGGCGATCCGAGCACTGCGACCAGGAGCGCACCGCCAACGGCCGTGCCGAAGCGTGTCGGTGTCATGTTGTCCTCCCTGCGTTTTTTTGGCCGCGGAAAAAGCGACCTCGCCCAAAGATAGAGCAGTCACTCCAATCAGGCTATAGGCAAGGTGCGCAACCGGGGTGACGTGGGCGTGGAGGTGAGCTTCGCCTCGTCGATCCTGCCGAAGTGCGCGGGGCAAGCCGGGAAATTAGGCGATTCCCGTCCTCCCATGGCCAGACCAATTGCGATATTCGTGTTGTCCTTCTGAGCATCACCACATCGCTGTTGCCGTGGATGCCGATCTCGGCAAGTTTGCGGAAGCCGCGCCGACACGTTCCGCAGCCCACACTATTGACCGACTCCGAAAATCCCGAGATCAATAACCTCGCCCATAGCAAGATAACCGGCGCGGTTCGGGTGGAGCTTGTCGCCGGGACCGCCGGTCGTACTTTCAGGAATGAATTCCGGCATCATCTCGCCGGTGGACGGGTCGAGTGTGACGGCATCGAAATCCACCACCGCGTCGAACAGTCCCGACGCCTTGATGAAGCGATTCAGGGCGCGACGCTTGTCGTCCTGTTCCCGGAACCCGTGCGCTGCACTGGTGCTGTTCAAAGCAGTCGTTACCGTAGCGCCAATGACGCGCACGCCCGGAATACGGGCGCGCAGCCGCCCGGCAACGTCGCGCATGCCTGCCTCCACGGTTTCGACGGAGGCGTTGCCGTTGCGGGAGAAATCGTTGATGCCTTCGAGCCAGACCAGGGCGGAGACCCCCGACAACGACAGCACGTCGCGTTCGAGCCGCGCGCCGGCGGCGGGGCCACCAAGAAACGGCTTGTCCGGCGAATAGGCTGCCGGCCCGACCACCTGGTTGCCGCCGATCCCGGCGTTGACGATCGCGATCCTGTTGCCGAACGCCCGGTGCAGCCGGCGCGACAGCACGTCCGACCAGCGATCGTCGCCGTTCATGCTGGAGGCGGTTCCATCGGTGATGGAATCCCCGAAGGCGACCACCAGCCTGGTATCTGCCGGCACCATCATGTCCACCGCATCGAGGAAAAACCACGACGCGGTGGAATAGGGAAAGCCGGCCTCCTCTTCGGACGCGCCCTTGGTGCCGGCACCCGGCGCGGTTACGAACGACGTGGATAGCGCTTTGGCGTGCCAAGTCATCGGGCCGCTCTCGCCGATCACGTGGAAGCTGACCGCGAGCCTGCGCCCGGCGAGATCGGCCGCATCGGGGTCGCGCACGAAGCTAAGATCGACCGGGTCGCTCCACGCCCATGCACCGGGCCCAATCGTGACCTCAGGCTTGCCGCCAAACGCGACCGCGCGGTTCGAGCCCTTGACCAGCGCCGGGCCGCCGAGCTGAAGTCCCACGTAAACTCCGTCGAGCGCGAGCGGCTTGGTGCCGAGCGCGTTGGTGAAGCGCAGGCGCGCCTGCCGTCCCCACACGTCCGGTCGCACCATCAGCCGAAATGTCTGGTCGCGCGAGCCGTCGGCCGGAACCGGGAACGCAAAGCGCTGATCGGGCTGTGCCGAGGAGTTGCCCACCGGAAAAGGTCCCTGCACGGAACCCGTCCAGCTCGTCACCCATTTGGTGGCCGGCTGGTCGACCTGAGCTCCCGCGACAACAGGTGCGAGCGCAATTGCGGCGGCGGCTGCTGCCCGGACGAATGCTCTCACGATTAAGCCTCCCTCAGCGGCGGCGAGCCATGAACCTATCAGCGACGGGTGGATGCGCAAGGTCTGGGCCAAATGTGATTGACTCTTGGGAGTAGGCTGACAAAGCTGAGGTGGCCTAGGGGCCGTACCTGCGGGTAAACGCGGGATGGTCGGTTTGGAGAGGAGACGCAGATGCGAATTCTGTCGAGAGCCGCGGGTCTTGTGCGTGCTGCAGCCGCCTCGATAACCGCCCTCCATCTGTGCGTGATGGCGACCGCGAGTCAGGCCGAAGCCTATAAGGCACCACGTACTGCTGACGGCAAACCGGACTTGAACGGCATCTGGCAGGCGCTCAACACGGCGAACTGGGACATCCAGGAACATGCGGCGCGACCGGGTCAGGTGGTCGCGCTCGGTGCGGTCGGCGCCGTTCCTGCCGGGCTAGGCGTCGTCGAGGGCAACGAGATCCCGTATTTGCCGGCGGCAGCGGCGAAAAAGACAGAAAACTTTGAAAACCGTCTGACCGCCGACCCGGAAATCAAGTGTTATCTGCCCGGCGTGCCACGGGCCGCGTATATGCCCTATCCGTTTCAAATCGTTCAGACCCCGAACTACATCCTGATGGCCTATGAGTATGCGGGTGCCACCCGCACGATCTACATGGATAAGGCCCCCCCAAGCCCTGCCGACAGCTGGATGGGGCACTCGGTCGGCCATTGGGACGGGGATACTCTGGTCGTCGACGTGACGAGCTTGAACGACCAGACGTGGTTCGACAGGGCGGGGAATTTCCACAGTGACGCCTTGCATGTGGTCGAGCGGTACACTCCCCTGAGCCCAGGCGCGCTTGCCTACGAAGCAACAATCGAGGACCCGAAGGTTTTTTCGCGGCCCTGGAAAATGAGCATGCCGATCTATCGTCATTTGGAAAAGAACGCTCAACTGTTGGAATTCAAGTGCGTGGAATTCGCCGAAGAGCTCATGTATGGGCATCTTCGTAAGCAGCCGAGCAAGTGAAAAGGAGGTTCACATGAGCCATCGGTTTCTCACTACAATGGGTGGTCTGGCGGTCGTGACCGCGGCGGCTTTGCTGCCGACGGCACCCGTCGCCGGCCAGCCCGAGTCGTCTGCGGCGAAGACCACGGGCGCAGCTCAGACTTGGACTCTGCCACGAACGGCGGACGGCCAGCCGGACTTGCAGGGGGTGTGGGACTTCCGCACCATTACCCCACTGGAGCGCCCCAAAGCGCTAGGAACGAAGGCATTCTTCACCGAAGAGGAGGCGGCGAACTTTGAAAAGCAAGAAAATCGACGCCAGAATCGTGATCTGATCGATTCAGAGCATGGGAGCGAGTTGTACCCGCACGGCGGTGTTGTCCCTTACAACGAGGCTTGGTACGACCGAGGCACCAAGATCGTGGGGTCCAAGCGCACGTCGTTGATTGTGGATCCGCCGGACGGCCGACTTCCTGCCTTGACGCCGGAGGGGCAGAAGGCAGCGGATCTCCGCGCGGCGTGGCAGCGCAACAATCAGACTGGACATACCGAAGCCGACTCGTGGGAAGATCGGCCGCTGCAGGAGCGTTGCATTTTGGGGTTAAACTCCGGACCGCCGATGACTCCAGGTCCCTACAACAATGATTTTCAGCTGTTCCAGGCCCCCGACTACGTCGTGATTCTCAACGAGATGGTCCACGACGCTCGCATCGTCCCCATGGATGGGCGTCCGCATTTGAGCATTCGTCAGTGGAAGGGAGACTCGCGCGGCCACTGGGACGGTAATACCCTGGTTGTCGATACGACGAATTTCAAACGCGAAACCAGCCTCGCAGGCTCCAGCGCGAACACGCACCTGATCGAACGCTTCACTCGCACCGGCGCCAACACGCTCCTCTACGAATTCACGGTCGAAGATCCAACGGTGTGGACGAGACCATGGACGGCGGTGATTCCGATCTCGAAGAGCGAGGATCCTCTCTACGAATTCGCGTGTCACGAGGGGAATTACGCCATGGCCGGCATCCTGGCGGGGGCGCGCGCGCGGGAAAAGGCCGAGGAAGAAGCCGCGAAAAAGGAATCGAAGTGAAGCCGCCGAATTGCGCAGCAATGACGTACCCCATCCATTGACGAAGAGGTCAAGATGAGGAGGCAAATCGCGGCAGCTTTGTGCTCGGCGATCTTGGGATTTTCCGCGTCATCCTCGGTCGCCGTCGCTCGACAAAAAGCTAGCGCACCCGCTCAACCCGCCGCCACCCCGTCGACGCCGACCACTCTCGTGGCTGGCTCCAGCAATCCGACCAGCGATCGCCCAGTCTACTCCTCCATCAGGGATATCATGCAATCCATGGTCGATCCGTCCGCAGACACGCTTTGGGGTGCGGTGGGAACCGTTGTTGATGCAGAGGGTACCCACGAGTTGTTTCCCAGAGCGCAGGAGGAGTGGCTCGAACCGCGTCGCGCCGCCATCCGAATCATCGAAGCGGGTAACTTGCTGATGATGCCCGGTCGTGAGGTGGCTCCTGTCGGCGCCAAATCGGAGGCTCCGGGAGCTGAGCTGGAGCCCATTCAGATAACTACGCTCATAAGGAAGAACCGAAAGAGCTTCGATGGTTTTGCCAAGGCTTTGCAAAGTGTCGGCGTGGCAGCGTTGCAGGCCGTCGACGCCAAGGATGCCGCTTTATTGATGGACGTCGGCGCCAGAATGGAGAATGTTTGTGAAAGCTGCCATCAAACATTCTGGTATCCGCCACAGACCGGCGCCCGCAACAATCGACTAGACCAGAAAAGGTAAGCTTCGTCGGCAACCGCCACGTTTCTTACTGAGGTGCTGTCGGGCTTACCGACCGCCAGGGATTTCGTGCGCGGTAGGGCCAGCGGAACCAGGGCGGTGGAGGCGAGCGGGCTCGACCCCGGGGTTTTTCCAGCAGCCACGGCTTTTCTTCGCATGACGACTGGGAGGCATCCGCCATTCCGGACGCGTCTCAATCCGCTGGACAGTGGCCTCATCGTTAATGATAATCATGCGGTTTCCTCTGGCGTCGGGCAGCAGGAGGCATGGGATGCGCATTCGACTTCGGAAGTTGATCGGAGCGTCGACGGCGGTTGCGTCGGTCCTCGTATTTTTGAATCTGGGCGAGGCGACGGCTGCGGATCAGGCAACCACCTCTTCCGCGAACACTCCGGCGGCGGCATTGACGCTGAGAACGCCATGGGGCGAACCGGACCTGCAGGGCATTTGGACCGACGAAACCGACACGCCGTTCCAGCGCTCCCCTAAATACGCGAACCAGGAATTCTTCACCGACACCCAGCGGGCGGAATTCGACAAGGTGCGGTCAGCGTCGCGCGGGCGCGACATGCGTGGCGAGCGCGGTAGCGAACGCGACGTCTCCGGCGCCTACAATGCGCTGTGGGGCGGCATGAAGCGTACGGGAAAGCGCACGTCGATGATTGTCGATCCGCCCGACGGCCGGATGCCGCCGCTGACGCCGGAGGCTACGAAGATTGCCCACGCCGATCGCGGCTTTCGTCTTGCCCTGATGCGGGCGACGCAGACTTGCAAACTCCATTTGCCCGGATGTGCCGGAGGCAAGTTCGACCCGACACCGGACGTTTCGCGACGCGACGAACTCCCTCCGCGCTACAATACCGCGCGCATGAACCGCCATGACAGTCCCGAGGACGGCGCACTCGCCGACCGCTGCCTGACCATCGGGCTGCCCGAGTTTGGAGCCGGGAACGGCGGCGGCAGCTTTCGACGGATCGTGCAGACGCCAGGTGGCATCGCGATCGCCTACGACGTGGGCCAAGGGCAAGGATGGCAGCGCAGCATCGTCATGAATGGCAGTCCGCACCTGCCGGCCAAGATCCGCCAGTGGTTTGGCGACTCGCGCGGCCACTGGGAGGGCGATACGCTCGTGATCGACGTGACGAACTTCGGTCCGAAAAGCGATTATCGGGGCTCGCGCGAAAACTTGCATCTCATCGAGCGCTGGACGCGGACCGGCCCGTCCACGCTGGAATATGTCGCGACCATCGATGATCCGACCGTGTGGACGCGTCCTTGGACCGTCAAGCAGGAGTTCACCAAGCAGAGCGAACAGGAAAACAGAATTTATTACGAGCCTCGCTGCAACGAAGGAAACATGGGCTTTCCCGCGGTGATGAAGGCGGCACGCCAGGAAGACCGCGAGTTTGCCGAGGGACGCGGGCCTGATCCGCTGACCAAGGACAACGCTTCGGGAGGTTTTGATCAGGACCCGCTGCAGCAGTGACATGCCGCGAGGCAGAAGGAGGCCACGATGCGTGACTGGTTCTCAGGCTCGATGACAATGGTCGCCATTGCTGTCGCCGCCGGCGCTTCGATGTCCGTCACCGGGACGTCGGGTCAGGCTCCGTCCACCTCCGCCACTGCGCCAGACCCAGCTCTGAAAACGCCCTGGGGCGAACCCGATTTGCAGGGCATTTGGACCGACGAAACCGACACGCCCTTGCAGCGCTCCCCCAAGTACGCGGATCAGGAAGTTTTCAGCGAGGCGCAGCGGGCCGAATTGGATAAGCAGCGATTGGCGCTGCTCCGCCGAGACAGGCGTGTGGAACGCGGAACCGAGCTGGACGTCGCCGGCGCCTACAACGCATTGTTCATGAGCCAGAAGCGCACCGGCGCGCGCACGTCCATGATCGTGGATCCGTCTAACGGTCGAATTCCGCCACTGACTCCGGAGGCCGGGAAAGTTGCTGCCGCTGATCGGGACTTTCGTCTCGCGCTGTTGCAAGCGACTGAAACGTGCAAGAGGCAATCGGTGGCATGTAACGGCGGGAAGTATGATCCGACGCCCTCGCCGCGACGCGCAGACCTTCCGCCTCGCTACAACACGGCACGCATGAATCGTCACGACGGTCCGGAAGACGCCTCGTTGCCGGATCGCTGCTTGACCATCGGGCTGCCTGAGTTCGGAGCGGCGACCGGCAGCTTCCGGCGTATCGTGCAGACGCCGGGCGGTATCTCGATCTTCTACGATGTGGGCCAAGGCCAAGGGTGGCAGCGCAACATCGTCATGAACGGAAGCCCCCATTTGCCCGCCGGCGTCCGCCAATGGTTCGGTGACTCGCGCGGCCACTGGGAGGGCAATGCGCTCGTGATCGACGTATCGAACTTCAGCCCGAAGGCCGATTACCAGGGGTCGCGCGAGAACTTGCATTTGGTCGAGCGCTGGACGCGGACCGGCCCAACCTCGCTCGAATACGTCGTGACCATCGAAGACCCGACCGTGTGGACGCGGTCATGGACCGTCAAGCAAGAGTTCGCCAGACAGAGCGACCGGGAGAACAGACTTTATTACGAGCCGCGCTGCATCGAGGGGAACTATGGTCTCCCAGGACTGATGCGGGGAGCGCGCATGGAGGAGCTTGCCTTTTCGGAAGGTCGGGGACCCAACCCGGCGACAAAAGACGGCGCCACGGATTTCGTGGGTGTCGAAGACGATCCTTTGAGATAACTTGGTTTCGAGGCAAGAGGAGGCCATCATGCGAGACCGGTTCCTGCGTTCAATGATCACGGTTGCCATAGCCGCGACTTCAGTCAGCGCCGTCGTTTCTATGCTCACGACACAAGCGTCGGGTCAGGCGCAGGTCGCACGCCCCGCCACCGTCGGCGGCAAGCCCAACTTCAGTGGCATCTGGCAAGCCAATAACGAAGCCAACTGGGACTTGCAGGCGCATGCAGCCCGTCCTGCCGCCGTCACCCAGCAGGGCGTTTATCCTTATGAATACGCGCGGGTACCCGCCGCGCCGGTTCTCGCGCTGGGCGCCGCGGGCGCGGTGCCGGGATCGCTCGGCGTCGTGCAGGGCGACGGACAGATCCCCTATAAGCCGGAAGCCCTGCAGATAAAAAAGGAGAACGCGGAACACTGGATCGACCGCGACCCGGAACTGAAGTGCTACTTGCCGGGCATTCCGCGCGCCATGTACATGCCCTACCCCTTCCAGATCACGCAAAGCACGAACAAGATTCACGTTGCCTACGAATTCTCCAATACGGCGCGCACGATCCATTTGGATAAGGTCGAAGGCCCGCCCGACGATACCTGGATGGGCCACTCGGTCGGACACTGGGACGGAGATGCGCTGGTCGTCGACGCAACCAATTTCAACGATCGGAGTTGGTTCGACCGCGCCGGCGATTTTCATAGCGACGCACTGCACCTGGTCGAGCGCTTCACGCTGATGTCGCCCGACGTCATTTGGTACGAAGTGACGATCGAAGACCCCAAGGTCTTCACGCGGCCGTGGCAGATCGCGATGCCGCTCTACCGTCGGGTGGAACCGAACATGCAGCTGCTCGAGTTTCGCTGCAACGAATTCGTCGAGGAGTTCATGTACGGAAATCTTCGCAAACAGCCGTTGGTCAAGCACTGGGAGGGTGATACGATCACGATCGATATCACCCGCAAGGTGCCGCCCGGTGACCTCTTTTATCAATGGTACGGTCGATGACATGGGACAGGCGTCAAATATCCCGACACGGGATAGTTGAGCCGCCGCGACGACGGGCGCCTATCTTGGATCTATAAAGCGGCAGGGAGGCAAACGATGCGAACGAAGCTTGCCATGGCAGTCTGTTTCACGGGTTTCGCAATGACGGGATGGTCGTCTTCGGTGTCGGCACACCACGCGTTCGCCGCGGAGTTCGACGCGGATAAGCCGGTGAATTTCAAGGGGAAGATCACGAAGATGGAATGGGTCAATCCTCACACCTGGTTGCACGTCGACGTGAGGAACGAGGATGGCACGGTGGTGAATTGGGCGATCGAAGCGGGCACGCCCAATGTCCTGTTCCGGCGTGGTTTCACCAAGAACTCCTTGCTGCCCGGTACCGAGATCGTGGTCGATGGGTACCAATCGAAGGACGGGACGCATCGGGCCAACGGCAGAGATCTTACTTTTCCTGACGGACGCAAATTGTTTCTCGGCTCCTCCGGAACCGGCGCTCCGTACGAGTTGGCGCCAGAGGCTCAAGACAAAAATAACTGAGACTGCGCATCATCTGACGCGCTCGCACCCGGAATTTGTAATTCGACGGGATCGGCATGCTTTTTCTGCCTTTCTTTGAGCAGCTGGCGGATACCCCATGGAGCGTGGGTCTCCACGAATCGGAGATCGCCTACTCCGTCATCGAATCGATTCACGTGTGGTCGCTGTGCCTGTTCTTCGGCTTGGCGGTGATGTTTGACCTGCGCCTGCTTGGTTGGACCATGCGGAAGGTGCCGGTATCGGAATTTTCTCACCGCCTGTTGCCCTGGACCGTGGCGGGGTTCGTCATCTTGGTCATCAGTGGCACGCTGTTATTTTACGCCATACCTCTCAGATCCTATCAGAACATTTTCTTCAGGTCCAAAATGATTTTGCTGCTGTTGGCGGGTTTGAACGTGTGGATCTTTCACTCACGCGTCTACCCCGGGGTCACCAAGTGGGATCTCGACGCGGTGCCACCCAGGGCAGCCAGGGTTGCCGGCGCGCTTTCCCTCGCACTATGGATCGGCGTCGTCGTTTCGGGACGAATGATCGCGTATAATTGGTTCGACTGCGATAGGCAGCCGCAACCGGCGATCATCAATTTTTTGACCAGCTGTGAACCTGCCGAGGATCACTGATGTCTTTGCTGCCATTCTTCCAGTGGTGCTACCAGTCGGGGCTGGGCGTAACGATACGAACTTCGACTTGGGCGTTCCCTGTCATCGAAGCTTTTCACCTTCTCGGCTTTGGATTGACGGCCGGAGCCGTATTGGTCGTGAATCTCCGCCTGCTCGGCGTGGGGCTGAGCCGACAGCCGGTCGCGCAGCTCTCTGCGGCCGTCAAACCGTGGCTGATAGGAGGCGTGACCTTGATGTTCATATCGGGCATCCCTTTGTTCCTTTCGGAATCGATCAAGTGCTATTACAGCTTTGCCTTCTGGGTGAAGATGACGTCACTGTTCCTGGTGCTTCTCTTTACTTTCACGGTTCAGCGCCAAGCGATAAAAGCGGGCCTAACTTCCAATCGACCGCTGCTGGGCCGTTTGACCGCGCTGATATCGTTGGGTCTGTGGTCTGGTGTGGCTTGGGGCGGGCGCTGGATCGGGTTTTCGTAGGCGGGGCGCGGACCGATGGACGGCCCCCGCGGCTGCGGTGCCAAGCCAATTCGGACCCGCTACCCGCTCGATCGGGCTATCGACCAGTGCCGAAAAACGCTAACATTGACGCCAGATTTGGTCAGGGGGGATCCCATCCAGTAATACACTGCGACGCAAAAAGGAGGCCATCGTGCACGGGCGGAGGTTCTCAGGTTTGATGATGACGGTCGCCGTTGTCGCGGCCGTTATTTTGGTCTCCATCACGCGAATGTCGGCCCAGGCTCCGGCGGGTTCCGCCACGGCGGCAGTTCCAGCCACGCCGCAGAAAACGCCTTGGGGCGAACCCGATCTTCAGGGCATTTGGACCGACGAAAATGACACGCCGTTGCAGCGCCTCCCCAAGTACGCGAACCAAGAAGTCCTAACCGAGGCGCAGCGAACCGAATTGGATAGATCGCGATCGGAACTGCTCGGTCGCGACAGGCGTGCGGAGCGCGGCACCGAGCGCGACGTCTCCGGCTCCTACAACAACGTGTTCGTGTCCTTCAAGCGCGTCGGCGCGCGCACCTCGTTGATTGTAGATCCGCCCAATGGCCGGATTCCGCCGCTGACGCCGGAGGCTCAGAAGAGAGCCGCCGCCGAGCGGGAATTTCGTCTCGCGTTGTTGCAATCGACCGAGACATGCAAGAACAAGGAGGCGGCCTGTAGCGGCGGGAAATACGATCCCACGCCTTCCCCGCGGCGTGCCGAACTTCCCCCGCGCTACAACACCGCGCGCATGAATCGCAATGATGGTCCGGAGGACAGTTCGTTGGCGGAGCGCTGCTTGACCGGCGGGCTCCCCGAATTCGGAACCAACACCGGCAGCTTCCGCCGAATCGTGCAGACGCCGGGAGGAATCGCGATCTTCTACGACGTGGGTCAGGGGCAGGGGTGGCAGCGCAACATCGTCATGAACGCAAGCCCGCATCTGCCGGCCAACCTACGCCAATGGTATGGCGACTCGCGTGGTCACTGGGAGGGCAATACGCTCGTCATAGACGTGACGAACTTCAGCCCGAAGACCGATTATCAGGGTTCGCGCGAGAATTTGCACCTCGTCGAGCGCTGGACACGTACCGGGCCAAATTCGCTCGAATACATCGTAACCATCGAAGACCCGACCGTGTGGACGCAGCCATGGACCGTCAAGCAGGAGTTCACCAAGCAAAGCGACGAGGAGAACAGACTTTATTACGAGCCGCGCTGCATCGAAGGAAATTATGGCTTTCCTGGATTGATGCATGGCCGGCGTGCGGAAGAACGCGCCTTTGCGGAGGGACGAGGTCCTGATCCGGCAGTCAGGGACGCCATGAAGGGTGGTTTCGTGTTTGACGATGATCCGTTGCGGTAACGCCTCGCGAGGCAAGCCATCCGAGTTTCGTTGAATGAGCCTCGGCAGCGGTCGTATCGGTAGCTGCCCTTGGAGTGTGCAAGAAATCCGAGTTACAGTCGGGACCCCTTCCTGCGGAAGATGGGAGTGAAATCATGCCTAGTTGCAATGCGATGGGTGCGATCATGCTGGCCGCGTTGCTGGCACTGCCGGTAGCCGCGAAGGCGTTTGACGGATCCAAATACCCCGACATGCAGGCGCAATGGAGTCGGCCGCGCGGCACCGGCATTCAATGGGACCCCGCGAAGCCGGGCGGCCGGGCGCAGCAGCCGCCGCTGACCGCAGAATATCAAGCCATCTGGGAGGCCAGCATGGCGGACCAGGCGAAGGGCGGCCAGGGCAATGATCCGCTCTACCGCTGCTTCCCGGTCGGCATGCCGCGCGTGATGAACGCGGTTTTCCCGATGGAAATCGTCATCACCACGGGCACGACCTATATCCTGTTCGAGGCCTCGACCCCGCGCCGCATCTTCACCGATGGGCGTGTTTTTCCCAAGGATCAGGAGCCGAATTTTCTCGGCTACTCCATCGGCAAGTGGGTCGACGAGGATGGCGACGGACGCTTCGACGTACTCGAGGTCGAGACGCGCTTCGTGAGAGGCCCCCATGCCTATGACGGGAGCGGATTGCCGTTTCACGCCGACGACCAGGCGTGGTTCAAGGAGCGCCTCTATCTCGATCACGCCAATCCCGACATTCTAAACGCCGAGATCACCACCTACGACCACGCCCTGACGCGCCCCTGGACGATAACACGAAGCTACCAGCGCACCCGCAACCCGATCTGGTTCCAAAATAATTGCGTGGACGACAACAAACACGTGCAGGTGGGGAAGGAAGATTATTTCGTCGGTGCTGATGGGCTGCTCATGCCGGTCCGCAAGGGACAGGCGCGCCCGGACCTCAGGCACTTCGAATAGACGAAGTTCTCGCAAGGCGATCGAACTCGGATCTCCCGCCATGGCGCGGCGAGCCACACTCCATAGACACGCGTAGGCAGCGTGAGCCCGTATATCGGAAGGGAATGACGATGTTCAAGTTCGGCTCGATATGTCTGGTAACCGGCATTTTCTGCGCGGCCGGCGGAGTCTTGGCTTCGGAGGACGCAAAAAAGCTAACTCGGCTCGGCTGAGCCGGCTTGGCATTGAGCGGCAATCATCGCCGGGCTAAGGTACGTTTTTGCGCCCTCTTGCGATGCTTGAGTCATTATGCACTCCTTCTTCAAGTGTCTGTAAACATTGGAATCGTGTTGTCGTCAGTGACGCGACACGGGCGACCTTTTCGGGCCATCGCAGATTTGACCGA
>Ga0302324_100016883_pt1 | contig 14511 bp, 16 predicted proteins | sample Palsa_T0_1_FD_201949 | JGI IMG/M metagenome (GOLD analysis project Ga0302324, IMG submission 201949) | Peat permafrost microbial communities from Stordalen Mire near Abisko, Sweden - Palsa_T0_1 | ecosystem: Environmental > Terrestrial > Soil > Palsa > Peat permafrost | place: Sweden: Abisko...
GGTCGTCGGGCCTAATGCCACCTTCCTGCGCTACATCGGCCAGGTGCTCCCCTCGCTGGGCGAGACCAGCGTGCTCCTGTCCACCATCGGCGACCTGTTCCCCGGCGTGAGCGCGACTGCGGCCGAGTCCGCGCAGACGGCGGCGATCAAGGGCCGGATCGGCATGGCGCGGGTCATCGCGGCGGCGATCAGGGATCGCCAGCATGTCCCGGACGAGCCGCTCGAGATCAAGGCCGACGTGGCCAGCATCCGGCTCGCCACCGCCGCGGGCCGGGAAGAGGCAGCCCCCGCGGTCGGCGCGGGCGCAGGGCGGCTGCGGCTGACGCCGCGGACGATCTCTCAGGCACGGGAACGCGCCCGCCGCTCCCGGCGGCCGCACAACCAGGCGCGGTTGGTTTTCGCCAGGGAGATCGTGAACGCCCTCACCCGCCAGCTGACCGCGCGGATCGGTACCGACGTGCGGACCGGCGAGATGCTGATGGACCAGCAGGACATGCAGGACCTGCGCCGCGAGCTGCGGGCCGACCCGGCCGTGCGGGCCGCTATCGCCCGGCTCTGGCCGGTGCTCAGCCCGCAGCAGCTTGTCAGCGACCTACTGACCGACCCGGCCCGGCTGGCCGCGGCCGCGCCGAGGATGCCGGCCGCCGAGCGCGAGTTGCTGCTGCGCGAGGATGGCGCGGCCTGGACGCCGGCCGACGTCCCCCTGCTCGACGAGGCAGCTGACCTGCTCGGTGAGGACGACCGCGGCGCCCGCGCGGCGGCGGCCAGGCGACGGCGGCAGGAGGAGGCGTACGCGCAGGGCGTGCTCGACATCATGAGCCGGGATGAGGACGACGACGAGGAGATTCTCATGGGCGCCGACCTTGTCGACGCCAGCCGGCTGGCGTCGCGGTACGAGGACGAGCAGCACCTGACCGCAGCCGAGCGGGCAGCGGTCGACAGGACCTGGGTCTTCGGGCACGTGATCGTCGACGAGGCACAGGAACTGTCGCAGCTAGCCTGGCGGATGCTGATGCGGCGCTGCCCGGCCAGATCGCTGACGATCGTCGGCGACGTCGCCCAGACCGGCGATCTGGGCGGCCTGCCCTCATGGAGCGAGGCGCTCGAGCCGTACCTCGGGGACCGGTGGCGGCTGGCTCCGCTGACCGTCAACTACCGGACCCCGGCCGAGATCATGGCAGTCGCGGCGGACGTGCTCGCGGCAATTGACCCGGCGCTTGAGCTACCGCGCTCGGTCCGCCAGTCCGGCCGTCAGCCGTGGCAGCTGCAGGCTGAGCCCGCCGAATTGACGACGACGGTCGCGCAGGCCGCGGTCAGGCTGGCGGCGGAGGCCGGTGACGGCAAGCTGGCGGTGATCGTCCCGGCGGCGCTCGCCGATGGGGTCGGCGCGGCCGTCAGGGCCGCGCTGCCGGGGACCGCACTCGGCGCTGACCCGGACCTGACCAGTCCTGTCGTCGTGCTGACGGTACGGCAGGCGAAGGGCCTGGAGTTCGACTGCGTGCTGATCGCTGACCCGGCGGCCATCCTGGCCGAGTCCCCGCGCGGGCTTAACGACCTGTACGTCGCGCTGACCAGGGCGACGCAGCAGGTCGGCGTGGTGCATCCGGGTCGCCTCCCGGACGTGCTGGCCCGGCTGGCGCCGGCCCTGAGCCCGGCCGGGATCGGCGGCTGACGCCCGGCCGCCGCGGGCATCGGGGAGCGCGGGAGCGCGCCGGGCGAGCAGGGCGACCGAGCAGTTACTCGTCGTCGTCCTCGTCGTCGCGGCGGTCGTTGCCGGTGAACCGGTTGAACAGCTTGGTCCCGGCCCCGGCCGCGCCGTTCGCGACGCCGCGGACGGCGCCGATCAGCGGGTCGTTGCTGCGGTTCCAGGAGTCCTGGTAGGACCGGGCCGCGGCCCGGAACTCGTCGCCCACCGAGGCTTCCGGGTCGTCCTCGCGGCGCGGGTAGCGCCCGGCCAGGATGTCGGCGTACTCGCCTTCCTGCGCCCAGTGGTCCAGCGCCGCGAACCGCACGACCCCGAACGGGTGCGTCGTCCCCTGCAGCTGCAGCAGCTTCAGCAGGCTCTCCCTGACGTCCGGTACGGCGTCGTACTCGCGGGCCTGCCGGTGGAACTCGTTGCTGCTGAGCTCGGCCAGGCGGCGGCCGCCAGCCAGCTTCATCAGCGAGCGCCGGGCGGCCTCGACGTCCTGGGTCGCGAGCAGGCCCGCCCGGTCGCAGGACATCTCCGACTTGCGGTGCCATTCCTCGAGGGCCCAGATGACGCCCTTGAGGCCGATCCAGGCGAACGGCACCAGGGCCAGCCGGTTCGCGAGCGCGATCAGGTAATACAGCATCGTGTTGTAGACCGAATGGCCGGACAGCACGTGGCCGAGCTCATGCCCGATGACGAACCGGATCTCCTCGGGATCCATCAGCTCGACGATGCCACTGTTCAGCACGATGAACGGCTTGTCCGCCCCGAGCGCCATCGCGTTGACGATCGGGCTCTGGCTGATGTACAGCTCCGGCACCCGCGGCAGGTCCAGGATGTAGCAGCTGTCGAGCATCGCCTGGTACAGGTCGGGGAACTGATCCGGCGACGCGCGGACGGAGCTGGCCAGGAACATCAGCCGCAGCGCGCGGTCGTTGAACAGCCCGGCCAGGTTCCGCAGGATGGTGTCGAAGCCGGTCAGCTTGCGCAGCGCGACGAGCGCTGACCGGTCGGCGGGGTGCTCGTAGGCACGTGAGCTGATACCCGGCAGACGGATCCGGGAGCGGTCGGGCAGAGTGGTCATAGGAGTCATCGTAAGCGCCCCGCGCAGGAGGTTGACCAGATGTCAGCAGCAGTTTTGCCGGCCATGTTCGAGCCGGATGCGGAGTCGATGCCGGCCGAGCTGCTCACCGGACTTCAGCTCGAGCGGCTGCGCGAGCTTGTCGACCGGCTGCTGGCGCTCGGCGGCCTTCAGGGGGCCAGGCTGAAGGAGGCCGGGGTGGCAGCCGGAGCCGACGTGAACCTGGCCACGCTCTCCCGACTGCCCGCCACGGACAAGAAGGACCTGTGGGACGCCTACCCGTTCGGCCTGCTCGCGGTCCCGCGTGAGGATGTCGTCGCCGTGCACGGCTCGAGCGGCACCGGCGGCCGCCCGACCCTCGTCGCCTACACGCGTGACGACCTGACGCTCTGGGCCAGGATGTGTGCCCGCGCGCTGGCCGCGGCCGGGGCTACCCGCGCCAGCCTGGTGCACAACGCCTACGGCTACGGCCTGTTTACCGGCGGCCTGGGCATCCATCAGGGTGCCATCGAGCTCGGTGCGACCGTCGTCCCGTCTTCCGGTGGCATGACGCCGCGGCAGGTGACGCTCATCAGGGACCTGCAGCCGGACATCCTGACCTGCACCCCGTCGTACGCGATCCGGCTGGGCGAGGCCCTGGCCGAGGCAGGCGCCGGTCCTGGCAGCGGACTGTCGCTGCGGGCCGGGATCTTCGGCGCCGAGCCGTGGACGGAGGAGATGCGCCTGCGGCTGGAGGAACTGCTCGGCATCCGCGCGCTCGACATCTACGGCCTGTCTGAGGTCATCGGGCCTGGCGTCGCGGCCGAGTGCATCGTCGCCGCCGACGGACTGCACGTGAACGAGGACCACTTCCTCGTGGAGGCACTTGATCCGCTGACCGGGCTGCCGGTGCCGGACGGCCAGCCGGGCGAGCTCACCTTCACGACCCTGACTAAGCAGGCGCTCCCGCTGCTGCGCTACCGGACCGGCGACATCGCCGCCCTGCGCCGCGGCACGTGCGCCTGCGGCCGCACATTGGTCAAGATGAGCAAGATCACCGGCCGCAAGGACGACATGCTGGTCGTCCGGGGCGTGAACGTCTACCCCAGCGAGATCGAGCGCGTGCTGCTCGGCCAGCGGGCGCTGGCACCTGACTATGTGCTGGTCGTGGACGAGCGGGCGCCGCAGCACCGGCTGCTGGCGATCTGCGAGACGGGAACGGGCTGGTCAGAATCTCAGCCGCCGGTCAGCGAGATCGAGTCGAGCCTGAAGGACGCGCTGGGCCTGTCCGTTGCCGTCCGGCTGCTGCCGCCGGGGTCAGTCCCCCGGACCGAGGTCGGCAAGGCCGTCCGCGTCCTGCGCTGGCGGGGTGGCGACCCCCCGCTGCCCGGCATCGACTAGTCAGCGGTTAGTCAGCGGACGGCCGGCCCCCGCACTGTGACGATTCCAGGGCAGCAAAAGCCGCAGAACGCCTCGCCGGATAACCGCGGCTGTCACAGTGTCGGCGCCACGGGCTAATCGCGGCCGCCGGAGAAGATCCGCAGGAAGAACAGGAACACGTTGAGCGCGTCCAGGAAGATCGAGGCGGCGATCTGCGGTGCGGAGGCCAGGCCCTTCGACCGGCGGAGGCGCTGGAAGTCGAACATGGTGAGGCCCGCGAAGATCACCAGCCCGAGGATGGCGTAGATCAGGTCGCCGCCAGGGATGTGCGTGAAGATCAGGATGACGGCGAGGATGATGAGGCCGACCAGGGCGAAGAAGGAGATCCGGCCGACGGCGGACAGGTCGCGCCTGGTCGCGTAGCCGTACGCGCCGAACCCGGCGATGAACAGCGCCGTGGCCCCGGCCGCCTGCCAGAGGGTCTGCGGGCTCGACGAGGAGTAGTACGCGACGGTCGGCCCCATGCCGAGGCCGAGGAACAGTCCCATCAGCAGGAGCAGAGCGATGCTCGCGCCGCCGGAGGCCTTCCGGGTGAAGTTGAGCGCGATCAGGCAGCCAAATCCGACGATGAACCATGCGATCGACCAGCCCATCGACAGATCCCGGCCGGCGTAGCAGCCGAGCGCGAAGCATCCGGCAGCGAGCGCGACGAGCCACATGACGTGACTGAACAGGGTCCTTGTCTGGTCCCGGTCCGCCATGGCATAACTAGCCGAGTAGTCCACGTGACCCTCCAGCTTGCTCGGACCGGATCGGCCTGGCGAGAAAGGCCGGCCCGGTAGTCCGCGTTCCCCCCATATCTACCCCCTAGTCCGGCCTATCAAGACGGCCGGTGCCGGCTACCGAATGTCCCGTGATGTGCTGGGCATGTGCAGGTGGCGAGAAAGGAAGCCAGATGACGCAGCACGGCGGCTCCGGGCAGTGGACGGCGGCAGATGCAGGAGACCAGCACGGCCGGATCGCGGTGATCACCGGCGCGACCTCCGGCCTCGGGCTCGAGACAGCCAGGGTGCTGGCCCAGCACGGGGCCACGGTGGTACTGGCCGGGCGGGATCCCGGCAGGACTGAGGCGGCCGCCAGGCAGCTGCGGGCCGAACTGGGCCAGGGCCTGGCCGAGGCTGCCGGATCGCCGGCGGCGGGGGCGGGGGCGCCGGCGGCCGTGGAGACCGACACGGTCCAGACCGCTGAGCTTGACCTCGCCTCGCTGGAGTCTGTCCGGGCGGCGGCGGCTGACCTGAGCGGCCGGTTCCCCCGGCTGGACCTGCTGATCAACAATGCCGGCGTGATGATGCCGCCGTACTCGCTGACCAAGGACGGCTTCGAGCTGCAGTTCGGCACCAATCACCTGGGCCATTTCGCGCTGACCGGCCTCCTGATGAACTCGCTGCTGGCCGCGCCCGGATCGCGCGTGGTCACGGTGAGCAGCAACGGGCATCGGGCCGGCCGGATGAACTTCGCCGACCTGCAGTCCGCCAGGCACTACCAGAAGATGGCGGCCTACGGGCGGTCCAAGCTCGCGAACCTGATGTTCACCTACGAGCTGCAGCGGCGGCTGTCAGCCGCGGGCGCGGACACGATCGCGCTGGCCGCGCATCCCGGAACAGCCAGGACCGAGCTGACCCGGCACATGTCCGGCCTGTCGCAGGGCGCGCTGGACCCCCGCTTCGGCGCGCTGAACTCCTGGTGGGTGCAGGACGCAAAGATGGGAACGCTGCCGATCCTGCGCGCAGCGACCGATCCGGCTGCTATCGGCGGCACCTATTACGGGCCGGGCGGGTTCATGCAACTCACCGGGTACCCGGTTGTCGTGACCTCCAGCGGCCGCTCCCAGAACAAGGAGGTGCAGCGCCGCCTCTGGGTCGAGTCGGAGCAACTGACCGGGGTGACGTACCCGGTCTAGCGGCCGCCGTTCTAAGGTCACTGCATGCGTCAGCGGATCGGCATCATGGGCGGCACGTTCGACCCGATCCATCATGGCCACCTGGTCGCGGCCAGTGAGGTCGGGCACTTCTACAGCCTCGACGAGGTTATTTTCGTGCCGACTGGCGAGCCCTGGCAGAAGGGCGACCGCAAGGTATCGCCGGCCGAGGACCGGTACCTGATGACGGTCATCGCCACGGCGTCCAACCCGAGCTTCTCGGTCAGCCGCGTCGACATCGACCGGCCGGGCGAGACCTACACGATCGACACGCTCCGCGACCTGCGGGAGGAGCGGGGACCGGACGCGGACTTTTACTTCATCACCGGCGCGGACGCGCTGGCGAGACTGATCTCCTGGCGGGACGCGGGGGAGCTGCTCTCGATGGCGCATTTCGTCGGGTGCACCCGCCCCGGTCACCATCTGTCGACGTCGGACGTGCCGGATGACCGCATCAGTCTCGTGGAGATTCCCGCGCTGGCCATTTCGTCGACCGAGTGCCGCGAGCGGGTGCGCGACGGCAACCCGATCTGGTACCTCGTGCCGGATGGGATCGTGCAGTACATCTCGAAACGAGGGCTCTACCGCGGCTAGGCTCGCATCGGGCGGGGCCGGCGGCACTGACGGCCAGGGGAGCTGGCTGAGGGGTCACAGGGTGCGCCTGGAGGCAGTGAGCAAGCGCTACGGTCTGCGGCAGCCGTGGGTTGTCAGGGACGTCACCCGCGAGGTCGCCGCCGGGCAGCTCATCCGGCTGGAGGGACCAAACGGCAGCGGCAAGTCCACGCTGCTGCGGGTGCTGGCCGGAGTGACCCGGCCGACCGCGGGCCGCGTCACCGGACGCCCGCATACCGGGTATGTGCCAGAGCGGTTCCCCGGTGGTCTCGGCTTCTCCGCCAGGGAGTACCTGCAGCATCTCGCCCGGATCCACGGGCTGTCCGGGGCAGCCGTTGACGCCGCGGTCGATGAGTGGCTCGGCCGGCTCGGTGCTGCTGACTACGCCGGCACGCCGCTGCGAACGCTGTCCAAGGGGATGTGCCAGAAGGTCGCGATCGCCCAGGCCCTGCTCGCCGGGCCTGATCTGCTGGTGCTGGACGAGGCGTGGACCGGACTCGACCAGGCGGCACGCGCGATGCTCGACGCAGCTGTGGCCGAGCGCGTGGCTGCGGGTGCCATGGTCGTGTTCGTCGATCACGATCCGGCGCGGCTGGCCGGCCAGGTGGGCGAGCGCTGGCAGATGGCGGGCGGCACGGTGTCGGCGGCGGAGCCAGGCCCAGTGCTGGCGGCATTCGCGCCGGCGGCCCCGGTGTCGGCGGCCCCGGGCGGCGGCGTTAAGACGCTGGCGGCCGTCGTCATCGAGCTGACCGGGCTCGAATCCGGATCGCTGGCGCGGCTGGCTCAGGCGGACGGCGTCCTGGCCGTCGCCGCGGATTCCGGCGGCCCGGTGCCCGACGATGAGCCAGGCAGGGCACTCGGGCTGGTCACGCTGACCGTCGACAGTGCCGCATCCGACGAGCTTCTGCGGCAGCTGCTCGGCTGGGACGGCGTGCACGTCCTGGCTGTACGCCCCGCTGCCGGGCAGCCATCCAGGCCGTCGCCGGATGGCCGCGCGGGGACCGAGGAGGGGAGCAGCGGATGACGGCCCTGCTGCGGTACCAGGCCGCGAACCTGTTCCGATCCCAGCGGTGGATCTTCCCGCTCATCGCCTACGCGCTGCTCATCTCGGTCGGCGGAGCGGGCTCGGGCGGTCAGTCGGTCAGTGACGGGCTGGACTGGAGCGCGGCCATTCTGGTCCCGGTGATGGCGCTGCTGACCAGGTCAATGCTGACCGCGGAGCCAGCGGAGGCACGGGCCTGCGTGTCAGCCGCGACCAGCCCGGCGCGAGCGCAGCTGGCCACCCTGCTGACCGCCTTCGCCGCCGGCGCGCTTCTGGGCCTGGCCGGGGCTGGCTATGAACTGGTCGTCTCCGGGCATAAGGGGCCGCTGCTCGTGCCGTTCGCAGCCGGGCTGGGCAAGGCGCTGGTCTGCGCCCTGGTGGGCTCTGCGATCGGGACCCTGTTCAATCCGCCGCTGATCAGGCACCCGGCAGCAGCACTGCTCAGCACGATCACGGCCGTCGTGGTCGCCTGGGTCTCGAGCATCTCCCCGGCGAACGCCGCCCTGCACGGCAGCGGCGCGGCAATACAGTCCTCGGCCTGGCCGTCAGGGGTGCCGCTGCTGGCCGGGCTCGCCCTGCTCGCTGTGTCCTGGACTGCCTCCTGCTGGCTCGCGGGGCGCCGGTCGGGCTAGCCGCCGGGCCGTCTCGGGCAGCTGCGGCCGCTGGGAATCGGGGGAGCGGGGAGGCCTCGTTCCCGCCCTAATGGGCGAAAAGCCGTGAAACACATGGCCGCGAGCGCTCGCGTTGTCGGTGACGGCGGATACGCTTGATGTAGCTGAAGATGGGCTTACTGAGGAGGACTGCCAGCACACGTGACTGCCACCAAGAGGGCCGTCGAGCTCGTGGAGATCGCGGCCGCAGCCGCGGCTGACAAGCTCGCATCCGACATCATTGCCTACGACGTCAGCGAGCAGCTTGTGATCACTGACGCCTTCCTGCTCTGCTCGGCCGCCAACGACCGCCAGGTTCGCGCGATCGTGGACGAGATCGAGGAACGCCTCCGGAAGGCGGGCGCGAAGCCTGCCCGGCGCGAGGGCGAGCGGGAGATGCGCTGGGTGCTGCTGGACTACATCGACGTCGTGATCCACGTTCAGAATGCCGATGAGCGGGTCTACTACTCGCTTGAGCGGTTGTGGAAGGACTGCCCGGTGATACCGCTGCCCGAGCCTGTCGGCGCCGCGGGCACGGCCCGCCAGAATGGCGCCGGTCCGGCCGATCGGGGTTAGCGCTTGACTGCAGTGGATCCGGCTGCGGCGGAAGAACGGCCCGCAGCGGAGGACGCGGCTGGCCTGAGTACGCCGTCCGGCAGCGACGACACCGACGTTGTCACCCTGGTGGTCTGGCGGCACGGGCAGACGGACTTCAACCTGGAGCGCCGGTTCCAGGGCCAGACCGACGTGCCGCTCAATGAGACCGGCCGCGAGCAGGCGGCTCGAGCCGCGGGGTACCTGGCGGCGCTTCGGCCGTCGGCTATCTTCTCCTCCGACCTGCAGCGGGCCTCGGCGACGGCCGACGCGCTGGCCGGCCTGACCGGTCTTCCCGTGCAGCTCGACAAGGACCTGCGGGAGCGTTCCGGCGGGTGCTGGGAGGGGCTGACGGACACCGAGATCCGGGAGCGATTCCCGGCGGAGCGGGTCACCTGGGCGCCGCCGGACGGAGAGGCCTCGGCGGCTGTCGCAGACCGCGCCTCGGCCGCGCTTGAGCGGGCGGCCGACAGCCTGGCCGGGGGGTCGCTGGCTGTCGTCGTGGGGCATGGCGCGGCCCTCGGGCTGGCGCTCGCCCGGGTGCTGCGGATCCCGTCGGAGCCGCGGGCGCTCGGGCCGTTCGGCAATTGTCACTGGTCGGTCCTGTCCCGCCGGCGCACGCGCTGGCGGCTGCTCGAGCACAATGTCGGCATGCTTCCTGAGCCGGTGACCGATGGCCTACCCGGCGTCGAGGAGTCGTGACTTTCTTGTACACTGGCGTGGCGCTGTAGCCGGAAGGCTCACGCGCCCGAGGGGCTATAGCTCAGCTGGTAGAGCGCTTGCATGGCATGCAAGAGGTCCGGGGTTCGAATCCCCGTAGCTCCACCTGCGGAAACGTGAGCTTCCAAGATCGCAGGTGGCGACTTTGTAGCCGTCTCATGTAGCAGTCGCCGTCAGTTCTGGTCGGTGTCCAGCAGTCCGTCCAGTTTGCGGAGTGCATCGCGCTGGGCCTCGTCTGCGGAGTCGGTGTAGATCTCCAGGGTGCTGATCCTGGTGTGCCCGAGGATGGCCTGGGCGTCGCGGGCGGGCACGTGCAGGTCCTTGAGTAACGAGGCGACTGTGTGCCTCAGGTGGTGGATCTTGATGAGCCGGATCTTGTTGGTGTCGCAGATCCGGCGGAACGAGCGGACGAGGTTGCGGGGCTCGACCGGCCGGCCGGTTCTGGTGGTGAAATGAGATCGGTGTCAGGCCAGGCAAAGGCGAGCATCGCCCGGTCGGCGGCTTGCTGTTCGGCACGTAGTTTGAGCGCTTCGGCAGCGAGGTCTGGCAACGGCAGGATCCGGTTGCCGGCGTGGGTCTTCACCGGTCCGAGCCGGAGTTCGCCGCGGACGCGCTGGAGCTGCTGGCGCACGTGGATCACGGCCCGGTCCAGGTCGACGTCATTCCAGCGCAGGCCGAGGGCCTCGCCCCGGCGGAGCCCGCAGAGCGCGAGCAGGACGAAGGCAGGGTACAGCGGGTCTGTCTTGCTGGCGGCCAGGAACTGGCGGGCCTCGCCGGCGGTCCAGGGCCGGATCGGCGTCCGGTGCCATTCGGGCAGCTCGGTGCTGCGGGCGACGTTGCGGGTGACCAGCTCCTCGCGCACGGCTCGGGAGAGCGCTGAGCTGAGCACTGTTTTCATGACCTGGACCTTGCGGACTGAGTTACGTTTCTCCAGCTGCTGGTTCAGGAACATCTGGACAGCCGGGACCGAGAGCCGGGTCAGATTCTTGCCGCCTAGCCCTGGCATCAGGTAGATCCGCACGATGGTCTCGTACAGGCGTAGGTAGCCGGCCGCCGATTGCGGCGAACGACATTCTCGAGCCAGTACTCCAGGTAGCGGCCCACGGTCCATGAACCGTCCCGGAGTTTCCGGAGGCTCCATCTTGTGAGAGGAAGATGGAGTCGTGGGACGTGGAGGAAGCAACTATCCGCCGGAGCTGCGTGAGCGGGCAGTCCGGATGGTCGCCGAGGTCAGACCGGAGTACCCCTCAGACTGGCCGGCGATCGTGGCGGTGGCCAAGCGGCTGGGCGTCGGCTCAGCGGAGACACTGCGCAAGTGGGTCCGCCAGGCCGAGATCGACGGCGGGACCCGGCCGGGCGTGAGCAGTGAGGAGTCCGCGGAGCTGCGGAGGCTGCGGGCTGATCATCACCTCAGGAGTGACATGTGCCCACGCCTTGCGCTTCGACCGGGCGCGGGGAACCCGAAGCGCCCGGCCGGTGCGCAGGCACGCGACCAGGTCACGCTTGAGCGCACCGCGGCTTTCGACAGAGCCTGGTAGATCGCCTCGTGGCTGATCCGCATGGACTCATCATCGGGGAAGTCGACCTTTAGCCGGGCGGCGATCTGCTCCGGACTCCATGCCGTCACCCACCGCCGGTCCCCGCGATGCGGCTTGTTCCGGCCCTTCCACGGCGCCGCCGCCGGGCCCGCCACCGGCGTCCCGTCCGGGAGGCGGACCTGGCCTGACAGCCGTTCCTGCACGTACTCGCGCAGCCGGTCATTGGCGGCCAGCTTCGCGGTTCTGGGTCGCTGCGCCACCAGCTCGGCCTTCCACTGCGCCACCGAAGCCCGGTAGTCGAGCCTGCCCCCGCGGGTCGCGGCGTTGCGGCGCAGCTCCCGCGAGATCGTCGAGGGGGCACGGCCGAGCTGGCGGGCGATCTGGCGCACTCCTGCCTGCTGCGCGCGCAAGATCGCGATCTCCTCGCGTTCGCGGAACGTCAGGTACCGGCCCGACAGCGGGCCAAGATCAATCGGCATATACCGCCACGGTGACGGAACCACCGTGAGCCCACCGCCTGCGGTACGCCGGCCGCGAGCGCGGCCTCCTCGGCCAGCAGACCCTTGCCGATCTCACGCCAGAACTCGCGCTCGACCTCCCGCCGATGCGCTGGCGCACCCGGCGACTTCATCGGCGACCGCCCCGTCAGCGCCGTCATCCATCCTGCTGGCCTGCCCATCAGCACCTCCGGACTCGAGGTGTTGCGACGACCGCTTGAATCCGCCTGGCAGCCCCTGTCCGAATGGAAGATCACTCCGGCAGCGGGGTCGCGGGGCGACCGCGTTGGCTAGCGCGCCGGCGACCAGTTTCGTGCGCAGGTGATCAGCCATCGGGTAACCGCCCCCCGGCGGGAGGCGATGTCGATGACCGTGGCCAGGTACAGCCACCCCTGCCACGTGGAGATGTAAGTGATGTCGCCGCACCAGCGGGAGTTGACTCGCGGGCGTACCTTATCCGCGCGGGTCGTGGCCGCCGGGGCGGCGATTGTGGTCCGCTTCTACCGTTTCGGCGCCCGGCCGCGGCGAAGGCTCCGTGGCTGCGAGAGGCTTCCCGTCTGGCCGTTCACTTTAGTAACGTTTCGTCAGGCAGCGCAGTGACGAAAATTCCTTCGATGGGACCCGATCATCGGAGGTCTTTGGCCGCTTGAGGCCCGTCCACTGGTACCTGCATGCGCTTCCTTCCGTTCTCAGGGTTGCCCGCAGAATAGGGCCCTTGCCGCCCGAGGCAGGCGCTGGATTGTCCAGCAGGGATCGTCGGCAGTCCACTCGGAGCCGCAGCCGAGCAGCCCGGCAGCCACGGGGCGCCACCACCGCCGGCGCCCACCGCTGGCGTCGGCATGAGTGTTGCCGGCGACCGGCGGCGGGATGCCCCACGACGGGCCGGTGACGGCAGCAGTGTGCAGGGACGGCACCCCGGTAACGATTCCGGGCCGGGCGTTGAATGCCGGATCGTTGACCGGACGCTCCTCGCCGTAACGCCCGACCAGCCGTGAGCTCCTGTCATCGCCGCCTCCGTCCCTTCGACTGCACCGGGTTGCATCGGTCCTCTTGACGCTAGGAACGGCGGGGGTTCGCGGCGACTGCCTGACAGGCAGGTCTTCCGCAGCCCGGGTACGCCGCGCGGCGTAGCAGCCTCCCAGGCGCTTCGCCGCAACTTCCTCCAAGCTCCGGGCCGCCCATGGCGCATCAAGTGAACGTGTTCAAAATGATCGTCAGAAGACCGTTATCGGGCGGTACGTGACATACCCGAGGACGGCCTGGCGCTGCTTACCGATGGCGATGGCAATGCCGCCGGCGGCCACGCCAACCGCCAGCGGTAGATAGGCCAAGATCGAGACGGTTGGGGGCACTGACGGCATAGCAGTGAAGGGCTGACGGTACGCCGCGCGGCGTAGGCCGGCCGCCGGAGGTCCGCCCCCCAGGCGGTCGCCGCCAGACACGGGCCTGCCTAGCGTCGCCAATACAGGCATCCGGCACCGGGCGGGGGGAACTCTCATGATCCAACCTGATCGGCTTCTCAAGGCACACGGCTGGAAAGACGGTGGTCAACGGCCTTACCTTCACCGTCCGATCGTGGGCGTGGACCGGCCCACCGCATGGCCAGCGTCGTGGCATCGGCGCGGTGCTATCCCGTGGGCCGGGTTCGCGGTGATGCGCGCCCACGCAGTGGCCGCATCGTCCCCGGCCGTGGTCCCGCTCAGGACGCAAGAACCATGACCGCCACTACCGGCCGCCGGCTGCACAGCACGCAGACCCACACGCTGCCAGTTCTCCGGTGCCCGGAAGGGAACGCCCGCGCCGCCAATAAGCCTGCCGCCGAGCCGCGCGCCGCCGCGGTCATAGCCTTTTCCGTGCCGTGCTGGCGTGCGGTGCTGGAAACACGATGGACGTACTGGATGAGCCAGGTTACTGAGCTGTCCCTGGCCTTTCACACCGCTGCCGAACGCATCGGCTACACCTTTATTGGCTCCGAGCCAGAGCTTGAGCGGCTGCAACGACAAATAGCCGCTGCCCGGCGGGCGCTGGTCGACATCGACCACGCGGCCGCCCGGCTGTCGACGGGCCGCTTCGGCTATTGCGAGCAGTGCGGTGCCGACATTCCGGTGGCCCGGCTCGCCACCATCCCTGAGGCCCGTTACTGCCCGGGCTGCTCCTCAGGACGCCATGACCAACCTTGGGTGATCCAGGCATGGCTGCTGGCGGTACTGACGGCGTAGTGGTCCACGAGTCGGCTACGCCGCACGGCGCAGCCAGCCGCCGAAGGTTCGCCCGTCAGGTGGTCGTCACCAGAAACAGACATGCCTAGCGTCGTGAGCGCGGGCAGCCAACAGCGACGAAGGGCACTGTGATGATTAGGAAGCCACTACCGGATCAGCCGGCCGGAACGGTCCGGCGGCCCGGCGCGTCAGGGCCGCCCGGCGCCCCGTCGGGCGGCTCGTGATGAGCGGGATCACGGCGAGCACAGCGTTGTGGTATGCGAGCCGGGCGACTGGGATCACCTCGTTGGTGCTGCTGTCTGCGGTGGTGCTGTTGGGGATCGCTGTCGACCGGCAGGGGCGGCTCCCGGGGCTGCCCAGGTTTGCCGTGACCGGGCTGCACCGCAACTTGTCGCTGATCGCGGTGGTGTTCGTGGCCGTGCATGTGGTGAGCGCGGTCGCTGACAGCTATGTGAGCATCAGCCTGGCCGCGGCGGTCATTCCGTTCGTGTCCAGCTATGAGCCGTTCTGGCTCGGGCTGGGCGCGGTCAG
>Ga0302324_100016885_pt1 | contig 14509 bp, 11 predicted proteins | sample Palsa_T0_1_FD_201949 | JGI IMG/M metagenome (GOLD analysis project Ga0302324, IMG submission 201949) | Peat permafrost microbial communities from Stordalen Mire near Abisko, Sweden - Palsa_T0_1 | ecosystem: Environmental > Terrestrial > Soil > Palsa > Peat permafrost | place: Sweden: Abisko...
CGAACTTGAGAATTTGAAGGCGCAGGTCGCGCGATGCGCAAATGTTTATCAGCTTCTGAGCCGCATCCCTCGTCGAGGAATTGTTTGGAATACTCTCGATACTCTAAAGGAGCAAGGCCACTTCGCTCGCTTGAAATTCCCTGAGTAAACCCGGTGACGGAAAGCCAAGGCTAACTTCCTAACTCACGTCGTCTCGAGCGTTGCTTCGTTGCGCGCCGAATCCAGCTACTGAAAAACGCGACTTAAGTGGCTGCCCCACCGAGCGCGAGATAAGCGGTCCGTCAATTCTCAGATCATTAAATTCGCTCTCGCGTGAACGATCAACCAAAAATATGGTTGAATAAATCACTCCGATGTGATTATCTAACGTGGTCATCACCCCGTGAGGGGTGGGCCATAGGCACTCAACATAGAGCCGGCGGCATGATCGGCACATGACGGGGAGGTAGGACGATGAACCAGGTATCGATCTTTTATAAGGGCTCAGCGGTTCTTTTGATATCGCTCGCACTTGAGCCAGGCGCGATTGCCCAGCAATCGGCCACCGCACCCGATGCGCTGGAAGAAATCATCGTCACCGCTCAACTTCGCAAGGAAGACCTGCAATCTGTACCGGTATCGGCGCAAGTCATCGGCGGCCAGCTCTTGATTGAGCAAAATCGCAATTCATTGGATGACCTTACGCAAACCGTGCCGGGCGTGCACGTTGGCGGAGGCGGCGATTTCAGCGACTCCTTGTTCATACGTGGTATTGGCTCCGGAGGCAACCCGGGCTTCGACCAGTCCGTCGCCACATTCATTGACGACGTCTATTTTGGCCGCTCGCGCTCGAGTGAGGGCAACTTCCTTGATTTGGATCGAATCGAAGTCCTCAAGGGCCCGCAAAGTACCTTCTTCGGCAATAATGCCATCGCCGGCGCGCTCAACATTGTCACCAAGAAACCGGGCAATGATTTTGAAGCAACGGCGCGCGTACTCTACGGCATGCACGGCCAATATGCGCTGGAAGGGGAAGTAACGCTGCCCATTAACAACCAATTGTCGTTTCGAGTAGCGGGCATCGCTGACGGCGGCAATGGTTGGATACACAACGTCAACACCGACGAGGATGCACCCGATACTAATAACAAAGCGGGCCGCATCACGGGTGTGTACAAGCCCACCGATGATCTAGACGTGACGCTTAAACTAGAAGCCAGTCGTAACCGAACAGCGGGTACCGACCAGGGCATCCCACTACAATATGCCGATTGCCCAGCACCGCCGCCGATCGGTGCCAATCAAGGGGGCGTCTTCTGCGCGCAGGCCTTGGCAGGCCACATTCCCATCGGGCTCGATCAGAATCAAAACTCGGGATTGCCCGGCCAGTATTCCATTCTCGACAATTACTCGAGCGCGATCACGGCCAACTATCGCTTGGGCGACCTGACACTGACTTCGGTTACCGGTTACTATCAGTATGACTTCGCTTCGCGCGGCGATCAGGTCGGATTTTCGGAATTTCTAAATACGCACTCGTCTTGGGAGAACTACAACCAGTTCAGTCAGGAGCTACGTATTGCCTCCCCGACCAATCAAACCTTTGAGTACTTGGCGGGTTTGTATTTTCAAACTGACAACCTGACTCAAAGCATAGAGTTGAATGCACCTTTCGTGGATGCGTTAGGTCCCATTCTCGGTGTCCCCGCTGAGTTTCTGCCGCTCTCCTGGAGTCCGGGGTTTTCGCAGCGAGAAGACGTCTATTCAGCCTTCGGGTCACTTAGCTGGAACGTGACGGACCAATTGAAGCTCACGGGGGGCCTGCGCGGGAGTTCCGTCAAGAAGGACTTCTCCGGATACAATCGATATGGCACGAGCGATCAGGTCTACGGTGGCTTCACGCCTACACCACTACAGTATCAGGAGCCTTGGTCTGTTATTGAAGGAGCGCCTGGCGCGATTCAGTTGAGCCGGCGCGACACTGCCGCATTGCCCTCGGCCAAACTCCAGTACCAGATCAACCGTAGCGCGATGGTCTATTTTTCCTATTCGAAAGGCTTTAAGGCGGGGGGATTCAACGGAGCCGAGCCTTTCAATTCGCCCGATAACCTGACTTTCGGCCCTGAGCACGTGAACGCGTATGAGTTGGGCCTAAAGAGTAAGTTCTTCGACGATCGTGTGTTGTTGGACGCCGATGTTTTTCGCAGCGACTATAAAGACCTGCAGGCCGACGCCTCGATCTTCGAGCCCGCCGTAGATGCCTACAGCTCCGTCGTGAGAAATGCCGCCGCTTCACGTTCGCAAGGCGTCGAACTTGAAGCGCAGTGGGCAGTGACCCGATACTTTCGGTTGGCCGCGAACGTGACTTACCTTGAATCGATTTACGTCGACTATCCCAACGCGAGCCCCAATGTACTGCAGGTGTACTGCCAGGCGAACTTTAAAGCGGCTACCGAGTCGGCATTAACCCCTTATTGCTCACCATATTTTGGCCCCACCGCATCGCCCGGCGGCATACCGACCATCAGTCCTTTCTTGAGTCTGGCGGGACAAACCACACCGTTCGCGCCACGATGGAGCGGCAGCCTGAGCGCTCGATACAGTATGTTGCTACCGGGAGCCTTCAAGTTGACCTCAGAGCTAAATCCGTATGTCACCACGAGATTCAATGAGCAAGACTCTCCGTACGTGCTCGGGACGGCTGGCTACATGCGGCTCGATGCGCGGCTCACACTTGAGCCGCCAGAAGGCCATTGGGCGGTTGACTTGATCGGTAAGAATTTAACTGATCAAAACATCGTCACAAATTACTTCGGTATTTATGTCACGCAAAAGGAAGAGCCGCGAAATGTGGCCGTGCAATTCCGTTATCGCTGGTAGACGATGAGAACGCAAGGGTGAGGCCCGGGATAGCGTGGCGGCGATTTGGGCCTGCCCTCCTCGCGCTCGCTGGGCTGATTGGTTTCATGCCGGCGGAAGGCGGCACGACTGACGCGAGTACTCGTGGGAACAGCGCCGATCGTTGCAAGTCGCTGGCGCAGCAACACATCGATCAGGGCAGCGTCACGTCGGCGCAACTTTTCCCTGCCGGATTCGAAGCATCTCCCGGAACAGCAGCGGCGGGCGTGCCCGGCTTTGATCTACCAGAATCTTGCCGCGTGAGTCTTCTTCTGACGCCGACTGCAGACTCGCAAATCAAAGTCGAGGTTTGGCTGCCGACGCTAACCTGGAACGGCCGCCTACAGGGAGTCGACAACGGCGGCATGGGCGGATCCATCAATAGGCGTGCCTTGATGATGGCCCTCAAATACGACTATGCCGCGGCCTCTACCGACACGGGGCATGAAGGAAAGGATACCGATGCGAGTTTTGCGCTCGGGCATCCTGAAAGGGCGATCGACGTCAGTTGGCGCGCAATTCACCTCACCGCACTCGTCGCCAAGCAATTGATCAATGTTTTTTACGGGCAGCCAGTTCGATATGCCTACTTCTCGGGGGGATCTAACGGCGGCCGCGAGGCCCTCATTGAGGCGGAGCGATTTCCTGAGGACTACAACGGGGTGGTTGCGGGGGCGCCGGCGGTAGACCCCGCCAACAATCTCAGCACTTGGGCGTGGCTAAGGTTTCGCTTGTTCCAAAATCCGTCGCGCTTCATTCCCGATAGCAAGGCGGCGATGATTGCTGCGGCTGTCATGAAAACCTGCGATGGCTTGGACGGTGTAACCGACGGTGTAATTGATGACCCCACCGTATGTAATTTCGACCCAGCTGTGCTGACTTGTCCCGGTGAGGATCTGCCCAACTGTTTAACCAGGGCACAAGTTGGATGGCTTCACGATCTGTATCAAGGCCCAGGTGGCGATTACAAAGGCCGGCGCAATTGGGGCTTTGAACGCGGCGGCGAAACCGGCTGGGTGCCGATTTGGTTCGGCAAAAGCGCCGATGAGATCTTAGGTCCCGTATTCAGTATCAGTTTCTTTCGTTACTTGGTGTATGGCGATGCGGATTGGGATATTTCGCGATTTTCATTCGAGCACGATCGTGCAGCCGCCGTCGAACGCGTTCGCGGACCGAACTTTCAGGCTGACGATCCCGACCTGCGAAGATTCAAGGCGCACGGCGGAAAACTGATCCTGTTTCAGGGCTGGTCCGATCCCTTGGTGCCTCCTCGCATTCCCATCGACTATTTCAAACGGGTGCAAGCGCGCCTAGGCAAGCAGGCAACGACCGAGTTTCTCCGCCTGTACATGGCGCCCGGCGTTGGTCATGTCATCGGCGGAGCAGGGCCCAACGTTTTTGGCCAGTTAAATCCCGGCGCTGCATTCGATGCAGATCACAGCGTGACGGCGGCGGTCGAACGCTGGGTGGAGCACGGAGTCGCACCGAATGCCATCATCGCGGGCAAGTACGATAACGATCTGGAGGCGCTGCTCGCGCCACACTCTCTGAAGCCGCTGCGCGAACGACCGCTCTGCCCGTATCCGCAGATCGCGCGCTGGGATCGCAAGGGCAGCAGCGACGATGCGCGCAGCTACTCTTGTATTTTGCCCAGGGCGTAAAGCTCACTCGCGCCGCGAGAAGTCCTCGGGAGCGCCGCGCGCAGGGTGATTGCTGGTGGCAACGCCGTAAAGCGCCGCAACCAGTTCTTTGCTCAAGCCATTGGGCAAGAAATCCACCATGTCGCGGCGCAGCTTTTGCACCAATACTGCACGCGTTGCGCGCAGTATCGAATCCGAGTGCCGCGTGATTGCCCGTGCCAGTTCCCAAGCGCGCGGCAGCAGTGCGGTGCGCGGGTGAATCTCCTGGACTACGCCTCGTTGATAGGCTTCCTTGGCGCTCAATTTCATGCCCGTTAACAGAAAATATCGGCCGAGATTGGGGCCCAGGATCGCAGGCCAGACCACATGTACGCCATCGCCGGGCACGAGATTTTGAGGAAAATGAGGCGCGTCCTGAAAATACGTGTCCTCGGTGCAAATGACGATGTCGCTGAGCAGCGGCACCTCCGCGTGCCAGGTAGCTGGGCCGTTCACCGCCGCGATGACGGGAACCGGCACATCAAGTTGATTGATCTGCAAGCGATAAGCCTGCTCATAAAGCCCGTTGAGAAATTGCAGCACTCCGCCCGCGGCGATCGCCGCCTTAGCACTATCTTCCGGGTCTGCGGCAGCACAAAAGGTGTCGCCGGTGCCGGTCATGATTACGCAGCGATTGTCTGAATCGGCTCTGACCTCCGCAAAGCAATCACCAATCTCCTTATCCGGAATGGCTGACCATCTAAGGTTCTTTCCGGCGCTGTGAAATTGCAATTCGAGAATGCCGTCTTCACGCCGCATTTTGATATGACTGAATCGGTTGGCGTAATCACTGAGGATTGTCATCGCAGACTCCTTTACCCTATGCGGGCAGCCATGCCGCCGTCCACCGGCAACATGACGCCGGTGATGTAACGGGCATCATCCGAAGCTAGAAACAACACCGCCTTAGCGGTGTCCCAGCCCGTGCCCAATTCATTTTTCAGCGGCACGCGTGAGCGCAGCAGCCGACGTGCCTCCTCCGGCGTGCTACCGATGGCCGTGGAAACGGCCACGATTGCCAGGGGCGTGTCCATCAGTCCGGGCAGAACCGCGTTGCATCGTATGCCATGTTTCGCGTTATTGATGGCCACTGCGACGCTCAAGCGATTCACACCGGCCTTCGAGAGTTCATACGCAAGCAAGCTATCGCCGGAGACGGCCTCCAACGAAGAGATATTCACGATGGCGCCGCCGTTTTGCTTGCGCATGACGGGAATTGCGGCCTTGATGGTCAACCACATGCCTTTGAGGTTTACTTCCATGGTTCGGTCGTAACTTGCCTCATCCGCCACATCGGCTGGTCCGTCTCCGCCCATGATCCCGATTCCCACGTTGTTGACGAGAATGTCCACTCGCCCCATGCGCTCTTGGGCCGTTGTTAGAATATTTGTAGCTTGCGTGGCGACGATGATGTCAGCCTGAAAGCTGGTGGCACGACCGCCAGCCTTGACGATCGCCGCAGCGGTCTCTTCTGCCCGCGCCAATTCGCGGTCTACGCACAGCACCTGCGCGCCCTCTTGGGCCAATACGATCGCAATTGCCTTGCCGTTGCCAATCGTTTCTCCCGGCTGTTGGCCCGCGCCCACCACAATTGCCGTTTTATCAATCAGTCTTCCAGCCATACCTTTCTCCCCCGCTCAGAATTGTCGGTTCTCCTAAACATGCAGTCCATCATACCCTTCTGGTTTATTCAACCATCTTTTTGGTTGACAAGCTTCGCGCTGACCACTAATTTGTCATTTGCGGGCGAAGCGATTCCGACCCTCAAGAGATGGCCGGGTAGGAAATCGCGTCTGGGGAGGGACACATGCTTGCCAGCCTAGCGCTTGGGGACTTGCTGCACCGAACCGCGGTGCGCCTTCTCAACAAGCTCGGCCTGGTGTGTGGAGAGGTAGAAGAGGCGATCTACGGCTTGACCGCCGTGTTTGAAGTGGCGGTCTTGGACGTTCCTGACCCATACTGGATTGAGGCAGTCGCGGCGCTCACCGCAACGGACGTGATAGCCCACTGCCGCCAAACGCTTGCCGGTTTCAAGTTACCCAAGCACGTGCATTTCGCGAGTACGCTGCCGAAAAATGCGAGCGGTAAGATACTGAAGCGCGACCTGCGACTCCGATGGATTCAAGAGCAGGCGCGACGTGCAGAAGCCTAAGTGGTTAGCGGCCTATGCGCTGGGCGTTTTAACTCTGGTGAGCTTTTTCAACTATATGGATCGCATGGTGCTCGCGGTGCTTCTGGAGCCGATGCGCAAGGAACTCCACTTGAGCGACGCGCAGTTGGGCCTGCTCACCGGATTCGCCTTCGCGCTTTTATATGCGTTACTCGGCATACCCCTGGCTCGGCTCGCGGACCGCAGCTCGAGAGTCAAGCTGTTGGCAGCGTGCCTCGGCCTCTGGAGCCTTATGACCGCCACCACGGGTATCGCTCGAAGCTTCGCGCAGCTTTTTTTAGCGAGAATGGGCGTCGGGATCGGCGAAGCGGGCTGCGTACCGGCTGCACATTCGCTCATTGGTGACTACTTTCCGGCCGAACGTCGCGCCATGGGTGTGAGTACCTTCCAGGCCGGCGCACTCGCGGGCGTGAGCGCGGGATTGATCATCGCCGGGGTTCTCGCCGAGCGCTTCGGCTGGCGCAACGCGTTGGTAGTCGTCGGCCTCTCGGGATTGCCTCTCGGTTTGTTGGTTCTTTTGACGTTTCGAGAGCCTGCACGCCACGGTCACGATCACACACTCGCTCCCGAAACTGCATTCACCGCGATAGTCGGCCTACTGCGGCGTCGTGCGCTACTCAATTTGATCATCGGGATCTCCATTGGTGGATTTGGCAATTATGGAATCAACCAATGGCTACCGTCCTTTTACGTCAGAAGTTTTGGCATTTCCTTAAGCCGAGTTGGGCTTTTGGCGGGCATGGCGGCCGGAATTGGCGGCGTTCTTGGGGTCCTGTGCGGCGGCTTTGCCGCGATGAAGCTCATTCCGCGTGATAAGCGTTGGGAGCTATGGCTGCCGGCAATCGTTTACTGCGCCGCGGCGCCCGCTTACGTGATTTCTTTTTTGAGTCATTCTCTGGAAGTCGCAGTGGGGATTAATATCATCGCCACCTTCTTGGTTGCCTCAGGCGGCGGTGTGGCGTTATCGTCGCTGCAATCCTTTGCCGAGCCCCATCGGCGCGCGCTCGTCATTTCTTTGACGCTATTCTTGTCCTCGCTGATTGGCTTAGGCTTGGGTCCCCTCCTAGTGGGGATACTCAGCGATCGCCTTAAACCCGTACTTGGACTGCAAAGTCTGCGTTATGCGCTCGTGTGTTCCACCATTTCCTTGCTCTGGGCGGGGGTACATTTTTATCTGTCGGCCCGCACCGCAAATAGAGAGCGCATTTGAACTAGTACGAGGCTATGGTCGCAGTGCGGAGAGAACGAAATCGACTACATGTTTCTTGCGCAATGCAAGCATGGCGCGCGTCTTGATGTCCATTTTTAAGATATGCGAAATCGTATAGGCATTGCTGAATGGGAATTGCGACACCGAGACGATCGTAATCCACAACTGATTCGGATCGATATCGGGTCGAAAGCTACCGCGTGTGACACCGTCCCGATAGATGCTGCTGACCCGCTCGACAAACGGCGTATTTATGTCAGATACGAACTTGGAATTGCTCAAATGCCTTCCGCGCAACCGATTTTCTTCCGATACCAAGGCGACGACGTTCTGATGCTCGTTGATATTGTCGAAATAGCCGGATATGACGTTAGCTAAGCGCTGTTCTGGCGACAGCTCATGATCGGGCGATTGAGAATCGAATGAACGTACCAGTTTGTAGCCGTATTCGATCGTCGCTTTGTACAGACCGTCCTTACTCTCGAAATGATAATAAAGCGCTTGCTTGTTGACATGCGCTTTCCGCGCGATCTCCTCAATCCGGCCGCCTCCAAACCCGTGCTCGGCAAACTCCTCAAGAGCTGCCCCCAGGATCATGTCCTTAGTGCGATCGGGTTTTCCTCTTATTACACCCTTCTTATCGAGTTTTTTGAGCACGAGGCACTGTACCTTGATTTGCGGCCTAGCAGGGTTGGTTCGGCGCGAGCGGACCCAAATTTGGGGCGCCCTTATTTTAGCGTCAGTGTTCGGGGTACGCGCGCAAGTCCCTGTTCTCAAAGAAACAGTAGCAAACTTCCGTCGCCGAAGCCACGGGCTCTCGGGCTTCAGGCGCGGCAGCAGGGGGAGCGTCACAGGTAGCGGTTGCGCAGAATGCCAATTCCCTCGACTTCGAGCTCGACAACGTCGCCCTTTTTGATCCACCGATCCATTTCGAGACCACAGCAGCCGCTGATGGTGCCCGACCCGAATACCTCGCCTGCAAAAATGGTCTCGTCACGGCTGGCAAATTCGATCATAGCGGCAAAATCATGCACCGTACCTGTGATCGGCTTTTTCGCCCATTCTTCGCCGTTGACCCGCACGTAGGCGGTGCCTCCGTAGGGCGATTGCATTTCGTCGCGCGTGACAATCCATGGTCCTAAAACGTTGCAGCCGTCGCAACTCTTCGCCTTGCAGGGACCAAGGCCTCCGGGCATCTGCTCGCTTTGTATATCCCTTGCCGAAACGTCGTTAAAAATCGTGTAGCCGAAAATATGCGCGGACGCGTTGTCACGAGAAATGTTCTTAGCCGTCGTTCCAATACACGCTCCGATCTCCACCTCGAAGTCGAGGTATTTGCAATCGCGCGGCCATCCGATGTCCGCGTCATGCCCGACCACGTTCAAGCGATTGCCGAAATAAAACAATGGATTGTCCTCTAAGGGTTTCGCCAATCCCGCGGGCTTCGGCGGCACCGGCTCGCCACGCTCCCGCGCCTGCATACGCAGCAGCCCGTACGGACCGTCGATCAAGTGCTGCTTAAATCCTGCGAAGTCGCGCAGCTGACGCGGTTCGGGGAGTGGTGCAAGCAGGGAAACGCCGCTAGACAGGGCCTGCCAATGCCTCTCCGAGCGTGTCGCCCTGTCGGCCACATCGTTGAGTTGGTCGAGCGCCGCCGCTCCCGCATCGATCAAACCCTGCATATTTGCGAAGCCATCGTAATCGTTCATCCCCGACAGATCCCGAGCGGCCGATTGGATATCGAGGATCGCCGTAAGATCCCTGGAAATTAAACCGAGTTTCCCCGCTGCACCGCGTGTTGAAAATGTCGCAAGTTTCATCGTTTTCCATCTCCATTGTGCAGGGAGAATCCATACTCTCGGCTTGCGTGTTCGGCAGTGATCATTCCGCGTTCTAAGTCGGCACGAACCAATTCCTGGTTGCGCTCTTTGGGCGGCCCGAAGCCGCCGCCGCCGCCAGCGATGATGTGCACCCGATCGCCCGCTTCAAGTGACACGTCGCCTTTGAGTTTGCGTTCAACAGGCAGACCGGCCCTGTGTATCTCAACGAATCCGGGCGTTCCTTCGCGGCCACCGTTCAAACCCCACGGTGGGCACTTGGTGCGCTCGAAGTACACCGTCAACGTGCAAGGCGCAAGGATCTCAATCACTTTCACCGTCCCGAGTCCGCCGCGGAATTTTCCCGCGCCACCGGAATTGGGCCGCAATTCGGCAGACAGGACTCGCAACGGATAGGAAGCCTCGAGAAATTCAGCCGGCGTGTCGAACATGTCGCCATGGATGAGAGATTTATAAGGAGACGCGCCATCCTGATGTGCGGATGCCCCCCAGCCGCCATTGCCTGATTCGAGATGTTGAAATAGCTCAGCGGTCTTAGGGTTGCGACCGTGGATCACGTAGGTTCCATAGGTGCCGTGATGGCCCGCAGTGACTCGGTCAGGTATTGCGACGGCCAAGGCACGAAATATTGTGTCGACCACCGTCGGCAACGTATAACCAGACCCTCCCATTGGCGCGGTTGGTCCCGCGCTTAGAAACTTCCCGTCAGGGATCGTGACCGTCAGCGGCTTAAAGGCACCTTCGTTGCCCGGTTCAGCCGGCGTAAAGAGATATTTGCATGCGATGCGCGCCGCGCAAATCGCGCCGCCATTCACCCCCGCGTTGATGGGTCCGATCAGCTGACCCGCGATGTCGGAAAAATCTATCTCAATTGAGTCACCCGTCACCCTCACGGCGATGTCGATCGGGATAGTATTGTCGCTTGATATCCCGTCATCATCGAGAAATGAGCTCGCTCGATATTCTCCGTCGGGTATGGCCTTGATCGCGGCTCGAGCAACCGCTTCAGACTGCGCCCAGAACAGCGCTATCGCGGCCGCTACGGCCTGCTCGCCATATTTATCAATCACCCCGACGGTGAGGTCGCGGCCCATAAAACAGCCGGCAAGCTGCGAGGAAATGTCGCCCATGACCATGGTCGGAAAGCGGGTATTGTGTTCGATGATGCGAAATATTTCCTCGACCCGTTCACCTTGTGAGTAGAGCTTCACGGAGCGCAGTTGAATCCCCTCTTGGAAGATATCGGTCGCCTGCGTCCCGAAACACGAGCCAACCACCCCGCCGCCTACGTCCATCCAATGCATGAGAATGGCCATAAAACCGAACAGCTTCTGACTCTGCGCGCCCACATAGATCGGGGTGTACATCACCACATTGTTGAGATGCTGGCCCATCGATCCCGCATGATTGTTGATGATGACGTCGCCTGGCCGCATATTGGCGGCACCGTAAATGGCTAGGCCGTCCCGGACCGCGGCTCCTAGTGCATTCGCAACGAAAATCGGCAGGCTGCCTCGCCCCTGTGCAATGACCCGTGCCTCGGCATCCAAAATACCGACAGAGAAGTCCCGGTATTCGTAGATAAGCGGCGAAAACGCCGTTCGCATGATGTTCTTGTCGATCTGATCAGTGATTGAACAGAGGGCATAGCGAATAATCTCGGCCGTGATCGGGTCAACGCCCTCAGTTTTCGTGGCGGCCGGTCGGTTGTACTCTTCACTCATTTATTGCTTCTCCCTGTCAGCCGCAGACAATAGTCACTTCGCCAAAGCGACCCACCGCGAATTTGTCGTCTGGCTCAACGACAATCGTCGAACCGTAGTCCTCAATTACCGCCGGGCCGCCAGCCGCGAAATCGCGGGGCAATGATGCTCTCGAGTACACCGGAGTGGACAGCCTGCGCTTCAAGGTCGAGTAGTAGACCGGTCTGTAAGTCGGCGCGGGCGGCGATCTCGCGGCAATTGAGAAGTCGTGAAGCCCATCGAGCTCGATGGTATCGCCACTAGAGTATCCGGTGGACTTCAGCGCGACGAACTCGACCGCAGCATTCGCGTCGGAATGGCCGTATCGGGTGGCATAGGAGCCGTGAAATCGATCGCTAATGCTCGAGGCGTTACCTTGGTGAGTAATGTCCAAGCGCAATGAATGTTTTTGGCCCCGATAGCGAAGTTCTGCCGCCCTTTGAAAATAAATTCGATTCGAATGAGCTTCTAGTCTCAAGGTCTCAAGGATTCCGGATTCCATGGTCGCAAAGACCTCGGCCATGCTGGTCACGCTAGCCTCGTTGAGAGGTACCAGGAATGTGCGGGTGTCATCTATTCGGGCCGCGGCGAGTAGCATCCCCAGCGCAGAAAAGTTTCCAGGCTGAGGCGGAACGATGACGCGAGGTATATGAAGGTCCCTCGCCAGCGAGGCCCCGTGGAGCGGACCACCTCCGCCGAACACGAATAGGTCGAATTCCCGGGCATCGTGCCCCCGTTCGATGGTGATTTCCTTGATTGCGCCGGCCATTGTCGCGGTGGCCATTTGCAGAATGCCGCTGGCGACCATGTCCAATTCGTTCGGCCCGTATCCCAGTGGCTTGCAGATTCGGGTGGCAATGGAGTCGCGAGCCGCCTGCAAATCCATTTGCAGGGCTCCCCCCATGAACGCGCCAGCACTAATTCGACCCAAGACAAGATTTGCGTCGGTAACCGTGGGCTCGACGCCGCCGCGCCCGAAGGCCACGGGTCCTGGCTCCGAACCAGCGCTTCGTGGCCCTACACGCAGTCGTCCTTGCTCATCGACCGACGCAATCGAACCGCCGCCGGCGCCGACCTCGACGATATCCAGAATCGGTGATCGAACCGGGAATCCGTGATCGTAGCCGCCCACGTAATAGGTGGGTTGAACTTCGTACCTTCCGTTTTCCACGAGAGCGCATTTGGCGGTGGTACCACCCATGTCGAAAGCGATAAGCTTTTTCAATTCAAGTGCGTCGGCGTAAACGCCGGCACCTATACACCCGCCCACGGGTCCGGACTCCAGCAGCGCTACCGGCTGTTCAGCGGACCTCGCAAGTGAAAGGACGCCGCCGTTGGACGCCATCATATAAAACGTCTTGTTGAAGCCTCCCTTGCGAAAATCCTGCTCAAACTGGTTCAGGTAGTTCTTCGCGCGTGGTCCGACATAGGCGTTGGCAACGGCCGTTGAAACCCGCTCGAATTCGTACCATTCACGGGTGAGCTCCGTGCCGGTCGTAACAAAGGCGTCGGGCATCTTCAAGCGCAGCAGTTTGGCCACCGCGACTTCGTGGGCCGGGTTGGCATAAGCGTTGACGAGTGAGACTGCAACCGCCTCAATTCCCGATTTCGTGAGCATATCGGCGAGCGCTTGAATCTCCTCATGGTCGAGCGGCTCAATTTCTTCGCCGCCCGCGCCAGTACGGCCCGTGATCTCGAATGAGCGTGTTCGGGGTACCAGTGGCGGCTGACGGACATAATGCAGGTCGAATCCGATAGGTCGATTCGCCCGGCCTATCTCCAACACGTCTCGAAAGCCCTTGGTCGTGAGCAGCGCAGTCTTCGCCCCGCGCCGTTGAACGAACGCGTTGATGATGTGTGTAGTGCCGTGCTTGATGACATCGATGGTATCGAACGGCACATCCATCTGGCGCAAGCAGTCGATGACACCTTCGACAAGATTGCGATAGGTCGTCAAAGTTTTCCCGAAACGAATCGTGCGACGCTCCCGATCGAACGCGACAACGTCCGTGAAGGTGCCGCCTGTATCGGCTGCTACGTAAAACGTCAAAGAAAGCACCCCCTCTGGTTGCCTGCATACAAACACATTGCCAAATCTCGGTCAACCATCTTTTTGGTTGACAGAACAGCATAACCCGCCCAGTATTTGCGGGCGATTTAGGGGGTTACCGCATATGGGAAACACAAGGGAATCGAGCACCCTGCTGGACGAACTCGCCGCGGAGCGAGAAATTCGTCGTGCGATGCTTAACTACATCCGTGCCAACGATCGCTTGCAACTCGATGAATTGGCAGCGGCCTATCATGTCGATGCCTACGACGATCACGGCACCTACAAGGGGGGCGTGCAGGGCCTCGTGGCCTGGATTTCGCAGCGTCATATGACCATAGAGCAGTCGATGCACCTGACCGGCGATTCGCTCATTGAGCTGGACGGCAATCGGGCTTTCGTCGAAACCTATTGCTTGTTGTTTCAACATGAGCGCACGGGATGCGTCAATTTGGCGACGCGACAACCCTCCTTCCGTCGGTTTGTGTTCGGCCTGCGCTACGTGGACCGGTTCGAAAGGCGCGAAAATGAGTGGAAGATTGCTCACCGGGTGGTCGTCTGGGAATGGGCACAAGAGGAAGTCGGGAGTCTTACGATGGACCCGACGTGGGTAACCGCTCAGCGCTCGCGGAATGATGCTGTGTACCAGGGTCGCTGATAGTCGAAAGCTCAGCACGGCGATGCAGCAGGCATTCGGATGAATTTATATGCGATGTTCGCCGACGCTGTGCGTCGGCATCCGGACAAGAGCGCGTTGGCGGCGGCCGACCGTTGCCTTACCTACCGCGATTTCGATTCTCGTGCCTCAGAGATGGCGTCGCGCTACATGAACCTCGGATGCGCTCGCGGCGACCGCATCGTGCTTTTCCTGAAAAACAGCATCGACTATCCGATATTCCTGTTTGCGGCGATTCGCGGCGGTTTCATTGTCGTACCGGTGAAT
>Ga0302324_100016886_pt1 | contig 14509 bp, 13 predicted proteins | sample Palsa_T0_1_FD_201949 | JGI IMG/M metagenome (GOLD analysis project Ga0302324, IMG submission 201949) | Peat permafrost microbial communities from Stordalen Mire near Abisko, Sweden - Palsa_T0_1 | ecosystem: Environmental > Terrestrial > Soil > Palsa > Peat permafrost | place: Sweden: Abisko...
ACCGCCAAGAATCATGGTGTTGATTGATCCGCCCATGAAGTTGGTAACCAAGAGGCAGAACACCATGCTGAGTGGGACGGACAAAAGCACAGCGATCGTGGCCCGAGGACTTCCGAGGAAGATCAGAATCATGAAACCCGTGAGCACCAATCCAATAGAGGCTTCCCTCGTGACATTGCTAATGGCAAGTTTGACAAAGACGGATTGGTCAAAGACTACGGCCGTTTTCAAGGATTCCGGGATATCGACTAGATGCTTGATTGCCGATTTCATCCCGTTCACGATTGTGATCGTATTGCCGTTACCGCCTTGCTTGAAAACCGGTACGTAGACAGATCGCTGACCGTCAATGCGCACGATGTTATATTGAAGCGCGCCGGAATCCTCTGCCTTCCCGATGTCAGCGACCAGGACCGACGAATTTCCCACGGACTTGAGCGGTATCGAGTTCATCGACTTCGCGTCCGGAAATTGGCTATTGGCGTAGATATTGAAATCCTTCGATCCGATGCGCACGTCACCTGCGGGCAGGATGAGATTCGAGCTATTCACCGCCTCGACCACGTCATTAAGGCTGAGATTGCGCGCTTCCATCTTTATCGGATCAACATAGATCTGAATTTGCCGGTAGGTTCCCCCGTAAGGCTGTGGCACCGAAGCGCCTTGAACGTTGGATATCTGATTGCGCACTTGGAACTGCGCTATGTCTTTCAGGTTGGTTTCATTGAGGCCCTGGCCCTTCAGGGTCACCAGGCAGACTGGTTGCGTGGAGGCGTCCATTCCCAGCACCACCGGAGGCAGTGTGCCTGGCGGCAGACGACGCAAGTCAGCCATGGCGAGGTTAGCAATGTTGCTCAGCGCCGTATTTGGATCTGTTCCTGGCTTGAAGTAAATCTTGATGAGGCTAACACCCGTGAGCGATCGTGATTCGCTGTGGTCAATATTTGCGCCAAGCGTAAAGAAACGTTCGAAGGTATTTGTGATGTCCGCTTCGATCTGTTCTGGAGGCATCCCGTTATAGAAGGTCGCTACGACTACAACAGGCATATCGATCTTGGGAAACAGATCGACTGGCATCCTCGCCGTATTGACGATGCCGACTAGGGACACCATCAAGCAAATCATGATGATGAAGAACGGGTTTTTGAGAGCAAACTTCGGCATTAATCCGCGCCCCCGTTGTTTGCCGTCGGAAAATCATCACTCGGCAAATGGCAGCTTCCTTCGAAATGCAGACGATCCGCGGAAATTGCCATTCTCTATGCCTCGCTCCCTGCCTCGGACTTCTCAGCACGACGTCCGTGAATGATCAGATATACGGCAGGCACCAGGAAGACGGTCACAACAACTGAAACCGCAAGTCCGCCAATGACCGCACGCGCCAAGGGCGCATATTGCTCGCTTCCGGCTTCCATCCCAAGTGCCATCGGGATCATGCCCAACAACGTGGCGAGAGACGTCATCAGGATTGGGCGCAGTCGGATCTTGCAGGACTGGACGACGGCGTCTAGCAAGGTCTTCCCTTCCCTGTGGAGAGTTCCCGCGAATTCGACGATGAGAATGCTATTTGAGACCACGATACCGGTCATCATGATCACTCCCATCAAGGACATGATGTTTAATGTGCTTCCCGTAACGAGGAGGATCATCACCACCCCGGCCAGCCCCGGCGGAATTGCCATCAGAATGATGAACGGATCGATGAAAGATGTGAACTGGGCCATCAGGATCAGGTACACCATGAGCACAGAAATAATCAGTCCGAGCCCGAATTCCTCGAATGACTTGTTCATACTAACCACGGCTCCGCGCAGATTGAGCACCGTGTTCTTGTCGGTCTTCGTGTTCGCCAGCAGCTTGTTCACATCGCGTCCAACGCGTTGCAGCGCCTCAGTCCTGGTGGAGACATAAATGTCGATCACACGCCGTATCTGGTAGTGGTCGACTTCTGTGGGGGTATTGATCATCTTGATGTCCGCAACTGAACTCAACGGAGTGTATCCGGCTGTGTGATCGCCTTTCCAAAGCTCACCTTGATTGCTGGCTGTCTCATGGGCGTCCTGCATCGGACTGTAACCAGCCGGGTGAATGCCTCGGAGCGGAATGTTTTCAAAATCCTCCATCGACATGTTGTTAATCAGGCTATTTGCATACTGGACCGTGACCATGTAGTTGTTGCCGCTCTTCGGGTCGATCCAGTAACTCGGCGCAATCATGCCGTCGGAAGTCATGGCGGTAATCACGTTTTGAACGACATCCTTGGCGGAGAGCCCGATTAGACTGGCCCTTTCGCGGTCTATGTTCAGCGCAATACCTGGATAGTCAATATCCTGCGGTGTGTAGACACCGCTCACATTCGGTATCCCTTTGATTTTTTGGGCGAGTTCCTTGGCCAATGCGTAGGCTCCATCCATATCCATAGAACTGACCTGAATATCGATTGGCGCCGGAAGACCCTGGTTGACAACGCCATCTACCAGGCCGCCGGCCTGAAAGTAAGCTGTGAGTTCAGGCATGTCGCGAGAAAGCTTTTCCCGCACGCGCTGCATGTACTCGTAGCTCGGGATGCTATGTTCCTCTTTCAAACTGACCTGCACGAAGGCAGTATTCATCGAGGCATTGGTTGTGTAAATGGCAGAAAGGTCGGGATAGACACCAATATTAGAGACGATCATGTCCATGTCTGACGGCTTCACAACGCTTCGGACAATATCTTCAACCTTCGCAATATAGTCATTGCTGACTTCCAGGCGTGTACCGCTGGGCATACGCACGTTAATGACAAATTGACCTGGATCGGTTCGCGGAAAGTAGGCGCGCCCAAGGAATGGAAACAGCACCAGCAGCGTGAGCGCTACCCCGCCCAGAATCGCAGCTGCTGTAAAGCCTGGACGCTGCATAGCGCGCATCGCAAGGCCTTCATACCAATTGAGCATGTGCTGGAATTTTTCGTTGAACTTACGCTCGAAGCGCGCGAAAAATCCGAGCTTTTGATTCTGGCCGTGCGAATCTTCATGCGACAAGCGAATGAAGTTGGCACAGTAAAGCGGTACAACGGTCATCGCAAAGAAGTACGAGGCAAAGATGGAGAGCACAACGCCAAGCGCTAAGGGCGTGAAGATATACTTGCTGATTCCGGAGAGAAAGCTTACTGGGAAAAAGACAATGGACGTTGTAGACGTGGCCGCGAGCACCGCCAGCGAAACTTCCATACCCCCCTTTTCAGCCGCGTCTCTTGGTGCAAATCCCATCTCCATATAGCGGAAGATGTTTTCGAGCACCACAACTGAATCGTCAATCAAACGCGAAAATGCCAAGGCAAGGCCGCCGAGAATCATGGTGTTGATTGAGCCGCCCATTGCGCTTGTCAGCAGCAGGCACACCAGTGCCGAGAGGGGAATTGAAAGCAGAACCGCGAACGTTGCGCGGGGGCTACCGAGGAATACGAGAATCATGATGCCTGTGAGTACAAGGCCAATGCTGGCTTCCTTTACCAGGTTTTTTATAGCCAGCTTTACAAAGATCGATTGATCGAAAACCACCGCTGTCCTCAACGCAGCCGGAATATCGACCAGGTGCTTGATGGCATCCTTCATGCCATTGACGATTGTGATCGTGTTGCTGTTGCCGCCCTGCTTGAAGACGGGCACATACACAGACCTTTGACCATCGATACGGACGATGTTGTACTGGAGAGCGCCGGAGTCCTCCGCCTTGCCGATGTCCGCCACGAGCACGGATGCATTGCCCACCGACTTCAAGGGCATTTCATTCATCGAGCTCGCGTCAGGAAATTGACTATTTGCATAGATATTGAAGTCTTTCGAGCCAATGCGCACGTCGCCGGCGGGAAGAATGAGGTTGGAACTGTTGACCGACTCAACAACATCGTTGAGGCTGAGATTGCGCGCCTCCATTTTTATTGGGTCGACGTAGACCTGAATTTGCCTGTAAGTTCCGCCATAAGGTTGTGGGACCGAAGCGCCCTGGACATTCGAAATCTGATTGCGCACCTGAAATTGCGCCATATCTTTGAGGGCCGTTTCGTTCAGCCCTTGTCCCTTGAGCGTAACCAGACACACGGGCTGCGTCGATGCGTCCATGCCCAGAACAACCGGGGGCAGTGTTCCCGGCGGCAATCGGCGCAGATCCGCCATCGCCAGATTGGCAATATTACTTAGTGCGGAATTGGGATCGGTGCCTGGCTTGAAGTAGATCTTGATGAGGCTTACGCCTGTAAGAGAACGTGATTCACTGTGGTCGATATTGGCGCCCAGAGTGAAGAAGCGTTCAAAGGTGTTCGTAATATCGGCTTCAATCTGCTCCGGCGGCATGCCGTTGTAAAACGTCGCAACCACCACCACCGGCATGTCGATTTTTGGAAAGAGATCTACCGGCATGCGGACGGTATTGACCCCGCCGACGAGCGCCACCATCAGGCACAACATGATGATGAAGAACGGATATTTGAGGGCGAATTTCGGCATTACTTCGCACCTCCGTTGTTCTCTTCTGATTCTGCCTTGAGATCGATCACTCCTCCCGACTCATGGACAACCTCAGACGCAGGTTCTTGCGTGAGAATCGGGGTTACACGCTCGCCTTCGGTGTAATTCTCCTGTCCGCCAATAACGACGCGGTCGCCCGGTTCAAGGCCACCCTTGATTTCGGCTAGCTTTGATCCGCGGAGCCCCACCGGCACAGTGCGGATGCGAATGCGATTTTCAGAGTCTAGGCAATAGACCGTTTGCTTATCCCCTTTGAGCACCAGCGCCTCAACTGGAATAGTTGTCACGTTATCGGCGTGCGCGAGCTGCATTTGAGTATTGGCATACATGCCAGGAGCAATCGAGAGGTCGCGGTTTTCAACGTCGACCTCAGTTTCCATCGTCCGCGTTTCGAAGTTCACATCGCGCGTGAACCTCACGATCTTGCCTGTGAAAGAGCGGCCTATTGCGTCCACCCTCACTTCCATCGAGTCGCCGAGGTGTACGAATTGCACATCGGCTTCGGGAATAGGCATACGCAGACGCAGCAAACCGCTCTGCGACAGCCGCACGATCGGAATGTCTTGCTCGTTTGAATTGGTACCGCTTTGAATCAGAGCTCCGGTATCGGCATAGCGCCAAACAACTACACCATCCAGAGGCGCAGTCACGTTTGTGTAGTTTTGTAACGCTTGTACGCGCTCATTGTCGGCTCCGGCGACTTGAATGTGCTCCTGCGCTCCAGCCGCGGCGGCTTTGGAAGCATCCACCTGAGATTCCGAAGAAAGGTCTTTGCTTTGCGCATCGTCCAGTTCCTGTTGCGCGACCAGTCCTGGCTGTGCCTTTGACGCCTCCAGAAGGCGTTGATAATCGGCGTGAAGTGCCGAATGGATCGCCTCCGCACGCTTGATCTCATGCTGCGTCCGCAGAAGCTCGTCCTTAGCCTGTTGCATCTCGAAACCGGTGCCCCTCAACTGAGCGTTCAATTCCGGAACTTCCAGCACCGCGAGCGTCTGGCCTTTGTGCACCCTGTCGCCAATGTCGACGTTGATCTTGGCCATGAAACCAGTCACCTTTGGGTGAACATCCACCACCTGATAGGGCTGGAATTGGCCGGCAAGACTCAGAGTGTGGGCGAGATTGCCCCGTTGCGCCGTGGCCACCTGCGCTGACGGGATCTCTTCGGCCTTCGCTTTCGTGCTTCCTCCATCTGAATGACAGGCAACAACAAAGAGAGGAACGGGAAGCGTCATCCCTAAAATGACCAGCAACAAACTTTGCTTTCGCATAACTTGAACGCACCTCTGGTGGTGAAATTGGAGATAGCGCAGATGCAGAGTCGCGGCGAATTTCCCCCGAAGGAAATGTCCTCGTGGAAACGACGACTCGCGACATGCGCCCCTTCTGACGGAACGAATGCCTGAACCCTAAACGTGGCGTATTGCTAGGTAAGAGCGGGAGGGGGCCGGACGAAGAACGCTTCCAAGAGTGCTTGCCGTAACCCTAGCGGCGACGGAATCCGGCGAACCCTAGGATCCCCTGAACCTTGCACACAAGATACGAATGCAATTAGCAGAATGAAGAGCGCGGTACTAGATAGGGTGCTAAGTCCTTTAACGGCTGGCCCACCTTGAGCAAAAGCCGACCATTCAGATGTATTGGACTGCTCATTATTTGAGAGGAGTTTGGCGATTGGAATGTGATGAGAAGGCGCCTGCGGAGGGTCGTAAAGGGAAAGCTTATATTGCAGACCCCACAAAAACACAGAGCACGCCAGGGAAATAAAAAGAAATCCCCGAATGCGACTCAGGGTTCGATTTTGTGTCCAAGGCTCCACAATTCACCCTTACCCAGGAACGACATGAGCACTCTATTTCTCCGGACGTTGCCAGAACAGAGCTCCAATGCCCTGTTGTTATTAGTAGCACATCGGCTGCTGTATGTTGCTCAGTTTTTCTGAACCTTCATGAAGCCCAATCACCAAAGCACGACCTTGCTTCCCAGAATGTTTGGTCGGCGCCCTGCAGGCGGGCCCTACCACTGCACACCGGGATAAAGGCTAGGCATGCGGGTCGCGTGAGATTGGTCAGCTCCGGGCGTAAGGCCTTGCCAGACGACGTGCGACGCCGTGGAATCAAGTTCTTGCACAATCGCACCGTTGTAGGTTCAAGGATCGTAAACAATCCGTCCATCGCCGAAGCATTTTCCCCCGCACTAACTTTGCGACCTCCGCTGCGCGCGCTCTTCACAGCACCGCGGATCGCATCGGCAGTGCATTCACCAATTTGTCCTTCCGCTTGCCCGCATCTTCGTTGGTTCGCAATTTGTGCCAACTTTTTGCTCGCGCAGACATAGCCCGCCTAAGCATGCGCTTTGCGCGAAAGACGCGGGACTTCACCGTCGCCAAATCGATGTGCAGCGCATGGGCCACATCCGATTGCGGCGTTTCTTCAAAGACGCATCGTTCGATCACGTGTCTGCAATTCATACTGAGCCTGCTAACCTCGCCACGCACGAGTTCCTCTATCTCGCGCCGGCCGCAATTTTCCTCGGGATTAAGCCGGGTATCCGGAAGGTCCATTGCAATCGTTTCGCTTTCGTCCTTAGCGAGGAATTCGATCGAGACAAAAAGCCGCCCTCGGCGCTTCCTGAGGTACTCGAGCGAGGTGTTTCTCACAATTGCAGTCAGCCAGGTCGACATCGTGGAATCTCCGCGGAAATCGGGCAATGCCTTATACGCCTTGACGAACGCATCCTGCAGGATGTCCTCAGCATCCTCGCTGCCGTTCGTAATGCGCCGCGCGACCTGCAGAAACTGTGATCGGCGCTCTTCTGTCGTCCGCAGAAACATGGCCAGCGCCGCATTCGGAACTTGCATGTCTTCCTCCGCCCCCTGCAATGCTGTAATGATCGACATTTACTTGCTCCCTTGCTGCTCGTTCGCGGAAAATGAGGGATCGTGGCGTCGGCTCAGCAACAGTTTGATCGTCGCCCGCAGCTCTGACGGCGCAACGGGAGGCACGATGCGTTGGTCGTACAGCGCGTCGTTAAGAAAGTCTTCGCCCAAACGGATCACAAGAATCCGGGCATGCGGCCATCGGCGCCGAATCGTCACACTAGCTCGCTCGAGTTCGAACGGTGAAAGCGTGCAGTGAAGAACTGCAAGCTCGATCACTGTCTGTTCGGGGATCATCGACAAGTCGCGGCAATCACTTACGCCGTAGCACCGCAAGTTCGGCTCGCCCCGCAGGGCGTCGTGCGACACGTGGTTGGGAACCTCTAGTCCGATCGAAAGCACGCAGATCGTCTTCTCATTCGAAACCTCTTGGTTGTTCCCCGCGCGAACACCCTCCCGCCGGTCGTCTCGCGCGATTTCATGCATCGTATCCATGACATCTCCATTCCACTGCAGGTTGAGCGAAGCGACGCACGAGTGGGCGAGGTCCTCCCCAGGGGCAATGAGCCGTAGCCAGCGCTAGTTAGCGCCAGCTTTGGAGAGAGAGCTACAACCCACTAAGCCGAGAAGGAGTTGGAAGGAGGAGAGCGGAGCGGAATTAAGGAGCCAAACCTGACGTCGCGTCGAAGATGGGTCGCAAGGATGATCCGTACGTCCGCACCTCTCGATAAGTCGCGCTGTAGTTTACATGGGAGGAGCAGGAGCGATGCCGAAACCCTGTGAGCCTTGTTGCCCGCCCCGGAAGCAGCCGCTCGCGCCACATTCCATTGTTCAACCCACAATTTCGCGACTTGAACGCGCGAAGTGGTACCCGAATGCGGATGATAGAGAGACAGCTTGTAGTTATATCCCCATAGGCCAACTGAAATCGCCAGTCCAAGGAACCCCATGACCGACAGATTGAAAACTCGACGCCAAGCGCCGAATAGGCGATGCGCGATCTCCATCGCTCCGCGCTCTTCAGTCGGTTCGAGAACCACCGGCAATGGCCTTAAGGGGAACATAAGATCGCGATGTCGCATCGGGCGGGGTTTAACCCGGCCCGTTTGGCCTATTAGATGCCTGCCCGCTCGAAGCGTCAACATGAATCATTGCTACACAACGTGCCGCCGATAGTCCGGAAGAATCCCTGCCCACCACCTCAGCGAAACAGTCCAGGAGCGGCATGTATTTGGCAAACGAAGACTTTGAGCCTTTCGTAGTGGAAAACTCTGCGATATTCGCAGGAATGCCGCCTCTGTTTACACAGGGGAAACACAGGCGCTCGCGTTTGGGCGGCTGAGAGACGATCCGTAAATTACCAGTTGGTTCTGTACGGATCGTCCGGCTGCCTGGATTCCGGCGCAGCGCCCGCTGTCAGTGGACCCTTTGATTCTTCTGTGCGAAGACTGAACTCACTGAGTGGAAGAAGTGATTCTGAGAGCCTGAACCTGCGTTTATTCCCAACCCCCGAGCCGGCAAGCGAAACCTACAGGCTAAGAGCTGCCCCTATGGCGTCGCCGGCGGTAGGTATTCCGGTCGATGTTGAGAGAGATGCGGCTCTGGCGTCGGCAATGCAGGCGCGGCGTCGATCCTCTTGCGATCCAGATCTGCTGTGCCCATGCGTCCTCCATTCTCGTTTTCGATTACAACGCGCACATTCCTGGTCTTACGCGGGACCCGAAGAGTAACCGTGAAGCGCGATGCCACGGGAGGCATGTGGGCCGGATCTGGCAAGACGGAGGACATTGTCATCCTTTGCAATTGTGAAGCCAGAATCTTGTCGTCGGCGTCCCGGCTTACGGCTGCGAGAGTCAATTTCAAAGTGCTCCTTCCGTCGTCTGCGGGCAGCCAAACCAGGTTCTTCGTTTTCAATTCAATCCGCAAACTGGCCGTTCGCGTGTCAGGATGCCTCACTACACGAGATATATCCACGTCCAGTGCAGTGAATGGGATGGTTGATTGAGCTGCCTCGGAAAGCTTCGCCATGGTCTGTTGTCTTGGATCGATGGGGGCGTTCTTGTCCGGCGCAAAGTATCCGGCCTTGGTCACCACCCGTAAACTATGATCTCGAACCGAGACTCGAATCCGACGGAACTTACCGTCTGCATCACCATTCTGGTCCTGTGGCTGGTAAGTAAGCGTGTAGTAGTTAGAGCCGATCTGCTCGCTCTGCCTGATCTCCATGTCGACATCGTTGCGATTGAAGAAGAGTTTACCGCCGGTCTCATTCACGAACACGCCGAAATTGATATCGCCGGCAAAGGGATCGCTATCACCGAGATCGATGTTCGACTCCATCGCACTGAGCGAGATACCGGCACTCGCCTTCAGGTCAGGGTAAATGACAAAGAGGCTGATCCTCGCATCGACCATCATGTTGGCGGTGTCGTGCACATACTGTTTCAGCTCTTCCATCGCCTTCGGAGGGAGAATCATCGGGTCGAGGTAAATTCCTGGACCGCCATGGCCAACCCACACAATATTTTTTCGTCCGGGCACGCCCTTGTTCTGCAGCGCAACTTGCTGAAGCGCATCGATCGATTGTGCAAACCGTTCCCAAGAGAACGTGGCGTTCATCTTCTTGTAGGGCAACGCGGCCGGCAGATGATCCAGTGCGTATAGCAGGTCGGCTCTGTTTCTTGTGTAACCTTGGAGCATCTCGAGCGATTCGTTGCCGACTACCATCATCTCTGCGGGAGCAGCCAACTGTGCCGGTTGTGTCAACAAGAACTGCCGCACTTCATAGCGGATGTAAGCAAAGTCCGGAAAGCTCGAGTTCAACAGATCAAGTACAAAGACGGTCACCGGCGCCATTCCATCCGGGTTGTCGCTGCCAGGGTTTGTACTCATAACGTGCGTATCCGGTGCTTCAAATGAGAAGATGCGCTGTGGTTTTTTGTCTTCGGTGATGGTGAAGTCATTTTGAGTTAACCCTGTCACAACTGGGTGCCCTTTCTTGTCCAGCACTGTGACATCGAGGAATACCAGCGTGGAGGTCACCCGAAGTGTCGGCACGTCGGTGGGCGGTGCCTGTTGCCCCTGGGCTATCAAATCTTGGGCCGGAATGCAGGTCAATAAAAGAACCGTCCACAGCAACGTCAAAGAAAGTTTCATCGTCAACTCCCAGCGAATTTAATCCGAAGGTACATACCATGCGAGAATTCGGAGATTTCTCTGCCGAGTTTCGTAGGCGATTGCGTCTGCATGTTGGTTACTCAGTGATGGTGAGGACCGGGCACGACGCATCCACGATGATCCGAAAGGCTCCCGAAGTTCGCATCTCCAGGCCCAGGTGAGAGGTCTTTCGGATGCCCAGGACGAGAAGATCGATGGATTGGTTCGTGACATGCTCCAGAATCCGGTTGTGCGCGTTCCCGACCTCGACGAATGTTTTCGGTTGCGAATATTCTCGCGCACGCTTCGGCAATGACTGATCGAGAGCATCATAAAAATGGTTCCAGAGTTCTGCCAGCCGTTCAGGATATTCAATGGTTCTTTCCGGGACCACGTTGAGTACATCGATCTCGCTTTCGCAGGTATCAGCAAGGGCGAGTGCAAAGGCAATTGCGCGAACGGCCGCAGGCGTGAAATCTGTCGCACAGAGGATTCGCTTTATCGGCAGCGTTACCGATGATGTTGAGACCGACGGCGCCCTCGGACCAACCGTAAGACAAGGCCAATGGGTGGAGCGGAGGATTTCCTCAGCGACCGATCCAATGAGTCCTCTCTCCACGCGACCGCCACCGTGGGTCCCCAAGACAATCAGTGACGGAGCATGCGTCTCAGCGAATACCGAAATGGCATGGTGAGGGTCTCCTTCGAGAAGCGCCGGAACAGCCTGGAGTGATTCGGAGCTCAAGGCGGTGGCTCTTCGTGCAAGAAGCTGCTTCAGGTCTTTTCTCTGCTGGCTCTCCTTCCTTGGGTCTGCTTCGAGTTCCATCGCCGCCTGGGTGAGGATGAAAGCATGCGTAACAATCAGCCTTGCCTGGAAGTGCAGCGCCAGGAGTCTTGCATAGGTCCCGGCGTTCTCTGAGCACGTGGAAAAATCCGTCGCATACACGACTGTGCTGACATTCACTTTCGGTTTATGACGCTGTTCGAACACTCTTACGGCCTCCTCGCATCGGAATTACGAAAGCGCTGGCTGCAATGAACGTCGAGGCTCATCGCGGACACCAGTACGTCGGCGAACTGCACGCTTCAGTATTTGTTTTCCATGAAAAAGTCGGGATTTGATCGCGCTGATGCTCACGCCGAGAGCTTGCGCTGCCTCAAGATGCGAGCGTTCCTCGATGGCGCACATTCTAAGAGCGCGCTTACAGACAGAATCAAGTTCGTCTATCTCGGAAAGCAGAATATTGGTCATCTCCCAGCGTTCGCAAAACTGTTCCGGATCCTCGTCCGAATCCTGAAGAAGGTCCAGTAGCGGTACATCGTTCCCTTCCCCAAGATGTTCCAGCGGTTGAAGAACGCGCCCCTTTTGACTTCGCAGCCACTCGCGTCCGACATTCTTAACAATCGCAACCAGCCAGGTGTACATCATCGACTCGCCGCGAAACTGGGCCAAGTGCCTATATCCCTTTAAAAGCGCCTCCTGCACTATGACTTCAGCCTCTTCACGGTTATTTGTCACGCGCTGAGCCAGCCACAACAGCTGCGTACGACGCGCTTCGGCAACCCGCATAAACGTTATGAGTTTTTGCTCCCCGGTAGTCGAGGCGAAAGCCAATTCTGCGTCATTTTGGCTGCGCGTCCTATGCTCCAATCCGTTTTCTCCGAACTGAGGAAGCGATTCATGCTCTTTTTTCGCGATACGGCAGAACTGTTCCATAGCCGGTCCGCAAATTTCCTGGGTGCTGTGCACGCTAAGAGGAGTCTCTCCGTTCTCCCGTTCTGCGGAGACAGCAGCCATGTCTGCTGTCTCCGGAATCCTCACGCTACAGTTCAACATCTCCAGACCTCCATCCTTGCCATCTTCCATTCAGTCGCTGAATCACCGAAAGCAGAACTTCTGGGTCCGCGTTGGGAACCACGCGGTCATCGTACAAAGCGTCATCGAGAAAACCTTCCCCCCGCTGAATCATCAGGATTCCGGCGTGAGGCCACCTCCGCCTAATAAATCGACACAAGTCCTCAAGTTCAGATGAGGAGAACGTGTTGTGAAGGATTGCAACGTGAATGAGTTCCTGCTTTGGAATCGCCCACAATCCTGAATAGTCCCTCGCAATCGATAGCCGAAAGTTCGGGAGTTCGAGCAACACATCATGGACCATGTTGCCGTGAGCCACAGGCCCCACAGAGAGCACGTGAATTGCCATTTGCATGCGCAGAACTGTCCGGCCCGCACTTCCGTTGGCGCTTTCGTCAACGTCATTCGTGACTTTTCCAAGGCTGTTCATGCAACCTCCGCAAGGCCCAAATCGCCTTCCAGAACATAAAATGGCGCTGAACCCTCCATGCAGCGGCTTGTCGAGATCAGGAAGATGCAAAGGTTGGAAGCGCCGCAGAAGGCCACGCTCTTGTCCGGGGGAAGAGACTCCAGCACTTCGATCAAATTGTTCGGTGAGACAGGAAGCACATGCGGGACCGGGACGGGAAATGGAGTCGACTTAGCCTCTGCCCGCAAATCGATCACGATGAGATTGCTGCACTTTTTGAGAACCGACATGAACTCGCCGATTGAGATCCATCTCATCAGTCGGCCTTGTTCCTCTTCAGGCTCGGGTACGCTCACAAGGTCCGGGGGCAGTTCGGGAACGGATGGTTCAGTGTCGCTATGTTCGATCCTCCCGGATCGTCTCATGCGCCAGACGTAATACGTCAGAAACGCCAGCACCATCGCTGGCAAAAACCAGAGTGAATACATCGTGTGTTCCTCCACATTGTTAGCACTTCGAGATGCAGTTCGATTCGGAGCAGCTGCAATAGCGTCTACTCAGACACAGAACTGCAGCGCCGACTACGCCAAGCCGAAGAGATGTGGAGGAGGAGAACGGGATGGGATTAGAGAAACTAGATATTCAATACAACGTGCAGTCAAGGGGAGACTGTGGGCAACAGCGCGGTTTAACCTAGGACGCTCTTCGACGAGGACGAAAAGAGCCTGTGAACCAGGAAAGAGATGCGACTTGGCCTTGCTTACGGAAGCAGTAGTTGCGGAAGGGTTGCGCGTCTCGATCCACATCTTCGCGACCAAGACTCGTGCTGAAGGCTCAGTATGGCGATGATAAAGGGAGAGCTTGTAGCCAAACCCCCAGAGGGCGACCACGATTGCCAGTCCGATAAATCCAACGGCCCATGGCCTAAATAACTGTTTCCACGATGAATAACGACGCTGGACATGAGCACCCATGCTGAGATAACTCATCGTGGTGGCACCATCGGTCATCGTGAATGGGCTCCAGACTGGCAATTCGTCGAACCGGCCCTTCTGCACGCAACGAAGGAGACTCACCAGTATAGACTCCATTCCGAGCGTAACGTAGTGCGATTTTCGGATGGCTGAGACACGAAGAGTCACGCCCCGTTACATCTTGAGGCCTATGTCACTACATTTCGGGTGCTTGCATTGGCAGGTGAGTTCGGGTGTCTTCTTTGCACCAGCACATGTATCGCTGCAATGACTCTTTCCTGGCTCAACCGTGCAGTTGCAAGCGGTATGTTCGCATTTCTTTGTCGTTGTCATGAAGGCTCCTTTTACTTGCACATGCCCTCTCTCGTCTGAAGGCTCTGTTGTGCGGGAACATGCTCGCCGGTCGGAACTGAGTGGGCACTCCGCTCTGCAGCGCATTTGCACGCACAGACACATTCAGAATTCCATGAGCAGCCGCGTATATCTGTACAGTTTTGGCCATCATCACCGTATGCCCATGAGTCGAATTGACGAGCTTACTCTGCTCTCACCGGGTTTCCAGGCTGGAAGACAATGCATCCTCATGCCCAGGAGGGCGTTCCGTACTCGGAGAGTAATCTATCAACATCCTGTCGTGGAGGACCAGACACGCGGCTCGAATCGTCAAGACGCCTTCTCTGCTTGGATACTTGCGGTCGACGCTGCGGAGGCGCATTCTTCCCCGTCATTTTC
>Ga0302324_100016889_pt1 | contig 14507 bp, 10 predicted proteins | sample Palsa_T0_1_FD_201949 | JGI IMG/M metagenome (GOLD analysis project Ga0302324, IMG submission 201949) | Peat permafrost microbial communities from Stordalen Mire near Abisko, Sweden - Palsa_T0_1 | ecosystem: Environmental > Terrestrial > Soil > Palsa > Peat permafrost | place: Sweden: Abisko...
ATCAAGTACCTGATACAGGCTCTCGAAATGCTGCCGCGCGATGCCGTGGAACTGACGGTCTGCGGGCGCGCGGTGGACGATCTGGAAATATTCCACAGGAGTTCGGCGCGTATCCGGCTTCTCCCGTCGGTGAGCGCGGAAGGCTTGCTCGAGGCTTACCGGAACGCGGATGTATTCGTTTTCCCGTCGCTTGCCGAAGGTTTTGCGCAGGTAATTCTGGAGGCTCTGGCGAGCGGCCTCGCGGTGATCGCTACCACGAGAACGGCGGCGCCCGATCTGATCCGCCACGGCCGGGAAGGTTTCATTATCGAGCCGGGCAGCGCGGCGCAGATGGCCTTGCACATCGAAGAGTTTCTGCGCCTGCCGGAGATTCTGGCTCCCATGCGCGCGGCGGCGCGGCGCAGGGCGGAACACTTCTCCTGGGGGCTGTTCCGGCAGGAAATCGCAAAATTTGTGGGCGGCGTGCTGAATCCCGCGTCTTCTGTTGGTTTGCCTTCTGTTGGTTTGCCTTCTGTTGGTTTGTCAGCGACGGGTTTGTCAGCGACGGGCCGCGAAACGGTGGTATCGCGCTGATGTTCATCTATCTCACTTATGCGATTGTGGGCATTCTGGCGCTGACGCTTTGGTGGGCGTACGCAGGCAGCCGCGATGTGTTCCATCCTCTGGTGGTGATCGCGCCGATGATGGTGTTCATGTACGCCTGGATGCCGCTGAAGCTCGAAGAAATCAACGGCCTGGCGGGCTTTTTTCAGCGCGATCAGCTGGATTTCGTGCAGGGCATCAACGTCTGCGGGGTGATTTGCTTCTCCTTCGGATGTCTGATTATGGGCTGCCGGATTCCGCCAGTGCGTCCGGTGACCCCGAACATCTCGCCCCAGGCGCTGGTGATCTGCGCGACAGCGCTCGGGCTGATCGGAGTGACCGCGTGGGCTGTCTCGGTAGTGAACGGCAGCGGCGGCGACCTGACGGGCTATCGCGGCGGCTGGGACGACAACGGATATGTAAGAGACGCGTCGCTGCTGGTGTTTCCGGCGGTGCTGCTGATTATGGCGGCGACGACGATTCAGGGGCTGCGCGCGATGCACGGTATGCTGATGGCACTGTTTCTCGCGCCGGCGATTCTCGAAGCCGCCTTCAGCGCGCGGCGCGGACCCACTTTCATGATCGCGGTGACGGTGGCGATGGGCTGGTATATGCATCGGCGCAAGCGGCCGTCGCTGGTGATTACCGGAGCCGCGGGCGCGGCGCTGGGCCTGCTGATGCTGTTTCTGGTATCCAATCGCCAGAACATTTACCTCGGGTCGGATAAGGAACTGAGCAACGACGTGACGTCGATTGTGGAGACGGCGGACACCGGCAACGAGTATATCTACGGGACGGGAACCATCCTGAGTTCCGAGCAGAGAAATTCCTTCTACTGGGGATGGCGTTACCTGGCGCAGATCTTCGTGCGGCCCATTCCGAGCAGCCTGTGGCCGAATAAATACGAAGATTTCGGTGTGCCGGAACTGATGCGCAACGCGGGCACAGGCGAGGGGTTCGCCGAGACGCTGGGATGGGAGGGCGCGAACGGATCGGCACCGGGGCTGATAGCGGATTTATGGACGGAGTTTCACTGGCTGAACCTTCCGGTGCTGTTCCTGCTGGGCGTGGCTTATGCGAGCGCATGGCGCAAGGCGCAGGTGGACGGCGGGCTGTGGACCGCGCAGTACGTGATTATGGCTGCGCTTTCGATTTACTTCGTCATGCAGACGATGGAAGCGGTGATTTACCGGCTGCTGATTCTTTCGATTCCGTTGCGCATCTCCTGGCGTATTGCGCGCAGGACGGAAGCTATTCAGCCCCTGCCGGCTTACGTGCCGGGTTTTCAGGGTTAAGCTTTTCAGGGTTAAACTTTTCAGGGTCAAGCTTTTCAGGGTTAAACGCGGAGACCAACTGCAATGGCGGCATCCTCAGTATCGCGAGTTACGCAGTTCCGGAAATCGTCGACCCCGGTCCTCGATCGAAACCGGGACGGACGCTGGTTACAGGTGTTGTCACACCTGAGTCCCCGGTACGGAGGGATTGCCAGTTCCGTGCCGAGGCTGGCGCGCGCCACCGAAGCGGCGGGGCGGCATGCCTGCCCGATCGTAGGTTTCTGTTCCCAGGACGAACTGCAGGATCTGGGGGAAGCGGAACGGAACGCGATGAAGGCGTTTCCTCCGAGCCGGATGCGGTGGATGGTGGACGGGAGCCTGCACCGGGAGCTGCGGGAGATGGTTCGGGCGGCGGACGGCGTGCATATCCACGGCTTATGGGAGACGCACTGCATGACGGCTGCCGGCATCGCACAGTCGTGCAGGCGCCCGTATATGGTGTCGGCGCACGGCATGCTCGAGCAGTGGGCACTGCGCCGCAAGCGTCTGAAGAAAGCGTTCTACGCGGCGCTGATCGAAATCCGCGTGATGCGGCGCGCAGCCTGTCTGCGGGCTCTCAGTCTGGATGAAGTGGACGACTACCGGCGGCTGGGTCTGAACAATCCGATCGCCATCGTGCCGGGCGGCGTTGACGTTCCTTCCGAGGCCGGCCCGGAGTTGTTCCGCGCCACTTTCCCGAAGCTTGAAGGCAAGCGGATTGTGCTTTTCATGGGGCGCATCGATCAGAAGAAGGGGCTCAACATGCTGCTGGCGGCGTGGGCGGCCGTGGTGGAGAGGACGAGCGATATTCACCTGATGATTGCGGGCCCGGACTGCGGGATGCTGCCGTCGCTGCTGCAGATGACGGACCAGCTCAGGCTGCACGACTCGGTGACGTTTGCGGGCATGGTGACGGGCGAACTGAAATGGTCGATGCTTGCGACGGCCAGTCTGTTCGTTCTGCCGTCTTACTCGGAAGGTTTCAGCATCGCCGTGCTGGAGGCGATGGCGATGGCGGTTCCGGTGATTGTGACGACGCCCTGCCATATCCCCGAGGTAGCGATTCACGACTGCGGCTGGGTGATTCAGCCACAGCTCGAGAAGCTCGAACAGGCGCTCGGCGAGTTTCTGGCGCTTTCGGGCGAGAAGGCCGACGAGAAAGGAAGGCACGGGCGCGGTCTGGCGCGTACGCGTTTTCATTCTTCCGTGGTGGCCGGGCAGATGGATCAGGTTTATGAGTGGCTGCAGGGCGGCGCGGAGCCGTCCTCGGTCGAGATTGTCTGAATAAGGATAAGCATGGCAGCGACAGTCGATCTTTCGAGGTTTAATTCGGCGGCGCAGTCGGAGTACGATGTCGGGCGGTCGCTCGGCTATCGCCTGGCGTGGTATCTGCTGGGGTCGCCGCTGCTGCGCTGCGCGATTCTGCCCTCGTCGGCTTTCCGGGTGCGGCTGCTGCGGTGGTTCGGGGCGGAAATCGGCGAAGGCGCGGTGATCAAGCCGGGGGTTCGGGTCAAGTTTCCCTGGAAGCTGAAGATGGGCAGTCACTGCTGGATCGGCGAAGACTGCTGGATCGACAATCTGGCGACGGTTTCGCTTGGCGACAACGTGTGCCTTTCGCAGGATGTTTATCTGTGTACGGGAAGTCATGACTGGACCGACCCGTCGTTCAGCCTGATTACGCGTTCGATCCGCATTCACGATGGCGCGTGGGTAGCGGCGCGGGTTTCGGTAGGGCCGGGAGCTGCCATCGGAGAGCACGGGATCGCGGGTTTCGGCGCGGTGGTGACGGGCTACATTCCGCCGTATGAAATCCACAGCGGGAACCCGGCGGTATTTGTGCGGAAGCGCAGAATCGCCGAACCCGGCTGCGCCGGCGGGTCAAATCCGGTGGGTCAGACTAGTTGGGTCAAACCCGGATGAGCCCCGGCGGCAACAGCTTTTGAGTTGGCCTTTTTGAGTGGAGCTTTTGAGTGGAGCTTTTGAGTGGAACAGCGGGAGCGGCCGGTTACAGACCGCCCCGCAGCGATTGTCGGAGAAACCTATGCTGGCTTTGATACCGGTTGTCTTATCGTCGCTTATAATTTGCCTGATTCTCACACCGTTCGTGCGGGATTTCTTCGGATTCCTCGGAATTGTGGACAGGCCGGATGCCTATCGGAAGAACCACGTGAGACCAATACCGCGCGTGGGCGGCATCGGCCTGGTAGTGGCGTATTTCGCCGCGATCGTTTCACTGACGGTGGGCTGGCTGGCGGGTCTGATCGATCCGCAGGATCCGTCGATCCGGCTGGTGGTGCGGCTGTGCCCGTCGATCGGGCTGATGTTTCTGGTGGGACTGGTGGACGATTTGTGGGGTCTGCTGCCGTGGCAGAAAATTCTAGGCCAGGTCGTGGCGGCGTCTTACGCGTCCTGGGTGGGTGTGAGGCTGGCGACTCCGGCGGGATTTTCGGCCCCGTCGATACTGATCGATCTGGTGGGGATCTGCTGGCTGATACTGTGCGCCAATGCGTTCAACCTGATCGACGGTCTCGACGGTCTGGCGACGGGTGTGGCGCTGATTGCGTCGGCGAGCCTGCTGCTGGCGGCGGTGATTCACCATGAGCCGGGTCTGGCGCTGGTGATTACGCCGCTGATCGGAGCGCTGCTTGGGTTTCTGTATTACAACTTCAATCCGGCTTCGATTTTCCTGGGCGACTGCGGGAGTCTGTCGATCGGTTTCCTGCTGGGCTGTTACGGGCTGATGTGGAATCAGCATGCACGGACGAGCCAGGCGATGATTGCGCCGTTCGTGGTGCTGGCGCTGCCGGTTTTCGAAGTGGCTGTTTCGATCCTGCGGCGTTTTCTGCGCGTCAGCCCGATTTTCGGTTCGGACCGGAATCATATTCATCACCGGATCCTTTCGCTCGGCCTGAGTCACCGCAAAGCGGCGCTGGTGCTTTACGGGGTGGCCGCGCTGGTGGCGGTGGTGGCGATTCTGCAGACCATTCTGCGGCCGGAGTTTGCGACCGTGCTGCTGGTGGTTTTTGCGGCTGCCGCGTACTTCGGGCTGCGCACGCTGCGCTATTCCGAGTTCGGGATTCTGGGCAAATTTCTCTTCTCGGGCGGGATCCGCGTTACGTTGCGCACCAGCATCTGCCTGCACGAATACGAACAATCGCTCGCGACGGCCAAGACGGTGGACGAGTGCTGGCTGGCGCTCAAGAACACCTGCAAGGAAGCCAATTTCACCTACATTTCGATGCGCGTCAACGGCCGCTATTTCGAGGATGAACTGAAAACGCCTTCGTTCCCCGGTGGCAGCCGTCTGAGCGTCTCGCTGTCCCGGTCGGATGTGGCCACTTTCGGTCACGATGCGCAGGCGCAGACGATGCTGATTGCGCCGCTCGCGGCGCGTCTGCAGGAGAAACTGAGCCGCTCGGCCGGCGCGCCTGCCTGGACGGGAACGGATGCCGATAATCCGAAGGCCAACAGCGCCATTACAATCTAGTGAGGCGGCGCTCTTGAAAAACACTGCGACGCTCCGCTTTCGCGGGCGCGTTCAGGACGGGCGAAAGCGCCTGTCCCACCTTTGTTTTATTTCCACTGGGAGACAGACATGAAATCCGGGTTTCTATTGGTTGCGGGGAGCGTGGCGGTGGTCGCGGGCTCCTTTTTCGTTCTGCGCGCCGGGGCGCCGCCTTCGGTAGCGATCGCCTCGACTTCGAACGGGCTGAGTTCCATTAAATCCGGCGACGCGGAGTTTCTTGAGAACGGAGATTTCCGGGTAGACAGTGTTCTGCTGAAGGACGCAGCGGGCAAAAAACGCGACGGTTCGACGACAGCCGCGCGGAGCTTCGATCCGAAGGCGCAGCAGCTCAGCCTTACTTTTCCCTGGGGCACGGTGAAGACGCACTACGAAGCCGTCGGCAACCGGTTGCAGCTGACGATTGACGCGCATAATTCATCCGCCACCGACACTATTCAGGGAATTCATTTCACCCCGCTCACGCTGAAGTTCCCGGATAAGGTTGTCGAATACGACGGTTCGATCCCGCTGCTCATGCACAACATCGGACAGCTGGCGGCGGTGAAAGTCTCCTGGGGTTCGGGGACGATGGCGGTGGTGAGCGACGATATACAGAAGCCTGTGATGGTTGGTTTTCCCTGGGCGCTGAACAAGCCCACCAACACGGAGTATCCGCTCAGTATTCACACGGACCGTGTGGGTAACTATCCGGACAGTTATCCGACGGTGGTACGTCCCATCCCGCCGCAGGGTTCGGACCGGTTTGCCGTGTCTTTGCGGCTCGGAAGAAAGAAGGCTACCGAAGCCAGCCTTGCGGCCGATGCCTATAAAAATTTCGCCACCGCATTTCCGGCGCAGCTGCAATGGGCGGACCGGCGGCCGGTGGGCGCGATTTTCCTCGCCACGGGGCCGCAGGAATCGACTATGAATCCGCGCGGCTGGTTCGGGGACCCGAAGCTGAACGTCGTAAGCGAGGCGGGGCGGGCGGAGTTTAAACAGCGGATTCTGAATCTGGCGGACGGGGCGATCGGGGTCATGCGCGACATGAACGCCCAGGGCGCGATTACATGGGATATCGAAGGGCAGGAGTTTCGCCACGCCACGACTTATATCGGCGACCCGCGCCTCGTGGATACGCTGGCGCCCGAGATGGCCGACGTGGCGGACGAATATTTCCGGCGCATCCACGACGCCGGGTTCCGGACGGGAATCTGCGTGCGTCCTCAGCTGCTGAAGCTATCGGCGGATAAGAAGAAAGCGGAGCAGACCGCCGTGGCGGATACGGCCAGTCTGCTGATCGAGAAAATCGGGTACGCGCGGAAGCGCTGGGGCGTCACGCTCGTCTATCTCGATTCGAACGTCGACGAAGAGCACAATCCGCTCGATGCGTCGGTTATCCGGAAAGTAGCCGCGGCTTTTCCGGATTGCCTGATTATTCCGGAACATTCCAATCTGCGCTATTACGCTTATTCGGCGCCTTTCGGAGAATTGCGGCACGGCACCGTTACGACCCCGGAGACGGTGCGCGATGTTTATCCCAAAGCCTTCACGCTGGTCTACACGGCGGACGGACCGCTCGACCAGTACCGCGACGGACTGAAGACGGCGGTGAAGCGGGGCGACGCTCTGATGTACCGCACGTGGTTTACCGATCCTCAGAACGAAAAGGTGAAGGCAATTTATGCCCGCTGACCCCGAATGAGCCGGACCGATGAACAGTTCAAAGAGACCGCGGGTGCCGGGACTGCTGTCGAAGAGACGCCCGCGCCTGCGCCCGGGGGGTTAAGCAGGCTGCTCGTCAGCGGAAGTTCCGCTCTCGGCGTTGCGACCCTGGTGGAGCGCGGCTTCGGATTTCTGGCAAATCTGGCGGCGGCGCGCCTGGGAGGAACCAGCGTCTTCGGCGCGTATTCCACGGCGATGACGACGGCCAATAACGTCGCAGCCTATGCGGGGGCGGGCATTGGCACCACGGCAAACCGGTTTTCGGGCGAATATCCCTACGGAAGCCCCGGATATGCGGGTTTGCTGCAGGCCCTGACGCTGGTGAGCCTGGCCTCGGCCGCGCTTGCAACAAATATTCTGTGGTTTGCGGCGGGACCGCTCGCCACGCATCTGCTGCGCAATCCGGGCCTGGCCGGACTGCTGCGGCTGGCGGCACTCTCGGCGGGAGCGATCATTCTTCTCGAATGTCTGCGCGGGCTGCTGATTGGCCAGCGGCGCTTCGGAGCTCTGCTCGCGCTCTCGGTTTTATTCGGCGGCGGCATGGTTGTGGTTCTGCCGCTTGCGGCTCATCGCGGCGCGTCCGCCATGGTGGCGGGACAGTGCTGTATTGCGCTCTCCGCGATTGCGATCTGTGTGGCGGCCGCGCGAAAACTGCGCTTTGCGCCGGGTTCGTTCCGTGCGGCGGCGGGGCAGGGGCCGCGGTCTTTAGCAATCGTGCGGTTCGGGCTGGTGCAACTGGCGGGCATGATCGGGCTGAACGCGGCCGGCTGGTGGGTGGCTTCTCTGGTAGCGCGCTCCGACGCGACGCTGGCGCAGGCCGCATGGTACGCGGCCGCCATGCAGCTGCGAAATATGTGCGCGATGCCGGCGGGGCTGATTGCCCAGACCGCATATGCGCAACTGACCGAAAACGGCGGCAGCCGCTACGGCGGTCCGGGCCGCGTCACGGTGCTGAGCACGGTTGTGGCGACCATGGTTTCTCTGCTGATTGCGGGACCCGCTGCCGCGTTGATGCCGTGGGTAATGCCGCATCTGTACGGCCGGGATTTCGCGGATGCGCAGACGGCCGCTACACTGGCGGTAGCGGTGGGCCTGATTCATATGAGCACAGCTCCGGCGGCGGCGCGGCTGACGGTGGTCTCGCTGCCTGTCACCGGGGTAATTAACGGGATGTGGAGCATTCTGCTGATCGGGCTGGGAAGCTGGCTGATTTCCGGGGGCGGCGCCTCGCAGGCAGCGGCATGTTTCCTCTGGGCGCACCTGTTCTCCGCCTGCGCGGTGCTGATCGCGCTGTTTCGCCTGGACGCTTCGGTGCGGCGTGAACTGGTGCTGGTGTCGCTTCCCGGGCTGGCTGGCGCGCTGCTGTTCGCGGGGCTGGGCTGGCTGCGCGCTTCCGGGCAGCATACCATAGCGCTGAGCGCCGCAATGCTGGGCGCGACGCCCGTGCTGATATGGGGTGCGCTGCTGAGCGGACGGGGCAGCAGCGATTCGATCCGCCGTTTGTCGTTCGCAGGCATTGCTTCGGCCGTATTCAGCCGGGGACGGGGACGCTTCAGTATTTGATCGGTTTTCGCCGCGTAGTACAGCATAAACTTGGTGTAATGCACCGCTTGCTCACGCGCGCGACTCAGTAACGACTCATCGATGTTCTTCAGACACGTCCGACTAAGATTCAAGGCATGCTTCGATCTTCCTCATCGTCCGGTACGGTTTTGCTCAGCGACGCACCAGTGACGTCTGCTGAGCGCCCCGCCACAGCCGCGCCCGCCGGGCGAAACTCCCGCCCCATCCGGATCGCGTTGGTTCTTTATCGCGACGACCTGAGCCTCGGCGGGTCGCTGCGGGTGGTCGAAATGCTGGCGAACGCGCTCGATCCTCGGTTTGTTGAGGCGCACATCGTTTTCACTTACGGTGAGCCGGGGCCCGTTTCGGCGCGGACGGCGGTGCCCTGTCATTTCGTGGGGTCGCACGGTCCGCGCGACCTCGCCGGGTGGATGCGCGCCCGCAGGATGTTCGATGCCATCAATCCGGATATTGTCCATTTCCACAATCCGGTTTACTGGCTGCATGCCGCACTGGCCGGGAAACGCTTCCGGAAGCTGTTTCATCTGCACGGACCGTTCTTTCCGGCCAAGATGAGCCGCGTGGAGCGGTGGATGATGTCGCAGACGGGGCGTCTGGCGGATGCTACGGTGTGCATCACGCGGGAAGTGCGGGAACTGGCGCTGCGGCAGGGCTGGAGCGCCCCCGACCGCACGTGGACGGTGAATAACGGAATCGATTGCCACCGGGCGGCGACGGCGCCGGGGAAATACGAAGCCCGCCGAGCGCTGGGGCTTCCCGAGGACAGCCTGGTCGTCGGCGTGGTTTCGCGTCTTGCCTGGTATAAGGGCTGCAACGATGCGGTGCGCATTCTGGCGCGGCTCAATCCGCGCTGGCATCTGGTGTTTTGCGGCGACGGTCCGCTGCGCCCGTATCTTACGGATATCGCGGCCGAGCTGGGAGTTTCGCAGCGCACGCACTTCACGGGAATGCTCGCCGATACGCGGCCTGCCTACGCGGCGATGGATGCGTTTCTGTTTCTCAGCCGCCTCGAGCCTTTCGGTCTGGTGATCGCAGAAGCAATGGCGGCGCGTGTGCCGGTCTTTGGACTCGGGGCGGAAGGGGCGTACCGGGATGCGCTTTACCCGCTTGTCACACCGGAAAATGCGGTGTTTGTCGAGCGGTCGGGCCCCGGAGATTACTTCTCGCCGGAGCCCGCGGGCGTGCTCGGTGAGCTGGCCCAGAAAATCAACCGGTTCGGAGAGGACCCGGAAGCGCATCTCCCCGTGATTGACCGGGCGCAGAGCTGGGTGCGGGAGCGTTTCGACGCGCGCGTCCATGCCGACGCGATGACTGAGGTTTACGAACTGGTCCTGCGGCATCCCGCAGGCGCCCCGAAATAAAGGCGCTCTGGAATAAAACACATGACAGCCGTTATCTGGATCGACTGGTACTCCTATCACATCTCGCGCTTCCGCGCGCTGACAGAGCACGAAAGCCTGCGGAAGAACGTCACCGGGATTGAACTGGTGGGCGGCTGCGGTGTCCATGCGGGGCTGCACTTTCGGGACGGGGAAAGAGCGGGATTGCCGATCCTGAGTCTATTCCCGGAAGCCGACTGGCAGAAGACGAAGCAGACGACGATGGCGTGGGCGCTGTGGCGGAAGCTGCAGCAGCTGAATCCTTCGTCGGTGCTGGTACCCGGATGGTATACACTTCCTGCCGTGGCCGCGGCGGTATGGGCGAGGCTGCACGGCAAACGCTCCATCGTAATGAGCGAGACCACCGAGGCGGATTACTCACGTGCATGGTGGAAAGAATCTGTGAAGCGCCTGCTGATCGGATTGCTGTTCGATTACGGAATTGCGGGCGGCAAGCCGCATGTCCGGTACCTGACGCGGCTGGGTTTTGCGCCCGCGAAGATTGCCCGCCACTACGATGTGGTCGATAACCGGTTTTATCTGGAGCAGGCGGAGCGCGCGCGGCAATTGCCCGAGACGCGGGGCGCGAACGGCCTGCCGGAGAATTACTTCCTCTATGTGGGACGACTGGCTCCGGAAAAGAATGTGGATGGGCTGCTGCGCGGGTATGCGCGGTACCGTCGCGCCGGGGGAACATGGTCGCTGGTACTGGTAGGCGACGGGCCCGAGCGTGCGGCGCTTGAGCGGTTGTGCGCCGGGATGCAGATTGCGGACGACGTGCGGTTCGCCGGTCTGAAATCGGCGTGGGGAACGACTGCGTATTTCGCGTTCGCGGGCTGCTTCGTGCTGCCGAGCGGCCGGGAGCCATGGGGCCTGGTCGTCAATGAAGCGATGGCGTCCGGTCTGCCCGTGATCGTGTCCGACCGGTGCGGCTGCGCCGAGGATCTCGTCGCAAACGGAACCAACGGTTATCTGTTCGATCCCGCAAATGACGAAGAGCTCAGCGGACACCTGCTGGCGATGAGCGAGGCGCCGGAGTCGCTGCGAAAGCAGATGGGCCGGAAATCGCTCGAAATTATCGACGGCTACTCGCCGCGCCACTGGGCTGAAGAAGTAGCCCGGCTGGTGAACGCCTGAAGCGTTTCGGAACTGCTGCTGTAAATCATGCGAATTCTGGTTATCAATCAGTTCTTCTGGCCCGATCTTGCGCCCACCGGTCAGTATCTCTGCGATCTGACGCGGCATCTGGCGGCGAATGGCCATGAAGTCACCGTAATCTGCAGTGGCGGCGCGTATGCGAAAGCAGATGCGGCGGGTTCCGAGCCTCCGCCGGTGCGGATTATCAGGGTACCGGGGACGCGCTTCAAACGCGGCGCGCTGTCCCGGCTTTTCTCTTATTCCGCTTTCTTTGCGGGAGTTTTGTGGCATCAGATGCGTGTACCGCGCCCGGACATTGCGCTCACCATGACGACGCCGCCGCTGCTTTCGGTTGCCGGCTGGATCCTGAAGATGCTGCGGGGCTCACGTCATTTCATCTGGGAGATGGATCTGTTTCCGGACGTGCTGGTGACGGTCGGGGCGCTGCCGGAGAACGGAACGGTTACACGGATTCTCGGATGGATTTCGGACAGCGCGCGGCGCCATTCGGATGGCGTGATCGTGCTGGGGCCGTGTATGCGGGCGCGTGTGATGGCGCGGGGGATACCCGCGGACCTCGTGCATGTGGCGGAGAACTGGGCCGATGGCCATGCGATTCTGCCGGGGCCGGAGCGCAGCACCGGGCCGCTGCATATTTTCTACTCCGGGAACCTGGGGATGGCGCACGACGTGGATACCATTGCCGGAGCCATATCCCATTTCCGCAACGACCCGCGGTTTCAGTTTACGTTTGCGGGCAGCGGCGTGGGCCGGGAGCAACTGGAGAAGCAGTGCACGGCGGAAGGCATCCGGAATGTCGGCTTTCCCGGGTATGCGGACAAAGGCAGCATGAGCGCGCACCTGGCGCAGGCCGACATCGGACTGGTCACGGAGCGCCCCGCCTGCGTGGGAACGGTGGTGCCGAGCAAGGTATACGGGCTGATGGCGGCGGGCAAGCCTCTGCTCTTTATCGGGCCGGCGGAGGCAACGCCGGGGCTGATTATCGGACGTTCCCGGTGCGGGTGGCAGATTACGCCGGGCGATGTGCCCGCCCTGATTGCGCTGCTGGAAGATCTGGCGGCGCGCCGTGAAGAAGCGGGGCGGTACGGACGCCGTGCCCGTGCGGTTTTCGAACAACACTACGATCTTCCCGACGGTGTCGCGCGGGTAGCCACCGCTCTGGGCGCCGGAACTCCGGAGGCAGCGCCGGGATGGGCTCCGGAGCTCTGCTGAAGGACCTCTGCGGTAAGAAAGCCGGTCGCAAACGCATGTTTTCAAGCAACGCCAGTTTAGTGCTCGCGGAGGTGAGCGTATATTCGTGCGCAGCCGCTCTGGCGGTCGCCTTCCCGCGGTTTCATCCGGCGTGGCTGCGGAGCGTCAACGAGGCGTTCCGGGGGCTGGCGCGGCGGCGCGCGCTCTCGGTCCTTTTCGTAATGGCTTTCGTGCTGATAGTGCGGGGGCTGCTGCTTCCGGTATTACCGCCTCCCGTGCCCGGAGTGAACGACGAATTCAGTTACATTCTGGGGGCTGACACTTTCGCATCGGGACGGGCGGCCAATCCGGCGCATCCCGTCTGGAAGAGTCTGGAAACGTTTTACGTGATTCAGCATCCCACCTACGCGTCGATGTATCCTCCGGCGCAGGGGCTGACGCTGGCGGCGGGAGAACTTCTGGCGAAGAACCCGTGGGTGGGCGTGTACCTCAGCGTGGCGCTGATGTGCGGGGCGATCTGCTGGATGCTGCAGGGCTATGTACCTCCCGCATGGGCGCTGACCGGCGGCATGATTGCGGCCCTGCGGTGGGGAATCTTCAGCTACTGGATGGAGAGCTACTGGGGCGGCGCGGTAGCCGCCATCGGAGGGGCGCTGGTGGCGGGAGCGATACCGCGGCTGCTGCGCGCGCGAACCGTGTGGCCCGCTCTGGGGCTGGGAAGCGGATTGCTGATTCTGGCGAACAGCCGGCCGTTCGAAGGGACTCTGTTCAGTGTTACCGTGATTGCGATCTTTCTGGGCCGCGCCTTTTACCGGGACGCCTTTCGTGGGAAAAACCTGGAGTTGCGGCCGCTGCTGCGCTGGGTTGTCTTGCGCAGAGTGGCGCTGCCCCTGATGGTCCTTCTGCCGTGCGGCGGCGTTGCCATGGGCTGGTATTTCTGGCGTGTCACCGGGAGTCCGTTCACGATGCCGTACCAGCTGCACTCGGCAGCCTACGAAGTGACAGGACCGTTTCTCTGGCAGCCGTTGCGGACGCCGCCCTTCTATCGCTATGCCGTGATGGAGAGCTATCACATGGGCCGCCAGACCGCCGCCTTTCTGCAGGCGCACACGCTTTCCGGCTGGCTTTTTGAAACGTGGCGGAAGATCGAATCGCTGGCGCTGTTTTATTTCTGGCCCGCAATGCTGCCCGTCGGCATGGCGATACCTTTTCTCTGGCGCGACTCGCGCGCCCGCCTGGCGCTGGTGACGGTTCTCGTGATGCTGGCCGGCCTGACGCTCGAAATCTGGCCCATGACCTTGCATTATCATGCTCCGATGGCGGGACTGATGGTGCTGCTGCTGATCCAGGCGATGCGCTGGTGGACGCAGGTCACGTGGCGTGGACGCCCGGTGGGCGCCGCCATCGCGAGAACCGTACCTCTGTTCTGCGCGGCGATGCTTGCTTTCCGGCTGAGCGCGGCCGTTCTGCATGTCCCGGTTCCCGATCACGGCCTCGTGCCATGGTTCACGGTGACGCCCGGCAACGTGCAGCGCGCGGAGGTGCAGAGGCATCTTGAAGCGCAGCCTGGGCTGCATCTGGTGATCGTCCGTTACGGCTCCACGCACCACGACGATGAGGAGTGGGTGCATAATGCGGCTTCGATCGACACGTCGAAAGTCGTCTGGGCGCGTTACGGAACGCCCGAGGACAATGCGCGTCTTCTGGAATATTTTCATAACCGGCGCGTCTGGCGAGTGGATGTGGAAGCGCGGTCTTATCTACTCTCGACGGTGCAGCCGTCACCTTCCGAGCGCATCGCTCCAACACTGAGTTCCGCGATCTCACACTGAGTTCCCCGATTCCGCACTGAGTTCTAAAGGGCACCGCCCGAAACACCGCCTGCCTACGCGCGCGGCCCGGCAGTCCTGCTGAAAAAAATCTTCCCCCGAGGTAAATACTTGTCTCAACGAACCGCAATTATTATGGGCGCCGGACCGGCTGGTCTTACGGCCGCGCTTGAGTTGTTAAACACGACCGATATCGTGCCGATCGTGCTCGAAAAGAGCACTTACATGGGCGGTATTTCGCGGA
>Ga0302324_100016890_pt1 | contig 14507 bp, 7 predicted proteins | sample Palsa_T0_1_FD_201949 | JGI IMG/M metagenome (GOLD analysis project Ga0302324, IMG submission 201949) | Peat permafrost microbial communities from Stordalen Mire near Abisko, Sweden - Palsa_T0_1 | ecosystem: Environmental > Terrestrial > Soil > Palsa > Peat permafrost | place: Sweden: Abisko...
CGAGATGACCGAGGTCGGAGTGGCCGAAAAGAATGGACGTTACTGCTATCAGTCGTTGCCCGGCGGCGTACCGGAAGACCGCAACCTGGATTTTCACTCCCCCTATGGTTGCTCGAAGGGTTCGGCCGATCAATACGTTATCGATTACCATCGTATCTACGGATTGCGGACCATCGTGTTTCGTCAGTCCTGCATTTATGGGTATCGGCAGTTCGGCGCGGAAGATCAGGGCTGGGTGGCATGGTTCATGATCGCCGCGCAGTTGGAACGCCCCATCACAGTTTATGGCGACGGCAAACAGGTTCGTGACATTCTCTTTGTCGACGATCTAGTGGATGCCTACGACGCGGCTTTCGCCGCGGGCGACCGGGCCGTGGGGAAGGCCTACAACATCGGAGGAGGCACGGAAAATGTCCTCTCTCTGCTGGAATTGATCGAATTCATCGAGAGCCGCCGGAAAAGTGCGCTGCCGTACGGGCTCTCCGGCTGGCGGCCGGGCGACCAAAAAGTCTTCGTTAGCGACATCCGGCGCGCCGCGGCGGAACTAGGCTGGACGCCGAAGACGGGAAAACAACAGGGCTTGGCGTCGCTCTACGATTGGATAAGCCAGAACAAGAAACTGTTCACTGCTAAAGTGCTGGCGTAACCAGCTCGCGTCGCTAATGGAGCTTGCCAACATCCTTGAATCCCAGGTCGGTCGTATCGCGTCACGCCGGTTGAAAGTACTGCACGTAGGCAAGTTCTATCCACCCCACATGGGGGGCATGGAAACGCACTTACAGGCTCTGTGCGGCGAGCTGCAAAAGTCCGTCGACTTGCGCGTGATCGTGGCCAGTGACGATGGCTCCGAGGCCGATGAGACGCTGAACGGGGTCTCCGTGAACCGGGTGCCGACGCGGCTGACGCTGGCTTCCACTCCGTTGTGCCCCGGTATGATTTCTAAGATCCGCGACTGCCAAAGTGATATCGTTCATCTTCACTTTCCCAATCCCATGGCTGTGCTCGCTTATCTGGCGAGCGGGCATTCGGGCCGTTTAGTAGTCACGTACCATAGCGATATGGTGAGGCAGAAGTTTCTGGGTCCTATGTTTGAGCCGCTTCTGCATTTGGCGTTGCGACGCAGTTCGGCCATCATCGTGACTTCTCCGAACTACCTGAGCACTTCTCCGGTTCTGGCGCGTCACCGGGACCGCTGCGAAGTGATCCCGCTCGGAATACCTCTCGAAGAGTTTGACCGGGATAAAGGAACGAGCATCGCGACCGTCCGTGAGCAATACGGCGACCGGTTGATTGTAAGCGTGGGACGGCTGGTTTACTACAAAGGCTTCGAGTATTTGATCCGTGCGATGACGCAAGTCCAGGGTAAACTTCTGATCGTTGGAGAAGGTCCGCTTCGCCGCAAATTGAGCACCCTCGCGGCTGAGCTGAATATCGCGGACCGCGTGGTCTTCCTGGGAAAGATCGATCACCAGCTTCTGGTCTCTTGTTATCACGCGGCGCGGGTTTTTGTCATGCCGTCAATCCTGAGAAGTGAAGCTTTCGGCCTGGCGCAAGTGGAAGCCATGGCCGCCGGCCTGGCGGTGGTGAATACCCAATTGGATTCGGGCGTTCCCTATGTTTCCTTGCATCAGGAAACAGGCTTGACCGTGCCCCCGCGAGATCCGGAGGCATTGGCCGCGGCAATCAACAAACTCCTGGACGACGATAACTTGCGTGCGTCGTTCGGCCGCGCGGCACGCTTACGGGCGGAACAGGAATTCAGCCTGGACGTAATGGCCGCCCGGACGTTGTCGTTATACGACAAGGTCATGCTGTGCCCTAGCTGAACATGGCAAGTAAGGTTCCCATCGCTTCTGGCGATCCTTACTGTCTTGGCCTATCACTATGTCTTTGGCGCTTTTCATCTGCCAGCGAATTCGTGGCAAGCGTCTCTACTGGTCCCGCTTCGTCTCGGTTGGAGTGGAGTAGATTTGTTCTTCGTTTTGTCTGGGTTCCTGATCGGCGGGATCCTCCACGACGCGAGGAGAACTCCGACCAGTATTATCAGACTTTTTATCTTCGGAGAATCCATCGAATCTTCCCACTTTTGCCCCGCTATTCCGGGTCGCGGTTTGGCTGCAATCCCCCAATACTCCAGGACTGGGGGGTTGGCGTCACTTCGGCGTTACTTTGCTTTCCTTGGTTACCGTGCTGCTGATGGCGGCCCTGTCGTGGCGATTTTTTGAGAAGCCACTTATACGGCGTGCTCATGCAGCGTCTCATTACTAGCCCGACGCGGTATGGGTTTCCAGCGGCAAGTGTGCTCGATCGGCCCTGGCTGCGCGCAACGTCGGTTGGTTAGACGCGGCCGGCGACCGGCATCGGCTTCACCGGAATCCTGTTCTCGATCTTGAGCCAGGCTGGGTCGGGCGGTAATTCCGAAACCTTCCCCGTCCAAGAGGCGCCGTTCCAGTTCATTCCACTGGCTGAATAAAGCTGCCGGCACGGTTGATTCGATTGCGTTTCCTTGTAATGGCCCACGATCACGGATTCTTCGGGCGCCAATCTCTTCACCGAGTTCAGAAGCGCGTATTCGATCCCGAATCCAAATGCGCGGCAGCTCAAAACGAAGATCGGGATTTCGATTCTATCCTGCTTCCAATCCACCCGCATCACTCCGACGACACCCATGGTTCCGAATTTGTCGGCGGCTTCCACAGTCACAACCGAATGGGTGGAGCCCAGGCCCTCTTCCATCTCCCGCACCGTGGTGCGGCTGCCGCACAGGTTGAACTGGTTGGTGCGATTGATAAGCTCGGCCGCGCGCTTTAATCCCGGCCGGCCCGCTTCTTCGATCTTCACTGAAAGTTCCAACGCCCGTAATGCCGCCCCTTCGTCTTCAAGACCTGCCTTGGCTCCGGGCAGGTTACTCAAGAATTGTTCCCGCTCCACCCTTTCGTGATACAGCTTCGTGCGGTCTTCTTGCGGGTTGGCAGGCAGACCCTTCTGCCAGTGCGATAGGAAATTCCAAGTCGCCGGCTCAGTTGCATTCAACACCAGGATCTCAGGGAACGCATTCTGCATTCGCTCGAGCTCGTCGGGCCGGTCGTCTATAAAAACGAAATCCTTGATTTTCAGATTCAGCTCATCGCGAATGCCGGCCATGTTCGCGGTCTTGGGGTCCCAGTTGATTCGCGGTGCGACGAAGTCGTCCGGCTGCAAGACGGCGCCGGACCAGCGCACGTTCTTTGGATCGTTCTTCGAATTGATCGACAGCAGCACGCCTCTTTGCCTCAGTTCCTTGAGCACGGCCTGTCTTTCCAGGTAGTGCGTCACGGGTCCCTCGCCAATCACACCGTCCCAGAGCGTGTTGTCCAGATCGCATACCACTACTTTCTTGGTGGCAAGCCGCGCAGCGGCGTAAACAGCTTCGAAGTAAAGGCTGCGGCCGAGTTCCACGCCCAACCTTGTGGGATGAAACGCGTGGCTGTCGAAATAAATCCGACCTAACTCTACGTCGCTTGTTCGCGCGCGGAGCGCATTCTCATCCAGCAACTGCACCCGCGACTCCCGTTGCGGATCGTTCAGGTAGCGGGCGATTCGATCGTTGATGATCTCGCGCGCCCACTTGCGATTGCGGCTCGATATTACGTTCTTCGCGAAGCCGGAAACTGATTTGTAGGATTGAATGGTTCCGGCAGTGTTGTGTACATAGATGGGACAATTGAATTGCTTTCCGAGCGTATCCAGAGTGGAGCACACTTCGTGAAGGATTGCATCCGCCTGCTGCGCTATCTTCGGCGCCGGCCAGAAGCGGCTCTTCGGCTTCAGCAGCCTCTCATAGTCCGGCAGATAGGTGTGGCTAAACGGGCTGAAAAATACCAGATCGAAATCATCCGGACCGAAACCGCGGATTCGATTCCTTAGAACCGGCTGCACGCGTTCCGGGATGAAAGCCGGCTGGACGCTGATCTGAGCGCGCGCGCAGGGACCTGTGAGCGCAGCCATCACTTCATACTGAAGGCAATCGCCAATGAACAAAACTCGTGTCCGCTTGAGCGACTGCTTTGACAACAGTGTCACCACCTGTTCCAAATCGTCCGAGAGAATCTGGATTGCTTCGGCGGGAACCTGGGATTTCAAAGTCGCGATCCAGGACGCCCTGGCTAACTCGAGCGCCATGCCCGGCTTGTAATCGCTGGGCGCGCCTTCCTCCGATAAGTCGGCGGCTATGCGCGAATGAACCCAGCCGGCGAACAGCTCCTGATAGAGCGGATCGCTGGTCCCAAACCACGCCGTTAGCAAATGGATCGCAGTCGAGAGCTGAGACCGCCCCCATTCCTCCAGTTGCTCGAACTGCTGTGGATTTTTCCAGCTTGCGCAAGCTTCGTCTCTCACGGCCAGGAACAATGCCTGGCTGAGCGCAAGTTCATCTTTGCGAAACGCCGGGGCCAGGAGTTTGCGATGGCGGTTGTGCCTGTGACTTAGCAGCATCATATGATTGGCACCGAGCTCTCAGGGGATCTGAAAAAAAAGCTGTATAGTGCTTATACCTCTACAATATACCTAACTTCTGTCGAGCTCGACCAGCCCTAGGTTGTGAGCAGGCTGCATCCTGCGATGGAGTCGTTTAACAACCCAACTTCGGGCCGATTGGCGATCGGCGCCGACACCCGCCCGACAGGTATTGTCAACGCAAAGTAGAAATGTCCTGTTTTGAGGGCAGGGTGGCTTTGAATACAGAAAACGCGACCATGGCCGGGCCGTTCGTCAATAGGACATTTCTTCTTCGCGCAATTAGGACATTATCATTTTGCGCCGACACCAGCCGCAACACACTTGACCCCCAGCCAGTTTCAACGTAAGATAGCGGAAACTGGTTTGTTTGAAAGGGGACCCTGGATGCGCTCTCTTAGGGCTACGTTCTTTGGTTTGGTTTTTTTGGCTGCCACCGGTCTGGCACAGAATAGTGGCTCCGTTACCGGAACCGCGCGCGATGCCACGGGCGCCGTGGTGCCGGGCGCACAGGTGATCCTCAGCGATTCCCAAAAAGGAATCTCGCTGAAGACTTCTACCAACTCCGGCGGTGACTATTTAATCGCGGGTCTGCCCACCGGCACCTTTGACCTGTCGATAACCGCGAAGGGTTTCCAGAAGTTTGAAGCCACCGGCATCATTCTGCAGGTGGCCCAGAAGGCGCGCGTCGACGCCGTACTGCAACTCGGCCAGGTGACGAGCGAGATTACCGTTCAGGGCTCGCAGGTGGCGCAAGTCGAAACGCAATCGTCGGAAATGTCGGGCGTTGTCACCGGCAAAGAAATCAGCCAGATCGTGCTCAATGGCCGCAACTTCACGCAACTGGTGACCCTCATGCCCGGCGTCAGCAACCAGACCGGCCAGGATGAAGGCACGGTGGGTGTGGCCGGCAACGTAGCCATGAGCATCAATGGCGGCCGAACCGAATACAACAACTGGGAAATCGATGGCGGCGACAACATGGACAACGGCAGCAACGGCACATTGAACGTCTACCCCAATATCGATTCCATCGCGGAAGTTCGGGTTCTTACTTCAAACTATGGCGCTCAATATGGACGCAACGCCTCCGGCACCATTGAAACCGTAACGAAATCAGGCACCAAATCGTTTCACGGCGATCTGTTCGAGTTCCTGCGCAACGACGATTTCAACGCCAGAAACTTCTTTCAGGACAACGTGCCTGAATACAGGAAGAACGATTTCGGATTTACCGTAGGTGGCCCGGTCTACATCCCGAAAGTTTACAATCGCAACAAGGACAAGACGTTCTTCTTCTTCTCCGAAGACTGGCGCCGGGAGATTGTTCCAGGGGGCACCTTCAACCAACAAGTTCCTTCAGCAGCCGAGCGCCAAGGCAACTTCTCCGATGTTTGCCCCGCGGCTGGCGCGGGTGTCAACAAGACCGGATTTCCGGATTGCCCGGTTAATCCAACCACCAACGCCTACTATCCGAACAACACCGTTCCGGTCAACATTAACGCGCAGAACCTGTTACCCCTGCTCCCCTTGGCGAATCAGCCGAACAACTACTACAACGCCGCGCCCGCGCTGCCCACTCATTGGCGGGAAGAGCTGTTTCGCGTGGACGAAAACTTCAGCGAAAAGATGCGTATGTTTGTGCGGTTCACGCATGATTCCTGGAGCCAGATTCAACCCACGCCTACCTGGGGCAATGGTGCGTCTTTTCCCACGGTCCAAACCAACTTCGTTGGACCGGGCGTCAGCATGGTGGCTAACCTAACAGCCAATATTTCGCCAACGTTGCTCAACGAATTCACCTTCAGCTATACGACGGACCATATCTTTTTTAACGCGATCGGTCCTGTGCAGCGGCCCTCAAGCGAGACGATGACCGGCCTGTACCCCAACGGTTTCGGCGGATTGCTGCCGGCGGTTGGCGTTTCGGGCGGCATCGGTTACGATACCTCAGGCTTTGCGCTCGACACCGGCTACTTTCCGTGGAACAACGCCAATCCCACCTACACCTATAAGGACCAGGTGAGTAAGATCATCGGCGATCACAACGTGTACGTCGGCTTTTATTTTGTGGCGGCGCAAAAGAACGAACAAAACACGCCTTATATCCAAGGTATACTCGGCTTTGATAACACCTCGCCGGTATCCACTGGAAACGCTTTCGCGGACTTTCTCACCGGTCAGATTGGTTCGTTCAATCAGACCAATGTCAAGACAAAGTACTACAACCGCTACAAGATTCTTGAGCCTTACGTGCAAGATGACTGGCGAGTGACAAAGAAACTCACGTTGAATCTGGGGCTTCGGATTAGTCTGTTCGGCACCTACCGGGAAAAATTAATGCAGGCTTATAATTTCGATCCGGCTGTATACAACCTGGCTTCGGCTCCCCAATTGGATATCAACGGTACAGTAACCGGCCAATCGGGCGCGATCATTCCAAATAGCGGCAATCCTTTTACCGGCCTGGTACAGTGCGGCACCAGCGGAATCCCCGCCGGTTGCATGAAAGGCCATCTTTTCAACCCCGCTCCACGCGTTGGTTTCGCGTACGATCCGTTCGGTGATGGCAAGACCGCGATTCGTGGCGGATACGGAGTCTTCTTCGAACACACCAACGGCAACGAAGGCAACACCGAATCGCTCGAAGGCAGCCCACCGCTGGTGCTCAATTCCACCCAATACAACGTTGTCGGTTACACCAATATCGGCGGCGGCGGCGTTTCGTTTCCGCTCGGCGTAAATTCGATCCCGAGACAGGCTGTCTGGCCCTATGTGCAGCAATGGAATATCAACATCCAGCGCCAGATCATGACCGGCACGGTCATGACTTTGGCTTATGTGGGCAGCAAGGGTTCGCATCTATCGTTACAGCGCGATATCAATCAATTGGTGCCCATCACGCAAGCGCAGAATCCTTATCATCCGGGCCAGGCCATGACACAGGCGGACTGTGACAGTGGTACCGTCAACGGGGTTGCGCCTACTGGACCGGCTGCCATCCAGTTCAACGTCGCCTGCGGTTCATCGCCCGATCCCTACCGGCCCTACCGCGGCTACGGAACCATCACGTCGCTCGAACCGGAAGCAAATTCCGCTTACAACTCGCTGCAGATTGCCGTGCGCCGTCACATCGGCCGGCTGAATTTCGATCTCGCTTATACCTGGAGCCATTCGCTGGACGACTCCTCGGACCGCTACGACGGAAACTTCGTCGACTCTTACGACCTGCAAAGGACTCGCGCCAGCTCCAATTTCGATCAACGCCATATCCTGAATCTCGGTTATGTTTACGATGTTCCGTTCTTCACAAAGAGAGGGTTCGCACACACGGTGCTGGGCGGATGGCAACTCTCCGGCCTGGTCACTTTTCAAACCGGTACTCCCTTCAGCCTCAGCGACGGACTGTTCAATGCCGGCGTAGGGAATGGCACGGGCGCGGGTTCGTATCTGGATATCGTCGGGAACCCCAATGCTGTTGTTCAGAATAACGCTGTGGGTGTTGTGGGGCCCCTGCTATACAATCCCGCCGCCTTCGCAGCGCCGGAAGGTTTGACCTTCGGAACGTCGCAGCGCAACGCTTTGAGAAACCCCAGGCGAACGAATTTCGACATGGGCCTCTTCAAGCATTTCGAGATCCGGGAAAACACGGGTTTCGAATTTCGCGCCGAGGGTTTCAACGTGTTCAACCACACGCAGTGGAATGGTGTTAATTCCGGAACAAGCTGTTTCGGGGCGGATTTCAATGCCGGCGACGCAAGCTGCCTGGCCAACAACAATTTTCTGCGGCCGGGCGGCGCGCACAATCCGCGTATTCTGCAGTTAGGGCTGAAGTTCTTGTTCTAGAGCCAGCACCAGCACATAGTCCTGGAAAATCGGAGGCGCGGGCGGATGCCATTCTTCCGCGCCCGTTACCATGCCAAGATCGGTCTCCTGTCCGCTCACGGGATTCCACCAGAGCGCCCGATAGCGCACTGCAGGCTCAAGCTGCACCACTTTCTGATTCACGCTCCCCGTCTTCGGAAAATAAAATATTCGTAGCTCACTTGAGATTCCCGCCCCATAGGGCTGCATGTAATTCTGCTCCGTCCAGTGTGGCTCCATCCATTCCGGATGCGGCGTCATGCGCCACCACGGATATCTCGCAAGCAGCCGCTTCGCCATCCCGAGTTGCGCCGAGCCTGGAAGCTGATAGGCCGTCTGCCACGGAGTATCGCCCCAGCTTCGTCCGTGCGGCGAGGCGCCAAAGGGCTGCTCCGCGGTATTAACCTGCCAGATGCCGTTCGCTCCATAGGTGTGTCCCGCCGCGCCGCTCAATATGCACGCCCAGAACATGAACCGCTGCACTTCCTGGCGGCTCGCTTCCTGGATTCCCTCATAGCAAACTTCGCCATTCACCACCGGCATCACGGGAACCGCGGCATAGGCTCGCGTGATCTTGGTCACGGTGTTGGGAATGCTCTCGCGATCCGAATGCCCGGTCTGCAACATATCGAAATCCAGCACCGCGGGATCCCCCACCGTGGTTCGCGCGCTCGACGACGGATGAATGGTGATGGGATTCTTGTTCGCGCTGATGGAACGGACATATCTCGCGATTTCGGTCCAGCCCGCCTTCTGCAGCGCGGAATCCCTTTCGGGCTGCTTCGAAAGATAGTAGGGCATGGCGCCTTCTCCGGCCAGGCACCACACCGCCGGATACGCGCCCCACCGCGCCACTAGATATCGCCAATGCCTTTTCATTTTTTCGACACCGAGAATTGGAAGATAGTAGCCCCAACATCCAACAATGCAGGGTGCGATATTGCTCCCCACCAGATGCCGGATGCGCAGATCCGCTTGATCGAAATAAGCAGGATTGATCGTCGTGTACTTTTCGTCGTACGGAAAGCCGGCCTCGTTTGCACCTCGTGGATCGCGCTCCGGCATGTCGGGATAAAGTCCGGCAACAATTTGCACCACCGTGAATCCCTTGCGCTGCCGGTCCGCTGCCAAGAGTTGGAAATCTTCGGGCCACCTCAGGCGCTTCACCAATCCCATCCACCACGTGTCCGCCAGCCAAAAGAACGGCGTACCATCAGAATGTTCAAAGTGACGATGATCTTCGGCCACGCGCAAGGGCCCGTGGAGATAAAGTGGATTCGTGCCGTTGTACGCCGCTGCCGTGAACGTGCCCTGCTGGCCGTGCAACCCCAAGTTGCCTGCATCAGTCGAAACCGAACGCCAGCGATGTATGCCGAGCTTGGCCGGCGAATATCGGACGCGCCAGGTCTGAGCACCTGCCCAGAACGCCGGGACGCGCAATTCCACGCCCTCGGGATCGCGCACAATCACGTCCACATCCACGTCCGAAAAAGGAGTGGCGTACGACTTCGCGCTGGTGAACGGCCACTCCACGGGACAATGCACCCTTGCTTCGAACGACTGCCCCCGCCCGCCTCGCGGAAAAGCCAACGCCCCGGCGCCCGCCATCAATGTTCTCCTGCTGAATCGCATAATAGTCCGTCCCACTTTCCGAACCGCGACCGCCAGGGAGCGAGAGCAGTCCCATAGGATATCGTAAAGTGATTAGCTTAAGCGATCAGTAAACATGCCGGTAATCATCTCCCTTCTGCGCGCGGTCAACGTCACTGGATACAACCGCGTCAAGATGGATGCGTTGCGCGAACTCTATGAATCGCTCGGGCTGCGCGGCGCGCAAAGCTACATCCAGAGCGGCAACATTGTTTTCCAAACGAACGCCAAGGATTTGGTTCGTCTGCAAAAGAAAATTGAAGATGGCATCCAACAGACCTTCGGATTTCGCACCGGCGTGATGCTGCGCACCTCCGATGAGCTGAAAGATATTATCCGCAGAAATCCGTTTGCGAAACGATCCGGCATTGAGCCGAACAGACTGGTGGTCAGTTTCCTAACCGGCGAACCCGACACGGAGTGTAAGCAAAAGATCGTTCAGATCAAGGTTGGCCCCGAAGAACTTTATCTGAACGGACGCGAGCTTTACATTTACTACCACGGCGGTATGGGCACTTCGAAACTGACGCCCGCGCTGCTCGGGAGAGCGCTGAAGGTAGCGGGTACCGCCAGAAATTGGAACACTGTGACTAAATTGCTGGAGATGGCCGAAGCGCTGGCGCCATGAGGGTGCGGCGCTGGCTGCGCGCGTCGCGCAGCTCGATATTGACGCTTTGGATCGCTGCTCTGGCCGCGATCGTTTTCTTGCTTGTCCCTCCGCTCGCCCACGGCTGGACCCACGTCGAAACCGATTTCCCCAACTACTACACCGCCGCGCGCATGTTCCGGCAACACGCGCCGTTGCGCGACCTCTACGACTGGACGTCATTCCAACGCCAGATGAACTACGCCGGCTGGGGCTTGCAACTCGGCGGCTATATTCCGCACACGCCCTTGACGGCGCTACCGATTGTCCCACTCGCAGGTTTTGCCCCCATGACCGCCAAGCGTGTGTGGCTTTCGCTCAGTCTGCTATTTCTCGCGGCCGCCATCTGGATGCTCGCCCGGCTGACAAATCTTCCGGTGCCAGGACTGATCGTGCTGGCGCTCCTAGGCCACAACGCAATGGCAGGCAACTTTGAACTCGGCCAATACTATTGCTTTCTTCTTTTCCTGATGACGGCGAGTTTCTGGCTGTTGCTCGCGAAGCGCGAATTTTCCGCGGGACTGCTGCTGGGCGCGATCTTCATCCTCAAACTCTACGCGGGACCTTTTCTGTTCTACTTCGCCTGGAAGCGGCGCTGGCGGCCGTTTGTAGGAATGCTGCTGGCAGGCGCGGTTCTATCGCTCTGCTCCATCGCATGGTTTGGCTGGAAGGACAACCTTTTCTACCTGACCGACATTCTGCCGCGCGCCGCCGCCGGCGAACACATGGATCCGTACAACCCCGGCATGCCGACGATCCTAAACATGCTGCGCCATCCGTTCGAAGCCGAGCCGGAACTGAATCCAAATCCACTGTTCAATAACCCAGCTCTAGTTTTTTTCCTTCAACCACTCCTGACGCTAGCGATCCCGCTCTTCTGCCTGATCGCTATCCCCGGTGGCGCAAGTCTCCGGCTTGGGGACGAACTAGCCTGGTTCCTCATCATGCTGGTGCTCGTCTCACCCAGCCGCGCTTTCTACGTCACCATCATCCTGCTGCTGCCTATTGCTCTACTGCTCGAAAAAGCCGGTCTGCGCAAACGCATCTTGTTAATCGCCGCCTACCTCCTGCTGAACATTTCGCTTCCCGCCGCGATCCAATCGTTCTTCCCCACCGTCTGGATTCTCCTCGCCCTCTACATCACTCTCGGCATCCCCTACTGGCGCAATCTTCGCCCGTCGATTGCCGCGCTGGCCGCTGCCGGCGTAATCGGAGTAGCCGCGTTTTCCGCCTACCGCCGGATGGACAGCTATCATCGCGAACCACCGCAGAAATTCGAACGGGTGGCGTTCGAAAAGCAAGCCATCTATTCCGCGAGCCCGGCAGTCTCCACCGACGGCGTAGTCTACGAATCCATCGCGGAAAATCGGTACCTGCTCAAACATTGGAATCACGCCGGCATCCAGAGCTTCCCGTTTGATGGACAGGCCTTCCATCCTTCCGTCGCAGCAGAGGGCGGTCCGGTTTATTTCGAGCTCGTTGCTGGCGGCCACTCCCGGCTCATGAGCTACGACCCGGAGACCAAGTCACTCCACCAACTGGTTTCTTCCGGATTTGAGCCGACCCATCCCTCAGTTTCTCCAAAAGGTGACGTGCTGGCTTTCATCGCGCGCGACCGAATTGCCGTGTACAGCTACGGATCGCTCGGCGCCATCGACGGACCCACGCCTGTCCATGATGTGGCATGGTTTCCCAGCGGCGCGAAGATCGCGTATTCCGCCGGACCCTCCGGCAGTTCACAAATTTTCGCTACCGTCGCGGCCAGAGAGTCCGAACAGCTCACGCGCGATGCCGGCGACCACACCGAGCCCGCCGTCTCGCCCGATGGAAAATGGCTCGCCTTCACGCTGGCCCGCGGCGGCACGCGCCAGATCCGGATTCAAAATCTGGTAACGGGAAGATCCTCCCAGTTAACTGAGGGAGCTTGCAACAGCTTCTCGCCGGCCTGGGAACCGGATTCCCGCGCCCTGGTTTTCGCCTGTGACTGCCAACGAGGCATCGGTCTCCCAGCCCTGTACCTAGCCAGGTTGGATTCAGTCTTTCCGCGCAATTAAATTCCTCCGGCGCGCCTCTTTCTGCATATACTGCGCCGATTGAATCGGCAGACCCAACCATGCGGAATTTACCGTCCGCAGATCGTCCGCGCTCCACTGTCCTTTCATTAATCCAACCTCGGAATGACTATGCGCGCCCAACAGTAGATGAGTGATCTCATGCGCCATCACACGCCCGAGAATGGTAGGGACAAATCTCTCGCGGGTTCTGAGCGCCGCGACGCGATCGTAAAAAATGAAAGCCGCCGCCAGTTCGCCGGACCAGGCGGCCAGTCCGAGCGCGCTCGCGGTCGCCGGTGGCAGCGCGTCAGCCACGATCCGCAACGTCAGATCAGCCGGAAGTTGCGCCGCCGTGCATTCGGAAGAGAGCAACGGCGAAGTGCAGTTGATCCATTTCAACCGGATTGAGGCGGGACTGAGCAGACGCTCGGCTTCAGTGTATGCTTCAGGGAGTGCTCCAAGAGGCAATCCTTCAAATCCGTAAACGCGGATGTTCAATTCGGGGGCCTCTGCGCTTAGTGATCCGGCTGTACAAATGAGATAAAATACGGCGAATGCGGTATTGTTGCGGCAGGTCATGCCGCTGATCATGCGGCCGGAGAGGTTTCAAACTCTTTACCGGCGCATCAAAACTTCTCAATTCTGTCTCAAATCTCCCGATTTATGATCGCAACTGGTTAATAACAATGCCGCGCTATACATTCGATCCATTTTTGCTGGATACGGGGGCCCGTACTCTCGTGCGCGCTGGCGAACCGGTCCCGATCTCCGGCAAAACCTTCGATACCCTTGCCGTGCTGGTGCAGAACCGTGGGCGGCTGATGGACAAAGATGAGCTTCTGTCGCGAGTCTGGCCGGGAACCGTTGTCGAGGAGGCGAATCTCAGCCAAGCGGTCTTCACGGTACGAAAGATCCTGGGTGACAGCCCGAAAGATCCGCGATTCATCGCGACCATTCCAGGCCGCGGATACCAATTCGTAGCCCCGGTGACTGAACTCACCAACCAGGCGCCCGAACGTGAGGCGCCCAACAAGCGGCACAGGAAGGCGGCCGTCGGAAGTTTCGCCGTCTTGGCTGCGCTGGCTGCCCTAACGTGGTTCCTCCTGCCTCGGCCTCCCAAGCCTTCCACCGAGGTGACCGAAAAACGATTGACTTTTAATACTAGCGAGAGCCCAGTCCAGAGCGCAGCCATTTCACCAGATGGCAAGTACCTTGCTTACTCGGACTCAGCCGGGATTCACGTGAAGCTGCTCTTGACCGGGGAAGAGCGGCTCATCCCAAAACCGGCCGAAGTTCCCGCCAGCGCCTACTGGTTCGTCACTTCTTGGTTTCCCCACGGCGCACAATTACTCGCCGCCGCAAACGAACCGGGCGGACATAAGAGCATATGGACTGTCTCGGTGCTGGGGCAATCGCCGCGAAAGCTTCGCGAAGGTGCGGTGGCGTGGGAGGCTTCTCCGGATGGGACACGCATCGCTTTCGAAACCACGGATCACACTCGCGAACTCTGGGTGACGGGAATCCACGGGGACGATCTTCAAAAGGTCCTCGCGGTCCCAGAAAATGAGTCGCTGTTCTCTCTGCATTGGTCGCCGGATGGGCGGCGCTTGGCCTACATTAGAGTGCGGCGCATTTCGGATAAGTCGCTGTATTCGATCGAAACCTGCGACTTGAAGGGCGAGAGCCGCACCGTGGTAATGCCGGCCGAGCCGGGTCAGGGGTTCCAAAATTTCTGTTGGCTTTCGGACGGGCGGATCATTTACGCGCGGGACGACAATCTTTGGCAAATGGGCATTGAT
>Ga0302324_100016892_pt1 | contig 14505 bp, 14 predicted proteins | sample Palsa_T0_1_FD_201949 | JGI IMG/M metagenome (GOLD analysis project Ga0302324, IMG submission 201949) | Peat permafrost microbial communities from Stordalen Mire near Abisko, Sweden - Palsa_T0_1 | ecosystem: Environmental > Terrestrial > Soil > Palsa > Peat permafrost | place: Sweden: Abisko...
GGATGGGGACCCTGCTGAGTATTTTTCCGAAGTCCGAGCCATGGCGAGCCTCGTTCTCCGAGGCGGTTTGTTACATTGCCCCGCGGAAGCGGACAAGGTGAATATGCGGTCGACCTGTCCAAAATTCGCCTAGCAGAGGGAGAGGGACCTATCCCAGCAATAAAAGGCGAGGTCTACCCTCGGGCGGGCAATAACAAATGCGGCGGTATGAAAGATCGTCAAAGCTATCGATGCCAGGTCGTCGGCTCCGGCGCCACTTAGCGGGGCCAGGTCAAATGAGAAATCCTCATCCGCCTGCTTCGTCGTTTGCCGCCTGACCGCGATAAAGTGCCCGGCCTGGAGCCACGCGAGCTTAATCCGCCCCACGAAATTCAACTTACGAACAGCCTGATAATATGCGTGGGGTCGCGAGGGCCGCAACCCGGGAGTTGGAACCCCGACCGGCCCCAACGGACGCGCCGTAAGGCGCGGTTCGCCGCCAGGACCCGCAAACTACGAAGCCAGCGCCCGCAGCGACTCCACATACGGCGCCCGCGCCACGCCCCGCTCCGTAATAATCGCCGTCACGTACCGGTTCGGCGTCACATCGAACGCCGGATTCTCCACCATCGTCCCCTCAGGCGCGACCGCGTTGCCGAACACGTGCGTCACCTCCGCGTCCGGCCGCCGCTCGATGGGGATCAGATCGCCCGACGCCAGCGTCAGATCCAGCGTCGAGATGGGCGCGGCCACGAAGAACGGCACGCCGTTTTCCTTCGCCAGCACCGCCACCGAGTAGGTGCCGATCTTATTGGCCACGTCGCCATTCGCGGCGATGCGGTCGGCGCCCACCACCACGCAGCCGATGCGCCCGGATTTCAGAAAATGTCCCGCCATGTTGTCCGTGATCAGCGTGGCGGGGATGTGGTCCTGCTGCAATTCCCACACGGTCAGGCGCGCGCCTTGCAGAAATGGGCGCGTCTCATCGGCGAAGACATCCACCTTCTTGCCGGCTTCCACGGCCGCGCGGATTACGCCCAGCGCGGTGCCGTAACCCGCGGTCGCCAGCGCTCCGGCGTTGCAGTGCGTCAGCACCGTTTTGCCATCCGGCACCAGGTCCGCGCCGTGCCGCCCGATGGCCTGGTTGATGGCGATATCCTCCAGGCGGATCTGCTGCGCTTCCGCGGCTAGGCGCCCCTGGACCGCGGCCAGAGGCTGGCCGCGCAACGATTGATAGAGCTTCCGCATGCGATCAATCGCCCAGAACAGGTTGACCGCGGTGGGACGGGTGCGCGCCAGCGCATCGCAGATGCGCTCCACCTGTGCGTCCAGATCGCCGGCATCGGCGTGCGCCACTCCCAGCGCCACCCCCATGGCGGCCGCCACTCCGATGGCCGGCGCGCCGCGAATCACCATGCTGCGGATGGCTACGGCCACATCTTCATAGGTCCGGCAGGTGACGTATTCCTCGTGCAACGGCAGGCGCGTCTGGTCGATCATCACCACGCCCGCCGGGGTCCACTCGATTGTCTCCACCATCGTTTGTCCTTATGGGTCCTTATGGGCCTAAAATAGCAGATATGCGAACCGGGACTTCGATTTTGTTTATCCTCGTTGCCGTGTTGCCGGCAGCGGGGCAGACTGTTCAGGTTTTCGAAACCGATGGCGATCAATCCAAGCTGCTGACGCAGCGATCCGGACTCACTTTTGCGCCGGGCGCCCCAGCCGGGTCGCCTGCCTTCACGATCGCGGTGGATAGCGACACCACCTATCAACAGATGGATGGCGTGGGCGCTTCGCTCACCGATTCGGCGGGCTGGGTCCTCTGGAACGATTTGCCCGAATCGCAGCGCGACGTGCTGATGCAAAGCCTGTTCGATCCGAACACGGGCATTGGTGTCGGGATACTGCGCCAGCCGATGGGCGCGAGTGACATGTCCGCCAGCGGAGACTATAGCTATGACGACGTGCCAGCCGGACAGAGCGATCCGAACTTGGCGCAGTTTTCCATTGCTCACGACCAGACCTACCTCATGCCTCTGTTGAGCCAGGCGCTTTCCATCAACCCATCGCTCAAAGTGCACGCGCTGCCGTGGAGTCCGCCCGCATGGATGAAGACCAGCGGTTCGATGAATGGCGGCAACATTATCACTGCCGATTTTCCGAGCCTGGCGCAGTACTTCACGCGCTTCATCGACGCCTACCAAGGGCAAGGCATTCCGATTTACGCCATTTCCATGCAGAACGAGCCGCTCAACTCCACCGGCTCTTATCCCTCGTCGTATGTGGATAGTTCCGACGAAGCGAACTTCATCGGCGGCTTTCTGGGTCCGGCTCTGGCGGGCGTGGGACTTGGCGGCGTCAAGATCTTCGGCTACGAACATAACTGGGACCAGCCCGATTATCCCGAGGCGCTGTTGGCCGATAGCACGGCATACGGATATCTCGCGGGCAGTTCCTTCCATTGCTATGCGGGCGATGTGAGTGCGCAATCGCAGGTGGAGCAGGCTTATCCGGCGAAGGACATCTGGTTCACGGAGTGCTCCGGAACCGTGGGATCCAGCTTCGCGGGCGACCTGGCCTGGAACGCGGAGAACCTGCTGATCGGCGCCACGCGCAATTGGGCGCGCGGGGTGACTCTCTGGAACATCGCGCTGGATCAGAACTCGGGGCCGCAGAATGGCGGTTGTACCGCATGCCGCGGCGTGGTGACCGTGGATGACAGCGTTTCGCCGCCCGCGATCACGCGCAACGTGGAGTACTATGTGCTTGGTCACTTGGGTAAATTCGTGCAAGCAGGTGCGCATCGCATCGATTCGAACACCTATGGCTCCGGCTCGCTCGAAGATGTGGCATTTCTCAATCCGGATGGGTCGGTCGTGCTGCTGATGCTGAACGCCACGTCCAGCGGTGCGACTTTCGCGGTGACTTGGAATGGCGCCAACTTTTCAGACACTCTGCCGGCGGGCGCGGTGGCGACCTATGAATGGGCGGTGCCGGCGCCGGCGTTTCCGGCAAACGGAGCAGTCAACGCCGCGGCTGTCTCGGCCGCCTTGAGCCCCGGCGAGATGTTTTCGATCTACGGCGCGAACCTTGCCGGGCAGACTCAGCAACCATTACTGTTGCCGTTGCCCGCTACGATGGCGGCTACGAGCGTGCAGATCAATGGGATCGCGGCGCCGCTGGTCTTCGTGTCGCCGCTGCAGATCAACGCGCAAGTGCCGTGGGAAGCGACGCCCGGCAGCGCCACCCTGACCGTGAACCACGCCGGCATCACCGCGTCGCAAACGGTCACCATCGCCGCGGCCGGACCTGGCATCTTCACGCGATATGGCAGCCAGCAAGCGGCAGCGTTGAACCCGGATTATTCCCTCAACTCGCAGGATAATCCAGCCTCTTCTTATATCCAGTTGTTTGGAACGGGTTTCGGCGCGGTATCGCCTGCAGTGCAGACGGGCGCGGCGGCGAGCGCGACTACGCTATCGCAGGTTGTGGCGAAGGTCACCGCGACAGTGGGCGGTGCGGCGGCGAAGGTCCTGTTCGCGGGCCTGGCGCCGGGGTTTGCGGGATTGTGGCAGATCGATGTTTCGCTGCCGGCGGGGACGCCGGGCGCGTTGCCGGTGATCGTCAGCCTGCCGGGCGTGGCGAGTAACACGGTGACGGTCTGGGTGAAGTAAGCCGTTAGCCTAATTGCAGCACCTGGCGCAACGCCGGGTCGCTGCGCACGCGCCAGATCTTGCTATCGAGATAATAGTGTGTCAGCCCGAAACCGCAGAAGAAGCCGAAGGCCAGGTCGGATGTCTGGCCAAGCTGGAAACCCGGCACACGATAGAGCGCGCTGAAGACCAGCGCCACCAGCACGTAATTCAACAGGCTGCGCGAAACCGCTTGCGGAATGCGGCCGTGACTGCCGGCCCCGCCCGCGGCGCCATATCGGTTGCGATTGTGGAACCAGATCAGCGCGTGATACTGCAGGTTGTGTACGATGGTGACCGTAGGCACGGCGCCCATCCAACTCATATATGCGAAGGTCAGCCAGTGCAGCGGGATTACGCCCGCGAACAACAGAAACTTCGGCAGGTTCACGGGATCGCGGTGGCGAAAGCGCACGAGCTGTCGGCCGGCATATATCAGGGCGGTAGCGGCCACCAGCGTCCACAGAAATGGCTCCAGGCGCGGAAACGAGAAGTGCAGCCCCAGTTCCTCGGGATGGTGAATGAAGAAGCGGTGGAACGGGGGAAAGACCGTCATCACGCCCAGAAACCAGCGGTCCAGAAAGTTGTCCAGCTTGGCGAGGTCCCGATTCTTCACCTTGTACAGGACCATGAAGCCGTAATGCTGGCGGATCACGTGGTAATAGGCCCACACGGCCACGATCATGGCGAGCCAGGCCTTGCCGCCCAGCAGCACCATTGCCGGGCCCAGGGCGAAGAAGAACGCCGCGCTGCCGAATAGCAGTGCGCGGCGGCTGTGGCGCGCCTCGCGATCGAAGAACGTGCGCGAGGCCGTGCCGAAGATGTGGGTGCCGTCGAAGCCCACCGACCAGAACCACCACAGCAGCGAAATCGGGACGTGCAACGCCACGTTCGCCACCAGGTATGCGTATCCGGCCAGCACGCTGCCGATGATGAAAGCCAGGTCTATGCCGCGCCCGACGATCCACCGGTGCGCCAGGCGTGGCGCGGGCGTCTGAAATATCGTTTGCGGAACGGCTTGCGTAGCGGCGGCCAATCCATTAGTGTACAACTATGACCTGCTGCTCCGATTTCGACAAGCTCATGGATCTGGAACTGGCCCGCCACGCGCAACCCTACCAGCTCACCAATGGCAGAATCATCACGGAAATCGACACGGAATACTACTTTGTGTTTGGCGAGGAGCGGCACAGTTTCGTGGGGATCAACTACTGTCCTTTTTGCGGCCGGGTTCTTTCGCGGGGCCTTTGGAACCTGGAAAAGAAGAAGCAGGGCTAACTGGGTGGCCCTGCTGGTGGAGTAAAGCGGACAAGGACGGGGCATCGTCCAGGAGTAATAGCGCGAGCGGCTCGGACTCGTCCGGGATCGGCACCACGGTGATCAGGAAGTCCACATCCGACTTCTTCCCGTCATTGGTGAGCTGCAACCGCCCGGTGTTGCGGCGGGCCTGGGTTTGGCCGAAGACCTCGCGCACGAAGTTCTTGACAATGCATTCCTGGCACGGCTCCGCGGCCGCGTCATCCGCGGCTTCGGTCGAGTGAATACACTGCAGTTGATCGCCGCCACGCAGCCGAAGCACGGCAAATGGGACCCGGTCCAATAATTTGGCGCCGGCCAAGTTGAAGTCGACGATGCTGAAATCGTGGTCCACGACAAACGCCGGGAGCGGTAAAGCGTCGAACACGTTGGCGATCAGGTCGGTGTTGGGCGCGGGTAAAAGCGAAGGGCTGGCACTCATAACATTTTGGTGGGCGGCGGGGGTAAGATTTCTCACGGAAAACATCATTGCCCGCGCCCAAATCGGAAAGTCGCTGCCTACGGCCCCTCGGACTGCAGAAATGTCCCCTCCCGAAGCTCCCGAAACGCCCGCTGGAGCTGTTCCTGGGTATTCATCACGATCGGGCCATACCACGCCACGGGTTCCTCCAGCGGCTTTCCGGATACCAGCAAAAACCTTATCCCCTCCTCCCCGGCCTGAACCGTGAGCTCGTCGCCTTGGTCGAACAGCACCAGCGAGCGGTTGTCGGCTTCCGACGGTGGCGCGGTATCCGCCCATCCGACGGCCTCGGTCGGCACCGCCAGGGGGCCGGAGGCGTTGCAGAACTTCCCGCTCCCCGCGAAGACGTAGGCGAAGGCGTGGCGCGTGGTCTCCACCGGCAGGGTCTTCCGGCGGCCGGGAGCGACCGAGACGTCCAGGTACATGGGGTCGGCGGCGATTCCGTCCACGGGACCGGACTTTCCCCAAAACTTGCCGCAGACTACGCGCACGTGGGTGCCGTCGTCGTCGGTGATCTCCGGGATGTCGGGGGATTTCACTTCCTGGTAGCGCGGCGGGGTCATTTTAAGCCCGGCCGGAAGGTTGGCCCACAGTTGGAAGCCGTGCATGCGGCCGGCGTGGTCGCCTTTGGGCATCTCCTGGTGGATGATGCCGCTGCCCGCCGTCATCCACTGGACGTCACCGGATGCGATGGCGCCGTGGTTCCCCATGCTGTCGCCATGCTCGACGGTTCCGGCGAGGACGTACGTGATGGTTTCGATGCCGCGGTGGGGGTGCCAGGGGAAGCCCGCCAGGTAATCCTCGGGGACGTCGTTGCGGAAATCGTCGAGGAGCAGGAACGGGTCGAAATCGGCGGTATTGCCGAAGCCGAATGCGCGGCGCAGGTGGACGCCGGCGCCTTCTAGGGTGGGCTTGGATTTGATGAGGCGTTTTACGGGTCGAATGGACATAATTTGAGTCTAGCGTGTTGCCAATGGCGGCGGCACGCCGTTCGCCGTCCCAGATGATTGCGGTGACGCGGACGGTCCGCTTGCTGCGGCCGGAAGTTCCCTTTTCGTATGCGGCGTGACGGATAGTCGGGTTCTCTATCTCATTCATTCTACGGATCTTTTCCTGGCAAGACACCTTCTACGCCAAAAAGCATGTAACACCCAAGCGATTATCCAGGTGGGAGAATACGCCATGATGGTCCCTCTACCGTTCGAATCGGGTGACCTTCCGGAGCGCATGTGCAAACTTGAAAGCTCCGCGTTCGAGGAGTTCAGCGAAAGATACATCGGCCCTTTAGAGGAGTTCTTCGCCCGCGGTGGTGCCCCAGAAGCGGACGCGGAGGAACTGGCACTGGATTGCGTTTCCGAGATCGCCCTCCATATCGGCCGCTATCAGCGCTTTCCCAAGGCCACTTTTAATTCGTGGGTTACATCTTTCGCTCGTCATAAGCGTGCGGATTGGCAGCGCCGGCACTTCCGCTTCCCCCAACCGGTGCTGTTCGAGGACACGGACGGCATCCTTTCGCTTGCCAGCCCAGAAACCGAACCCTTGCAGCCGGACAATGAGGTTCACGACGCTGTGCGGGACGCTCTCAACCGCCTGTCGCGTCTGCAGAGGGACGTTCTCGATCTAATTTACCAGGACATCGCAACGACCTCCAGAGAAATCGGCCAGATCCTTCGTGTTCAGCCGGGGACTGTGCGGCAAGCACACGCCCGCGGGCTAGGCCGTCTAAAGAAGATGCTTGAGCGTGATCCGCGGGTGGCAGAGCGCCTCCGACGGGCACGCTATGCCACGACCGCTGTTACCTAAGAGCCAGTTTCGCTTGTGAACACTATCAATACAAAGGACAATCAACGTATGCGTAACGACGACAATTCGGACTTCGAGGACCTAACGAGATTGAACCAGCCGAAATGGCTAGACGCTGCCGTATCTAAGTATTTCGATGATTCGGTTCAGATTCCAACTCCATCAGCTACGCCGTTCGAAAACGGCGACCTTCAACAGCGCGGAATCACCGCCGCCTCCGCGGCGTACACGCTCTCGCGCCTTCGCGAGGCTACCGGAGGCCTCCTGCCCGAAGCCGATGGCCTTGCAGACCTGCTCGTGCGGGCCGCCAACGAAACCAACAGTGACATTGTGGCGATACAGCGCTGGCTCGGCGCTACGGGGCCCGGCATTTACGACATCAACGATTCCATCAGTGATCCGGCAGCCTTCACGCGGCTGGCCCTAGCGTTACGAATTCCATTATCAGCGGCGCTGCGCTTTCGAAGGTCACAGCAGCCTGTACATCAATCAGTTGCGGCAACGAGCCAGCCGCAGGGACGCCTTCAGAATGAGGATCTTGATACCTCTGCCGGCGGCCCAAGTAACGATGACGTAGAAGCATACATTAGGGCGTGCTATCGCGAACTCGATCAAGCGGAATAGGTCCTCGCTTTGGAGCTGGATGTGTTCCGTTATGAACTAGTTGGAACGCCACTCGTCGACTCGATGGTCCATCTCCTGGGGACCAGCGCCCTTGGTTTCACGATCATCGGACCACGATACGGCGGAAAGCGGTATCTTCTTAACAATCTTGCCGAGCGACTGAAATCCCTCAGCCGGGACTGTTTGCTGCTAACATTCGAGGATTACGTCGGTCAAGAGGCAGAGCCGTGGACAGATTTTCTATCCCCACTTGAGTCCCAAGGCTCTGCTACCGCACCGCGCGTACTATTGGCAGCTGATATTGACAACCTGCGGCTAAAAACATGGCATCGTTTCCTATCTGCGACCCAGCCTCATCTGGCGACAGCTAAGCTACAGGTCGTTCTGACAGGCGGTTCCGTGTTGGTGGATCGTCAGCAGACGAATCTTGAACTTAGCAAGTTGGACGGCTATGTGGTGCAGGGACTAGACCTAGATGAATTCAAGCAGTTGGCATCGAGGTGGGCGGCAATCGAGCAGGTAGCATTCGAAGACATGGAGCGCCAGGTGTACGGCCTTTGGCAGCAAACTGGAGGCAGCGGTGCGTTACTAGGAGCACTCTTCTATCTGATCACAGAGAAGCGCCTTTCCGGTGGGGACTTGTCTGCCACTGTGGATGGGTCTACGGTAGGCCAGCTCTTGGATCAATTGGTTCAGCGCGGTGTTCGGTGGGCACCGATATTTGGCAGAGCTGCTTACGCCATCCGTCGGGATCCCTCAATATGGGACTCCATTTTGTCGCTGCTCCAATTTGGCCGGGTCGTGGCTCCAGATCCGAACGGCGCACCTACGTCGCTCGAGCTCTCTGGCTTAGGAAAGCGGCAAGGAAACAAAGTAGATTTCGCCTCAGAAGCAATGCGTGTCTTCGCGCGTGCATACTTCGACTACCACAGATTGGGTGATTTGTGGGCGAGCCAGGGTAACTGGGAAAAAGCGTTCGATTGCTTTTCTCGAGAAGCTCTTCCTCCGAACTATTTTGATCGCTCCGAACCAAGAGGCACTGTAGCAAGTATTTGCGAGACGCTTCTCTACGAATCAAGCAAAGGAATCGCAGCGGTCCATGATCGCTTTGTCGATATATGCCGAGACTTCTTCCGTCTAAGTCTTTGGAGGCTCACCTGGAATGGCGAACAGTGGGAAGTGACGGCTAGTCATACTACTGAGGATTTGCAGATGGCCTGGATGGACAGGCTTCCATCGGGTAATCAACTTCAATCCGGCGAGACAATAATGCCCTTTGATGGCCCAGGCGACGGCGTTGGCATTGTAGTGGGGGACCTACGCCCTGGGTGGCGGAACGCGTACCTCCTCCGCGACATTTCAGGGGAGGGGTTGACTGGAGCTCGCATTGATCTGTTGACTCGGCTCCTTGCGTCCTTTTCAACGGCGCAGAATAACGCTATCGAACACGAAGAAGCGAAGGTGCGGCAGCGCGATATGGAGGTCCAACGGGACTGCCTTGCGGAACTGTTTAGGATGATTGGTTCGGGCGCATCCTCCTATAAACTGTGCGAACTGGCTGCGAACCGTTTGCGGAAGTGCGGATACAGGAGAGTCCTTATTTCTCTCGTTGACCCCGAACGCAAGCGGATTCGTGGAGTATACGATTCGTCGCCAGACACAGGGGTTGATGTCGCAGCCGATACTGATTATGCCTTGGATGACCCGAAGCACGATATTCAACCGTATGTTGTGGTTAACAATGAGGCGAAGGTCGTGATCGACGCGTTGACGGAGCCGTTGGCGAACCAGGCTTTGGTTCGGAGAGCGGGCATGCGGTCCTTTGCTATCTTACCGATACCTAGCCTGTTCAACCCGTCCCAAGCGACTGGGACAATCCATGTCGAGCGGCTCGACTTGGGTTATCCAACGGACGCAGAGTTAAGCGATCTTCGTACGTTCGCGGTCGGCGTCTCCGGCGCTCTAAGCCTCGCGGAGCAGAATGAACATTGGAGCGAGCTGCTTGATCGCTTCCCGGATCCTTTGTTTTATGAGAGAATTGGCCGGAAGGTGGTCGGCAACAGGGCAGCGGGGCATCCGAGATGGGAGAACGGTCGCGTCGTGCCGCTGGAGATTTCCAGCGCCTTGCAAGAGGCACGGTTTCAGCGGAATACCACATTTGCGGCAGGGTCTGGCTCCGACAGCCTTGGGACTGCGGTCATCGTGGCAGACCGTCTAACCGACGCTCGCGGGAATACTTTCGGGTGGTATGCGTTCGTAAGGCAATTCCAGAGCGTAAGTCGCATTCTGGATGTATATACCCACATCGCAACCGCGTCTAGCCTATCAAGCGCGATTAAAGTACTGTTTCAGGAGTTTCAACGCCAGGGATTTGAAAGCGGTCGGCTTTATCTTATCGAAGAACATGATCCCGATTCTTTCGTGTTAAAGGATTGCTTCTACGCGAAGGCGTTGGATCGCGAAGCGGTGATGTCCAAGAGAAGTCGTATGGCTTGGCCTAAGCGAACGGACGCAGAGCCAAACCTGCCCTGGCGCTCAATCGCCGTAAAGGAGCCCATGATATTTCAGTTTAGGCCAGCGGAACCGCATGGCGTCGTTTATTCGCCGGATGGCTTTCGCGTCACTGTCGACCCGTCGCCCGCTCACCTAGACATATTGGAAAAAAGATCTGGAGCATACTGGATCGATTTCCCTTTGTTGGGCTTGGAGGGGCCGATCGGCAAGATCACGCTCGAGGGGCCACTTCCATCGGCAGAGGACTACCAGCTTTATCGCTTATTGACTAGGGTGTTCGCGGACCTTTTCACTGCTTTTCTCGGTCGCGAGCGGGAGAGTCGATTTGTGCTTCGAGAACGCGCCGAGCAGTTGATGGGCGAAACGCTGCATAATATCAAGGCAAGATTTGCGCCTCTCAGCGAGGCGGTTTCAAGGTATCGTCTGCTGGAGCACCGTGTTCCAGAGCTGCGGGAGACGAATCAACGTATCCGGCGAACCCTCGGTAGCATCGCGACGCTAACCGACCGGGCGGGCCGCGCCGTTTCCCGTTTGACACTCAATACTAAATCATTGAACGTGGCTGCTGTCGTCGCGGCGTTGGCATCGGATCGCTCAGACTGCGTGATCCAGATCAGCCCCCAAAATGGCGAGATCTTGCTGGAGGGCGATAGAACGCATCTTGAAGGCATGTTCACAGAACTTATCAACAACTCCGTAGAAGCATATCAGTCCGCAAGGGAAAATGGCTGTCCAACGATCAAGATCATGTTCACATTGTTGAATAGTCGTCGGGGCGCAGTCATAGAAGTCCAGTATTCGGACGATGGCCCCGGGGTATCAGAGGAGAAGCGACCATTTATTTTTGAACCTTGGGCTTCATTTCAGCTTCGGCCGGTCAGTGGCCGGGGGCTTGGCCTGAGCTACGTGCGGCGCGTGGTATTGGCACATGGAGGCGACATTGAGGTAGGAGGTGAGGTTGGCGAAGGGGCTGTATTTATCATAAAGCTGCCGGTCGAGCAAAGTGCGACAATGTCGGAATATGTCCGAATTTGAGATTCTGGTTGTTGATGATGATGAGGCGACGGTCCGCGAGATCACGACTACACTTAACATGCTGTTCGAGGATCTCGTCCGAGTGTGGCCGGCGAACGATGTCCGTACGGGGAAACAAATTATCGAGCGACGAGCAGGCCGACTTGCCGCTGCTGTGCTGGATTTTCACTTCCCGACGAATGTGCCACCTGGGTATATCATCGACGAGTCTCTCTGCGGGATCATAAGGACGCTCGCTCCAAACACCCCTGTTTTTCACTGGACGGGCTTCACGAACGATGCTCTGGTTCGGAGCCATTTCCGAAATTTGCCATTCGGCTGGAGACCCATATTTCGATTTGCCGAAGGTGCCAGGGGAGGGCGACCTTGAACTCGGCCCTACAGTGGCGAGTGCGCTTTTTACAAAAGCAGTTTCGGACTTGCTGATGGCGTTGTTTGGGCCAGAGAAATCGCCGCACCCTGCGCGACCACCGTCTGGCGGCCCCGTCGCTCTCCAGGATGTCTTTGCGGTCGGGCAGAAGTTCATTCGATTGGCCCAGTTGGGGTGGCCCTTTTTGCCTCCAAGCGTGCAGGAGCAAATCCGCCGAAGATTCAGAGTCCAAGAATCCACGTTCCCGCTCAGGATCGATTTGATTGATTTGCAAATGTGCAAAGGCGATCTTGGCAGTAACACCGTCGCTGGGCAATTTCAGCTGTTTCACAGCCAATTCCCCGCCGGAGCGCCAGATAGCGCGGACCCGGATCTTTGCCGCCTGTATGCTGGCGCGCTGGCAGACGTTTCCGTCCACTTTCCTGGTGGACACAGACCTAGCGCGTTAATACCCTCGCTTGTCCTTCACATTGGATCCATTTTCCCAAATCACGATCAATCTTTCAGCGATGTGGGTAGTGATGGCTGTCCGTATATCGTCTTGCCTAGTTGGGCTACCGGTCATTACACGGCGGGAAGCCGATCAATGGCGGTTGGGTACGTCTATCGCGAGGGATCCAGGGCACTAGCTCTAACGCATTTCCAGGGGCAGCGGCCTCCTGGTGCGTGGTTGTGGTGGATCGAAGCTGTCGCTGAAGCGGAATCGGTGGCGGCTGTACGGATTGTTGATTCGAGTCCACGTCCACACGACGCTGACCCTTCGCGTCCACTCGATAGTCTCGATCAGCGTGCCGAGGCCGCTCTCTTCGTCGTTTTCCTGAGGCGATGGGCGATGCGATCTGATCGCCACCTAATCGAGCGCACGCTGACGCTTGCGTGGATGACCGCAAGCCCACTAGTCGCCCTGGAGGCATGTCTCGGAGAGGACTTTGACTTTGGGCTGGAGGTGTTCGCGGTATTTGCCCGGGACGCCTACTTTCTTCAAGACGATACAAGTCTGCTCAAGGATCGATCTGGAATTGGCAGAGTGCCGCACAGAGATATCTGCGTCCTTTCAAATGAGCACCCCTTATGGCACCGAACCATTACGCTTGACCACATGAGCAGATTGTATCTCCAGGTTGAAACAGTGGCGTCTGAAGGATATATGGAGGTTTCTATCAACTCCGAAAATCCGCGCGCAGACCGGTACCTAAATGTGCAATTGTATCAGCAAAGCGATGGCAACGCTTGGGGAAAAGCCCACGTGTGTCGTACCGTAGGCGGGATCGGCGTTATTTCGCGGCGGTTTCTGGTTCGGCTCGAGGATGCCTGGCCGCACTGCCCGTGGATTCTGATAGTTTCCAACTGGGGGGTGGACGAAGGGGCCGACGACCTTGACTTTGCGTTGGTCGTTCGGCTAGCGAACTCAGAAGCGGCGCTACATCCGCTCTATGGCGAGAACGCGAATTAGCATCGGCCTGTGTGTCCAGATTCCCTCCACCTCTGCTTTTTCGCGTTTGACCCGCCACCAGACGACGTATCCACGAAAGAATTCGTAATAATATCGACCGCTCCAGTGTATGCAGATCTTAATCGATGGCGAGTCCGGATTATTTTGGAGCACCGCGAGGAAGTCAAGGAGCGCATCGTCGACGCGTGGTGGCCATTGCTCCCGCTCCTCCCAGTATTCGAGGTAGAACTCAATTTCAACCACTAGCGCACTCCTGTTCTGTCCTTCGAAAACAGCGACACTAACCCCTCGGAACATCCTTTGAAACGGTCCTCGGGGGACACCTCAAAACCGGCGAGTTGGCCGCATCCAGGAACTCCATTAGTTTTACCTCACCGGCGACGGTTTCGGCAACGGTTTTCGGTCGTTCTTCTTTCGCAATGAGTGGCTTTGCCAGGACGGAAGATAAGGCTCCGGCCGGATGCGACCCGGCCGGCCGGAATGGTTGAGGTGGCGCTGGCCGCCCCAAGAAAAAACAGCCTTGCCCCTTTTTGGTAACAGCTACTCGCTGCACGGGAGCTTCATTCCTCTTGTTGTGGTCGGGCGGCCATGCGACACTCACTTGTGCCGTAATTCGCTCAAGTTCTTGATATGAATGCCGTGCCCCTCCTCCATCGCCCGCTCCCTAGTTGCCAGCCTGGCTTCTAGCTCTGGAGTGACCAGATCCGCTGGAATGGATCGGAAGCCCCGAAGAATCACGGTGGCTTCGGGCCCCGGCGTCCAGTCAATTTGGTCGCCCGCGCCGATACCAAGGTGCTCTTGTATTTCCTTGGGTACGACGATCTGGCTCTTGGAGCCTATTTTAGTTCTTTTGAGCATGCCGCGATCTCCTACTATCCAATTGTAGGAAAATCCGGCCTGGCTGTCAAGTGCCTCCCCCTTACCCACCTGCGAACTAGGTTTCGGTGAGCCTGGAGATAAGCAAGAAGATAAATCCAGCCGCCAGGAGAAGTGAGCCCGCCACTGCCTTCCGAGCCGATCTGCGCAAAAAGGCGCGCTCCACGTCATCCTCATCCGTGATCTGAACCCCCTCCATGACCACCCTGAGCCGCACAAAGGGCCGCTCATGCATGCTCTTAGCAATTCTTTGTGACCTTTCGGCAAGCGTGCATGACGCCGGATAGCCCGTCCTGTTAAGTTCAGTCAGTCGCTGAGGAGCGGCTGATCGTGAACCGCAAAGACAAATTACCCATTCCCGAACCTATCGCACATCTGC
>Ga0302324_100016896_pt1 | contig 14503 bp, 11 predicted proteins | sample Palsa_T0_1_FD_201949 | JGI IMG/M metagenome (GOLD analysis project Ga0302324, IMG submission 201949) | Peat permafrost microbial communities from Stordalen Mire near Abisko, Sweden - Palsa_T0_1 | ecosystem: Environmental > Terrestrial > Soil > Palsa > Peat permafrost | place: Sweden: Abisko...
CGGGCCCCGCGACCACGGCGATCGTTGACAGGACGCGTACCGCCACCGCTAAGTTAAAGAGCGGGCCACGCTCGATAACAACAAGCTTCTTGGGAGGATGGAATGGCCGGATCGCCGGTCTTGTCCAGCGGATCGAGCGGAGCCCCAGGCAGCCGGGCTGCGAGGCGCGCGTGAGCGGCGGCGAGATCCTGCTCGAGAACTTTCTCCAGGCGCTGACCGCCGGCCTGCTGGTCGGCGCGATCTACGGCGTGATGTGCGTCGGGCTCGGGCTGATCTTCGGCGTCATGCGGGTGATCAATTTCGCCCAGGGCGACTTCATGATGCTGGGCATGTATTGCTCGCTCTACATGATCGGCGGGCTCGGCCTGCAGAGCCTGCTCGGGCCCTATGTCGCGCCGTTCGTCGGCGCGCTGCTGGCCGGCCCGGTGCTGTTCGTCGGCGGCTATATTCTGCACCGCTATCTGGTATCGCGGGTCACCGGCATCCGCGCCATCGGCGTCGAGGGCGAGGGGCATTATGCCCAGCTGATCCTGACGCTCGGCATCGCGCTGGTGCTGCAGAACGGCGGCCTGATCCTGTTCGGCTCCGAGCCGCGCTCGGTGCGGTCGCCGCTGTCGTCGCGCGCCTGGGAGCTCGGGCCGTTCGTCGGCGACAATGTCTCGGTGTTCCTCAACCAGGCGCGCGGCTACTCGTTCCTGCTCGCGATCCTGATCGGGCTCGCGCTCTATCTCTTCATCTCGCGCACGCGGCTCGGCAAGACCCTGCGCGCCGCCGCCGACAATCCGACCGCGGCGATCTATATGGGCATCGACGTCGACCGGGCGCACCGCATCGCGTTCGCGCTCGGCACCGCGATTACGGCGATCGCCGGCGGTCTGATCGCGATATCCAACCCGTTCCAGCCCTATGCCGGCCTCGACTTCGTGATCATCATGTATGCCGGCGTCGTGCTCGGCGGCATGGGGAGCATCCTGGGCGCGTTCTGGGGCGGCATGACGATCGGGCTGGTGCAGCAGCTCTCGACTCTGGCGCTGTCGCCCCAGCTCCAGAACGCGGCGATCTTCGGCATCTTCCTCCTGATCGTGTTCCTGCGGCCCCAAGGCCTGTTCGGCCGCAGCGCGGAGCGCACCTGATGGCGGGGCTGTGGCGCGACAAGGCCCTGATTCCGCTCGCCCTGTTCTCGGTCTCCTATCTCGCGATCACCTTGGTGGTGCAGAACTCCTACTACCAGCTGATCCTGACGCTGGTGCCGGTATGGGCCGTGATGGGCCTATCGTGGAACGTGCTGAGCGGCTATAGCGGCCTGGTCTCGTTCGGCCATGCAGCATTCTTCGGCCTCGGCGCCTATGCGGTGACGATCGCGCTGGTCCAGTTCGACATCACGCCGTGGCTCGGCATCCCGATCGGCATGGTGGTCGGCGTGATCGCCGCGGTGGTGATCGGATTCCCGACCTTCCGGCTGCGCGGCCATTATTTCGCGCTGTCGATGCTCGCCTACCCGCTGGCGCTGCTCTACATCTTCCAGTGGCTCGGCTACCAGGAGGTGCCGCTGCCGATGAAGCGCGAGCATCCGGCGTTCTACATGCAGTTCGACGATCACCGCATCTATGCCGCGCTGGCGCTCGGCCTGATGATCGTCGCCATCCTGCTCAGCCTGATGGTCGAGCGCTCGCGCTTCGGCATGTCGCTGCTGGCGATCAAGCAGAACGAGGCGGCCGCCGAGGCCGCCGGCATCGACACCTGGAAATGGAAGATGCGCGCCCTCATGCTGAGCGGCGCGATCGCGGCGGCGGCCGGCGGGTTCTATGCCGTGGTGCTGCTGGTCGTCACGCCCGAGAGCGTGTTCGGCATGCTGACCTCGGCGCAGGCCTTGATCGTCACCTTGTTCGGCGGCGTCGGCACGGTGTGGGGACCGGTGATCGGCGCCTCGATCCTGATCCCGCTGTCCGAGAGCCTCCAGGCCGAGCTCGGCGACAAGCTGCCCGGCATCCAGGGCGTGGTCTACGGTCTCGCCATCATCCTCATCATTCTGCTGGCGCCCGAGGGCATCTATTGGCGCGTGCGCGATCGGCTGGTGCGCCGGCGCGTCGCAGCGCCGCCGAGCGCACCGGCACAAGCGGTCGCCGCGCAGCCGGCGGTCGAGTTGCCGCGGCGCACGCTGCCGGCGCCGGTCGGCGGCGGCACCATCCTCGAGCTCAAGGGCCTGTCGAAGTCGTTCGGCGGGCTGCGCGCCGTGCAGGATGTCAGCTTTGCGGTCGAGCAGGGCATGATCCTCGGCATCATCGGGCCGAACGGCGCCGGCAAGACGACCTTGTTCAACCTGCTGAACGGCTTCCTGCGCGCCGATGAAGGGGAGGTCACGTTCCAGGGCCACCGTCTGCTCGGGTTGAAGCCGAACCGGGTGTGCCGGCTCGGTATCGGCCGCACCTTCCAGGTGGTGCGCGTGTTCGCGCGCATGAGCGTGCTGCAGAACGTCGTCGTCGGCGCCTACGTCGCCGACCGCGACGACGGGCGCGCGCGCGCCCTGGCGCAGGAGGCGCTGGTGCGGGTCGGGTTGGCCGCGCAGGCCGATGCGCCGGCCGGCGCGCTGACCAACAAGCAGCTGCGGCTGCTCGAGCTGGCGCGCGCGCTGGCGGCGCGGCCGCAGCTGCTGCTGCTCGACGAGACCCTGGCCGGTCTCGGCCGCGGCGAGATCGACGAGCTGCTCGAGGTGCTGCGCAGCCTGCGCCAGGACGGCACCACCGTGGTGATCATCGAGCACACCATGCACGCGATGGTGCGGCTCGCCGACCGCTTCCTGGTGCTCGACCATGGGCGCGTGCTGGCGTCGGGCCTGCCGAGCGACGTGGTCGAGGATCCTTCCGTGGTCGAGGCCTATCTCGGCAAGAAATGGCTCGCCCGTGCTCGCCATTGAGTCGCTCACGGTCGCCTATGGCGGGCTGTTCGCGCTCAGCGAGGTGTCGCTGGCGGTCGAGGCTGGCCAATTCGTCGCCATCGTCGGGCCGAACGGCGCCGGCAAGACGACGCTCTTCAAGACGATCTCCGGCACCGTCAAGCCGGTCTCGGGCCGCATCACCTACGAGGGCGAGGATTTGCTCGCGGTGGCGCCGGCGCGGCGCGCCCATCTCGGCATCGCCCATGTGCCCGAGGGTCGCCAGGTGTTCAGCAGCATGACGGTGCTCGAGAATCTCGAGATGGGCGCACAGCCGGCAGCCGGCCGCGCCAACTGGCCGCGCAATATCGAGCGCATCTTCGCCCTGTTCCCGGTGCTCGCCGAGCGGCGCGGCCAGCTCGCCGGCACCTTGTCGGGCGGCGAGCAGCAAATGCTGGCGATCGGCCGCGGGCTGGCCTCGTCGCCCAAGCTGCTGCTGCTCGACGAGCCGTCGATGGGGCTGGCGCCGAGCATCGCGGACCTGATCTTCGAGCGCATCGAGGAGATCCATCGCGACGACAAGGTGACGATCCTGCTGGTCGAGCAGCGCGTCGCCGAGGCGCTCGAATCCTGCGACCACGGCTATGTGCTCGAGACCGGTCAGGTGGTGCTCGAGGGGCCGCATGAGAGTCTGCTCGCCGACGAGCGGGTCAAGCGCGCCTATCTGGGCGGATGAAACAACCATGCAGCGGGGAGGATGACGATGTCGCACCAACGTAAAATCACGCGCCGCACGACCTTGGCGACCGGGCTGACGGCGGCCGCCGGGATGCTGGTCGGCGGTCCGGCGCGTGCGCAGGTCAAGGACGTCAAGGTAGCGCTGATCGTGCCGCTGTCGGGCCCGTGGGCGCGCCAGGGCGAGCTCGAGCAGAAGGGCGCCCAGATGGCGATCGACGAGATCAACGCGTCGGGCGGCATCAAGGCGCTCGGCGGCGCCAAGCTGCAGCTGATCGTCGCGGATGCCGGCGACAGCGCCGAGAAGGCCAAGAATGCCGCCCAGCGCCTGGTCGCGCAGGAGCCCGAGCTGGTCGGCGGCGTCGGTTCCTGGCTGAGCTCGTTCACGCTCGCCGTCACCGAGGTGACCGAGCGCGCCGAGATCCCCTGGTTCACCTTGTCCTATGCCGACTCGATCACCAGCCGCGGCTTCAAATACGTCTTCCAGACCTCGATGACCGGCGACGAGCAGGCGATCGCCGCGTTGCCGACCATCATCGATCTGGCCAAGACCGCGACCGGCAAGGCGTTCAAGACGATCGGCATGATCTCCGACAACACCGCGGCGCCGCAGAGCTTCGCCAAGCCGCTGCGCGACGCCGCCGCGCTCGAGAAGTTGGGCGTCAAGCTCGTCATGGACGAGATCTATACGCCGCCGCTGTCGGACGGCACGCCGCTGATCCAGAAAGTGCGCTCGACCCGCCCCGACGTCCTGTTCATGCTGTCGACCAACGTGCCCGACGACAAGCTGCTGGTCGAGAAGCTGAACGAGTTCGGGCTCGGCAAGGGACGCATCCCGGTGATCGGCAACGGCGCCCATTTCGGCGCCCCCGAGCTCCTGAAGGTGGCGAGCAAGGAGATGCTCGACGGCGTCATGGTCACCTTGGCCAACTGGAGCGGCAAGGACCAGGGCGACATGGTCAAGCGCTTCAAGGAGAAGACCGGTGAGCCGTGGATGGGCCAGGATTCGGTCTGCCCCTACGGCGAGTACTGGATCATCAAGGAGGCGCTCGAGAAGGCCGGCGTCGCCGACCGCCGCAAGGTCGCCGAGGCGGTGCGCGCGATGAGCCTCAACGACGGCCCGGCCAATGCCTTCCCGGGCAAGCCGCTCAAGTTCGACGAACGAGGCCGCCGGGTCGGCGCCAAGCTCGTGATCGTGCAGTGGCAGAACGGCGAGCCCGTGTGGATCTATCCGCCCGAGAACGCCACCGCCAAGCCGATCTGGCCGAAAGTCTAGATCGCGGTCGGAGCGCGCTTCGGCGTACCCCCCTTCCCAACCTTCCCCCGCAAGGGGGGAAGGAGTCACAGTGGAACAAGCGGCACGATCTGACTCCTTCCCCCCCTTGCGGGGAAGGGTTGGGAGGGGGGTGTCAGCGTGATCTCAAAAGGATAGGCGTGATGACAAAGGAAATCGGGTTCATCGGCGTTGGCAAGATGGGCGAGCCGATGGCGGGACGGCTGCTCGACGCCGGCTACCGCGTCCACGTGTTCGACGCGCGCGCGCAAGCCGTCGCGGCGATCGTCGGCAAGGGCGGCGTTGCCGCGAGCTCGCCCGCCGAAATCGCCTCCAAGGTCGAGACCGTGCTGGTGTCGCTGCCGACCCCCGACATCGTCAAGCATGTCGCGCTCGGCGCCGACGGCGTGATCGCAGGGTCCCAGGTCAAGACCTATGTCGATCTCTCGACCACCGGGCCGCGGGTCGCAGCCGAGGTCGCGGCGGCGCTCGCCGAGAAGGGCATCTCGGCGCTCGACGCGCCGGTCAGCGGCGGGGTCGGCGGCGCCCAGAAGGGCACGCTTTCCGTGATGGTGTCGGGCCCGCACAATCTGTGCGGCGAGCTGCGGTCGCTGTTCGAGGTGATCGGCAAGTATTTCTATATCGGCGACAAGCCCGGCATGGGCCAGCTCATGAAGCTCGCCAACAACATGCTGTCGGCGACCACCCTGGCGGCGTCGGCCGAGATCATGGTGATGGGCGTCAAGGGTGGGCTCGATCCGCGGGTGATGATCGACGTGATCAATGTCAGCAGCGGCGCAAACGCGGCGCTGCGCGACAAGTTTCCCAAGGCGGTGTTGCCGCGCAGCTTCGATTACGGCTTCGCGACCGGTCTGATGTACAAGGACGTCAGACTGTGCCTGGAGGAGGCAGAGGCGTTGCATACGCCGATGTGGCTGTGCAACACCGTGCGCCAGCTATGGTCGGACACCAACGGTGCGTTCGGTCCGGACTCCGATTTCACTCGAGTCGTCCAGCTGGTCGAGCAATGGGCCGGCGGCGTCGAGGTCAAGCCGCCGAAATCCTGATCATGTGAACAGCTCGGCGATCCGGTTCTTCTGGATCTTGCCCGTCACGGTGAGGGGCAGGTCGCTCTCGGCGACGAAGCGGAACAGGCGCGGCAGCTTGTAGGCGGCGAGCGCGCGCCGGCAATGCTCGATCAACGCGGCCTCGCTGACCGAGTTCGGGGCATGGAGCACGATCGCGGCGCCGAGCACCTCGTCGCGCACCTTGTCGGGCACGCCGACCACGAAGGCAAGCCGCACGGCCGCGTGCGCCATCAGGACCTCCTCGACCTCGACCGGCGCGACGTTGATGCCGCCGGTCTTGACCATCTCCTTGATGCGCCCGCGGAAGCGTACCGCGCCGTCGTCGTCGAGCAGGCCGAGGTCGCCGGTCATGAAGAAGCCGTCGCGGTCGAACGACGCGGCGGTGCGCTCGGGGTCCTTGTAGTAGCCGCACGTCACGTAGCCCTTGGCGCGGATCTCGCCGACCTGTCCGGCGGGCAGCGTCGCGCCGGTCTCCGGATCGACGATGCGGATCTCGACGTTCGGCAAAGCGCGCCCCATGGTCTGCGCGCGCCGCGCCGGTGGGTCGTGCGCGTCCGTCACGCTGCAGTTCCCGTAGGTCTCGGTCAGGCCGTAGACTTGGCAGATCTCCGGCATCAGATCGATCGCGCGCATCATCTGGTCCGGCGAGCCCAAGGTGCCGCCGCGTCGCAGGCTCGACAGATCGTGGCGCGCGCGATCGGGATGCTCGCACAGCGCCAGCACCATGTTGGGTGTGCCGTAGAACACGGTGCAGCGCTCGCGCGCGATCAGCGCGAGCGCTGCGCCGGCGTCGAAACTCTCCTGCAGCACGACCGCGCCGCCGTGAGTCATGACGGCGAACAGCGCGTTCTCGCAGGCGAATCCCCAGAACATCGAGACCGCGAGCCAGAGCCGGTCCTGCTCGCTCAGATGCATGCGCTCGCCGATGCCCCACATGTTCTCGATCAGCGCATGATGCTGGAGCTGAACGCCCTTGGGCCGCGAGGTCGAGCCCGAGGTGTACAGCAGGTAGGCGACGTCGTGCGGATCGACGGCGCGCTTCGCCGCGTCGATCGTCGCATCGGGCACGTCGACGCCCGCCGTCCGCAGCGCCGCATAGGGAAGGTGACCGGGACGCGGTGTCTCGCCCAGGCAGACGATCCGCTTCAGCCGCCGCAGGCGTGGCGCGATGTCGTCGAGCGACGCGAGATAGTCGTATTTCAGGAACCGATCGACGGTCACGAGCAGCTTGGTGTCGGAATGGTCGAGCAGATATTCGAGCTCGGACGCGGTCGCCCAGGTGTTGATGCCGACCATGACGCCGCCCAGCATCGTGATGGCGAAGTCGATGATGATCCACTCGGGGCGATTGCCCATCAGGATGCCGACCTTGTCGCCCTTGCGGACGCCGAGCGCATGCAACCCTTTGGCCACCGCGCGAACTTCGTCGCGCAGCGCGCGATAGAGGTAGCGCTGGTCGCCGCCGACCAACGCCTCGCGTTCGGGATGGCGTGCGGCCATCTCGTCGAGCAGGCCTGGAACCGTCCGACTTACCGGCATGTCCATTGCGACGTCTCCACTCACACGAATTCCGCGAGCGCCAGGATGCGCGGCGGATGACCGCAGCTCTCGAGGAAACGCACCAGGTCACGCGGTGCGAGCGCGGTCGTGCGATCGTTGCGCAGCGGATGCAAATTGACCGGATCGACGCGCAGCAGCGCATCGTCGATCACGACGGTCACCGCGCCGTCGGTATCGTTGATCGCCGCCAGCGGCGATACCGCGCCGGGTGCGATGCCGAGATACCGATCGAGCTGCTGCTCGTTGGCGAACGAGAAGCGGCCGGCCCCGAGATGCTGGGCGACCGCCTTCAAATTGACATTTTGGTCCTCGAGCGTGACGAGCAGCCAGAAGCGCTCGCGCTTGTCGCGCAGGAACAGGTTCTTGACGTGCCCCCCAGGAAGATCGCCGCGCAGCCGCTTGCTGTCCTCGACCGTACGCAACGGCGGATGCTCGACCGTCTTGTTGCCGATCCCGAACGAATCGAGCTGGGCGAGAAGCTGGTCCGATGTCAGCGCCACCAATCGCTCCTTTCGCATCATGATACTGAATCTCGGGCGGAGCGCCGATCGAATCGGCGCGCCGCGGATGATGAAAAGAGCCGCGGCCGTTGCGCGAGGCCTCGAGCAAGAGTCAGGCATGCCAAGGTATTGCGCAGGTTATCCACAAAAAAATTCCAAACATTCTTGATCTTCACGAAAAATTCGCGAACAGTCCGCCCCTTTCGCCCGTTTAAGGGGGCGCTGCGGTCGACGCGCACCGCGGTTTTCGGCCCTCCCTGCGAGCTCACCGGCGCGTATGAGCTCCGCCCCTGATTCGTGATCGACATGGCAGCAAGCGAATTCATCGCGGCGGCCATCGCCGCATTCTCGGTCGTACCCTTACCGACCGCGACGCCGTTCTCCGCGTCAGCCGACATGCGTTGCATGGCGGTGCCGGCGGTGCTGCGCGCGTTCGAGGCCGGGCCGCCGATGCGGGCGTGGCGCGACGATTGGTCCGGGCGGGCGAGCGACGCTCGGCCGCTTCTCGCGCGTGGCTGCATCGATGCGGCGCCCGAATCGTCGCTCGGCAATTTGGTCGCCACGGTGCAGAGCTGGTTCGACGGCTCGGACGCGAACCTCATCGTCGGGCCGCCGCCGCGCGCGCTGGTGTGGGTGACCAAGCTACCCGATCCGGCCGACGCCGATCCGCTGCAGAAGACGATCCGCGAGGTGGTCGACGAGCTGCGCTTCAGGAACCCCGCGATCGAGCTCGACCGCAAGCAGCTCGCCTGCCTGCAGCGCGCGCTCTATTTCGAGGCGCGCGGCGAGGGTGTGCTCGGCCTTGCCGCGGTCGCGCATGTCGCGCTCAACCGCGTCGGCACGCGGCCGAACCGCGCCACCGTGTGCGACGTCGTACGCGAGCCCGGCCAGTTCGCGCCCTATCTGAACGGCGAGCCCGACGAGGCCGACCTGGCGCAGCCCGAGGACGACGCGACGCGGCTCGCGATCGAGACCGCGGCGCAGGTGATGGCCGGCTATCTGCCCGATCCGAGCCGCGGCGGCCGCTATTTCTACGCGCCGGCCGTGCTCAAGGTCGTGCCGGCCTGGGCCAAGGGCATGAAGGAGACCGCGCGCGTCGGCGGTCACCGTTTCTTTGCGGAGCCGGTGTCAGAGACCCGCGTCGCCGTGCGCAACTAGGGGGTGTCGGCATATGCCGACACCCCCTAATATCCCGCTGGCGCCAGCTCCAGGCGATGGCCGGCGCGCCGCAGCAGCAGCGCGCCGACGATCACGAGATTGGCGAGGTTGAACAACACGCCGATCAGGAACGCCATCTGGTACGACGCGGTCAGGTCGTAGATGTAGCCGCCCAGCCAGCCGCCGAGCGCCATGCCGCCCAGCCCGCCGAGGAACACCGCGCCCATGCGCCAGCCCGCCTCGCGCGCCGAGAACAGCTCGCGGATCGCCAACGCGTAGCTCGGCACGATGCCGCCGAAGCCGAACCCGAACGCCGCCGACACGAAATAGAGCCCGACCAGATTGTCGACCGCCAGATAACCGGCGAGAAAGATCGCCTGGCAGGTCGAGCCGAGCAGCACCGTTGCCAGTCCGCCGATGCGGTCGGACAAGCGACCCCACAGCACGCGGCTCACGAACGCGCAGCCGAGCAGCAAGGACAGCATCTCGGCGCCGCGTGCGGGCGCGAAGCCGAGATCGCTGCAGAACGCGACGACATGACCCATCGGCATCGCCATGGCGACGCAGCAGCACACGATCGCGAGACAGATCAGCGCTTGCACCAGGTTTGGCGGCAGGCCGAGCACCCGGCTGCCGCGCGTCGGCTCGGCGGCGCGCGCGCTGGCGCTCGTGCTCCGCGGGCGGCGCAGCAGCAGGCAGAGCGGCACCATGCTGACCAGCGCGAACACGCCATACCAGAATAGGGTGGCGCGCCAGCCGGCGTGGTCGATCGTATAGCGGAACAGCGGCGGCCACACCGCGCCGGCAGCTTGCTGGCCGGCGGCGACCAGCGCCAGCGCGGCGCCGCGGTTGCGATCGAACCAGCGGCTCACGTTGGCCATCAAGGGCGCGAAGGTGGTGGAGTTGCCGAGCAGCCCGATCAGCAGCCCGTGACCGAGATAGAGCTGCCATTCGCCGCCGGCGCTCGCCAGCATCGCGCCCAGCCCGACCATCACGGAGCCGATCAAAGCGGGCAGCATCACGCCGATCCGGTCGGCCAGCCAGCCCGCCGCAATGCCGCCGACGCCGGCGCCAATATAGGCCAGCGCGTTGGCGAGCGACGGCACGGCGCGCGGCCAACCCATCTCGGCGGCAATCGGCTTCAGGCCGACCACCACGACATAGGGCGTGCCGAAGCCGATCGACATGATCAGCAGCGACGCGATCGCGACAATCCAGCCGGCGCGGCTCTCGATGCTCTCGGCGGTATGGCTCACGGCGGCTGCGCGACGTTCCTCGAAGAGCCGATCGGGCGGCCCGATTTATCGTTGCATCCGAGGCTAGAGCGGTTTCCGGCCGATGGGAAGCGTCGCGGCGCACCGCCGCGCCGGTCATTTCGTCGCTCGACGCTGCAAACCCCGGCATAGTAACTTGCAACCGCGCACAAGCGCGGTTCGACGGGCCGACCGCCCGCCAGCGCGGCCCACCGGGAAAGGAATCGCCGATGCCGACGACCAGCCAACATCCCGAGACGCTCCTGCTGCATGCCGGATATCGCAGCGATCCGGCAACCACCGCGGTTGCGGTGCCGATCTATCAGACCACCAGCTACCAGTTCCGCGACACCGAGCATGCCGGCAAGCTGTTCGGGCTCGAGGAGCTCGGCAACATCTACACGCGGATCATGAATCCGACCACCGCGGTGCTCGAGGAGCGGGTCGCCGCGCTCGAGGGCGGCGTCGCGGCGCTCGGTCTGGCGTCCGGCCAGGCGGCCTCTTTGTTCGCGGTCCAGAACATCTGTCACGCCGGCGACAATTTCGTCAGCTCGACCGATCTCTACGGCGGCACCTGGAATCTATTCCTCAACACCATGAAGACGATGGGCATCGAAGTGCGCTTCGTCGATCCCGCCGACCCGGAGAATTTCCGCCGCGCGACCGACGCGCGCACGCGCTGCTACTATGCCGAGACCCTGCCCAACCCGAAGCTCGAGGTCTTCCCGATCGCCGAGGTCGCCAAGATCGGTCGCGAGCTCGGCGTGCCCCTGATCGTCGATAACACCGCGGCGCCGATCCTGTGCCGGCCGCTCCAGCATGGCGCCGCCGTGGTGATGCATTCGACGACCAAATATATCGGCGGCCACGGCACCTCGATCGGCGGCATCGTGGTCGATGGCGGCAATTTCGATTGGGAGAAGCACGCCGCCCGCTTCCCGATGCTGAACCAGCCCGACCCGAGCTATCACGGCGCGGTCTGGACTCAGGCCGTCAAGCCGCTCGGCCCGATCGCCTACATCCTCAAGATGCGCGTCACCCTGCTGCGCGACCTCGGGGCGGCGATGAGCCCGTTCAACGCCTTCATGTTCATCCAGGGTCTGGAGACCTTGGCGCTGCGCATGCGTCAGCATTGCGCCAACGCCAACGCGGTCGCGAAATATCTGAGCGGCCATGCCAAGGTGACGCGGGTGATCCATCCCAGCGTGATGACGGGCGAGGCCAAGCGCCGGGCCGACGCCTATCTCAAGGGCGGCTATGGCGGGCTGCTCGGCTTTGAGCTGAAGGGCGGCCGCGCGGCCGGCCGAGGCTTCATCGACGCGCTCAAGATGTTCTATCACGTCGCCAATATCGGCGACGCGCGCAGCTTGGCGATCCATCCGGCGAGCACGACCCATTCGCAGCTCACGCCGGAGGAGCAGCGGCAGACCGGCGTCACCGACGGCTATGTGCGCCTGTCGCTCGGCATCGAGCACGAAGACGACATCCTGGCCGATCTCAAGCAGGCGCTCGAGGCGGTTTGAGCCGACTATCGCAACCACGGAGGACCCCATCGATGATCGAACTCTATACCGCGCCGACCGGCAACGGCCTGCGCGCCGCCGTCGCGCTCGCCGAGTCAGGGCTGCCCTACAAGGTCAACAAGCTCGATCTGGGCAAGGGCGAGGCCAAGGCGCCGGACTATCTCAAGATCAATCCGGCCGCCGCGATCCCGGCGATCGTCGACCAGGACGGGCCCGGCGGCAAGCCCGTGACGGTGACCCAGTCGGGCGCCATCACGCTCTATGTCGCCGAGAAGTCCGGCAGGTTCCTGCCCAAGGATCCGGTCAAGCGCGCCGAGGCGCTGCAGTGGTTCATGCAGGCCTGCACCGATGTCGGGCCGACCGGCGGCACCTTGTTCCAGCTCAACAACAACGCGCCCGAGAAGTCGCCGGCGATCATCGGCTTCTTCGAGACCAGGCTGATCAGCGCCCTCAAGGTCGCCGACGGCCAGCTCGTCGGGAAGGATTTCCTGGTCGGCGAGCTGTCGGTCGCCGACCTCGCGCTCTATCCCGCGATCGCCGCGCGCAAGCCCATGGTCGAAAAGGCCGGGCTCGCCAATCTGCTGGGCTGGATGGAGCGCATGGCGGCGCGGCCGGGTGTCCAGAAAGGCATGCAGCTGCAAGGCTGAGCGGTCGGGCCGCGCGATGAAAGCGGTCCGGCTGGAGCACCCGGGCCCGCCCGCGGCGCTGATTTATGGCGAGCTGCCGACGCCGGTGCCGAGCGCGACGCAGGCGCTGGTGCGGGCGCATGCGATCGGCGTCGGCATGCCGGACGTGCTGGTGCGCACCGGAACCTATGCCTGGATGCCGCCGCTGCCTGCGGTCATCGGCATCGAGATGAGCGGCATCGTCGAGGCGGTCGGCGCCGCCGTGACGTCGGTCAGGCCGGGCGATGCGGTGTGGCTGTCGGCCCGCGAGGCCGAGCAGCGCGGCGGCTGCTATGCCGAGTATGCCGTGCTGGCGGCCGACCGGCTCTGCAAGTTGCCGCCCGGGGTCGATCTCGACCAGGCGGCGTGCTTGTCGAACTACCAGGTCGCCTATCATCTGCTGCACAGCACCGGCGCGGCGGCGCAGGCCCGCACGGTGCTGATCCGCGCCGCTGCGGGTGGCGTCGGCAGCGCGCTCGTCCAGCTCGCCAAGCTGGCCGGCCTGACGGTGTTCGGCCTGGTCGGCGGCGAAGCGAAGCGGCGTTTCGTGATCGCGCAAGGCGTCGACGCGGCGCTCGACCGCACGAGAGACGACGTGCCGGCGGCGCTGCGCGCGCTCACCGACGGGCGCGGCGTCGATCTGATCATCGATCCGGTCGGCGGGAAGAATTTCGGCGAGAATTTCCCGCTGCTGGCGCCGTTCGGACTGGTGCTGCTGTATGGCTATCTCGACGGCTGGCCGCCCGACCTGATGGCGGCCCTACGCGCCAATTTCGCCGCCAGCCCGGCGGTCCGGCTGTTCACCATGCACACGTTCGACGACCGGCCGGAGCTGCGCGCCCGCGCCACCGCGGTACTGCTCGACCACCTCGCCGCGGGTCGCATCGAGCCGCACATCCACGATCGGCTGCCGCTCGCCGAGGCGCGCCGCGCCCACGAGATTTTCGAGAGCGGCGCCGTGATGGGGAAACTGCTCTTGAAGCCGTGAGGCGCGGCGACTCGGCGGCGACGGCTACTTCCCGTAGGGGTATTGCAGCGCGCCCGATTTATAGGCCGGCGGATAGAGGACCACCTGGGTGCCCGGCTTGGTGAACTGCTCGAGCCCGTTGCCCTTGATGTTCTGGAGCTGCACGCCGAGCACGCGCGGCTCGGTCCACTCGCCCTGCGAGTCGAAGCGGATCTCGCCGACGATGGTCTTGAACGCGTTGCCGTGGATGTAGTCGGCAAGCTTCGCGTCGTCGAGGCTGCCGGTCGCGGTGACGGCCTGCTCGAGCACCTGCATGGCCGCGTAGGTGAAGGGCGGCTGGTAGAAGCCCAGCGGATCGACCCCTTCCTCGCGTGCCCGCGCCTGATATTTCTGCAGGAACGCGGCGATGCCGGGGAAGTCCAGGGTCGGCTCGGGCACGTAGAACTCGTAGCTGATGACGCCGTTGAGAGTTTCGGCGAGCTGGGTCTTGGTCGAGGCATATTGCGTGCCCACCATGCCGCCGCCGAACATCATGGTCTTGAGATTGGCCTCGCGCGCCGCCCGCACCATGCCGACCGTGTCGACCGGGTACGAGGCGACATAGACGAGATCGGGCTTGGCGGCCTGGATGCCGCGCACGATCGACGAATAGTCGACCGTGTTGGGCGGATAGGTACCGTCATAGACCAGCTTCAGGCCGTTCTGCTTGACGTTGGCGCGCGCGCCCTCGAGCAGGTTGGCCGAGAACTCGGCATCGGCACCGACCAACGCGACCGTCTGCGCCGCCGGCGACAGCGACTTGGCGATCTCGAAATAGGCGCGCGACAGCTCGAGCTTGCCGTGCGGCCCCCAGGGCGCCGACTGGAAATAGCGCGAATAGTGGAACCGGTCGTTCACCGCGAGCGCGAG
>Ga0302324_100016897_pt1 | contig 14502 bp, 18 predicted proteins | sample Palsa_T0_1_FD_201949 | JGI IMG/M metagenome (GOLD analysis project Ga0302324, IMG submission 201949) | Peat permafrost microbial communities from Stordalen Mire near Abisko, Sweden - Palsa_T0_1 | ecosystem: Environmental > Terrestrial > Soil > Palsa > Peat permafrost | place: Sweden: Abisko...
ACGCTTGGCGCGGATGTGAAAGATCAAGTCGCCCGGTGTGGAGACGGCGTGCCGCGGCCCAGAGCGAAATTCACGGAACGAATGAAGTTCCGCAGGCCTCGGAGAGCCGAACAGTCGGTCCCAGGCCTCGGAACCGACGCCCATGATGCAGGAGACAGCGCCTTCGAGGTCGCGAAATCCGACGGCGCGTACCAGTCCCGAGAGATCGGCGCAAAAAGACAGCACCGCGGCGCGATTTTCGTCACCGGGGTTGATGGTAACGACGAGAAAAATTGCGGAACGAGTGAGTGCAGAGGAAACGAGCTGCGGAACAGCCTGTTCGGGAGCCAATGCGGGAGCGCTGATGGGGTCGGATGCCATTCGAATCAACCGGCCACTGCCGGCAGAAAATCGGATCTCCTCCGCCCAGATGTGCGTGGGAAAACTAGAGGAACCGACAGCTTAACAAACGACGGCCACTGACGTCGACCGTGAGGGCATGAAGCGAAGAGGTGTGACTACCCGTATCGTCGGCAATCCAGATGGCCGCTTTGCAATCTCCAATTTACCGGTTGTCTGCCACACCATCCTGCCAGAGTAGGGTCAAGGACCCAGCTCAGTTAGGCCCGGATGGCCGTCCGGACCCCGGCCCAGGGGGCCAGTGATACTTGCGCTCCGCCGGCCGTCCTCGTTGAATTCCCAACTCTCGTTGCCATAAGATCTAAAGCAATTTTGAGAATCGTCGTGCCATTCGTACGCAAACCGGACAGCAATTCGATCAGAATTGAACCCCCAAGGTTCTTCAATCAGCCCACGTTCCAATTCCTTTGCCCACTTGCGCTGAAGGAAAGCAAGGATTTCGGCTCTGCCGTTTATGAATTCAGCCCGGTTTCGCCAACCTGAATCCGGCGCGTAGGCCAAAGCAAACTTTTCCGGGTCGCGTGAATTCCATCCATCCTCGGCCAATCGCACTTTCACGACTGCTGTTTCGTGGGTAAACGGGGGTAATGGCGGGTGAGATGAGATAGACTCTTCTTCATTTTCTGACTGTGATTGAGCCGCTTCATCTATCCGAATGTTGATGGTTACCAGTAAGAGCAGTCCGGAGCAGAGGTGTCAATTTCCTGCGAAAGGCAATGCGGAAACGATACCATCGCCCCGGATATGGAAGCTCCATATGCTCTCCGGACCACATGGCGCATGCCGCGGCTCGGCGTACGTTACTCCCAATCGATAGCACAACGGTGATGACAATCTTCGGACGAAGTTGTCGAAGCCTACAGGCCAGACGCGCTTCGCCAGCCTTGCAGATGCAGCGTCGCGAGCGGGAGTCCGTCCGGTCCACAGGTTTTTCGCACAGGTCCACCAAGTAACAACCCATCGCGCGAAACGATTCCAGAAACTCATCCTTTGATGATTGCAGCGACGGTATGGCTGCCACGAAGGTGTCGCGAATCGCCCGGTACAGTCCCGAGTCTGCGTGATAGAAAAACTGGCCCGACGCGGGAGGGGCTTCGCCCACGAACAATATGCGTACCCGTTGAGGGCGATAATGTCGGCGCAATCGCTCTCTTGACTCCAAACGTGCAGCACTCTTAACACTTTGTCGTGGAAATTTACCCGGGGCACGCAGTGGATGGTTATGGGTCTGCATACTAGGCTTTGAACCGTTGTAATTGCTCACGGAAGTAGTCCTTCCAACCCTCTGGTAGTGCGGCAATTGAAAGTGTTCGTGCCGCTAAAGCGAGGTCGCCAGCGCTGTATTTCTTTGCCACGTACAACCGGGTGATCTCTGACACTGGAACGGAGTTTGGTTCTCGATCGATGAACACAATTTCATCGTTTGCGGTAACCGCACCCTCGCGCGTGACAGCGAGATAAAAGCCGGTGCGGGCACTAATAAGGAAGCGCTTCACCATTTCGTCGGATTCAAACCTGATCCCGAGCTTGTAGCATGGAAGTCGGGGCTGAGTTACGACGACTTCGGCGGAGCCGACGGAAAACTTGTCGCCAACGAATACTGTGTTTTCCGACAATCCATCAGTTGTAAAGTTCTCTCCAAACATCCCTATCGGCAATTGGCGGCCAGGCAGTTCGGCCCTCCAGTACTCATAGTGATCCAGCGGATAGCAATAAGCCGCTTTTTCTTTACCGCCGTGAACACTGAGATCAGCTTGCCGGTCTCCCTCCAAATTCAATTGGCGAAGCCCGACCCGACCTTCAACTGGTTGCTTATAGATCCCGGTAGTGACGGTTCTCCCATGCCATTGCACTTCTTGTGGAAGGCCGCAATTCACCGACACCACTCTCATACTCATTAACCCGGTTCCGCCACACGAGGACTTCTACGAGGCCTTCTTCGACCGACTGGTAGAGACCTTCTCCTCATAGACCTGACAAAACGATGCAACAATCGGCAGACTGACTTTCCGTAGGATCGCGGTCCGTCATAGTGACCGGATCATTGCAGATACCAAGCGGCTGTTAGCTCTCTACGAATCCGGCTTCGCGCCGCGCTGGTACGTTCCTCGAGCGAGTCTGCCTTTACACCGGTGGAACACCGGACCTTCTGTCCCTACAAGGGGTTGAGCAGCTATTATGACATTGGTGACGCACATCTGGCTGTATGGTCGTATCGTCAGGCTATCCCGAGGTTGGACGAATTTCTGACCTGATGTTGTTCGAACCGGATAGTGTCTCGGTACAACTCTATGGCAAACAGCTCCGGCTGGCGCCACGTCAGACTGTAATCCGTCATGGCCCGATCACGACCTCACAGTCGCGGAAGTGCTCCCCAACGACTTAGATCGATCGAAGTTGCTCGCCCTGGGAGCGGGAGATCAGACTTGTCACCACATTTCCTATGCAGGAGGACTCTGCCATCGTGGACGACACTCACAGGCGAAAGCCAGTAGAACTCTGGCTGGTGCGGCATGGAGAAACCGAATGGAGCCTTTCCGGCCAGCACACCGGCAGAACGGATCTCCCGTTGACTTCTGTTGGTGAAGAACAGGCCAGAAAGATTGGCCAGTTCCTAAAAGGCAGACGTTTTGGAATTGTCCTGACGAGCCCATTTCTTCGTGCCCGTGAAACGTGCCGCCTCGCTGGCTACAGCGACAACGCGGTCGTCGACCCCAACCTCCGGGAGTGGGACTACGGCGAATATGAAGGCAAGACCACCGCTGAAATTCAAAAACAACGGCCCGGCTGGTCCTTGTGGAGAGATGGAGTCCCTCGCGGCGAGGGCATCGAGCAGGTTGCTACCAGGGCACAGGCCGTTATCGATCGCGTACTTGGCGCTTCTGGTGACGCTCTTCTGTTCGCCCACGGACATATTCTGCGTATTCTGTCATGCTGTTGGCTTGGTTTGCCGCCACAAGACGGTAGTATGTTCATGCTTGGCACAGCATCGGCGACGACTCTCGGCCATGAACGTGAAACCCGAGTGATCACGCGATTGAACGCCGGCGGGATCCAATGAACTCTCATGACCGACCCCAGCTGATCACGAAACCAGTGCGCCCGAGCCTGTCCGCCGCTGACGGGTCTCCGTCGGATCCACCGAAGCTGGTGGTGGCTCGCTACAACGGCGGGACATTCAATCGCCGGCTAGGCCGATGCTGCGTTTCTCGGGGACTGGGGTAGGCCGATGAATACGCAGCTTCTTCATCCTGTAAGCCAATGAACGTTCGCTTCATTCCCAAACGCGCGGCCGCGCCACTGATCACCCAGTTGCTCGCATCCCAACGCAATGAGGAATCTGACATTGCCGAAGAGTCGGTTCTTCATTGATCGTTGAATTGATTTCCTGGATGGAGCCTCGATCGTTTGGGACCGGTAAAGGGCGCCCTCCGCTTCGAATTTCTCGAGCTTGTCATCGTGAATGTCCATCTTGATCGTCAATCAACCGGATGGTCAGTGTTCATAAGCCGTGCCGTCCGACCATTGGCCGATTGGAATCAGAAACAAGGTCAGCCGGTCCAGAGTGGACTTAAATCCTAGAACGGGGGAGCTTGGTGGGCCTGCGCCCCAAACCGCAGGGTCTGTGAGTGGAAGGAAAAACATCAGGTGGGGATGCCAGTGACCGTCGCGATCATTCAAGTATCCTTGTTTTGACATCATGTAGCACATCGCGCCGGTTTCCGGCGGCGACAATCCCTTCCCGTCGAAAGCGGCGTTGACGGCCTCGGCCATCTGGTCTTTGGATCGCGAAGCCAATATCACCTCGGTTTTCTTGAGGGTGAGTGGAATTTGGGATCGCGCAGCCAGCGTGTTGAGACAGACGGGGGCCCGCAGTTTGGGATTCCAAAAATCGGGATCGTCGGTTCCGGCCATCCATGATCGCCACACCAGGCAAACGAAACCATTTTTGCCTTTGACGGCGGTTTCGTAACCGTGCTGCCCGAGCACCATGATTTCCGCATCCTGCGAGATGGACTGCGGGGCAGCGCTCAGCGCCAGTGCTACCTCGGTGTTTCGCTCCATAAGGTATTGATCAAGCGGAGCCATGTTGGGATACGGCGCTTTGGCATCCTGGGCTGGCGCCCGCGACGCCGCAGCCAGGGCGGCAACCAGCGCGAAGCCTCCTAAGGCGATCGTCATGAGATTTTTCCGATTCATAGGTTTCTTCCAAGGGTCCCTGCGTTCCACCGAGTGCGAGCTTGGCATGAAGTATCAGCTGGTCAGTCAACCCACGCTCGGCCTAGGCGGCTGACTTCGCCGGGCCGTATGCCTCCCTCAATTGGTCGATATCAAATTTCTTCATTTTGAGGAATGCTTCCGTCACGCGTGCCAACTTTGACTCGTCTTTGTCACGCAGCATCTCATCCATAGCCGAAGGAACAATCTGCCAAGAGAAGCCGAACTTGTCTTTCAGCCACCCGCACTGTTCGGCCTTCGGCTCTGCAGACAGCTTCGACCAGAAGTAGTCGATTTGTTCCTGGGTATCACAGTGGACCATGAACGAGATGGCCTCGTTGAAAGTGAAGTTGTGCGCACGAGCGCTGTCCATAACGGCAAAGCTCTCACCTGCAAGCGAAACGCCGGCATGTTTTATGGTTCCTTCTTTGTCGGGCTTGTCGTCTTTGCCATAGCGAAGAATGTGGTCAACCTTCGCATCGTGAAATACGGATGAGTAGAAATTGATGGCCTCTTCCGCCCGTCCGCACTGCGCGCCAACAAACATAAGCGTCGGGGTGATCCTCGGCTGGACTTTGCCATCGTCCATAAACATCACCTGCCACGACAGCCCGAATCGGTCTTGTGTCCACCCGTATCTCTCGCTGAACGGATAGTCGCCGAGCTCCATGAGAGCCGAGCCCCCTTTGGAGAGCTCATTCCATAGCGCATCGACTTCTTTTTTCGTCTCGCAGGCAACCAGGAACGATACTGCCGGAGTGAACTTGAACAGCGGCCCTGCATTGATGAGCCTGAAGTCCCGACCTAGAAGTTCGAGGCTGAGAATGTCCACCGGGCCCGAAGGAGTGTTCTGAAGGGTTGCAGTGTTCTCGATCCTGGAATCCTTGAAAATCGATGTATAAAACTCGGCTGCTTCTTTGGCTTCCTTGTCAAACCACAGGTGCGGCGTGATTGTCTGCATGGGGATATCGACTCCTTTTGCTTCCTCAAGGTTGAAGATCTGATTATCGCCAGCGAGCAGCACAGTGGCTCCCGTGCTAGCTCGGCTGAGGTGTCCGCTCGTGAATGATCATCCAAGACGTTCCAAACTTGTCACGCAGCATGGCAAACCGGTGAGCAAAGAACGTCTCCTCGATCGGCATAAAGGTCTCGCCGCCATCGGAAAGGAGAGCAAAAATACGCTCGGCTTCGTCGGTGGCGTTCACAGAGAGGCAGAGATAAACGCTGCGCATTGGCTGAAAACGATCTGAGGGCACGTCACTTCCCATCAGGTCGGTTTCACCGATGCTCATCCGGGCATACAGGATAGCGTCTTTCTGATCGGGGGGTACATCCTTCGGATTCGGCTGCTCGCCTTGGGTCATCATCATGCTGATCTTTCCGCCGAGATGCTTTTCATAGAAACGAAAAGCTTGCGCGCAATTGCCGCCGTAATTGAGGTATGTGTGCAGTTTCATCGTCCCCCTCCTGTTCAGAATCGGTTGAACTCCGGAATGAGGAAGCCCGGGTCGCGCCTTCTCATCGTTTCCGCCGGTTACGCGCAACAATCATGCAATTTGGGCTGCTTTTCGTATTCGTCGTGACGGTGCACAAAATCCATCGTCGAGGTCTCGTTCCGTCCTTTCGGCGCGCGATCAAGAATCATAAGCGTGCCGATCAACTCCTCTCCACCACGGGCATAGCTCGAATACGTGTGGAAGACAGCGCCCGAGTCGTCTTTGTAGAACGCGCTTAGGCCCGGCAGTTCCGTGCCCGCGGATTCGCCCTGCACCGTCGTTTCGGTGAAGTTGTAAAGGATCTTGCCCGTCGCCAGATCCTCTTTGGTGAACGAAACGTGGTAGTCGTAGTTGAAATCGCTTCCACCAGCGGACACCCAGGGAAATATCCACCCCATGCGTTTCTTGTAGGCCTCGATCTCTGCCAACGGCGCGCGGGATACGGCAGTCCAAGTGACATCGTGATGTTCGAGATGGGGAAGGGCGCCATCGATGTGATCGGAGAGAAAAGAACAACCGGGGCAGCCTGCTTCCCAGCCTGGTCCAAGCATAAAGTGGTACACGATGAGCTGGCTTCGGCCATCGAACAAGTCCGATAGAGTCCTCTTGCCCTTGGGAGTATCAAAGACATAATTCTTCTCAACTGTGACCCAGGGCAAGGCCAAGCGTTCTCGATTGATCTTGTCGCGCAGGTGGGTAAATTCCTTTTCTTTCAGCAGCAGCGTCTTACGCGCCGCCAGCCATTGTTCCCGGGAAACAACGGGATGAGTCTGCGTATCGTCCTCCGAGGGTGTACAATACGTTGATATCAACATTACTGGTTTATGTCAAATCGCCCCAAGGTTCCTCATCACACAACGCTCCTGGTTCGCGACGGTTGCCTCTGTCTTCATGTGCAACGCGCAGCACGAGCGCTGGCCCGGCGCTTTGACGAAGCACTGCGACCGCTCGACCTCACCAATGGCCAGTTCTCGTTGCTAATGTCACTCAACCGGCCGGAACCGCCGCCGATGACGGCAGTGGCATCCTTGCTTGCTATGGATCGCACCACGTTGACTGCCGCATTGAAACCTTTGGAACGGCGTGGATTGGCGACAGTGGCCGCAGACCCCGGAGACCGGCGTAGCCGTTTAATGGTTTTGACGCCGAAGGGGATGACGTTGTTAGCTAGAGCCGTTCCGATTTGGGAGCGTACGCATCAGGGAATCGAGGGGCTCCTTCCGGATGGAGACCCGAACCGCCTGCGGAGCAACCTGCGCGCTTTGTCCCTTGCTGGCAGAGTCCAAGCTGAGCTTCTGAGCTAAACAAAACAATGATTGGAGGACAGAATATTGACAAACGCCGAGGGACAAGCAATCGTGAATCTCAACCCACCACGATTCGAAGATGGCGGGCACCTCATCATCGCCGGATTGGCGGCCGATACACCGCTAGCACCCTCGATGATCTACCGGCGCTGTGGGAGCGGTTCTCGGTCCACATCGGGAGAATCCCCGGACAGGTAGGTCGCGTCGCCTACGGGGTGTGCTCCGACATGTTTAGCGGGAGGGGTAGCTTCCAGTACTTATCTGGCGTGGAGGTCTCCGAATCGTCGGCGCTTCCGGAACAATTCAGGCGCGTGCATATTCCTGCGCAGAGATACGTTGTATTTCCTCACCGAGAACACGTGTCGAGACTTCGCGACATGATAAATACGATCTGGTCTCAGTGGTTTCCGGAATCGGGCTACGAAACCGCTCGCGGCTCCGCTGGTGCTGCGGATTTCTTTGAACGCTACGGCGAGGGCTTTGATCCGCGGCGCGGAATCGGCGATATCGAGGTCTGGATACCGGTGATCGAATGAAAGGCACAAGACGGTGGGCCGGTGAAGTGGTGGAAGTGAGAGAGAAGCATAGGGGAGCAAATGTCCAAGCTGCGCGTTCACAGTTTTGGGATGTCCTTGGATGGATACGGCGCTGGCCCGAATCAGAGCTTAGAGAATCCACTCGGGGTCGGTGGACTTGCACTGCACGAATGGGCCTTCAAAACGCGCACCTTTCACGCCATTCACGGTAAAGATGGCGGGGAAACCGGTGTTGACGATGACTTCGTGGCACGTGGGTTCGACAACATTGGAGCGTGGATCATCGGGCGCAACATGTTTGGGCCGGTGCGAGGCCCGTGGCCGGACGACACCTGGAAGGGGTGGTGGGGCGAAGATCCTCCATATCACACTCCTGTCTTCGTGCTGACCCATCACGCGCGCCCCTCCTTGACGATGAGTGGAGGGACCACGTTTCACTTCGTCACCCATGGAATCGCGCATGCGTTCGCCCTCGCTTCCGAAGCCGCTGACGGAAAAGACATCCGACTGGGCGGCGGGGTCGCCACAATCCGCGAATATCTTCGCGCAGGACTCGTCGATGAGATGCACTTAGCCTACGCACCCGTACTCCTGGGTGCGGGAGAATGCCTACTTGGGGGTTTGGATCTGCCCGCCCTCGGATATCAGGTGAATCAACAGGCGACCACTGCAGTCTCCATGCATGTGACGATCGCGAAGAAGAAGCCGTGAACCCATCAGGGCAATGCGCAATTGAGTCAGATGTGATGTATGTGCCATACTGTCAGTAGGTTAGCGGGAATGTATAAATTAGCGGTTGTAGATGGTGTTTCTGCCGGTTCCGCCGATTTTTAGCGACACATTCCGTCTCCACCAACAACAGCTTGCTTTGGTGGCACAATCGAAGAAACGGTCTCGAGCATTGCGGACCCGCACGGTGGCTGAGCCATCACGCCCCCCACTGAATGGCTCTTTTCTGTCTCGGACTTCGAACGGGCGGACATAATCCGGAGACTCGCAAGAGCGGGCAGATTCCAAAGCGTCTCCACCTGAGATTCCTAACCCTGTGGAAACTTCTCCAGCTTTGATTCCTTGAATTCGACGCCAGCGCCTGGCCGTACCTCGGTGCCGCCTCATCTGCACTATGCCGCAACGCCGTCTTCCGTGCCTTGCCCCAAGCCTTGTACCTCGCTACCATTTCTGAAATGGCGAAGCGCGTTCTGCTGTGCCCACCGGCCTATTTTGGCGTGGTTGATCGGAAAAACCCCTATATGTTGCCGGACTCCTCAGTGGATCACGAGAACGCCCAGCGGCAATGGCAGGCACTTTGCTCCGCCCTCGAGCAAACCGGATGCCAGATTGAAACTATCGCTCCCGTCGCCGGACTCGAAGACATGGTCTTCGCCGCCAACCAGGTTTTTGTTGGTTTTCACGAAAGCATCGGCAAGTTCATCGTGCCCAGCCGCATGGTGCACCCCTCGCGGCAGCGCGAGGTGCCTTTTTATGTTGAGTGGTATCGCCAACGCGGTTTCAAGATCATCGAACTCGATCTCGGCGCCGACCACCTGGAAGGCCATGGCGACCTCCTCTGGCACCCGGACAGCTCCCGCATCTATGCTGGCTACGGTTTTCGTTCGACCCAGGCCGGCGTCGAGAAATTTCGCGCAGCCATGTCGAAAATGGAAATCCCGGTCGTCCCGCTTCGTCTAGTCGACCCCTACTGCTATCACCTCGATACCTGCTTTTGCCCGCTAAACAACGAATCTGTGCTCGTCTTTCCCGCCGCCTATGCTCCCGAATCTCTCGCAACGTTGCGCCAGTTCTGGCAGCGCGTTCACGAACTCACCACCTCCGAAGCCCACAGGTTTATGGGCAACGGCATCGTGGCCAACGGAAGCTACCTGACTCCCTACCTCACGCCCCACCTTGAAGCTATCCTCAGTCAGGAAGCCGTCGCCCCCGTCATCGTCGGAACTTCGGAGTTCGAAAAGGCCGGCGGCAGCCTGTTCTGCATGAAAGCCTTTCTGCCCTAATAGCTTCGGGAAAACTGCGGAGAAGTTCAGTGCACGATCGCCCCCATAACCGCCACCACGACTCCTACGACGCCCAGCACAATCCCCAAGTGCCAGAAGATTCGCCGTCCGGAGAGGAGAGTAATTGAGGTAACCACCAACCCAATTTCCAGAAAGACCTCCGCCAGGTCATACCGGTCGGCGCGACGTTGTTCCAGGATAACTTCTCCCTCCAGTTTGTCCGCCTCGCCTTTGATTTCGTCCTTGTCGTGTTTGTAACGTTCCGCTTCCTGCTCAAATTTCTGGCAGACCTTGGCCGCCGCCGTAGCGTCATTGCTGGCCACCACAGCAGCCAACTCGGTAAACAGCACGTCCTCGTGCTCCCGAATACTCTTTGCCTGGTAATACGCCCATTGATCGGAAGCCTTCGCCTGTAGCACGACTTCCTCCGTGTGCGCCCGATGCCCGAGCAAAGACACCACCGCCACGCATACTGCCAGCACTGCCATGGTCAGCGACACGGCCGCCAGCGAACGGTCCTCTCTGGCTTTTTCCGCGTGCTCCTTTAGTTCTTCAAGCTCGTCAGCACTCATTGATCCTCCAATCGAAGCGGTGGCCAGTGGCCAGATCTTAAGATGTCGGCATTTCACTAGCTCAACAAGAGTTGAGTCACCAGGCGCCACTCCGCAAGATGCCGTGGGTCAGGTCTCGATGGTACGGATTCAAGCTCACCGGAGCAAGCCGCAACTCGATCTCCGATAAGAAACCAAAATCCCGGCGGCACGAACCGGAAACTGGCAACTGTTCTTATTCCCCCATCACTTTCACAATCACCCGCTTGTCGCGCTGCCCATCGAATTCGGCATAGAAGATTCGCTGCCATGTTCCCAAGTCAAGCTTGCCGGCGGTGATGGGCACGATTACCTCATGATGAACCAACAACGCCTTCAGGTGGGAGTCACCATTGTCTTCGCCGGTTTCGTGGTGCTTGTAGTTCTTGCGAAATGGAGCCAGGTGTTCCAGCCACTGATCGATGTCTTCAATTAAGCCGCTCTCATTGTCATTCACGTATACGCCCGCCGTGATGTGCATGGCCGAGACCAGAACCATCCCCTCTTGGACTCCGCTCTTGCGCACGATCTCCTCCACCTGCGGCGTGAGGTGCACATAGGCCCGATGCGTCTTAGTATGCAGCTTCAGATATTCGGTAAGGACTCTCATGGGTCGATTCCGGGGTACGGAAATTCTACCCGAGCCGGGCCTGAACGGTGGGAGGATCTTGTCATCAAGCTGACGCCGCGGATTAGGCCTGTTGAGAAAGACGCGGCTTCAGAGCTTGCGAATAACTTGACCGAGGGATTCGCTTTGAAAGGACGCAATGGGCGGCTCGGCTTCGAATCGGCAGCTAAGTTTGCGAGGGCGCGGCTTCCGGCCGCGGCGTAACCGCCGACAAATCAATCGCGCTGGCGGTGTTCGATCCCCTCGAAACTGGACGTTTCTTCCACCGCCTGCCCCCTTGATTCCATAGATGCGCCTTAGGACGCACTCGATCAGTCCACACCTTAGCCGACAGAGGTTTGTGATTTTGAAATGTTCCAGTCGAACATTCCGCACAATGATGCCACCGGAAGACTAGGCAGGATACGGCACCTTATCGCATCGTTTCCTCAATCTCGGAGATCCAGTCCGGGCGCTTCAACACTTCCCGCGGCTTGGGACCATCGGCCGCTCCCACAATCCCGTCCTGCTCCATCAGGTCGATCAGATGCGCGGCACGCCCGTAACCAATGCGCAGGCGCCGCTGCAGCAGGGAAGTGGAGGCCTTCCCAAACTCCACCACCAGCTTCACCGCATCCTGATACAACGGATCCTCCTCGCCGCCGCTCTGTGATCCCTCAATCCCACCGCTGCCGCCGCTCCCGGCCTCGCCTTCGTCTCGTGGAGCTTCGAGGAATTGCTGCTGGTATTCCGCCGCGCCTTGCGCCTTCCAGAACTCCACGACCGCAGCAATCTCTTTTTCCGTGACCAACGGTGCATGCAGCCGATGCACTCGCGCCGACCCCGATGGCAGATAGAGCATGTCGCCCTTACCCAGCAGCGCCTCGGCGCCGTTGGCGTCGAGAATGGTTCGCGAATCCACCTTGGTCGCCACCCGGAAAGAAATCCGCGCCGGAAAGTTCGCCTTGATCAGCCCCGTGATCACATCCACGGAAGGACGCTGCGTTGCCAGCACCAAGTGAATGCCCACCGCGCGCGCCATCTGCGCCAGGCGCGTGATCGACTCTTCCACGTTACTCGAATCGAGCATCATCAGGTCGGCCAATTCGTCGATGATGATTACGATGTAGGGAAGGGGCGTGTCGTCGGAGTCTTCGTCAAACAAGCTGGGCGTGCCCCCGTTGTCAAATAACCGGTTGTACTGGTCGATATTGCGCACGCCCTTGGCAGCCAAAAGCTTCAATCGTCGTTCCATCTCCCGCACCGCGTTGCGCAACGCATTCGCCGCCAGCTTTGGTTCTGTAATGATCGGTGTATGCAGATGCGGCACGCCTTCGTAGTTGCCCAACTCCAGCCGCTTCGGATCCACTAGAATCAGGCGCACCTGATCCGGCGTCGCCTTGTACAGAATCGACATGATGAAGGCATTGATCGCAACGCTTTTGCCCGATCCCGTGGACCCGGCAATCAGCAGGTGCGGCATGCCGTTGAGGTCCGCCGTGACAATGCGCCCGTTGATGTCCTTGCCCATCGCCAGCGTCAGTTTCGACTTCGAGCCCATAAATTCCTGCGACTCGATGTTCTCGCGCAGCCAGATGATTTCGCGCTCGCGGTTCGGAACCTGAATGCCCACGGTCGATTTCCCGGCCATGCGCTCGATCAGAATGCTCTCGGCCTTCAGCGCCAGGCAAAGGTCATCGGTGAGGTTGGTGATGCGGCTGTACTTGATTCCGGCATCGGGCTTGAACTCGAACGTGGTGACCACGGGACCAGGGTTGATTTGCGTGATCTGCCCATGTACGTCGAACTCGGCATACTTCTCCGTGAGCACCTGCGCCAGCATTTTCAGTTCGTCGGCATCCACAACCTGCCGCTCGTCAGGACGCTGCAACAGGCTGCTTGAAGGCAGCTTATAGCCGCCCGCGATCCGCGGCATCGTCGTCTTCGGCTTGTGATCGCTGTCGGCACGTTGCATCACTTCCGGAGCAACCCCGGCTTCGCCTCCGGCCGTCGATGATAAAGACGCCGCCAGAATTCCGCCCGTCGTCGCCGGAGCATCTTCTGCGACCTCAGCTGCCAGCATGCGCTCGATACCGGTGCGGCGAGGTTCTGCCGAAGGCCTTGCCGGTTCGATCGATTCGACCGCCTGGCGCGATGGGATCAGTTGCGTCTTCACCGTCGGCTTCGAAATCCGCCGTTTGTCGAGTTCCTTCTGTTGTCGCCGCTTGGCCCGTTCCTCTTGCCAATCCTGATAGCGGTTCCACAGCGCAGTCACGAACGCAAACCGCGTCGGCGCCCACAGTCGGACCGATGAGAACGAGAATGCTGTCGAGAGATAGAGCGCGACCGCCAGCACGCTGGCACACACGATGTAGGCGCCCGCCACGTTTAAGTAATGGATCAGCAAATCGCCGACAACCCGTCCCAGCAAACCCTCGATCGGCATCGCATTCAACCACCGCAACTGCTCGGGCAGCAGGGCCAGCAGAGCGGGGATGAAAACCACCAGCCAGATTCCTCCTAGACTCTTCGCTACGGGAGATTGAATCTTCCGCGAAGCAAACCAGCGGATTCCAAGCATCGCAGGAAACACCGGCAACAGAAAAGCTCCGATACCGAAAAACTGCAGTGTCAGGTCCGAGACGAGCGCTCCGACCACGCCGATCCAGTTGCGGGCGGCGTGGGTTCCGGTCAGCACGGAGGCGCTATTCAGAGAAGGATCGAGCGGCGAATACGAAGCCAGCGCGAGGAAGAGGAGGAGCGCAGAGACGCACAACAGGAATCCGATCAGCTCATTCAGCCGCCGGTTGCCCGTAGGAAAAAAGATGCTTGCCAGAAAACGCATGAGGGCCGTTTTTGATCCTCCCAGAGTCGAACTCTGGGATTGCTGACTCGGGCATTACCCGATTTCGAGGGCGAATCCCGCACCGGCACCAAAACAGAAAACTGTCGGCGTGCTCCAGTGCCTTACCGCAGCAGGGATTATGCGACTCCAAGCTGACCGACCAAAACTGTCGCGAACCCAGACTAAAAGTATGGGATTGCGCTCCTCAACTACCGTTCACACCGGGCAAGAAACAGTCCCGTGCCGCAAATCGGCCAGAGCCCCATTAATTATGCCAAGAAGCCGCGACTGCGGCAATGCCGGAATTGGAAAGGAGTGTACAGTTGGCTTCCTGTCGAAATCGCCGCACCTGAGTCCGATTGACGACTTGGCCCGTATACCCTTGTGCCTACGCGAGATGCCACATGTAGGCCAGCGCGATCACGACGATGCCGAACACGATGCGGTACACGATGAACACCCGCAGACTGGAGGATTGCAGATAGCGAATGA
>Ga0302324_100016898_pt1 | contig 14502 bp, 15 predicted proteins | sample Palsa_T0_1_FD_201949 | JGI IMG/M metagenome (GOLD analysis project Ga0302324, IMG submission 201949) | Peat permafrost microbial communities from Stordalen Mire near Abisko, Sweden - Palsa_T0_1 | ecosystem: Environmental > Terrestrial > Soil > Palsa > Peat permafrost | place: Sweden: Abisko...
TGGCGCATCCGCCGTGGATCGCGGGGCTGTCGAGTCTGGTCGATCTGGTCGCCGCCGCGCATCCTCAACGCATTTATTCCGTCGGAACCGCGGGCGGAGCGGACCAGACGCAGCGGCTGGGCGATGTGGTGATCACCAATAGCGCGGAAATTCAACTCAAGATTAAGGACAACGCCGACTGCGGTTACAACGGCGGCACGTTCGCTTGCAAGAACTGGTTTCCCGACTTGAGTATCGTGCCGGAGGTCCAGTCCACGCTCCTGTTCCCGCTCAGCCGAGTGGCCACCACGTCGGCCTTGGAACACGTGCTCCAAGGGGCCAAGCGCGGCAGGCATAAGGACACGGAACAACTCTCGCCGTTCACGCTGACCGATTTGGTGAATTCTTCACTCGACCCGCGGAATCTCGGCTCGCCCCAGGTGCTCAACCTCAAGGACAAGCCGTTGCTGACCACGGATTACTATTACATCGCGATAGGAAACACCAATTACGCGGCATTGGAAATGGACGACGCCGTAATCGCCCACGTTGCGCAACAGAAGAAAGTCGATTTCGTGTTTATCCGCAACATTTCCGACCCGCTGGTGCCGGCTAAAACTCCCGATCAAAAGCCGATTCCCGAGCCTGCGCGTGAAGCTTGGTCGTCGGCAATCTACGATGCATACGGGCTGTACACCAGCTTCAACGGCGCTTTGGCCGCCTGGGCCACGATCGCCGCTACCTGAGAATCGCGCGCGGGCGCAGCACTACTTCCCGCACTACAAGGAGCAATTTCTTTATGGCAGAAACGGTGGTAAGAATCCCGATCACGAACGTTTACATGGGCGGCGATTACACCGGAACGATCGCGGTGGGATCGGAAGGCAAGACGGCCAACGTCATTCTGGACACGGGCAGCAGCACTCTGGCGCTGGATGGAAAATTTTACGATCCTGAACAGGATCCCGACGCCGCGAAGACCCGCATCGCGCAGGAGGTGGTCTACGGCAGCGGTCAGTGGATCGGAGCGGTGGTGCTCACCGACATCGGAGTCGGAAGCGATCCCTCGCAGACGGTCCTAAAAAAGGTGAACACCGCCGTGGCTTACCTGGAATCCAAAGACATGTTCGGCGAGGCGAACGGAATTCTGGGGCTGGCTTACACAAAACTGAACAACGCGTTCAGCATGCCGGATCTGACCTGGCCTCCTCAATATAAGTACAACCAGATTCAGGAAGGCAAGGTCACTTACCTGGATCCGTATTTCACGCAGCTTGAACAAGCTGGCGTGATCGGGAACAAGTTCGCGTTCTACACCCAGCGATCTATGATCAGCAACGCCACGGCGGACCCGGTCAGCGATCCTCTGAACAGCGGCTACATGATCTTCGGAGGCGGCGAGGAGAGCACGGATCTGTATTCGGGAACGTTTCAGAGCGCGCGTATCCTGGACGACGAATACTACAACACCAATCTCAAGGCGATTATCGTCGGCTCCAGCGACCCGATCACGGTTCCGCCACCCAGCAAGGGCAGCGGCTTGTCATCCAATTCGATCGTGGATAGCGGCACCAACAGTTTGATGCTGGATCAAGACTTGTTCAACACCATGGTCGAGCGGTTTTCCAAGGGGTACGCTCGCGAATTGGTGCACGCCATGCGCAGCGGCTATTTGTCCATGGGCAGTTTGAAGCTTTCCGCTTGGCCCGACTTGACGTTTGTTCTGGAGGGCGACGCGGGCGATGTGAAGCTGACGGTGAAGCCGGAAAACTATTGGCAAATCAACGCGCCGGAGCGCGGTTACGCCACCGCTCCGCTGTTCGGAGACAACGGGCAGCTGGGCGGGCAATCCATCCTGGGCTTGCCATTGATGAACGGCTATTTCACCATCTTCGATCGCTCAGTGGACAAGGGGCTCGGCGCCATCCAGTTCGCCGACCGAAAATAATTACTTAAGCGGCAGCCTTCCTTCGGGATCGGGACGGAAGATCAGATACTTGAGATCGCCGTCCTGGCTGCTGAACCAATGGGCGGTATTTCCGGGAATGATGACAACATCGCCCGTCGTCACTTTTCGGCTTACGCCGCCATCGATGCGCGAACTCTGGAGCGTCGTGCTGTTCGTGGATAACGGGTGTGGATTCGGAAGCGTCCCGCCCGTTACCAGCGTCGCGTTGCCGGCCAGGATGTAATAAATCTCGGTCACCTTGGTCTGATGCAGATTGGCCTCTTGCGGGATGGCTTGGGGCCGGAACACGCCGTACACGCCCACATGGTAGCCCCCCACATCCACGATCCGAATGGGTTTGTCGCTCACCACATTTCTTGGCAGGGCGTCGATAAAATTCTGGATGTCGGAGTGGGAGACATCGGTGGCCGCGAGCGGCGGGGTCTGCGCCACGGTCGACCATGCCAGTAACAGCACGCAAACGCAAAGCGTTGTTTTCAACATAGAATCACCTCTGGCTTGAAATCGCGATCTGGTCTGACAGTCTATCACCGGGCGCGCCGACCGGCGCCACCAGCGACAGTCGGGCCCAGGGGCGATGGATGGCAACGCGCGCATCCGCGAGGCCGGCGCATCGAGCCAGCCCGAGTAGCTCCTCTTTCTTAAAAGCCGCTTGCACCGAAATCTTGCCGTCGTGAACGAAAATGTGGTTCCAGCCGAACAGCCACGTGGTGGCCGGCAAGAATCGGAAGGCGAACGGCCCGCGATCCAAATCGATGGCCAACACCGCGCGCCTGGCCACCCGGCCGAAGCTTCTCAACAGCTCCACAATTTCGTCGTTCGAAAAATGATGGAGAAATAGCGAGCAGAACACGAAGTCGAAGCTCGCGGGACGAAACGGCAAGTGAAACGCATCGCCGGCCAGCTTGGGCTGCGCCGCTCCGCCGAGATGGCTGAATTGCCGGTCCAACGAGACCACCGCGGCTCGCGGAAAGCTCCTGCGGATGGCCGCCCCGCTATCGCCCGACGCCGCGCCCACATCCAGCAACGAAAAGCTATCGCCGGCGCCCACGAATTCGCGCAGGATATTCCGCAGCACCCGATACCCGCCGAAATAGCGATTCAACCGCGCCAGATCCTTGAGGATCTCGCGCACGTCCTCGGGAGCGGCGTGATCGAGCAATTCCGGTTCTATGATGCGTTCGGAGTCAACCACAGTCCCATGATAAGATGCTGCTTTCCAAGATGGACTTTGTAACTGGCAATCTCGGCTGGATCGAGGCCATTTGCGGCCCCATGTTTTCGGGCAAAAGCGAGGAGTTGATACGCCGCTTGAGCCGAGCCATGATCGCCCGAAAGCGCGTGCAAGTGTTCAAACCGATCATCGACGATCGCTACGCCGCCGACGAAATCGTTTCGCACAACGATTTGCGGATGAAGTCGGAGGCTATCGCGGGCGTCGACGACATTCTGCGCCGCCTGGATTGGCGCACGCAGGTAGTGGGCATCGACGAAGCGAATTTTTTCGGACAGGAACTGGTGGACGTCGCTACCCAGTTGGCGAACAGCGGCAAGCAGGTGATCGTGGCCGGTCTGGATACCGACTATATGGGCCGGCCCTTCCCTCCCCTGCCCGACCTGCTCACGTTGGCGGAGTCCATCACCAAGACCCTGGCCATCTGCGTGCGTTGCGGCAATCCCGCCAAGCACACCCAACGGCTGGTGGAATCGGACGACCTCATCGTGGTGGGCGCCGCCGGAATGTACGAGGCGCGCTGCCGCCGATGTTTCGAGCCGGGAATGCCCAAACAGGAATTCTTGGACTTCGCCCGGCCGAGGCGTCCGCCGCCAGAAAAATGAAACGCGGCGGAGGGCCTTTCCTTCTAAATTGTTAGATTTCCTGGTACGCTACTCTAACAGAGGCCTATGTCTATCTTTCCCAGTTCGTATCCGCCAGAACCACCTTCCACACCTCCGGCAGCGCCCCCCGCGCCGCCTCCCTCCGCTTTTCCTCCGCAAGCGGCGCCACCGCCCCAATATCCGCCGCAACAGTACGCGCCTCCGCCTTATTACCCGCCTCCGCCGCCGCCCGCGCCCACCGAAGGGGGCTGGAAAGTTCCGGCGCTATTTGTTGCCGTGATTCTCTCGCTGGCGGCTAATGTCTACCTCTATAACCAGTTGACCCACGTTCAAAAGGATCTTGCGGCCAACGGTGACGCCACCACGGCGCGGCTGGACAAGCTGGAAGAGCTTTCGTCGCTCACCACTCGCAGCAATCAGAAGAAGGTGGAAGAACTTCGGGACCAGTTGGAGAGGGCGCGCCGGCAAGCCAATCTTGCGGCCGGCCAGGCCAAGGAAGAAGCGCTGAAGAAAGTTGACGAGACGCGCGTGCAGCTCGAAGCCGCGCAGCAAGAGGTCCAGAAGCAGCTCAAATCGGACATTTCTCAAGTGCGCGATTCCGCCGATTCGGCCAATTCCCGCATCTCGCAAGTGGGGACCGAGGTTAGCTCGGTGAAGACCGACGTTGCGTCCACGCGTTCCGAACTCGAAAAGACTGTCGCGGATCTCAAGCATGCCACCGGTGAGATCGACGGCCACAGCGTTCTGATCGCCACCAACGGCAAGGAGCTGTCGGCGCTCAAGGCGTTGAACGATCGGACCTACGTTGAGTTCACGCTCGATAGGAAGGCGAAGCAGGCGCAAAGGGTGGGAGATGTCTCGCTCCTGCTCAAGAAATGCGATCCGAAGAAGTACAGGTTTTCGATCGATCTGACATTCGATGACAAGACCATTCCCAAGTCGGACAGGACTATCAACGAACCGATCCAGTTTCTGACTTCGAAGGCGAAACAACCCTACGAGATAGTTGTAAACCAAGTGGCCAAGGACAGCATCAAGGGATACTTGTCGATCCCCAAGGTGCTGAACGTCAGGAATTAGCGTCCTGAGTGGAGGCTGGGCGGACGAGCTTAACCTGTGTAGACCGTGCCTTCCTCGACGAAGCACAGCGGATTCTTCCAAGGGTCTTCCGCGTAAAAGGACCGTTCGCCCCAGGGGCGAACTACGATGCCGCCGCCCGGCGCGTCATGGACTTGCTCACTCGAGAGACACTGTAGAGCCTTGGCGCGCTCGTAAGCCGCATCCAAGTCGTTTACGGTAAAGTAAAGCGCCTTTGCCGCGGGGTGCGGCTGGCTCGACGACGACACGTCCAGCACTTGCAGGGTCACCGGTCCACAATCGAAGTAACATCGCGAACCGGCCTGTTTGCGTCCTTCGATACCGAGTAGCTTGGTATAGAACGAGACGGCGGATTTGAGATCGCCGACCTCGATGTTGAGCCTAAACAATCTCGGAACGTCGTGCGGCACGGCGCTCTTCGTCGTCTTCTGCTGATTGTCTTTATCGTGTTGTTTTGTTGACATGATTGTTTTCTCCTCAGTGCTTACCGCTGCTTGAAAAGTGAGCAAGCCAATCCCTCACCAGTTCCAGCCGTTTTCGCTGAATTCGGTAAATGCGCATCCGACCCTGCTTTTCGTGAGTGAGCAAGCCTGCCTTCTCCAGGACGCGGAGGTGCCGCGTGGTCGTTTGCCAGGCGTGCTCGAAGATCGCCGCGATCTCGCCGGCCGTCATGGAGCCGCCGTTGAAATAAATCGTGAGCAGCACGCGCCGCCTGGCAGCGTGCGCTAACGCGGAAAACACCGCTTCATATGCGTCCACTCGCGGCATCGAATCTCGAATACGTGGTTGGTCAGTTTGAGGCGCGGGCGAATGCCAAGGGATGCTTCGGCTGGTAGAGACCCACTTCGCTTCCGCCGGGAAGCCGGACGCGGGTGATCGACCCCCATCTGGCTTCCTGCACGTCCGAACAGTGGATGCCTTTCTTCCCGAGCGCCGATATCTCGGACTTCAGATCGTCACACATGAAATAGAGTTCGTGCCCGCCCGTCTCCGCGGCGGGATGAACCGCCACTTCCGCTGGAGGCAGCGCGAAGATCAGCCATCCGTGACCGGCGTCCACGGATGAAAGTCCGAGGACCTCCCGGAAGAAGGCGCGATCGGCCGTCGCGTCCTTGCTGGGGACGATTACATGGGCGCCAAACATCATCCTTTACTCCTTTGGTTGCGGCCAGACTTCAGCCTGGCCCGCCACGCGAATACACCGTACAACTATATTAAGCCGCAAGGCGAAGTATTTGTCAACGGATATTTAGCATGGCGGCTAAATAAATCGGATTCAGGAACTAGCGGCGCTGCCCTGGCGCGGCCACTTCGGCGTGCGTTTCGCCAAGCGTCATCGCGGTATGCGGGCGGGAATGCTCGGTCCGAACATATCCGAGAGCAACCACTTTGTCGAGGGCGGGCGAGTATGCGGCAGACGTGATTTCCGCGGCGCTGGCCTCGCCGATCTGCAACTTCGCTCCAGGCTCCGGCGGGAGCTTCGTGTCGAGCAGTAGCGGCATCAACACGCGATGGACCTGGCCGCGCGAGCGAACCCGCTCGACGATCTCCTGGCCCAAGTAGCAGCCCTTGCTGAAATGCAGGGCTTGCGGCTGATTGGCTTCCTGCGCCAGGAACCGATCACTGATGTCCTCGCTGTAGCGCGCCTTGCCGTGTTCCAGCCGGACCACGCGGAACGCCTCGGCGTCGGCTGGTTCAGCGCCGGCCGCTTCCAGGGCGGCAATCAGCGCTGCGCGCTCCGCGATGGGCGCGAACACAAAGAATCCCGCGCCGCCGGTGGAATTCAGGCGCGCTACCGTCCGCGTCCCCCATTCGAGGCTCGCGAAGTCGGCCTCCGGCACGGGCGCTCCCGCCGCCTCCAGCGCCGCGCTCGACGCCGGACCTTCAATCGCAATGGTCGCCGTCGCGCCGGTGATGTCTTCGAGCGTCACGTCGTCCGCGATAATGAAGCGATCCAGGTGCTGGTAAAGACTCTCGCGGACTTCCGGCTCGACATCCAGCAGGAAGTGATCGGTCAAGCAAAGGATGTTTGCGTCGGCGAGAATGCGGCCCTTGTCGTTGAGGAAAAACGCATAGCACCCGGCTCCCGGCGTGAGCTGCTGGATGTGATTAGTGGTCATCGCGTGCAGCAGGCGCGCGCGATCCTCGCCGACAAGCTTGATCTTGCCGCGGGACGAGAGGTCCAGCCAAGCCGAGCGGCTCCGGAGCGCGTCGTAACCGATCATGCTAGCGACAACCAGCGCAAGTAGCCCGCAATGGCGATGATAATCAGCCCGGAAATAATCATGCCGGTGAGCCAGCGCTTACGTTTGGCGTCATTGGCCGTGGGCATCGTATAGAGAATGGAAACCGCGAAGATGTGCATCACGAAAAGGAGTTTGATGCCGATCCACATGTGGTAGTGCGGCGGGTAACTGGTCTTCGTCAAGTAACTGTAAAGTCCCGAGGCGAGAATCGTGAATAGCACGATGTACAGGATCGGGCGAAATAGCGTAATGGCCCGGTTGGAGAAGAGGCTCCGATCCGCCTCCGGAAGCGCGGCCAGCGCCGGCGCCACAACCGCTCGCGCGTAAATGAAACCGCCGATCAGCGTGACCACGGAAGCGATATGAATCCATCGCACGCACACCGCCAGCACCGCGCTAAGAGTTGGGTCCATAATTCGATTATGATCCACGAGATCCTCCCGGTGGGAATGCTCCAGTGCAATTGCTCGGTCTTCGGCGATGAACAAAGCCGGGAAGCGGTGGTCATCGATCCGGGAGACGAGATCGACAACATCCTGGCGATCCTGGCGAAACATCATCTGCGCGTGAAGGCGATCGTCATTACGCACGCGCACATCGATCACATCGGAGGCGCGCAGAAGCTCAAGGCCGCCACGGGCGCGCCGGTCTATATGAACGCCAAAGATCAGCAGCTTTACGATCAACTGGACATGCAGGCGGGCTGGCTCGGGATGCCTACGCCAGAGCGGACCACCATCGATGTCCAGGCCCGCGAAGGCGAAAGCCTCATGCTAGGCGCGGCCGAGTTTCACGTGCTCGACACCCCCGGTCATACACAAGGCAGCATCAGCGTATGGATTCCTACCGAGAACAAACTGGTGGCGGGCGATACGCTGTTTCTCGACAGCATCGGCCGAACCGATCTGCCGGGCGGCGATCATCGCCAGATTTTGCGGTCGATCCACGACAAGCTTTTGCCGCTGGCGGACGATGTAGTCGTGATCCCAGGCCATGGGCCCAACACTACCATCGGGCGCGAGCGGCGGCGGAATCCTTTCTTGCAGGGCCTCTAATCTTCCCGTAAACCGTTCGGCTCGGCATAGTTGCCGTTAGACTCGAGTTGCAATTCATTTGCTGATTATCGTTGACTCCAACAACCCGGTCGTCTAATATAGGACCAAAGAGATCCGATATCGTATGCCGTTGTATTTATTGGCAAATAATTGGAAACAGAGAGCGCACGCTACCGCCAGGTCGCGCGGTCTCGGATCCAACTGCCAGTCGGTTGCAACTCAATTTCTTGCCATCGTCCTCATCAGCCCGGCTCTCTGGGCGAGCGAAGGCGGAAGCTTACTAGGAACCGTTGCAGATCCCAGCGGCAGACCAGTGCCGGGCGCGCAAGTTACGGCAACGGAGGCGGCCACTGCGGTGAAACAGACCATCACGACCGACGGCCGCGGTTTCTTTTCGTTCCAGAGTCTGTCGGTGGGACGCTATGAAGTCGAGATAAACGCGTTCGGGTTCAAGCCTCTCCGGCGAACCGGGGTAGTGATCGATGTCGACGGCAAGGTCGAGGTGGACGCTTCTCTGGTAATCGGGGAAAAGACCGAAACCGTGACCGTCTCCGAATCTGCCGTGCATGTCGAAACGGTCGACACGCAGTTAGGCGAAGTCATCACCGGCAAGCAGATGACGGCGGTCCCGCTCAATGGACGCAGTTTCACGGACCTGCTCGCGCTTCAATCCGGCGTCGTTCCAGTCACTTCTTTGACATCCGATACGCAACAGGATGTAGGCGTCAGCGCGTTTTCTCCCTCCGGCGATTTGAATCCCGGCACCGTCTCGATCAACGGTCAGCGGGAATTTGCCAACAGCTTCGTGTTGAACGGCAGCGACGTCGAAGAAGACGTCAACATGGGTACGGCAATCGTCCCCAATCTGGATTCCATCGCCGAGTTTCGGATTCTCACGAGCAACTTTGACGCGGAATATGGCGAATTCAGCGGCGGCCAGATCGAGGTGGTCACCAAGTCCGGGACCAATGCGTTTCACGGCGATGTCTTCGAATTCCTGCGCAACACGGACCTCGACGCCCGCAACTACTTTTCGCCCGCGCGCGGGGCGTTCGACCAAAACCAATTCGGGGGTACGCTGGGCGGTCCCATCCGGAAAAATCGGCTCTTCTTCTTCGCCGATTATCAGGGAACCCGGCTGACGCAAGGAATCGATACGGGCGAAATCCCGGTTCCATCGCTCGCCGAGCGGGCAGGCGATTTCGGCGGGTTTTCCGGACCCGTCAGCGACCTTGCGAATTTGTTATCGCGAGAGCTCGGCTACGCGGTATCTCCCAACCAGCCGCTAAACGCAGTTTTTCCCGGGGGGATCATTCCGCAACAGCTTTGGTCCGCGCCAGCGCAACACCTTCTGAAATACATTCCGGCGCCCAACAATGCGAACGGCACGTTCTCCACTTCGGCATACAACCAGACTTTGCAAGACGACAAAGGCGCCTACCGGCTGGACGGCGCGACGCGTTGGGGCATGCTGTCCGCTTACTATTTTCTGGACGGCTGGTCGCAGAACAATCCCTATCCGGTTGCTCAGGGAGGCGCGAACGTGCCGGGGTTCAACGCGCTCAATTCGGCCCGCGCGCAACTCGCTGCCCTGGGCGATACCAAGACGCTCGATTCTACCGCCGTCAACGAATTCCACTTCAGTTTTCTGCGCGACGCAACCGACCTGGGCCAGCCGATCGGCGGCGTGGGCACGAGCCTGGCGTCGCAGGGCTTTGTCGTCGGCCAGAACACGCCCGGCATCGTTCCGCTATCGCCCAAGACCGAGGGCGTGGAAAGCGTCGATTTCAATAACTTCTCGATCGGAACCAATACGAACGAGCTGAGGCAGGTCAACAACACCTTTCAATGGCGCGATAACTTCTCCAAAATCATGGGAGCGCACACCATCAAAGTGGGCGGCGAGTTCCACTACGACCAAGTGAATACCAATCCGATCGCGCAGTTGAACGGCAACTTCATCTTCTTTGGCAGCGAGACCGGCGTCGATTTCGCGGACTTTCTCCTCGGCGTTCCCAGCCAATACAACCAAAGCCAGCTGCAAGCTTTTTACGGCCGCAATAAGTATGCCGGCCTGTTCGCGCAGGATAGCTGGCGCTTGAGGAAGAATCTCACGTTGAACTATGGTCTGCGCTGGGATCGCATCGAGCCCTGGTACGAGAAGTACAATCAGCTCGCGACGTTCGCGCCGGACCGGCAGTCCGTCGTTTTTCCGGGCGCGCCCGCCGGCATTTTGTTTCCAGGCGATCCCGGCGTCCCGCGCACGATCGCGCCGGCCGGAAATCTCGACTTCGCGCCGCGCATCGGATTAGCCTGGTCGCCCGATTCCGGCAAGACCAGCATCAGAGCCAGCTACGGAATGTTCTACACCGCTATCGAAGCGCTGACTATAGGAATCAGCAGCGCGAACGCGCCTTACGGAACCACCTACACCAGCCCCGCTCCTCCGTTGTTCGCCACGCCATTCGTTACCGCGGCCAACGGTCAAAATGTAGGCCAGTATTTCCCCGTTCAACTTGCGCCTTTGAACACCTCGGCGAACCACCCTGACGCGGGAATCGACTGGTCGCAGTTCGAGCCGATCAGCGGAATCCCCAACTACGCGACCAACAACAAAATCCCCTACACCGAGGAATACATGCTCTCGATCGAGCACGGTTTCGGAAGCAACACCGTGCTCAGCGCCAGCTACGTGGGGACCGAGGCGCATCACCTGCTAGTGCTGCGGGAAGCAAATCCCGGCAACCCCGCGCTGTGTCTCTATCTCAGCAACCCGTCCAACCTTGCGGCCGGTCAAACGCCCTGCGGTCCTTTCAACGAAAGCGGCGTTTTCACTGCTGCGTCGGGCCAGGTGATCGACGGGACTCGCGGTCCTTTGGGATCGAATTTTGGAAGCGACACTACGGAGACCACCATCGGCAACTCCAATTACAACTCGCTGCAAGTGACCCTGCGGCACACCAGCGGACCGTTGCAGATGCTGGCGGCATACACGTTCAGCAAGTCTCTGGATCAATCGTCCAATCTGGGCGAACAAGTGAACCCGCTCAATCCCTCGCTCAGCAGGGCGCTGTCCGCGTTCGATATCACGCACAACTTCGTCGTGAGCTACAACTACCAGATCCCGCTCGAACGTTTTCTCCATGCCACGAACCGCTGGACGCAGGGATGGGAAATCTCCGGAATCGCGCGCTTCAGCAGCGGCCTGCCTGTGACGCTGATCAATTACGGCGATAACTCGCTGCTGGGCGCGGAGCCGAACGGGATCAATAATTATGGCGTCGATGAACCGGACGTCGCTCGCGGCCCTCTCAATCTGAATCACGATCCGCGAAACGGCCGGCCGTATTTTAACGCCGGACTATTTAGCGAGAACGCGCTAGGCACTCCCGGCAACGCGTCGCGACGCTACTTCCACGGGCCCGGAATGGAGAACTTCGACATGGCGCTGCTCAAGAATGTGCGGCTCACCGAATCGAAATCGATGCAGTTCCGGATCGAGGCGTTCAACGTATTCAATCACGCGCAGTTCTTTGGACCGCAGGCCGTTGAGGGCAACATCAGCAGCGCGACGTTCGGCCAGGTGGTGAACGCGACGGCGCCCCGATTGGCTCAGGCGGGCGTGAAGTTCATCTTTTGAAGAACCTCACGGCTTGCGTTTGAGCTGGCCCATGACATCCGATACGAGTTCCTTGGCGTCGATCAGGCATTTCGAGATCATCTGGATGTCCATGGCGGGCTTGCCGGCCTGCCGAGCGCTCTGACAGTACACCCCGTGTTGGCCCACCAGGACCAGCGCGTCTGTGAGCAGATCGAGCGTCACCGCCAAGCGCCCTCGTTCGGCTCCCATCATAAATTCGTGCTTTTCCAGTTCTTCCCGGCGCTCGTCGTAGATGGACATGCTGTCCATATTGTAGGATTTCGCGGTGGCTCCGACGCCCCTAAAGTCTTTGGGAGTCCGAGCCGATGGTACCTATCAGGAGAGGTACTACATGAATCGAACCCGTCAATTCCTGCTTTCCGCGCTGGTCCTGCTTTCCACGCTGGTCTTTGCGATCATCCCACCGGCCCTTATGGGCGGCTCCTCGAATACCGTCGAGTATGTCGGTGGAACGGTTAAGTCCATACCGGCCAATACGATCGGCAGCTTCGATTTCAATAACGGCAAGCAGATGCGATTCAACTATGGCGGCATCGCGGCCTATGAGCTCGAATACGACCAGATCACCGGAACCGATATCAGCAAGGCGGACGGACACCATATTCTGCACAAGATACCAGTGCCGGTGTTCAATCCCAATAAGAAGAAGGAAACGCTGAGCGTCCACTTCAAGGACGAAGCCGGCGCGACCGGAACCTTGAACTTCGAACTCGCTGCCGAGGAAGCCGACCATGTCCGCAACATGATCGCCATCATGAAGGCCGGTCCGCAGAACGTCCTCTCCAGCCAATCGTCTAACGATTGGTGGGGCGATAAGTATTGGAAAACCAACCGCAACAAGGGCGCCTGGGAAGCTGGGAATCCCGCGAATTCTCAATCGGCGGCCAACACTCCTTCCGCGACAAAGTAACCTCCTAGCAACGAACTTGGTCTTCAACCGGCACGGGTTCATTCCCGTGCCGCCTTTTTATTGCCGGGCACCCAGGTGGACATCCAACTTCCGTTACCGGCCCGCCGAATGCTAGTCTAAAGTTGCGATGGCGGGAGGCACCATCTCGGCGGCACCCTTGCAGGCTGGTGTGCTTGCGGAACGGATGCGGCGGGCGCGGGCGCGTACCGACGATCTGTTCCAACTCCTGCAACCCGACGCGCTCTATTCCAGACCGGTTCCGGAACGTCATCGGCTGATCTTTTATCTGGGGCATCTGGAAGCGTTCGACTGGAACCAGATCTGCCGCCAAACCTTGGGAATTCAATCCTTCCAGCCAGACTTCGACCGGCTGTTCGAGTTCGGCATCGATCCGCCCGTTGGCCAAGCTCCCTCCGATCAGCCGTCCGACTGGCCGATGCCGCGCGAGGTGCGGTCTTACAACGACAATGTCCGTAAAATCCTCGACGAAGTTCTCGCGCAAGCGCCCGAGCAAATGATCCACGTGGTTCTCGAGCACCGGCTGATGCACGCCGAAACGCTGGCTTACCTGCTGCACAATTTGCCATACCAGGAGAAAATTGCCGAGCAGCCGATCCCGAGGCTGCCGAGCCGGACGCTGGTATCGAGTTGGATCGAAATCCCCGCCGGTGAGGCAACCCTCGGCCAGAAGGCTGACGAATTCGGTTGGGATAACGAGTTCGACCGGCACAGCGTTCGAGTTCCCGCGTTCGAGATACGCAAGTACAAAGTGACGAATGGCGAGTATCTCGCTTTCGTCCGCCAGGGCGCCGCGCCGCCGCACTTCTGGAGGCAGCGCGACGGCGAATGGTACTATCGTGGCATGTTCGCGGAGGCGCCGCTGCCGCTCAACGCGCCGGTGTATGTGACGCACGCCGAGGCGTCCGCATACGCGCGCTGGTCGGGCCAGGCTCTGCCCACCGAGGCGCAGTTTCATCGAGCCGCATTTGGTACTCCGTCCGGCCAGGAACGCTCCTACCCGTGGGGCGAAGAATCTCCGGATTCGAACCGCGGGAATTTCGACTTCCACGATTGGGATCCCGTCGACGTCGACGCGAATCCCGCCGGCGACAGCGCCTTCGGCGTTTCTCAATTGGTTGGAAACGGATGGGAGTGGACCGCGACACAGTTTGGTCCGTTCCCGGGCTTTCAACCCTTTTCGTTTTATCCCGGCTACTCCAAAAATTTCTTCGACGAAGCGCACTATGTGATGAAAGGCGCTTCGCCTCGCACGGATTCCTGCTTTCTGCGCTGCTCCTTCCGGAATTGGTTTCGACCCGACTACCCCTATGTCTACGCCGGCTTCCGCACCGTCGAAAAGTAGAATCGATTTGGCGCGCGGCATCCGGGAATTCGCCGCCGATGTGTGCGCCGGCCTGCGCAAACCTCAGAAGGAGCTGCACTCGAAATATCTCTATGACGAGCTGGGCAGCGCGCTGTTCGAAGCCATCACTTATCTTCCCGAATATGGGCTGACGCGCGCCGACGAGCGCTTGCTGGCGGAGCACGCGGCCGACATCGCGGAGCTGATCGCGCCGCCCGTTACGGTGATCGAATTGGGCAGCGGCGCCGGGCGCAAGACGCGACCGATTCTCACCGCGCTCCGGCCCTCCAATCCCGGCTTGCGCTATTTTCCGATCGACGTATCCGCGGAAGCCTTGGAGCGCTGCCGGCGCGAACTGGACGACGTCGCCGACGTGCGCCCG
>Ga0302324_100016900_pt1 | contig 14501 bp, 7 predicted proteins | sample Palsa_T0_1_FD_201949 | JGI IMG/M metagenome (GOLD analysis project Ga0302324, IMG submission 201949) | Peat permafrost microbial communities from Stordalen Mire near Abisko, Sweden - Palsa_T0_1 | ecosystem: Environmental > Terrestrial > Soil > Palsa > Peat permafrost | place: Sweden: Abisko...
TCGTCGGGTTTGTCGGTTCCGACCCGCAGCAATATCAAGCGAAGCGCAACGGCGCAAAGATGACAGTTCTTTCCGTCGCCACGCGGCGTTCATGGAAGAACGCTGAGGACGAATGGATTTCGAAAACCGAGTGGCATCGCATCGCGATTTTCCGTCCGCAACTCGCCCAACAGGTCGCGTCGACTGTCAAGAAGGGCTCGCACATCGCCGTTACGGGCGAACTGGTGAGCTCAAGCTACGAGCGGCCGAGCAAGAGCAAGAAGTCCGCACCGACCAAGATCACCTCTTGGTCCATTCGCGCCAACACCGTTCGCAAGCTCGATCGCAAGGAGCCGGAGGCAACAGCTTCCGGCTCCAATGCTTCGAGTCGGGCGACCGAACCGTCAGATGCCAGCCCGTTCTAGCGGCGGCACGGCGAAACGGGCCTCGGATTTGTTGCCGAGGCCCAATTTTCGTTTTCCGACCAGCACCGCGCGTGTGGGGTTCATCTGCTCGATAGATTTCCTTCCTAGCTGAAGGGGGCACAGAAGTGCGATACGATAAAGAGGTGACGAAAACAAAGAAGACGAAGTTCTACGGCGACCGCCGCCGAAAACACCATCACTGGCAGGCGACTATCTATTATGCGGATGGGGAGAAATTCGCGCGGGTCTACCTTAACGAAGAGCAAGCGAGGCGTTTTGCGGAGCGGCAGAAAAAATCTCCGATCGTCAAGCGCACGCTGGTCAGGCAAATCGCGTGAGATCGTCCCGCGCGACCGTCAGGAACCCACCTTTAACAGCGTGAGAGTCCATGCGGCCAGATCGAGAAACATATGCGAGTCGGAATCCGTTTCCGCGAGCTCGTGCCTCTCGATGCAGTGCCGCCGGAATTCAGCGTAGCACGCGTCGAGATGACGTTCCGTCAGATTCTGAATGGGGAAGCCCCAATCGCAATCGGGGGTCCCGCACCGAATATGAAAGTCCGATGCCGTGCATCACCTCGCTCGCGCTTGTGTCCAATTAGTGTCCAAAACCGCTGAAAACAGCATGCAAAACAATATACCTGGGCGCAGGTAAGGGCATGTAGAATCAGCAGAATCATATATGTGGAATAATCAAAGGGTTCCAGGTTCGAGTCCTGGGCGGCTCACCACCTCTTCTCAATAAGTAAGCGTCTTCCGATTCTTCCGAGACGAACCTACCCCGCAAGCCTCCATCCGCAACCGGCCGATATTCCGGCACGAAATTGCCATCGCGCGCGAAGCTCTTGGCTCCGCAGGAGCATACGAGAGTCCTCTGCTCACCATCAACGCGAAAAAACTTCCTGATCACTGAGTCCGGCTCAATCGGTGTACGCTGGCTGGCAGAGGTGGCACTCAGCTTGAGGGTTCCAATGAAATCGCCGGCGGCCACATGGAGGGCAATCGCAACCATATCAAAATGACAGCGGATGCGTCTTGCCCGAGCGATTCACAGAGAGGAAGCATATGAGCTACGTAGAAGCCAATTTGGTTCCCGGCGAAACGGTAATTTACCAGACCCGGCTCCATTGGATCGTGATGTTGTGGCACGTTGTCCTGGGATCCTTGCTGCTCGCTCTGCCAGTTATACTTCTGCTTTATTACGCATTCAGCCAGACCGGAATTGACAGCAGCACTTTGCACATAATGGAGGGCGGTGGCGTTGCGTTGCTCGTCTGCGGCATGGTGACGATTCTAATGGGCATAGCACGGCGGAACGCGACGGAGATGGCGGTGACGAATCGACGCGTGGTGATCAAGACTGGCTTGGCCAGCCGGAAGACAATCGAAATGCTGTTGAACAAAGTGGAGAGCATCGAAGTGACCGAGACGGCTTTCGGCAGGGTTCTGGGTTATGGATCGATAGTGATAATCGGGACGGGCGGAACTCCCGAACCATTTGACAAAGTCGCACATCCACTCGAATTTCGCAGCCAGGTGCAGCAGCAGATCGAAAAGCTGCCTCCGCTCAATAACCAACCGAAGTGAAGGGCACCAGTAGACGAATATCAAGCATTTAGGGTTACGTTTGTTACAATTATACCATTTATGATTACTTTCACGCCCGCTGCCGAACAAACGGCATAATCACGAAGGAAATGCCACAATACGCCAAATCAGTACTTTCGTACTCTGGGCCTGGGACGAATACAAGGCGAAGATGTTTGCGGCACATAAGGGAGAAACGAAATGATCGACTACCAGGCAATCGCCGCAAAAGTCAGCAAGGAGCAGGACGACCCGACTATCACCGCTGAGTACCTCGAAGGTCTCGATAATCGCAGCGACGCGGAGTGGATCGAGCACGAAGCGGCCCGCCACAAGAGACGCATCCAGAACGGAACGATTGCGGGCGGAGTTTGACTCCAATCTCCTTGCCCTCTCCCGGCGATTTCTCCGTGGGCAAAAGTTGAGATGAAATCACATCATCTTGGTATGATCTCGGCGATTCGCTAGCGGATCGAAATGCCGCGGACTTGAGCGGCAGAACCAACGGACTCCAGCCCCGCTGCGAGTTCGCAGCGGTTGCGGCCGTTTTCTTTCGCGCGGTAGAGCGCATCGTCAGCGAGCTGCAGCAGGGCTCTGGCGTCGACGCTGGGCGAATGATTGCTGACTGCGACGCCCAGGCTCGCGGTTACCCGGATCGGGCTAGCGTGCGCGAAAACGGGCTCCGATTCAATATTACTGCGAATCCTTTCCGCGAGGTTCATCGTTCCGGAAACATCAGCGAACGGAGCGACGATCAGGAATTCTTCGCCGCCGTAGCGGCCGACGCTATCGTAAAGCCGCATGGATTCACGGAGCCGTTGCGCGACCGTACGCAAGACTTCATCCCCGGACAGGTGGCCATAATTGTCGTTGACGTTCTTGAAATGATCGATGTCGGCCAGGACGATTCCGAATGGCCGTTCATCGCGGACCTGGCGGGCCAATTCCCTGCCAAGCGCATCGAGAATCGCCGGGCGATTCGGGATGCCGGTCAAAGCATCATTGGTCGCGCGGAAATGCAGTTCGGCTTGCGCCGCCAGCAAATCGTCTTGCAAGGTCAGAATGCGGTCGCCGGCACGAAGACGGGCCCGCAGTTCCTGGGCATCGAAAGGTTTGGTGAGGTAATCGTCTGCCCCCAGCTCAAGGCCTTCGAGCAGATCCTGCTTCTGGCTCCGCGCCGTCAGCAAAAGCAGGTAGATGTAGGGACGATCCTTACGCTCGCGAATCCGTCGGCAAATCTGTACCCCCTCCATTCCCGGCATCATCCAGTCCAAAATGGCAAGCCGCGGCGCGTCGGGGCCGTCCAGCAGACGCAAGGCTTCGATTCCGTCCGTAACCACGGTGACGTCATAAGCCCACTTGGAGAGCAAGGATTCAAGCATCCGGCGAGAAACGGGATCGTCTTCGGCAATCAGAATCCGCTTGCTCTTCTTCTCTACGTCGTTCATTTACCGGCCCCGGAACAAATACAGAAAGCCGCGCCGCATTCGCCCGGCTTCGCGCACCCTCAAGTCGTCTTGCGATCGATCACCCAGCCACGGCCTGCGTTTTCCGTTGCGATGCTTCGCGACAGGGCTTCCAATTCCGAGAGAAGATGATCCAGATTTCGTTCAAGCGTTTTGAATAGATCCCCGGCTTGCTCTAACTTCCCGGAGCGAGCACAGTCCTCCAACGCCGCCGCGGCGTGTGAAACAGCGACGGCCCCTAAATTCGCCGACGACCCTTTCAGATTGTGGGCGCGGCGCTCCAACGCCTGCGCATCCTGGTTATCAATCGCACGCCGGAGGTCTTCCGTCGCCTTCGGGCATCCGTCTCGAAACACCTGGGCCATTTCGTGGAACAATTCCCGATCGCCGTCCAGACGGTCGAGCACATCCGCCATGTCAATTGCTGGGCCCGATCCCGGCTCCGGCTTCTCCACCGTCACCACCTGAGATCTTTCCGCAAAGGCTTTGCGGCTTCCGATCTTCTCGACCAAGGCCAGTAACTCAGGTGTGTGGATAGGCTTGGTGAGGTAATCGTCCATACCCGCTGCGATGCACCGCTCGTGATCTCTCTTCATGGCGTGAGCCGTCATCGCGGCAATGGGGATGTGTTCGCCGGTGCCCCTCTCGGACTCTCGGATCGCCCTAGTTGCCTCCCATCCGTTCATTTCTGGCATTTGAATGTCCATTAGGACCAGATCGTACGAATCCTTCCGGAGCGCCGCGAGTGCTTTCTTGCCGTCCGCAGCGATGGTCACGGAATGGCCCTGCTTCTCGAGTATCCCGAGCACCACTACTTGAATGGACGCTCCTCGCTGAATTGAAGGACCCTGCATTAGTCGTCTGGCTTGAGCCATTCGCAGACCGCGAGACAGACGGTCCCAGAGGTTTCATCGGCCACCTCCCGTTTCGGTTCAATTCTGCGGGCGGGCGAAGTGGCCCCTAAGTGGCGATTACCTAGTTAGAGTGCGGTGGGGGCGAACGGAGCCAATCGAAGCGAGCCAACGTGCCTTCTGCGCCAACACCATTAACCATCGCGTTTTTAACCTTTTACCAGATGGGGGGCAGCATCGAAGCACGACTAAGCGGTATCCCAGGCCTTGAACCGTTATCGGATGAGTCTCCCAACCTGTGCCGCAACATGCGCAATGCGGCGCTGAGATTCGCATCGAACCTCCATCGATGTCAGCTGGCCAGAGTCGTTGCCCCAATTTCTCACGGCGCACCCGCGATCCAACCCCTTCCACTGGAACAGAAGGCGCCTGAAAGGGATTTTCGTTTACCTTGATCTTCTAGCGCGGCGAACTCGAGCGCCAACTTGAGCAGGGCCTGGCGGTCCGAGTAAAATAATAATGATTTTCCTTCGATAGCTGGCGTTCGGAACTACGGTCACACCCAGTCTATCTGCTAGAATTTGGAGCGTGAACCTCAGAATACCGAGATTTGTGTCTGCTTGGCTCTCGTTTTTGGCGATCGTCTTCTTGCCGCTGATTTCCCCGCGCGCGCAATCCCCTGCCGGGCCCGCGGCGCAAAACGTGGCGCCGTCCGCTGAGAGACGTGCGGTGGTGCCCGACTTAGCAGAACGGCTTGCCAAATTCAAGAACGTAAAGATGCCGTTTGATGACAGCACCTACTCAGCGCGCGAACGGCAAATGATATCGAGACTGGTGGACGCCCTTCAGCTCGCCGACGATATCTATTGGCGGCAATCGGATGCCGCGGGCCTCGAACTCTATTCTTCGCTCGCAGACAGCGAAAATCCAGCGGACACTGCGTTGCGCCGCTATCTGTGGATCAACTGCGGCCGGTTCGACTTGATCGATGAAAATAAACCATTCGTGGGAACCGAACCTATGCCTCCGGGGCGGGGGTTCTATCCCCTGGGCATGACCCAGCAGCGTGCTGAAGATTTTGTGGCCAAGCATCCGGATCGCCGGAGAGACATCTTCAACTCGCTGACCGTAATTCGCAAGACAAAGGACGGCGACCTGGAAGCCGTTCCGTACCACGTCGCGTACAGGCAATTTCTGGAGCCAATGGCGCAGGATTTGCTGGATGCCACGGTTTACAGCGACGATCCCGCGTTCTCGACATTTCTGCGGCTGCGCTCGAAAGCTCTCCTGACCGACGATTACTACCTCAGCGACATCGCCTGGCTGGATTTAAAGAATCCCAAATTCGACCTGATTCTGGCCCCCTACGAAACCTATATGGATGATTTGCTGGGGGTCAAGGCGAGCTATGGGGGCTCGATCCTGCTCCGCAACGAAGAGCAGAGCCAGAAGCTCGACATCTTTCAGAAGTATTTGCCGGAGCTGCAGGATTCGTTGCCGCTGCCGGTGGAAGATTTGCCTTCCAAGCGCGGAAAACGATCGTCGATGGAAGTGATGGACGCGCTGTTCCGCTCGGGCGACCTGGGGCATGGATACCAGGCCGTAGCCGATAGTTTGCCGAACGATCCGCGAGTGCTCGAACAGAACGGATCAAAGAAAATCCTTTTCAAGAATTTCATGGATGCGCGTGTGGATCTCCTGCTTTTGCCAGTAGCGAAGGCGATGTTGCTGCCGGAGCAGGCGGCAGGGGTGAGCCACGACGGCTACCTGGCGTCCACGTTGATGCACGAAATCTCGCACGGCCTGGGGCCGGGGTACGCACGCACCTCGACCGGACGCCAGGACATTCGCGAAGCTATCGGGCCGCTGTACAACGCGCTGGAGGAATCGAAAGCGGACGTGGTGGGAATGCTGTGCTTAAAATGGCTGGTGGATCACCACGCGCTGCCGGAACCAAAATTGATTGGGTACTATGCGTCGTACGTTGCGGAGAACCTGCGAGCGGTTCGCTTCGGCGCGGTCGAAGCGCACAGCCGCGGTGAAATGATGGAGCTTAATTTCCTATTGGAGCGCGGCGCCATTGCCTACGATCCAGGGTCGAGGCGGTATATGGTGCAATTCGCAAAAATGCCGGAATCGATCGCGCAGCTCGCGAAGATACTTTTGGAAATCGAGGCCACCGGCGATCGCCGGGCCGCAGAGCAGTGGTTCGATCATTACGGCACGATGCCCGCAGAACTGAAAGCGGCGCTGACCAAAACGAAAGCGATTCCAGTGGACATCGATCCGACGTTCTCATTTTCGTACAGCGTGAAATAGGAGTCGAACTCAGCGTCGACACTGTCGGCCCTTGCCGGGCGGCATAGACCTCTGCTCGGCGCCGCACCGATGCAGAATCACTGAGGTCCGGCCAGAAAGCTCTAACCACACCGGAATCACAATTCCCGCATGGACGAACGTCTACCGGGACCTCTTGTCGGCGATGTGCGGCACAAATCAGCTATTTCGCCGCGCTGAACGTGGTCCAGGGGTGTGAATTCATGTCCCGCAGCAGCGGCTTCTGCCAGGAAAACTCCGCGTGCGCACGCACGTGATCGGTGGCCTTGAAATCCAAGCCACAGGCGTGACCCGCTGCGGCAACAAAACTCATCTCCGCCGCCATAGTCGCATCGGCTGCCTTATTCTGGACCGCCCCAGCAATTCCGAAAGGCGGCTGCCAAGCCCCAGAACCTCGCGGCGACAGGTCGATGTGCCCGTCCAAGGTGCGCTCGTCCGGATCTTCCTTGTTTTCAAAAGTGTCGAAATGGTCGGCCAAAAAGCGCTGCGCCGCTGCCACGTCGATCTTGCCTTTATGCTCGGCCATTAGCTGCTCCCAGCGCGCGTGGCGGGCGTTGGCGCTCACGCTCATGTCGTGGGGATCGAAGTCGGTCTCTTCGCGAATGAGCTTCTCGTTGATGGGGAAATTCGAACCAACAAAATACCCGTCTTTTTTTCGCTCCAGCGTCACGTTCTTTAGCCCCAATTCGAGGCGCCCGATCTCATTTTTGTTGGTATCCGCGATCAGCCAGGCGTTAGCATAGCCGCCGTTATTGCCTTCCTCCATGATTCGCGCGAAATCATCAATCGAAACTGAATACTGCGCAGCCTTGCGGGCCCGCACAAATTCCGGAATCGCAGTTGGGTCATATCCGAAGAAACCGCCAATCGTAGTCTCGGTGATGACGATCCCCGCCGAGTTCATCACGAAATCGTCGGCGCTGTGGATCACGCCCGGCAGACCGTCCATCAGCATGCGTTTGCCCTTGGCCGGAACGATGTCGAAAATGATGGTCCAGCGCTCGCCGTCCAGATAATTCGTCCAGTTATTGTGAGCGATCACCGCTTTGCCGTCGGTGGTATAACCCCCAGTGGCCACGAACGCGCTGCAATGCTCGGGAACTGCGCGCGACGCTGTGGACTTGATGCCGTGTAGCTTGTCGTATTCGGTAACGTAATAGCCCCACTCCTCCGACGCATTCAAACCCACCACATCCCACAAATCCATCTTCACCCCGCGCGCGTTGACGCCGTCGGTGATTCCCTCCAGCTCGTCTCGATACTCCTGCTCGATATGCGGCCACATCATGTTCTGCGCGGCATCCCGGAAGAACTGCCAATCCTTCTTGCTCTGGTGGGTCTGTTCGAGGATGGTGACTTTCAGCGCGTCATCAATATCCGGGGCCAGCAAGTAGCCGTTCTGAAAGCCGATTTGGTGCGGCGTACCTTGCAGGTGCACAAACGTCCACCCGTTACTCTCGGGCCGGCGGAAAGCGCCCTTCATCTCGGTTTGCGGTGCGCCCGCGCGGAGTGCAGTCGCGGACGAGAACGACGCAGCAACTCCCGCTGAAGCGAGAAGAACCAAAACTACCAACCATCGGCGCAGGCGCGACTCCCAGGACTTGAATTCCGGCAAATTCTAGCACGCTGGCCCGTCTTCCGGCGCGGTCGTTCGACAACGCTCAATCCAGGGAAATCACTCTGCCCACAACTCCTTGCCCCGCTACTGTGTGGTTCCGGTCACGGCGATCGCAGTCACACCGTTTCCTGTTGCGGCCGTCCCAGCGAAAGTCAACGTGCCATCGTTGTTGCGGGTGTAGATCGAAACCGTGTTGTCGTTTCGCAAACCGCCTCAGGCGACGTCCTGGGATGTTCGCGACGACCTCTCCAGAATGGCCTCCGCAAATTCGAACCAGGTCGTTTTGCCTGCGGCGGTCATGTGATAGGTGCCTACCAACCGAGAGCACCTCCTGGCCGTGTTGCGCGAATTGCGCCAACGCGCTCACGGTGACTCTAGCGATTTCGCGGCTCCACGTTGGTGCGCCGAACTGGTCGCCCACAATTTTCAATTCCTCGCGCTCCGTCGCCAGGCGCAGGATCGTAAGTAGGAAGTTCCGCCCACGAGTACCGTACACCCACGCGGTCCTAAATATCAGGTGAGGAACCCCAACAGCTCGTATCGCTTCTTCCCCGGCAAATTTTGTCTGGCCGCAAACATTGATCGGATTCGGTGGATCGGTCTCGTCGTACGGGCGCTCTTGCGAACCATCAAAGACATAGTCCGTGGAATAGTGCACCAGAACCGCGCCGATCTTTTTGGCCTCTTCGGCCATCACGGCGGGAGCATCCACGTTGATGATGCGCGCCTGCCGTTCGTCCGTTTCGGCTCGATCGACGGCAGTATGCGCGGCGGCATTGACGATCGCATTCGGCTGGACTTCACGTATTGCCCGCCGGTTCTGATCGGGCTTCGAAAGTTCCAGCTCATGGCGCTCGAAGCTCACCACCTCGCCCAGCCGCGGCAGAAACGCTGCAAGCTCGGCGCCGACTTGCCCGTTTTTCCCAGTTAATAAAATTTTCAACTTTAATTCCCTAATGGACTGATAGGGGGACCCTTGCCCTCTCGCGCCCGCCACCGGCGGCGTAATATTCTCACACACCGATCGTCTCGAAAGCACGAAAAGCAAACGCTTTGCTATTCGCGCTCGCGGCAGTTCCCTACTGTGACTTCACCGCATCAAAACTTTCGCCGCGAAAAAATCGAACAGCAGGATGGACAGATGCAAATCGGGTCATAGAGTAAATGAATGGCTCGACCCCATCCCGCGATGCCCCGAATATTTATCGATCGCTGCGCAATTTCGCCATCGCCCATGCTCGCGGCGCCTTCGCTCGCCGAATATTGTCTGTCGCTGGCGAATCGACGTGCCCGAAGTGTGCAAAGTTTTGCCCTCCAAAATTTGCCGCGCGGCGACGTTTTTCTCGCGCCAAACTGAAAACACAAGCTGTTAGCAGTGCTCCACTACATGGAGCCAGTTGGCATCCCAGGTGCGAAGTCTTGCACTAAGTGGAGCCGCGTTGCACAAATTGCAGTTCCTTGGCAGCGCTGGTCTACGCGTCGGAATGAAAAAATAAATAAAAGCTTCGCGAGCTTGGTCACGGATAGTTCCAGTTAGCAGGCCTGTGTCCGAGCCCTTCTGTGTGTGGAGAATCGAAGACTAAGAGTTTCGGGAGAGCCTTGCCATGAAGATTTCCATCAAGCGTGTACTGCAGCTGGCCCTGGTCGCCGCGTGTTTCCTGGCGCCGGGCCTTGCTAGAGCGCAGGCGCCCGCCAGTGACGATACCTTCGCACCGATCGGAGGCGCTGCTTCCAATGGTGCTTCCACGGTCCTCACCGTCAATTCCGCCAACGATGCGTACATTCGATTCAACATGGGCGGATTCTCTTCGCTCTCCTCCGGATCCCAAGTGCAGCAGGCTACTCTAAAACTATTCCTGAACACCACCCCCACCGCCGGCAGCCTCCAGATCTGCGCGCTGGATACCTCGGTGTCATGGACCGAGAGCACCCTGACTGGAATGCCTGGCACAACTCCCCCGTGCAGCCTGGCGGTCGGTTCGGTGTCCGTCCCGGTGCAACAGTCTGATGCCTGCACCAGCAGCGCTGCTTGCACCTACATAGTCGCCGACGTCACCACCATCGTCCAATACTGGCTCAACAATCCTGGCACTAACAACGGATTTGGATTGGTCTCCGACGGCACTTTGGCCGCTTCCTTCGACTCCAAGGAAAATCCCAGCACCAGCCACGATCCGCGGTTAGACATTCTGCTCACTCAAGGTGTGACCGGCGCAACGGGTGCCGCTGGCGCGACGGGGCCCACTGGTGCCGCGGGCGCGACTGGCGCGACCGGCGCTGGCACGGCAGGTGCAACCGGACCTACCGGCGCGACTGGCGCGACTGGCGCGACCGGCGCGACCGGCGTTGGCACCGCAGGTGCGACCGGCGCGACTGGCCCGGGCGGCGCAACTGGTACGCCTGGCGCCAACGGCTCGAATGGCTCGAACGGTTCAGCGGGAGCCACCGGTCCCACGGGCCCGACCGGCGCATCTGGCGCGGTGGGAATTCTCTCTGGAACGCTCTCTGGCAATAGCAGCGGAACCGTCGGATTTGGCAGTTACACCGGCTACGGGGTCACCACTACTACCGCGTACAGCAGCGTGGTTGCGCCCTTGGTTCCGGCGACAGGCGCCGCCGGCTTCACCGCGGCAGCCGTTGCTTCTCCTCAAACTGGCGTAGCGACAAATCTCTTCGTGCAATTGACCGGCACTACCGTCGCCTCTGGAACAACACTTACGTTCACCCTCGTGGGCGCGACCGGACCCACCGGGACGATATCCTCGACCGGATTGACTTGTAACGTGGTCGGTCCTGCCACGACCTGCAATGACATCACGCACACGCCAACGATCACTGCGGGCCAGTATATTGCGATGTCCATCCAAAAGACCGTAGGCACCGGCACCACCACGATCTTCGGCTCATGGGAAATGCAGGGCCCGGTCGGAATCGCCGCTGGGCCCACCGGTCCTCTCGGCCCAACTGGCCCAGCCGGCCCCAGCGGTAGCGCCGCAACCATCGCTGTCGGCACCACCACCACCGGCGCAGCGGGATCCACTGCTTCGGTCACCAATTCCGGTACGAGCTCGGCGGCAACATTTAATTTCACAGTCCCACAAGGGGCAACCGGCCCGACCGGACCCAGCGGCGGACCAATCGGCCCCACCGGTCCCGTCGGCTCGACCGGAAACACGGGTGCCACTGGCGCGACCGGAGCAACCGGAGCGACCGGGGCGACCGGGTCAGCCGGAACGCCTTATGCAGGCAACAGTAACGCGCAACCGGTATTCTCGAACCCAGCCGCGACCTGGTTCAGTTCGGTTTCGGGACCATGCACGCCGAGCGTGAACACCTGCGAGACCACCGTCAACGCTGCCGGGACGGTTTCTACTTTGAACGTTACGCTGTCCGCCAACACCGCCTTTGCTGACGGCACAATAACCTTCACCATCACTCACGGCACTGGCGGCAACGCTGACGTCGCTACCGGGCTCACTTGCACGGTTACCGCTGGATCCAACACTTGCGCGGACAACCTGCATACCATCACCGGGCTTCTGGTGGGAGACACTCTCGGAATTCAGATGACCCCCAGCGCCTCGCACACCCAAACTATGACTGGCTCGTGGTCCATTATAGTTCCCTACGCCGGCGCGCAAGGTCCGGCCGGTCCGGCAGGAGCTCAGGGTCCGTCTGGCCCCACTGGCCCGGCGGGTCCGACTGGCTTGGCCGGCATGATCTGGGACAACCAATGGAGCGGTGGCACTTCTTACGCGATTAACGACGTCGTGCAATACGGCGGATCGTCGTACATCTCGCTGGTCAATCTCAACTTGGGCAATGCCCCATCCCCGTCTAGCACCAAGTGGGCTTTGGTTTCCTCTAGCGGCGCAACCGGCGCGACCGGAATCAGCTTCAACTTCCGCGGCGCATATAACTCCGGCACCGCCTACGGCGCGAATGACGTGGTCACCGAAGCTGGATCCACCTACGTAGCTGTCATTGCCAACTCCGGTATCGACCCGGCCGCGAACTCCGCCGCAGGCACCAATGGCATTGGCACCACCTGGGCGCTCATGGCTGCCCAAGGAGCCACCGGTGCCAGCGGAACCAACGGCGCAACCGGCGCAACCGGCGCGACGGGTCCAGCTGGTCCTAGCGGTACAGCAGGTGCAACCGGCGCAACTGGCGCGACTGGAACGGCGGGTTCGAGCGGAACCGCAGGTGCCACGGGCGCGACTGGTGCAACCGGTTCTAACGGCGCTACTGGCGCGACCGGCAACAACGGAACCAACGGCGCAACTGGCACGACCGGACCGAGCGGTGCAGCCGGCAGCGATGGAACCATGGGCGCGACGGGTGCGACTGGTGCGACTGGCGCCACGGGTGCGACTGGGACTGGCATCAATTGGCAGTCCGCGGCTTGGTCCATCGGTGCCACCTATAACCTGAACGACGCGGTGTTCTACAACGGTTCGTCCTATGTCTCCTTGCAGGGCAGCAACACCGGCAACGAACCGGACACCTCCGCATCCTACTGGACGCTGTTGGCGCAACAAGGTGCGGCTGGAGCAACGGGCGCAACCGGAGTCGGTACGGCAGGTGCGACCGGCGCAACCGGTGCAACTGGCGCCACGGGCGTGGGTACGGCGGGTGCGACTGGCGCGACCGGTGCTAGCGGTTCGACTGGTGCAACTGGTGCCACGGGAGTCGGAACGGCTGGTGCAACTGGTGCGACCGGAGCAACAGGTACGGCTGGGGCGACCGGCGCGACCGGCGCTTCCGGATCGAACGGTCTAAATGGCTCGACTGGCGCCACGGGTGCGACTGGGACTGGCATCAATTGGCAGACTGCAGCATGGTCTTCCGGTGCCACCTATAACCTCGACGACGCGGTGTTCTACAACGGATCGTCGTATGTCTCCTTGCAGGGCAGCAACACCGGCAACCCACCGGATAGCTCCGCCTCTTATTGGACGCTGTTGGCGCAACAAGGTGCGGCTGGAGCAACGGGTGCCACCGGTTCCACTGGCGCGACGGGTGCCACGGGTGTCGGAACGGCAGGTGCAACTGGTGCGACCGGTGCAACGGGTACGGCGGGTGTGACTGGGCCGACCGGTTCCGTTGGCGCGACGGGTGCCACGGGTGTCGGAACGGCAGGTGCAACTGGCGCGACCGGAGCAACGGGTACGGCGGGTGCGACTGGCCCGACCGGTTCCGCTGGCGCGACTGGTGCCACGGGTGTCGGAACGGCAGGTGCGACTGGTGCGACCGGAGCAACGGGTACGGCGGGTGTGACTGGCGCGACCGGTGCTACCGGAGCCGGTACGGCAGGTGCAACTGGCGCGACCGGAGCAACAGGTGCGGCTGGGGCGACCGGCGTGACCGGCGCTTCGGGATCTAACGGTCTGAATGGCTCGACTGGTGCGACTGGCGCCACGGGTGCGACCGGAACCGGCATCAATTGGAATGCCACGCCGTGGTCTTCCGGCACTACCTATAACCTCGACGATGCGGTCTTCTACAACGGATCGTCTTACGTCTCGCTGCAGGGCAGCAACACCGGCAACGAACCGGACACCTCCGCATCCTACTGGACGCTGTTGGCGCAACAGGGTGCGGCTGGAGCGACGGGTGCTAGCGGTTCGGCTGGCGCGACTGGTGCAACTGGTGCCACGGGAGTCGGAACGGCTGGTGCAACTGGGGCGACCGGTACAGCTGGCGCGACTGGGGCCACCGGCGCTTCCGGATCGAACGGTGTGAATGGCTCGACCGGTGCAACGGGCGCGACTGGAGCTACCGGCGCAACCGGAACCGGCATCAATTGGAATTCCACGCCGTGGTCTTCCGGCACTACCTATAACCTCGACGATGCGGTCTTCTACAACGGATCGTCGTACGTCTCCTTGCAGGGCAGCAACACCGGCAACGAACCAGACACCTCCGCATCCTACTGGACGCTGTTGGCGCAACAAGGTGGGATTGGTCCAACCGGACCCGCAGGCGCAACTGGGGCCACCGGTGCCGGCACGAACGGCGCAACCGGTGCAACCGGAGCAGCCGGCGCGACTGGCCCGACTGGCCCAATTGGCCTCACCGGGCCGACGGGCGTCACCGGCAATCAGGGTGCCGCCGGCCCAACTGGTACGCCTGGCGCCAACGGCTCGAATGGCTCGAACGGTTCAGCGGGAGCCACCGGTCCCACGGGCCCGACCGGCGCATCTGGCGCGGTGGGAATTCTCTCTGGAACGCTCTCT
>Ga0302324_100016901_pt1 | contig 14500 bp, 16 predicted proteins | sample Palsa_T0_1_FD_201949 | JGI IMG/M metagenome (GOLD analysis project Ga0302324, IMG submission 201949) | Peat permafrost microbial communities from Stordalen Mire near Abisko, Sweden - Palsa_T0_1 | ecosystem: Environmental > Terrestrial > Soil > Palsa > Peat permafrost | place: Sweden: Abisko...
TTGATTGATGAGGTGTTGACGCCCGATTCCTCGCGCTTCTGGCCCGCCGACCAATACGCACCCGGCCGCGGCCAGCCAAGCTTCGACAAGCAATTCGTCCGCGATTATCTCGAAACGCTCGACTGGGACAAAACCCCGCCCGGCCCAAAACTGCCGGACGATGTCGTCGCCAAAACCAGTGCGAAGTATCTGGAGGCGTATCAACGATTGACCGGGCAAAATTTGTGAAACCAAGCGTAGCGGGTTGAACGTTTTCCGAAGCACGTCGTCAGATAGCTGTTCTCTTTCAGATGGTTGCCCGCCAGGGCGGGGAAAAAATGAAAACAAACATCCTGCTTGGAGGCCTATTGTCGATTTTAAATTTCGCCCTCGCCAGTGCGGTGGCTCAAAGCACCGGCGACATCGTGGCGTTTCACACTGTTGGCGAACCGCAAGTAATCCACTTGGATGACCACACGAAGCTGACGCTGCTGGGCACGACTTTTGGGTCTCACCACATGGCGCCGGGTTACGAAAACCTGCGCATGGCCAACTGGATTTACACCGCCCCCAACACCACCTTTGTCTGGATTGAAGAAGAACCCAAGCCGAGCAAGCAGCCAGTCGAGTTGCTGGTTTCTGACCGGGCGAGCACGGGTTGCGTCAGCATGGAAACGAGCAGTTGGCCGAATGGCGGGGAAATTCAAGGCTTCAAATTGCTGGCGTTTCCGCGTTGGGACAAGGAAACGATTCTGCGGGTCGAGCCGTTTAGGGGTGCCCCCTCCAAAGAGCAATTTGTCCTCACCAATCCGGTGCCCGGGACGTTTGCGCATTGGACGCCGGAGCCGTTGCCGGCCACGAAATCCGCTGGCGATCTGGAGGTGACGCTCACGAAGTTGGTCGCCGGTGCGCCGATGCCTTATCGTGAGGGCAGCACCCGCGCGCCGACCAACGATCCGGCGAATCAATGCGTCCACCTCGATTTTAGTTTCCGGGTAAACGGCCAGTCTACGACCAATTGGGTTCCATGGCCGGTTCAGACCACCGATGCGTCCGGCAATTGGTCTCGCGGTTTGATTTATGCTTATCCCACAAACGGAGTTTACCGAATCTGGGGGCGCATGCAAAACGGTTCTAACATTCCCCCTCCCGAGCATTACGGGATGGACGGATATTTTTATCAACCGGGTTTGTGGCCGGGTCGGCCGTGGAAAGTGCGGCTGGAATTTATTCAGAAATCAGGATTCAGGGATGATGAAATGGTGACGTTCACAAGCATTCCCGTAAAAATGGGCAGCCAGCAGGATGCGGACGATGAGTGGACTGCATGGGATGTTGTAAAACCAAAACTTCCGCCCATGATTCCCGACTCGACGGATTTAACACCGGACACGCCGCAGCGGGATGATGAAGAAACCAATTTCCCATTCACCATCATCCGGGGCACGGTCAGCGGAGTGCATTTGAAATTACTTCCCCCTTTGCTGGTTGTTAATCGCTGGCAAAGCAGCCAGAAGGACATCAGCGTCATCATCGGGGCCGATGCCAATTTCAACCCGAAGGGAATGAATCTGACCGTGGTGTCGGCCACCGATGATCAAGGGCGCGACGTCTGGACTCCAGAGACGCCTGCATGGGCCGGCCACTATTCGATAGAGTTTGGAAATGTTCGCGATGACATCAAGTCGCTGAACCTGACACTGGCGTTACACAAAAGCCGGTTCGTGGAATTCACCGTAAAGCCGACCAAATAATCATTTCCAATATTTCGCACCATTGTTTCCCTTGTGCTAAAATCAATCCGTGCAAGCGGAACAATTGATTTCAACTCATCGCGGCGCGCCGGATAATCCGGCCAACCGGTTCGAGAAAATCCATCTCGAACCGGACGCAGACTGGAATCCCGACGATGACGTGGATGGTGGCCGTCCGCAAGGACCGCGCACGCAGTTTTTCAAGGATCACAGCCAGACCGTCATCAGCCGCAACGACAGCCCGGATGTCGGTTTTCAAGCGGGTCTCAATCCCTATCGCGGCTGCGAGCACGGCTGCATTTATTGCTACGCGCGGCCCTTTCACGAATACCTCGGCTTTTCCGCCGGCCTCGATTTCGAGAGTAAAATCATGGTGAAGGAAGACGCGCCGGAACTGCTGCGCCGGGAACTGTCGTCGCCGAAATGGCAGCCGCAGGTCATCTTCATGAGCGGCGTGACGGATTGCTATCAGCCGGTCGAACGGAAACTGAAGCTGACGCGGCGCTGTCTCCAAGTGCTGGCGGAGTTCCGCAACCCGGTCTTCATCGTCACCAAAAACCGGCTCGTGACGCGCGACCTGGATTTATTGTCTGAACTGGCGCGGCACCACGCGGTGTCGGTCTGGCTGTCCATCACCACCCTGGATTCCGAATTGCGCAAGGTCATGGAACCGCGCACCTCGCCGCCGATGTCGCGGCTGGCGGCGCTGCGTGAATTGTCGGCTGCCGGAATTCCCGCCGGCGTCAACGTCGCGCCCATCATTCCCGGCCTGACGGATCACGAAACGCCCGCGATTCTCAAGGCGGCGGCGGAAGCCGGGGCCACCTCCGCCGGCTACACGATCGTGCGCCTGCCTTACGCCGTCGCACCGCTGTTTGAAAAGTGGCTGGATACGCATTTTCCGGGTCGGAAAGAAAAGGTGTTGAACCGGCTGCGCACGATGCATGGCGGAAAATTGTATGACGCGCAATGGGGAAAACGATTCGGCGGCGAAGGCATTTTCGCGGAACAAATCTCGCAAATGTTCAAGGTCGCGCGGCGCAAAGCCGGCATTCCAGGCGACGGCGCAGAGCTTTCCACGGCGCCATTTCGTCGTCCAGGCGGCGCGCAACTCTCTTTACTCTAAAGTCGCCACCAAAACCGCCGCCAATTTTTCCAATCCGGCCTGATCCGTCGCGTCAAAGCGGTTGAGCTTCGGGCTGTCGAGGTCGAGCACGCCGAGCAAGCGGCCATTCTTCACCAGCGGCACCACGATTTCCGATTTCGACGCCACATCGCAAGCGATGTGGCCGGGAAATTTATGGACATCCGGCACCAGCACCGTTTTGCGCGTTGCCGCCGCCGTGCCGCAAACGCCCTTGCCGAGTTGAATCCGCACGCACGCCGGTTTTCCCTGAAACGGGCCCAGCACAAGCTGGCCATCCGCGAGCCGGTAAAAGCCGGCCCAGTTCAAATCCGGCAGCGAATGCCAGAGCAGCGCGGCGGTGTTGGCGCAATTCGCGATAAAGTCGCGCTCGCCGTGCAGGAGCGCGCGAAGCTGTGATTCCAGCGCGCCATAAGCCTCCGCGTTGCCGGCAAAATCGGGCGGCTTGAGATCGAACATGACGGCAATTTGCAACGGCGGACCATTTGTAACAAGTCGTGATTTTTTTGATGGACTTGATTAAGCTGAAATCAAGACGCGCAACTTCAATGCCGACTAAAACCGCCAAAGCGATCCCGACCGCCATCACCGGCAAGCATGTTTGCCTGCGCCCGCTCGCGCGCAGCGACGCAACGGCGATGATCCGTTTGACGAATCAAAGCGCGCGGCGGTGCCCCGGCCTGATTCGCCGCCTCAAAGGCACGGCGCAGTTTGAGGAGCTCCGGAAGCGATACAACGGCAAAGAGGCTTTCGGGTTTGTGATCTGCCGCAAGGAAGATGGCTTGGCCGTCGGCGGCATCAGTTTGTTTGAGGTCATCCATCGTTCCCGAAAAAGCGGCGTCGTGGGTTATCTGATTGGCGCTTCATATTTCCGGCAAGCCTATGCCACGGAAGCGTTGCGGCTTGTTTTGCGGTTTGCCTTCCGGCAGCTCAAATTGCACCGAGTCGAGGCCAACATCCAGCCGCACAATGTGGCTTCGCTTGCCCTGGTGAAGCGCGCCGGATTCACCTGCGAAGGCCATGTGCGCGGTTTTCTGAAAATCGCCGGCAAATGGCGCGACCACGAGCGCTGGGCAATTCTGGCGGAAGACTGGCCCGGTCGCCGCCGCAAATAACGTGCAAACGCTCGTCGAAGATTTTCTGCAATACCTTCGCCACGAGCGCGGGCAGTCGGACAACACGGCGAAAACGTACGCCGCGCTGCTCGGCAAATTCACCGCGTGGGCGGCGAAACAAAATCTCATGGACTGGCAGTCGGTCGGGCTGAAACATCTCATGGCTTTTCTACAGGATGAACGCGCGCGCCCGCCCGCCGGCGAGCCGAAGGAGTCCATCAAGCGTCTGAGCGGCGAAAGTGTTTATCTGGAAATCGCGGCGCTGCGGGCGTTTTACAAATTTGCCGAGAACGAAAAACTGCTGCCGGCGAACATCGCGGAAAATCTTTCGCTGCCGCGACGCTGGAAACGTCTGCCGAAGGCGCTGTCGAACGACGAAATAAAAAAATTGCTCGGACCGGAAAATCCTGAAACGCCGGAAAGTTTGTGCGACCAGGCGATTCTGGAACTGGCTTACGCCTCCGGCCTGCGTTTGTCCGAGTTAAAAAACCTGCGGCTGGAACAGCTGCATCTTGACGCCGGATTCATCAACGTCATCGGCAAGGGCAACAAGGAGCGCGTCGTGCCGGTGGGACGAACGGCGGTTGCCGCGTTGAATCGTTACATCGGGGTTGGGCGGCAAAAACTCGTGACGCCGAAATCACCGGCGAATGTTTTTTTGACGAGGCGCGGCACTCCATTTGCATCCGTCACGCTCTGGTTGCACATCAAAAATCGCGTCCGCCGCGCGGGCGTGGAGCGCAACATGACGCCGCACATGCTGCGGCACAGCTTCGCAACGCACCTGCTGGAACATGGTGCGGACCTGCGCGTGATCCAGGAACTGCTCGGCCACGCGAACATCAGCACGACGGAAATTTACACGCATGTCACCGGCAGTCGGCTGCGGGAGATCCACCGGAAATTTCATCCGCGCGCATAATCACTCAAAATCGTAGACGACGACCTTCTTCACGAACGGCTTCACGCAGTGCGCGACGAATTCCAGATGCTGTGGATGCACCTGATAATCGTCCTGCGCCTGTTTGCCCGTGAAAACGGTGTTCAACGCAACCTGATAGCTTTGGTCAACGACCGGCCGCGCGCTGCCGGCCATTTTGCCAACATGAAAATGTGTGATGCCGGGAATGCTTTTCAAAAATTTATTTGCGCCGGCGATGACTTCATCGGCCGCGTCCGGCCTGGCCGGGTCGGTCCAGAAAATGACAACGTGCGAAAACATGATGCCTAATTGAACAACAAAGACGCGAAGGTGCAAAGCGGGAAAATTCCATCAGTCGTCGTAGCGGCGAGTCGGCAGACCGCCGCTTTCAATAAAAGAACAATCCGGCTTTCTGCCGAAAGCCGCTACGCCGTTTGAAAGTTTCCGCTTCGTGACTGTGCGCCTTTGTGGTTAAAATTTTTGGAATGAGTAAAACCGCACTCCTGTTTGCCGGCCAGGGCGCGCAAGCCGTCGGCATGGGCAGGGATCTGGCCGGGAAATTTCCCAGCGCAAAGGGATGGTTCGACCGCGCCAACGCCGCGCTCGGCTACGATCTCACCTCGATTTGTTTTAACGGGCCGGAAACTGATTTAACGAAAACCGAAAACGCACAGCCAGGAATTTTTCTCGTGAGCTGGGTCGCATTTCAATTGCTCAAGGAACAAGTCCCCAATCTGAAATTTGACGCCACCGCCGGTTTGTCGCTGGGCGAATTTACCGCATTGACGGCGGCGGGTGCGATGAGTTTTGAGGATGGATTGCGCGTCGTGCGCCAGCGCGGACGCTTCATGCAGGAGGCCTGCGACGTGACCCAGGGCGGCATGGCGGCAATCATCGGCCTCAACGAGGCGATGACGCGCGAGGTTTGCGCGGAAGCCGGTGTGGTGCTGGCGAATTTGAATTGTCCGGGCCAGCTCGTGATTTCCGGCGGGGCGGAAAAAATTACGAAGGCGTGCGAACTGGCCAGGGCCAGGGGCGCGAAGCGCGCGTTGCCGCTCACGGTGGCGGGGGCGTATCACTCGCCGCTCATGGCCAGCGCGCAGCCGAAGCTGGGCGCGGAACTGGCGAAAGTCAATCTGGTTTCACCCAACGTGCCGGTGATTTCCAATGTCACGGCGCAACCGCACGGCGACGCGACGGAAATTTCCGTGCGGCTTGTCGAGCAAGTCACATCGTCGGTGCTGTGGGAAAATTCGATGCGCTATTTGCTGGCGCAAGGATTTACGCGGTTCATCGAACTCGGGCCAGGCATGGCGTTGAGCGGATTTATGAAGCGCATTGATAAGACGGCAACGATGCTGAACGTCGCTGACGCGGCGAGTTTGCAAACAACCGTTGAATTGTTAAATAGTTGAATCGTGAATCATTTTGCATTCCAATGTCGGAACCGATTTAACAATTCAACGATTTAACGAATTACTTTTTCACATGAGCCAGCTTGCCAATCAAATCGCCGTGGTCACCGGAGCGGGTCGTGGAATCGGCCGCGCCGTTGCGTTGAAATTCGCCGCCGAGGGCGCGGACGTGGTCTGCGTTTCGCGCACGCAGGAAAATTCCGAAAAGGTCGCGGCGGAAATCCGCGCGCTCGGCCGCAAGGCGTGGGCGTTTGCCGTGGATGTGGCGGATTCCATTGCCGTCAGCGCCGCCGCCGAGAAAATTCTGGCCGACTGCGGCAAGGTGGACATTTTGGTGAACAACGCGGGCGTGACGCGCGACGGCCTGGTGATGCGCATGAGCGACGCGGACTGGGACACGGTGCTAAACACGAATCTGAAGGGCGCATTTCTGTTCACGAAGGCGTTTTCACGCGCGTTCGCAAAGCAGAGATCGGGTCGTATCATCAACATTTCGTCGGTCATCGGCCTCATCGGCAATCCGGGGCAGAGCAATTACGCGGCGAGCAAGGCAGGCTTGATCGGATTCACGCAGTCGGTCGCGCGCGAGTTCGCCTCGCGCGGCATCACGGCGAATTGCATCGCGCCGGGCTTCATCGAGACGGACATGACGTCGGAGCTGAACCCGGAATTGAAGGCGAACATCTTGAAACAGATCCCGATGGGCAAGTTTGGCGCGTCGGAAGACATTGCGAACGCGGCGTTGTTTCTGGCCAGTGCATCGGCAAGTTATGTGACCGGGCAAGTTTTGACAGTTGACGGCGGAATGGTGATGTGAGATTGAATCTCATTCTCAACCGCCTAAAGCCGGTTGGGATTCGTCGCGAAAAATTAAGAATTCAGGGCTTGAACGGTTTTTCCATTCATGGCATAACACAGGACAAAATTATGGCTGACAAACCTATTGACCAACGGGTAAAGGACATCATCGTCGAACAACTGGGCGTTAAGGCGGATCAGGTGACGCCGGAAGCCAAGTTCATCGAGGACCTTGGCGCGGACTCGCTCGACACAGTCGAGCTGATCATGGCGCTCGAAGAGGAATTCGGCGTGGAAGTGCCGGACGAACAGGCGGAAAAGCTCCTGACCGTCGGCGACGTCACCAAATACATCGAAGATCACCAAAAATAGTTGCGACTTTCCGCACTTCGGGGCAGTTTGGCTGGACTAGCTCAAACTGCCCTTTTCAATTTATGGCAACCAATGCATCAGACCGCCGCGTGGTCATCACCGGCCTCGGCGTCGTCACGCCCATCGGCCACCAGCTCGACGTTTTCTGGAACAACCTGATTTCCGGCCAGTGCGGCATTGACAAAATCACCGCCTTTGACGCGACGCCGTTCGACACGCAGATTGCCGGCCAGGTGAAGGATTTTGATCTCTCGCCCGCGTTTCCGTCGCCGAAGGAAATCCGGCGAACGGACCGGTATTCGCAATTCGGCATTTACGCCGGGTATCAGGCGTTGCTGGATTCCGGCCTGGAACTCGACAAGGAAAACCGCGACGAAATCGGCGTCATCATCGGCTCCGGCATCGGCGGCCTGCAGACGACGATTGACCAGCACAAGACCCTGCTCGACCGCGGGGCGGGGCGGCTCTCGCCGTTCATGATTCCCATGCTCATCAGCAACATGGCGTCCGGCCTGTTCTCGATGTATAACAACCTGCGCGGCCCGAATTTCGCCACCTGCTCCGCCTGCGCGACCGCGAACCACGCCATCGGGGAGGCCTGGCGCGCGATCAAGATGGGCGACGCGCCGGTGATGTTCGCCGGCGGCGCGGAGGCGTCCATCGTGTCCGTCGGCATCGGCGGTTTTTGCGCCATGCGCGCCATGAGCACGCGCAACGACGACCCGAAGCACGCCTCGCGTCCGTTTGACAAGGACCGCGACGGCTTCGTCATGGGCGAAGGCGCGGGCGTCATCGTGCTGGAGGAACTGGAACATGCCAAAAAACGCGGCGCGAAAATTTATTGCGAACTGGCCGGCTACGGCAACACCGCCGACGCCTACCATCTCACCGCCCCGTCGCCCAACGGCGAAGGCGCGGCGCGCTGCATGAAGATGGCTCTCCGCACCGGCGGCCTGAACCTCGAAGACATCTCCTACATCAACGCCCACGGCACTTCCACGCCGCAGGGCGACGTCTGCGAAACGCAGGCCATCAAGACCGTTTTCGGCGAACACGCGAAAAAACTCGCCGTCAGCTCCACCAAGGGTGCGACCGGCCACATGCTTGGCGCGGCGGGCGCGGTGGAAATGACCGCCTGCGCGCTGGCCATCAAGCACGGCATCGTTCCGCCCACCCTCAATCTACAGACGCCCGACCCAGAATGTGATCTGGATTACGTGGCCAACACCGCACGCGAAATGAAAGTGAACGCCATCGTCAACAACTCGTTCGGTTTTGGCGGCCATAATGCGACTATTGCGGCGAAGAAGTTCAACGGCTGAAATTACAAGTCACTTCCACCAAGTGTCTCGGTATTGATCGTAGCGCGGCGCGCTCAACTGCTCTTTGATTTTAGCAAAGACATCTTCGTTGCCGGGATCAGATTGGCGTGCTGCGTAAATGCTCGACAGATTTTCGTCATGCGGCTGCCAAGCATTGAAGATAATCTTAAACTCTTCTTCGGTTGGGTCAAAATGAATCATCGCATGGCGCAGGTTTTCCGCCGTCCACGAAGTTGTCATTTCAACTTGTTTATATTCTTCTGACGAGAGCACTTGTTGCAAGGTTGACCGTTCTTGTTTGTAACGTCCGAGAATTTGTTGCAACTCGTTGGTGTCTTCCGTCAGGTAAAGTCCGCCCGCGAGCTCTTTCATCTGCTCATCAACTTTTGCATATTCAAGCAGGATAACTTTTGTGGCTTCGAGTTTGTCCGGTGCCAAAAAATCCAGCTCATGATTCCATTCTTCTCGTTCCCATTCGTGGCTGACATCCGGCAGATCAACGCCCGTGCCGAGAAATTGTTGCAACACGCCATTCATTTCTTCGTTGATGGCATTGGGTTGCGCCGTCAGTTTGGCGTGCGCCTCGGTTTCGGATGGATTGGATTGCCAATACTTGAAATTTTGAAATCGCGTTGCCGCTGCCTCTGCGCGTTTTCCGGCGAATGCCATGACAACATCGGTCGTGACTATTTTTTGGATGATTTTTTCTGGGAAGCCAATCGCTTGTAGGTTTTTGACGTAGGTTTGGTAATCGCCGGATTCCACACTAGGCCAGTCCACAATGGGCGGCTTTGGCTGCGAACTGGAAGACGATTCGTCAGTGACAAAATCAGAAGAATTTGCCTGAGAAGTCTCCAACAGGAAAACACCCACCATCGCGACTGCCAGAAAATCATTTTTGAGGCTCATGCAATTACCGTAAAACGCTTGAATTTTTTGTCAAGATTGCAAAGGCAAAACACTTCGGACTGATTTGTGTTGCCTTCGCTGCGGCCTTTGCCACTTTCGATTAATGAACTTTCTTTCGCTCATCGAATCCAAGCGCGAAGGCAAAATTCTCGCACCGGAACAGATTCAGGAATTTATCCACGAATTCACCGCCGGAAAAATTCCCGACTACCAGATGGCCGCGCTGCTCATGGCCATTTATTTTCGCGGCCTCGACACCGCCGAGACCACCGCGCTCACACTCGCCATGCGCGATTCCGGCGACGTGCTGAAATTTCCCAAGGACGGACGCCCGCTCGTGGACAAACATTCCACCGGCGGCATCGGCGACAAGGTTTCGCTCCCGCTCGCGCCGCTGCTCGCATGCCTCGGCTTCCGCGTGCCGATGATTTCCGGCCGCGGCCTCGGCATCACCGGCGGCACGCTCGACAAGCTGGATTCGATTCCCGGCTTCAAAACGCTTTTGCCCGCCGCGCAAATCATCGCGCAAGTCCAGAAAGTCGGCTGTGTCATCTGCGGCCAGACCGACAAAATGGTTCCCGCCGACAAGAAAATTTACGCCCTGCGCGACGCGAGCGGAACCGTGCCGAGCATTCCGTTGATAACGGCTTCAATTCTGTCGAAAAAATTGGCGGAAAGTTTGGACGCGCTCATCCTCGACGTAAAATTGGGCAGCGCCGCGTTTATGCAAACCAAGGCCGCCGCGCGTAAGCTGGCGAAGGCGATGGTTGCGCTCGGCAACGACTGCGGCGTGAACACGCAAGCGATGTTGACGGACATGAACACGCCGCTCGGCCGCGCCGCCGGCAACTGGCTGGAAGTGAAAGAAAGTGTTGCCTGCCTTGAAAACAAAGGCCCGGCTGATTTGCTGGAACTGGTTCTTGATTCCGCCGCACATTTGCTGGTTCAAACTGGCAAATCAAAATCCATCGCTGCCGCGCGCAAGCAGGCCGAAAACTGTTTGAACTCCGGCGAACCGCGAAGAAAATGGAACGAAATGGTTGTCGCCCAAGGTGCAGACTTGAAAGCTTTCAACCGAAAGCTCGCGCTGGATTCCACCGCAAAAATTGCCGTTGAATTGAAATCGGAAAAATCCGGCTCTGTTTCCAAATGCGACGCGCGCATCATCGGCGAAGCCATCCGCGACATTGGCGGTGGCCGGCTCACGAAAGATTCCGCCATCAATTTTGAAGTGGGCGTGGATCAGATTGCCAAGCCCGGCGAGCGCGTGGAAAAATCCGCCCCATTGTGCCGCGTCCACGCCGCCAATTCAGTCCAGGCCAACATGGCGGTTGCCCGGCTGAAGACGGCATTTGAAATTTCCGCGAAGTGTCCGGCGAAAACTCCGCTCGTCGTCGAAATCATTTCGCGCTAGGCGAATTTTTCCCAGATGCCGATCTCCGGCGGTGCTGTGCACAGTTCCCCGAACCGCGCCGACACAGCCTGGAAATGTGGCGTCTGCAGATGAGCTTCGAGTGCGGCGCGGCTCGTCCAGTTTTCGTGGAACAGAAATCTTGCCGGATCATCCGGCGAGATGTGCATGTCGTAGTTAAGGCAGCCCGCCTCACGGCGCGTCGGCGCGATCAGGCTGAGCAGCACCGTCTTCAGTTCCTCCTCCCGGCCGGGCCTGGCCCGGGCCGTCGCGACCACAATGATGGTTTTCGAGTTCATGATTCAAGTTAGAGATTCCAATATCTTCTCCGTCGCCCCGCGCGGATTTTCCGCCGCACAAATCGGGCGGCCGATCACGAGCCAGTTGGCGCCGGCTTGAACCGCCTCGCGTGGCGTGAGCGTCCGTTTCTGGTCGTCGGCCTTTTCCGCGCCGGTGCGGATGCCGGGCGTGACGAGCTGGATGTGCGTGGACAGAATTTTTCGCAGCGACACGATTTCAAGCGGCGAACAAACCAGTCCGCGCAAACCGGATTTCACGGCAAGTTGGGCGAGGCGAAGAACCTGTTTTTCCGTGTCGGCTGCGCAGCCGATCTCCGCGAGCGTTTCATTGTTGAAACTTGTCAGCACGGTCACGCCGAGGACGAGCGGCGGTTGTAGGCCAAGCGATTTCGCGGTGTCCTGCGCTGATTTTTCCGCCGCGCACATCATCTCGCCGCCGCCGCTGGTGTGGACGGTCAGCATCTGAACGTCGAGCCGCACGGCGGAAGCGACGGCCTTCGCCACGGTGTTCGGGATGTCGTGAAATTTCAGGTCGAGAAAAACTGAAGCGCCCGTCGCGCGGATTTTTTTCACGATGTCCGGCCCGGCGGCGGTGAACAGTTCATTGCCAATCTTGAACGCCACGACGGCAGGCGCAAGCTGACCGGCGAGCTTCAATGCCTGTTCCGCCGACGGCACGTCGAGCGCGGCGATGATGGGATTGCGATTCATCTGCCATGGATTTTTAACATAGATTGAACGCGGATAAAAATAAAAATCCGAGTTCAATCCGTGGCTGACAATTGCCGGTGAATTGCTAACTTGGCCGCATGAAGATTGTCCGCCACACCGACAAAGATTTTTCCATCCGGCTCCGCGAAGCCGGCTCCGAGTCCAGTTTGTTCGACGCCGGGATTGAGCAGCGCACCCGGGCGATTTTGCACGACGTGTTTGTGCGCGGCGACGATGCGGTTCTGGAGTTCACGGAAAAATTCGACGGCGCAAAACTCACCGCCGGTCAACTTGCCGTCACGCAGGCGGAACTCATGGCCGCGTCGCTCAAGGCGGACGAATCGTTGCGCGCGGCGGTGGCGGATGCGGAAAAGAACATCGCCTCGTTCGCCAAAAAATCTTTGCGGAAAAACTGGCGGATGAAAAATTCACACGGCGCAAACGTCGGGGAGAAATTTGACCCGTTCCAACGCGTCGGCGTCTACATTCCCGGCGGCACCGCGCCGCTGGTCTCGACGGCGCTGATGACCATCACGCCCGCCAAAGTCGCGGGCTGCCGGGAAATCGTTGTTTGCACACCGTGCGGCCGGGACGGCTTCATCAATCCTGCGATTCTCTTCGCCGCACGGGTGGCGGGCGCGACGGAGATTTATCGTGTCGGTGGCGCGCAGGCGATTGCGGCGCTAGCTTACGGCACGAAGACAATCCGCCGCGTGCAGAAAATGTTCGGCCCCGGCAACGCCTACGTCAGCATGGCCAAGCGGCTGTTGTTCGGGCGTGTGGCGATTGATCTGCTCGCCGGGCCGAGCGACGTGCTGATTCTGGCCGACGACACGGCGAATCCAAAATTTGCCGCCGCCGATCTGCTCGCGCAGGCCGAGCACGGTTCCGGCCATGAACGCGTCTGGCTGGTGACGACTTCGGCGAAAATTCTCAAGGCCGTGGAAAAGGAAATTTCAAAACAGCTGCCCGGGCTCGCGCGCCGCGAATTCATCCGGCGCGTGCTGGACCGCAACACCTGGCTCATCCAGGTGGCGACCGTGGCCGACGGCGTGGCGCTGGCGAACCGGCTCGCGCCGGAGCATTGCGAGGTCATCACGCGCAATGCCTGCGACGTGAGCTGCGGCATCGTGACGGCGGGCGCGATTTTTCTGGGCAACTGGTCGCCGACGGTGCTGGGCGACTACGTCGCCGGGCCGAGCCATGTTCTGCCGACCGACGGCGCGGGCGCGTCGTTTGCCGGCCTGACGGTGGATCAATTCCAGCGCCGCACGAGCGTGGTGGAATACAACCGCGCTTCGCTGAATCAGGCGCTGAAGACGGTGAAAAAATTCGCAGAACTCGAAGGCCTCGGCGCGCACGGGAAAAGCGCGGAAGTGCGGCTTTAGAAATTAACTTGAGACACGCGGGTCTGATCCGGTTTTGCCTGATAAAGGGGCACGCCACCGATGAGTCCACACATTCGCAAAATCAAAACCTGTTTCTCGCCGGCATACGGAGCGGACACTCCGACGGCCTCCATGCGAAAACTCGCCCCCGTCGCGCGGCAGGCCGTGGAAAGGGGATTTGCCGAAATCATCGACCCCGGAAGCATCGAGGTGGAGAAGCTCCGCCGGCTGCACGCGCCGGAATATGTGGAAGCCTTCGTGAACGGCAGAAATCCGCTGGCCTCCTCGCAAGGCTGGGAGTGGACGCCGCAAATCCGCGACGGCGTTCTGGCCATCCAGGCGGGCCAGCTGGCCGGCGCCCGGCTCGCGCTGGAGCACGGCATCGCGGCCAACATCGCCCAGGGATTTCATCACGCGATTTATTCGCAAGGCTCGGCCTATTGCACCTTCAACGGCCTGGCCCTGGTGGCGCAGGAACATCCGCAGAAAACCATCTGCGTCCTGGATTGCGATGAACACGGCGGCAATGGCACGGAAGCCTTCACGCTCCGGCTGCCGAATCTTTCGCAATGCACGATCCACGGTTCCCGGTTCGCCTGCCGCGGGACGGAGCGTTCGCGGTGCTTCACCCTGGCGGCGGTGACGGACGATTTTGGGATTTATGAATCCGCCCTGGAACAATCCTTTGCCCAAATCCTGCGGTGGCGGCCGGACCTGCTGCTTTACCAGGCGGGCGCCGACCCGCACACCAACGACCCGCTGGGCTCGCTGGGGATGACCACGGAGCAGATTAAACAACGGGACCGGATGGTGTTCCAGTATTGCGCGCAACATTCCATCCCGGTGTTGTTTGTCCTGGCGGGCGGTTACCAGGAACCCGTTGAGACCGAACTTGCACCCCTGCATGTCAACACCTTTGAAGCAGCTGCGGCCGCCTTCGCAAAATAAATGCCAGCACCTG